>BCSF01000076.1_pt1 | contig 41515 bp, 46 predicted proteins | sample 1016431 | NCBI WGS metagenome assembly BCSF01 (sample SAMD00045685;SAMD00045686;SAMD00045687;SAMD00045688;SAMD00045689;SAMD00045690;SAMD00045691;SAMD00045692;SAMD00045684;SAMD00045690;SAMD00045691;SAMD00045692;SAMD00045684;SAMD00045685;SAMD00045686;SAMD00045687;SAMD00045688;SAMD00045689, study... | reverse complement strand
CGATGATATGTTTACGAGTGGTCCGATTACGGCCGGAACTCTAAGCGCACACACTAATGATTCTCACACGGCATTGGGGACTTGGAATCTTATCCCTGGTAAAACATCTGGAAATGCCTTTACAACCTTCGATTTTGCGCCTGGGATTTATAGGCTAAAATTCTCTAAAGGCACATCGAGAAAAGGTTGTAAGGTTAGGATTTATGACAATGATGGTGCCACAGCAGTCCATTATGGTAACTCTGTCCTGGTTGTTTCTGATACTGATGGTAGTGCATGGTCGACCGTAGAAGTAACTTTAATACTAACCACGGCAAATGAATATAGTTTTGAGTACTATATCGGGGGCGGTGGAACTGGTAACGGTAACGCTAGGGGTATCCCGCTAGGTGATGGCGTTGCCGAAACTTATGCAACCGTTGATGTTCAGTATTGGAAGCTATAACTATCTAACGCATTTTATTTTTCAATAACTTTTTTGCCGGGTAAAATATTTTGAAGGTTAAAACGATGAAAATTGAAGCGACCACAATTGAGAAAATATTTATCCCGGTATTAAGTGCCGTTATAATTAGTGGTGTTACCACACTCATCCAATTACATACAAAGCTGGAAGTTTTAGAAAATAAAGTCAATACAAACACTGATCGAATAATCAGAATTTTTAATAAATTAGAAAAAATTAGTGATGATCAAAAAGAGATCCTTAGGCTTCTATTTGATTGGGAACATAAAGCTAAATGAATAGAGATTTAATTGTTCAAATAGCATTACAATTTTTAAACATCCCCTACAAGTTTGGGGGAAACTCTGTCTTAGATGGCGGGTTGGATTGCAGTGCCTTGTGTTGTGAGCTTCTAAAGGCAACGGGTGATCTTCATTTTAAATGTGACCTAACAGCTCAAGGGATCTATAATTATTTAAGTTACAGAAATTGGGGGCCAACAGAAAATCCACAGAAAGGAGATTTTTGTTTCTATGGGCAGGATCTTAAAAAGATACGGCACTGTTCAATGGCCATAAGTGAAGATCTAATGATTGAGTCAGGGGGAGGGAACTCCAAGACAACCACACTGGAGGCTGCAAGAAAGAGGCAAGCCTACGTTAGAGTGAGGCCGATTAAATTCAGAAAGGACTATTTGGTATGTCTGACCAAACTTTAAAATTAGTAAAAGAGCGTATAAAAGAGTTAGAGAAACAAATTCAAAGAATGGAAAATGATAGATGGCCAAGTAAATTTTTAAGGATGACCATCAGCACTTTAGAAATAAATAAAGAATTAGAAGGAGTTTTGGAAAATGGAAAATCAGAAGTTTGGTATCCAAAAAATTAAAGAGGTTTTAAAATTTGCTTTCAGTTTTGGTGAGGCTTTCGACAAATCCTTTGCTGATAAGAAATTCACCTGGGAAGACAGTGCCAACTTCCTACCAGTCTTCATTAATGCTGGTGATGCCTTCACTGATGTTAAAAACATTATTCAAGAAATTAAAGATTTAGATTCAGCAGAAATTGATGAGCTAAATCTTTTTATCAAAAAGGAGTTTGATCTTGAAAATGATGCGATTGAAGGATTTATTGAGTCGGGGATTGAGTTGGCCTTTAACATTTACAACCTGGTCTTTAAGGTTATTAGACATAAGAAGGACAAGAATCTGCCTCCACAGGTGGACTAAAGAAATAGGTCCATACAATACTCAGACTTGGAGGTGTTCAAAATGTTCTTCAGTAGAATTAAAATAACCTTGCTGATGGCGGTGCTGATAAGCTGCACCGCTATTCAATACATAGACGACACTGGTTTTCTCAACAGCAGTCAGGCAAACTCATTTGAAGCTTTGGTTAAAATTGGTGGTAAGGCCTGTAAGGATATGGATGGAAGAGTTGGTCTCTGTGTAAAGCAGATAGAATCCAATAGATCCTTAAAAATTTTCATGCCTCCCATGCCATATGATTATACCCTCATCATTAAATGCACAATGGATCTTGATCAATCCAGAGGATATGATGTGGAAAAAGGAAAAGAATTTAATTTGGCCATATCAGATTATAAAGGTATGAAGTCTTTTCAATGTATTGGAGAGATCTTTCCTCAAGACAGAGAAGAAGAGATTAGCGCAAAGTGGGGCATCTTAGTTAAAGTTGTAGACCCAAACTATCAACCGAGAACTGCTATATATCAAACAGGGAATTATCTCATTACTGGGAAGCATTCTCGTTATGTTAGATACTGTTATTCTGATGGAAAGTGCAAAAATAAAAAAAAGAAAACAATGATTGAGAATAAGAACAATGAAGTTGTGTCTGTCTTTTCAGAAAGCAAGACCATGAGATTTAATTACTACGGATTTTAATATGAGTGACACTGAACCGATTAGACAAGTAGACACAAATTTTGGTAGGGCCATCACGGGAGCTATGGAGTATAACTCTAGTGATCTTAAGTATGATATGAGAATAAAATCCGGGTCCGGAATAAAACATACGGTAGCATTTGACACTCCAAACAAGGATTCTTTTGAAAGATTAAGAGTAAGCAACCCTAGAACAATTTTTGATTCAAAACAAATTTACGACAACCAACCTTTAATTTGGGATGATCAAGAAGTCTCTGGTAGTGGAACAAACTCTACTCACTCAGTTAATACCGCCACAACAACTCTCTCGGTTTCAGCATCCACAGCAGGTAAAAGAGTTAGGAGAACTTTTAGGAGATTCAACTACCAACCTGGTAAGTCTCAGCAAATTATAATGTCGGGTAGAATTGCCGATGTAGATAGTGGGATTACTAAATCATGGGGGTATTTTGATGATAACAATGGTATTTTCTTTTCGGTAATTGATGGGGTCATTTATGCAGTAGTTAGAAGCTCAACCAGTGGCAGTCCTGTAGATACTTCAATACCACAGTCAAGCTGGAACATTGACAAGTTGGATGGGACAGGGGCAAGTGGGATTACTATTGATCATACAAAGACCCAAATATTTTACTTTGATTTTTCATGGCTTGGAAGTAACACTGTCAGATTTGGATTTATAATTAACAATGCTATTGTTTATGTTCATAAAATTAATTTTGCAAATGAACTTTCTACGGTTTACATGTCAACCCCTAACCTTCCACTGTCCTGTGAATTAGAAAACGATGGAACGGGAGGGGCGGCAACCCTAGAACACATATGCTCTACTGTGATAAGTGAAGCTGGCGACGATCAACATGGGATTATTCGCCATGTTGGTACTGAAAATAATTCTGTTACCCTTCAAACGGGTGGAACAACTTATGGTGTGATCTTTATTAGGCTAAAAACCACCCACCAATCGGCAACCTTTACCCCCGAAGAAATTGATTTGTTATGCACTTCTGGAGATAATATTCATTATGAATTGATTTTAGAACCCACTATCGGCGGCAATGCCTTATCATGGGCAAGCGTAAATAATTGCGCAATTGAGTTTGCGGTTGGAGATGGGTCGCAAACAATAACTAACGGAACTCCTTTTACAGGAGGTTATTTTAATTCGCAGAAAAATGCATCCGGCTCGGGTTCTAAGGCGGGTGATAATGAAATAAGTATTGGTTCGAACATAGCAGGGGCAAGTCAAATTCTTTGCCTGGGTATGATGCCAATCGGTTCGGGGACAATTAATGCCGTTGTCTATGGTAATATAAACTATAGGATTCAAGCATGAAACTAGAAATAAAACAAAAAGATGTCTTTGTTCATTATTACGTTGAATCTAATACCTATCGTAAGGCCACAATAATTTTCTGCAATGGTAAGTTTCAAAAAGCAGATTTTAATTTTAAAGGTGATTATGACTTCCAAGACTGGGACTTTCTCACCTCTTTAGGAAAACTAATAAAAGAATTCAAGGTTAAAGATGAACTACAAATATCGGGACCAACACAGTAAAAGAGTTCTCACTGTTGAGCAGGTTGATAAACTTATTGAACTTTCAATCATTGCCCCCAAATCAAAGTTTGATGCCATTATAAAAGGGGTCCAGTTAGTCCTAGTGGGTGTTGCTTGTTGGGCAAAAAAAAGTATGATGGAAGAGGAACAGATTAGGTTAAAACAACAATATGAGAGAGAGATCGCAACTGATAACCAAATGGAAGTTGATGAAGGGATCATCTAAGTAGTTTAAGACCCGGTTCACCCACCGGAAATGGGAGTGCGAGTCTCCCTCCCTTCGCCTCAATGGAATGAAAAATGAAATTACTTTTTTGGTTTTTTTTAGTATTGTCTATCTATGGTTGCAAAGATGGTGGGAAGGTATCTCCCAAGATTCCCAGCTCCTCACCTGTCTCAAAACCTGTTGATCCTAGAGAAACCCCCGTGGAGGATAGGTCCGAAAATACTCCTTTCAAGTTGTCCATTAAAGACGGTAAGATTCTCAGAGATGGCCATCCCTATCTTTTACGGGGGTTCAACATTGCAGACCCCTGGCACATCATTAAAAGAAACCATCGAAACGATCCAAAGGCCATAGACTTTCTCCAAGATCATATTTACTCAGGGATGGAGCTTGGTGGGAATGTTGTGAGGATTCCTTTGATTCCAAGGGACCCATTTAAAGAAGGTTTCCTTGATTGGACTGAGAGATACCTTAAGGAGATCTTAAGGCCCACAGTTGAGTTTATTGTCAAAGCTGGATGGTATGTGATTCTTGATAATCATTGGGTAAAGGACTTTGACAAAGTAGAAAGAACTGATCTTTTCCTTTGGGCAGAGATTATGATGGAAAATTTCGGCAATAACCCACAAGTTATTTTTGAAGTTTTTAATGAGCCGATTAGACCAAACGATTGGGCAACCTGGGTAAGTTATATCCAGCCAATGATAAATCAAATGCAAAAAGTTGATAACCTTCTTATTGTTGGCGGTCCTTATTGGTCCTCAAATATGAGTGGCGCAAACCAAATGCCTATTGCTGGAAAAAATATCACCTATGCTGGCCATATTTACAGCAATCAAGACCCAATGAGATGGAAGGTAAACTATCCAGAAAATTCTATTTTTACCGAATGGGGATTTGAAGTTGGCGGGACTGAAGGGGGAAATTTAGAATGGGCCAAAAAGTTTTATTATGAATTCCTTCACAAAAAAAGCTGGACCATGTGGTGCTTATCTTCCCAATGGGGTCCCCGTATGTTGAATGATTCTGGTGATCTTACGGATGCTGGCAAATTCTATCGGGATATCATATGATGTAAGAGGCCGGGAAGTCTCAAGGAAATGCTAGAGACGAACCTAAACATGTTGGAAGACAATCCCGGCCCTTTGACATTAACAAACTGGTTTTACGCAGTCACCATCCCACCTCGGTGAGAATCTTATTTTTAACAATTAAAGGTTTATACTCTAAATTATTTTTCATAGCAACCAAACTCTTTAAGAGTCATAGCTCCCCCCCCCAGCTCATCAATTTCATTTTTAATTGCTTGTAGTAGGATTTTATCAGCAGGTTCCAATTTCTCTTCTGGTTCTTTTTGCATTAGCTCCAAGAGATGTAGTAACCACTTAAGTCGTGCAGCACCTTCTTTCACAAAATACTCCTTTGTGCTAAGGTGAAAAAAGGGTGGCGTTTCACGGACCAAGAGACGAAACCTAATCACGGGAGAGTTGCCACCCCAGTTTAATTAGGCAGTTTTAAGTCCTAGATGCTCTCCGATTCTAGCATTTAAAACACACAAGGCCTCAATTAACTTCTCTCTTTTTTCAATCAGCACTCGAAGATCTGGCTTTCTGGTTGAATCTTTTTTTTCCTTCTGTGCCTTAACTTTTGTTCCCTTCGCAGTAGCACCTTTCCATCTAGTAAGGGTTACTCTGCTGATGTTGAGGTCTTTTGAAACTTTTGTGATTGAATCAGTTTGAAGTTTTTTCATAGCCTCTGCTTTCTCTTCTTTTGTGTAAGTCTTTTTCATGATTGTCTCCATTTAATTGACTGGGAACTCTTGATGTAATCAAGGCCATCAATTAGTTCTCCATTTTTTAAAAGCTCTGTTGCTTTTTTCTTATCCACACTCATTTGAGTCTTAACAACTAGGTAATCCTTAGGCACTTTGGACATATCTTTTATCTCAACTCTGTAGTTGGTTCTTCCAAAAAAAACTCTATAGTGATTGCCTTTTAACTCTCCACCAGCAAGATTCAAACAAAGATCAATATATTTTTTGTACTTATCCAACTTTCTCTTCGCACGATCAAGTTCTTTCTTTGTTTTGTCATGCAGGTGTGTAGCATAAGCAACCTGACTTTCCAAATGATTTATATATAAATGAGCATTATCAATTTTGGTTCTGTCTAATTTTCCATCTCGAATCTGAGTTAATAAACTTTTTGGTCTGTCAATCATTTCAATCCTTTTTAGTTATACTGACATTTATATTGTAGCCATCAACAGACTTCATCAGGTTGAAATAGTCTGCATCGGTCTTTTCCATAAGTTTTAAAATTTCTTGTAGTTGAACTTCATTAATCATTGGATACTCCTTTCTTAAATCCAATCTTTTATTTTATAAAATCCATCTTCTTTTACAAAGATGAAACCTTCTTTAGATCTTTTTGAAGGGGGAACATCAACAGTGGTTGACTTACCCCATGGCATCAGTATCTCACGGCCAAAGCTGTCGAAAAATATGTCGATGTTATAGTCATAATGTTCCCCGTTGATCCCCATTAAATCATCAACAAGCTTATATCCATTACCTCTCCACCCTCTTTTTGGCATTGCAAAGATAGACATGGCTGCATTATTTTTATCTTTAAAAGCAAATTTAAATAGTTTGTTGCCTGCCTTGCTTGTGTGGAGAAAGATCTTGCAATCATCTATCATAAAAATTCCACTCTCCTCTTGGGGGGAATAAGGTTTGAGTTCTGTTTTTTCTAGTAATCTTTGGAGGTATTCTTTTTGTGGACTCCCCTCAATGTAGGGATCAACTGGACAGGCCTCACAATCTTCACCAGCAAACTTTAACTCAAAGCACTTCTGGCACATCACCATAAAGGCCTCAAAACATTCTTCACATTTTTTGGCGTTTACAGGATTGGGCGCATTACAAAGCTCACAGATCTTTTGATTAGATCTTTTTTTAATATCACTTGCTCTGATTGTTAATGGATTTCCAAGTGTGGTGCAAACATTTCCATAATCCAATAGCAGGGCATGGTCCTTCCCAGGGGCAACCCTTAAGACTCGACCAGTGGCCTGAACAAATAAAACGTGACTCTTAGTAGGGCGGATAAGAACAAGACAATCAGCAGGAGGAAAGTCAAATCCCTCCGACAACACAAGCACAGAAACGAGATAACTTGTTTTACCTGTTTTAAAATCTTCAATATTTTTATCCCTTTCTTTCATAGTCATTTTACTATGTACAATGCTGGCATTACCCAGGGCCATGGCCACCATCTCACAGTGTTCAATCGACACGCACATAAAAATAGGAAATTTGTATCCCTCAATTCTTTTAAGTGCATCTTTTATCTGGGCCATCACCAGTTCCCAAACTGCTGCCCGATCAGATAATTCTCTCAGATTAAATTCACCAGCAGACACTTTGATCCCTTGAGTGTTGATGGAGAGATTAGGATTGAGTGGAGCAAATTTTAATGGGACCAATCTCCCCATCTCAATCATTTCTTTTGTTGTTGCTGAGTAAATCGGTTTAGGCCAAAACCTATCCTTGCCATAAATAGGACCACTGCTGGTGAAGGGTGTGGCAGTGAAGCCAATTAAATTAGTGTGAGGGAATCTCTCTGCAATCTTATAAAATGTTCCCTTCTTATTTTCCATGTTGGATCTGTGGCACTCATCAAAGATTATAAAATCAAATGGCCTATCACTGGTTGCTTTTACTAAAGACTGCACGGTTCCAACAACAATTCGGGCATCGATCTGCCTCTTCCCTAAAGATCCATTATAAGTTCCAACCTCCGTGGGACAGAGGAAAGCATTGAGAGAATCCAGCTTGTCGATGGTTTGATCAATCAATCCAATCTTATTAAAACAAACCAATGCTTTTTTATCTTGATTATCAGCAAGAAGTTTGGAAAGAACCACTGTCTTCCCATAACCTGTTGGGGCCTGAACCAGGATTTTCTCCCGGCCCAGGTTGTTGTTGATTGTCTCTAAACATTTCACTTGATCTGGAAAAAGCTTCATGTGATTCTCTCAGCATGTTGATCAATTGCATCCCCAATAGATTCGAGGTCATTGCTCTGACACCAATTCAAAAAAAGGTGACAGTATTCTGGAAAGGTCATCTCATAATTATTGTTTTCCATATGGAACTCATAACCAAAAGATGCCTTCTCCAAAAAAGAATTAAAGGCCTTACTAGAAGGGGATCCCATCATTGCTTCCTCCTTGGGCATTTTTAAAATCTTGATTAAGGTCTACTGACTTATCTACCTTTTGATAGAAGGTGACTTTATTTTTATCAGCATATCCTTCAGACTTTTCAATCTTTACATTCCCCCAAACATGAGCACCTTTAATCTTGCTGATGAGGTCATGCTTATCTTGAAATCTGAAATCTTTAAAACCAGCAGAGACAAGAAATCCTTTTAATCTAGACATCGCCATCCCCTTTACCTTCTCATCAGGATGCCAAAGAGAAATGATGTCAAAGACATTTGCTGATGGTTGGTCAGGGGCCGTACATTGCAATCTTAAATTAAGATAGTCATGTCCACCCTGAGATTTTTTTATCTCAACCTCTGTTGCCATAAAAGGGTAAAGTCCAGGTTCAAGAATAGGGAAGGATTCCTCAGAAACATTTGTTAAATCAAGCATTAATTTTCTCCAGTAGTTGTGCAAGGTTTGCAGGTTCATAATCATTTAATTTATTTGATCGAGACTTTCCTTCGTACCCATCAATAGGCAGAGTCTGAAAAGCTCGAACCATCTGATCTTCTTTTTTAAAAATTCTAAGGCTATAAACTTCAACAAAACATTTAGGGACGGTCCAAGCAATAGACCCCTTGAGATTACAGATATAACGAGTCCTCATAGCATCATCTTTTTCTGTTCGCTCAAGCGCAGTAAGAAATACATTAAACTTAGGGAGGTCTCTCACAAATTTGATAAATAGTTCAACCTGTCTAGAAAGTTCGCCGTAAAGAACAATGGTCTTGTTTTTGTCAGGGTATCGTTCTTGGAGAGTGTGAAAAAAGATCTCTCCAATCTCAGTGAGACTATCAAAAAATATATGGTCATATTTCTCTTGGACATCATCTGATAAGAGATAGCTTCTGAGTTCCCTCAACTTGTTAAGTCTTCCGTTCCAATTTAAAGCACGGCCATCATCATCTTTAGTTATATCAATAATTGGGATGTCAAAATCTGCTAATGTCCTATGACCATTTTCTGCTGATATAAAAAGAGTGCGCTCGATGTGGGGGAGAGTTGAAGCAAGAAAAGTTTTCCCCACTCCTGGTTGACCGATGATAAGACACTTTAAACCATCATCTTTTGAATCATGAGTTGATCCAATTTTCATAAATCCTCCTGCGGAAATAAAAAAATGAGTGTAAACCTTATTGGTTTTTTAAAAAAAAATCAAGAATCTTTTTAATATCAATGCACTAGTAAATCGCATCAATCCTTTACTGCATGGGTGTGTGGGCGTATATTTAAATCTCTGCAACGGCCCTGTTCTTGGGTCACCCAGATTTACCAGATTTTGTGAAGGCGTAAAAGGGGGAGCAATGCTCCCCTTTTTTTTCTGGCCAATCGTAAACTTATCACTCACAATTTTCAAACTCACAAAACAATCTGTAAGAATCTGGGGTATGCAACATTCCCCTCACTGACAAAAAAGGACATTTTATGGTTGATCATGCTGATCAAAGAGGTATTTTTGCGTCAAATTGCGAAGCTTATTTTAGTCTTGGTGCTACACCCTTGCCCCTAGTAAAAGGGCAAAAGTATCCTGCCATCGACAAGTGGGAGCAGATTCCCTTTAATCCTAAATGGATAAAACAGTATGCCCATTGTGGGATTGGTATTCGTTGTGGTGATGGACTTAACATAGTGGATATTGATTTTGATTCCACTAAATACCCTGAGGCCTATAAATATCTGATGGCCTTCCTCCCCCACACACCTTATCGAATCATCGGCAAGAGGGAACCAGGAAGAATGAAGCTTGTCTACAGGGGTGATATGCCCAATAGAAAGTTTGGCCCTGTGGAAATCTTAGGTAAAGGAGCGCAAGCAGTAGTCCCACCAACAATCCACGAAGATGGCCACCCCTACTCTTGGGAAGGAGAAGATCTCTTCGGTGCTGATGGACTAGAGGATCTGCCAGAGCTTGATGTTCCAATTGAATTTTTTGAAAACTTTAAAGAGAGATTTTTCCCAGGGAAGAAGGCCAATTATGGAAGAAGAAATAACCTCATTCAACTTATCACTGCCAAGATCCATGACTTCAAAAATAATGAAGAAATCTTTGATGAAATCTGGAACTATGACCAGCTTGAACATAAATATTTCCAGATTGATGGAGAGTGGTCAGGGGCAGTCAGGCAGCTACATCCACAGGATAGAGCAAGGCATTTCATTGCTGATCTTCGAGGGACAATTGGAATAAAGGCCAAAGAAGTTGAGATTGGGGAAGATCCAGAACCCCCACCACAGGAGAAGGAGTTACCAGTCCCAATCCCAGAAGAGTTCAAAAAATACATCAATGAATATCAGAGATTTCAAGTGGCTCCTGAAAGTTTTTGGTGTGTGAACCTGATGGGGTGGCTTTGTGCCTTCATGGGAAATGGTTATCGGGTCCGAGTGAATAGCGCATGGGAACAACCAGCAATTCTCAACTGCCTTCCTATAGCTGAGCCTGGGGTCTCTAAGTCAAGTCCATTCAAAGTCTTTAAGAAGGCCTTTATAAAGACCATTATTAAGAATAAACCCATTGACCTAACAAACCCTGAAAGGGTCCAAAAAACAATTAAATTCTTAGAAAAAGAATATGACCAGCTCCTTGGTTTTGTTGTGACTGGGAATAAGCCTAGCAGTAATTGGAAGAATAAATACGAAGGAAGAGAAGAAGATGGCCTTGAAGAACTTGAAGGAAGGTTGCAAGAAGAAAGGGCCAAACTAATTAAAGAACCCTCCCTACTAATCCAAGATTTCACCCATGCATCTCTCCTAGATAACCTCAAAAATAATACCCGGTCCGTTGTTGCTGCCTATGATGAACTTGGTTTCTTTCTAGAATTATTAACTAAAGGAGAACATTCTGTTGGTATGCGCCAAACCTTCTTAGAAGGTCATGATGGGCTTGGAGAGTATTTGAAGGACACAAAGGCAGATGGTGAGATAAAGATTGATGACCTAGGTTTGCATTTGATCGGCAATATTCAACCGGATCACTTTAAAAAATATCTCTATGAAGGAGGGAGAAGGTTTGAAAACGATGGCCTAAGGGAAAGATTTAATCTTATGGCCTACGCTTCTGAGTCAGAATCAAAGCTTCTTCCTGCTGGTGATTTGGACACAGATCTAGTTAATGACCTACAAGACAAGCTTGAACAGTTCTTTAATAAAAATGGAGTTTATGAGGTCACTCTTTCTGATAAGGCCTCTAACTTATTCAGACATAAGAAGTATGAAATTGAAGTTCTTTATAAAAAAGATCTCAATATTTTTTTAAGACAAGCAGGAAGTAAAGTCGGAAACTTTCTCCTTCGATTGGCCCTTATATTTTTAAAAATTGATCAGGTGTTTCATCCTGAAAAATTCATTGATAAAAATGGCAATCCCTTCCTTACAGAAATCAGAGAATCGCACATGGTAAAAGCTATAGAGTTTTGTGCATGGCAGTTTGAACAATATAAAATAGTAATTAGAAGAATGACAATGAAATAAAGGGGCAAGCAATAACGCTATACCCCCACGTCAAAGGATAATAAACTATGGCAAAAATTTTAGAGGTTGTTAAATTAAAAATGAAAGAGGGTCAAAACAAAAAAATTCTCGAAGAAACTTATTCCAGATTAGAAAAACAATACCCCAACGCAACAATTCAAACAAAAGAGAAAACACATTCCATCGACATAAGTGTTTGGGATTCAAACCCAGAGGAACGCTATCGTTATGAGTTTAAAACTATTGATGATTCTGAATTAGATGGCGCAGTGGTCGAAGGATATATTGTAAAGCATGGGATTCTTGAAAATGGAACCGCGTATTATTGCCTAAAGACCCCTATTTGATGAATTTTGGTAGGAACTACAACCTTAGCAAAGCTGGTTGTGCCGGAACATACACACAACGGTGTGTGTTGTTGGAGCCACCTGGGAGTCGTAGAGTCCTGGCGGTGGTTCCTACCAACCGATACCATGAAAATTTAAAAATGTAAAAAAAATGGAGAAAGAAAATGAGTGACGCAAAGAAGAATGATGTTGATTTTAAACTTTTAAAGCTGATCGCCATTTATGGTGAGGAGTGTTATCGAAGAGGGGTGCAGCAGGGGATTGAGTTCCAAAAAGATATGCCAGGATATGCTGAGGAAAAGGCCCATCATTTAAGATTCAATGCTCCAAGACAGTTCAGGTTTGAGTTCTTAGATATTGGTTGGAAAAAATTTCCTATCTGGGACACAATACAATCAGAACCAACTGGAAAAACCCTTCTGAGTTATTTGGGCCTTGATAGGTTTGGACTTCCAGACCCAACCAAAATTAAAGTGCCTCTACCTTATGGGAAAGATCGGGACCATAGAAGATTGAAAACCTTGACGACTAGCGAGGACTGACCCACCATTTCTCTATGAAAGTCACGGAAGCTCTCATAGAGAAACAAATTTTAAGGGCCTTAAACTTGCTCCCTGGTGTTTTTGCATGGAAGTCCATGGATCAGAAAGCATATCGGGATGGAATCTACCAGAAGGGAAGCTCGTATCAGATCCGAGGAGTTTCGGATATTATTTGTCTGAAGGATAGTAAGGCATATTTCCTTGAAGTTAAAACACACCAAGGCAAGCAATCCCAATACCAAATGACCTTTGAAAAAAAAGTCAAAGAAACAGGGAACAATTATGCTGTTGTAAGATCTGTTGACGATGCTCTTAAAGCAATAGACCATAACCCAATCACTGACATTATGAGGTGACCATGGGGTTCAAGGACAAAATCATGATTGGGTGGAGACACCTTGCCATTTTTTTAGGATTTGGTATCGTATCGACCGCCTACATTATCCATCCCAATCAACCCGCCAGCTTTGTCCAAGAAACCCAGGTCCCTCCCTCTCACAGAATTTGTCTTGTTGGTGACACTGGGGAGAATAATGAGGGACAGAAAAGAGTTGCCTCTTTGATTGCTGAGAACTGTGATCGGGTCTTCATCCTGGGTGACATCATCTACCCCATTGGCATCCGATCCGAAAATGACCCAAGACTTCGCACCCACTTTCTAGACCACTATGAAAAACTAGGTATTCCCTTTCATCTTATTCTCGGCAATCATGGTTACTATTCGAAAGTAGATCCGGTTGGGGTTTGGAAAAGGGTAGGTAAGATTCACAATTGGGTTCGCTTTCCTCATGCTTTTTATCTCCAGAAGATAGGCAACCTTTGTTTTTTTGCTGTTGATAGCACTCCCATCACTTCTGCCAAGGCAACCATTAGATTTCAAACTCAAGAGGAGTGGCTAGAAAAAGCTGTTCAAACCAAAGGGTGCAAGAAGAAATATCTTCTTAGTCATCACCCATGGAAGAGTCCAGGCAGGCATGGGGATGCCAAGGGAAGGATGAAAAAATTCTTTGATAAGTTTGAAAAATATTTTGATCTGCTGATAGCAGGACATGACCACCTCCTGGCAAGAGATGGAAAGAGTATAGTTAGTGGAGCAGGTGCAAAGCTCAGAACTAAATTAACCAGAGAGACAGCAGATTTTCTTGCTATCTCCCTAGGTATTTACAGAATTGTTGATGGAGAAGGGGAGTTTATTCTAGCTCCCAGCACTGATCAATAAGGTCATCAAGGACAGAGATTTCAGCTTCAATCCGAGTCACAAAATCATAAGAGTCACCACCATCATTATCGCTTTCACCAATCTCCCTCCACCCAGCTCTTGTGTTGGGGATGCCATAGTGTTTGGCCATTGCTGCCTTCTCTCTTTTAAGCATGGCCCTGTATCGAATGAGGAAGCGTTTATTTAGTATCTTCATTACTCCTCCCACTCCCACCCATCAGGTGGCATAAGGTCAAAGAGGTCTTCCCCCTTTGCTGATGCAGCAATATACTTCTCAACCTCAGGAAGATACACATATCCCAACTCAGTCTCATCACCCATCACAAGGCAGAAGGCAGTATCATCATCCACCTGTTCGATAACATAATACTCCCACATCAATGGTTTGATGATGAACCACTGGATGATCTCCACCTCATTCTTTGTTTTTATGTTGATTAGTTTTCTTGTAATCACCATTTCCCTCCAAAAAAATATTTGTTAATTAAAGCCATACTCTCAAGATAATTAAAGTCTTCCACCTCCTTAAATTTATAATTGAGTGACTGTAAACATAGTCTTTCTCTTGTTGTTACAACAAAATCTTCTCTCCAATTTTGTGTAAAGAAAGCGGATAAATAGAGTTTGTTCGGGGCAGCTTTCTGCATCCTCATAAGTATTAGCATTTTCATAAACCCTTGCGGATAAAAATGATCCCTTCCATAAAGCCATGAGGTATTGTCAAAAGGGGTCTTAAGCTTTGCCCTTCCTCCTGCAAAGGGAATATGAGTGATCTTTCTCACTTTGTGATACTGAGGAGCGCATCTGTTGTTGTGACCAACCCAAAGGGTAATGTAATTGTCCGGGGTAACCTCAAGCTTACTCTCCAGATGATTCTTCCATTTGCTGATGTTGTAACCAAAGAGCAACCCAGGAAGGATAAGGCCATAGAATCCGACTATTGTTCTAAAGGTTTGGTGCCTCTCAATTGTTTCATCTTCTGCTTCTTCCCTTGGGTCAAACGTGCTTTTTAAGGTATAAAGAGAAAAGTACATGGTTGAACGGGCAAGGATACCAAAGAGGAAATTATGGGCGAGTATGAGCAAATGAATTGGTGGGAAGGAACTCAAGCTTATGAGCATTGGTGCTATTTGGGTGAATATGGTCATGGCCACCCGATAGATGATATGGGTGATTATGATGGAGATTGGGACTAAGAATAAGTCCCACCAATCCAAATAACCTTTGTGATCAAGCCATGGCATCAGGAGAAATCCTAGCACCATGAGATAGTGGCAGAGTCTAACCAATGGATTCAACCTTAAATGATTCGGTCACCTTTTCAACAGCATTTTCTTCAAACCATTCAGCTCCAAGGATCTTCACAATTTCAGTCTTTCCAAGCTTCTTGTCAGTCTTATAAGTGACTTCTGCTTTGAATCCTTCACCTGTGACTGCAACAATCTCTTTCCCGTGAGAGGCCTTAGCAATTTCTTTGGCCTCTTTAAGCTTGTCTTCACCCAAAACCTCTTTAATGATTCTTGCCTTAATGATCTTTTCACGATCAGCAAGGGCCTTCTTCTCTTGGTTGATCTCATAAAATTCTTTCATTAAGGCAATTTTCTTTTGTGATGTTGTGTTTGGCATAGGTTGTTTCTCCTTTATGCCTAAACCAGGCCCGATTCAATTAAGTCATAAATTTCTATCTTTTCTTCTTCTGCCCAAGCATCAAACTCGGACCACTCAAAAACAAAGCTTTCTTCTGGATCTTCGACTCTTCTCAATTCTTCTTCGGTGTATCCAATGGATAAAAAGAAGGATTCCATGATGGAAGACCTCATATGTGGACAAAATTTTGGTGTGTGAGTATCAAATAAATGAATGGCCTTTTCAGAAGGAAGAACATGCCCACCCTTTTCATAAGGTCTAAACCGAATCAGACCATAATCAATTAGTTGATCACACTCGGATAAAGAAAAATCTTCAGGTTTATTGATGATCAAATAAATTGTTTTAATAAGGTTTTTCTTTCCGGTTACTAAATCGTTTAAAGCATCCAATCTTGTCTCCTGGTTAGTTGTTACTAACCATTCTACAATGCATTATAATTAATGCAACAGAGCATCATAAGTGTTTGAAGTTTGGTACCAATCAAATAAAATTTATTGTATTAACCAGGTAAACTGCCTACTATGTTTGGCACTTGGAGGAATGATGGCAAAAAAGAAAGTCTCTCGAAGAGGTAGAGTGGGGGAAGGTAGGCCCACAAAGTATACAGAAGATATGCCCGAACGTGCTTACAAAGTTCTGAGTAAAGGTGAGGGGATGGCCTCTGTTGCTGTTGAGTTGGGGGTAAGTAAGGAAACTGTTTATCAATGGGCGAGTGAGAAGGAAGAGTTTTCTGCCGCCATTAAAAAGGGAACTGCTGCTTCTGAGAAAGTTTGGGAAGAAATTGGCCGTCAACAAGCTCTCGGTGAGTCTGGTGGATCGACTGCTGCGTGGATCTTCATGATGAAAAATAAATTTAAATGGACCAATAGAGAAGAGGTTACTCAAGACGTGGGTGCCAATACTGCATCTCTATTAGAACAAATAATTGAAGAGAGTTTAAAGAAATGAAATTAACTAAATTATTTAAAGAACCAGCTCTTAATATGAAAGGGGTTGAAAAGTCAGAGGTCCTATCTCTAAGGTTTGATGAGCTTGCTGACTTTATTTGCAATCTTTCTGGTGGTGAAAAAAGAGAGTTATCTATTGCTTTAACTAAATTAGAAGAGGCCTGTTTCTTTGCAAAGAAAGCAATGGCCTCTAACTTTAGATATGAACTTAAAGATGAGTTCTATGAATGAATTACGCTGAGTTTGTCACCAAGATTAAAGAGTGGCGAGATAACCCTGTTCAGTTTGTTCGAGAAGTTTTTAAAGCTGAACCAGATGAGTGGCAAAAAGATTTTCTTATGGCATTTGCAAAGTCTGAGAGACTTGCACTTAAGGCTTGTAAAGGTCCAGGCAAAACCTGTGTTCTCTCATGGGCAGCTTGGAACTTTCTAGCAACAAGACCCAATCCAAAGATCGCAGCAACATCAATCACAAGTGACAACCTTAGTGATGGACTCTGGACAGAGATGGCCCTGTGGATGGGGAAAGCTCCTTTTCTTCAAGAGAATTTCACTTGGAGGAAGACTCGAATTGAATACAAACACAAACCAGAAACTTGGTATATGTCAGCAAGGACATGGCCTAAGACTGGAGATCCTAAAGCTCAGGCCGACACGCTTGCAGGACTTCACGCAGACTATCTCTTGTTCATCATTGATGAAGCTGGTGGAGTACCCGAATCAGTTATGGCCGCTGCTATTGCTGGACTCTCCACTGGTATTGAAACAAAGATTGCAATTGCAGGAAACCCAACTCACCTCTCTGGCCCTCTCTATAATGCTTGCACTCGTGACCGCCACCTATGGCACGTTCAAGAGATCTCAGGAGACCCTGACGACCCAAAAAGAGCAAAGAGAATTAAAATAGATTGGGCCAAATCAATGATTGAATCCTATGGGAAAGACTCTCCATGGGTGCTGGTAAATGTTTTTGGCCAATTCCCTCCAAGCTCACTCAACACTCTCCTGGGTCCTGAGGATGTTAGGGCAGCAATGAATAGAACTCTTATGCCTGATCAATATGATTGGAGTCAGAAGAGATTGGGTGTTGATGTTGCTAGGTTCGGAGATGACCTAACCGTGATCTTCCCAAGGCAAGGACTTCAAGCTTTTAAACCTGTTGAGATGAGAAATGCCAGAACAAATGAAATAGCCGCCAGGGTTGCTCAGGCCAAAGACAAATGGAAGAGTGAACTCGAACTAATAGACAGCACAGGAGGGTATGGTGGAGGTGTGGCCGATTCATTACTGGCTGCTGGTCACACACCTATGGAGATCAACTTTTCATCAAAGGCAGCAGACCCTCGCTATTTCAATGCCAGGAGTGAAATGCACTTCCGACTTGCTGACTGGGTTAAGCGTGGAGGAGCATTACCTAATATTCCTGAACTTGTTGGAGAGTTGACGACTCCTACCTACTCCTTCCAGAATGGGAAGCTCAGACTTCAAGAAAAACAGATGATTAAGGATGAGTTGGGAAGGTCACCAGACTATGCTGATGCTTTAGCTCTGACCTTTGCCATACCAGATCAAGCTGCAATGACTCTTGAACAAAGGATTTTAGAAGGTCAAACAGGTCAGGCCCTCATGGATTATGATCCTTTCAGCTAAGGAAATTTTATGGCCCTTGAATTTAAGGAAGAAGAAGTAAATGAGAAATTGATTGAAGACTTTAAACCTTTAATCAAACTCCACTATGATGAGATTAGCTTCTATAAGGATGAGATCAAGCTTAATCCTAATTTTGATAGCTACATCCGTCTTTATCAGAAGAACATTCTCAAGGTCTACACGGCCAGAGAAGGTGGCGAACTCATAGGATATGCGATATTCTTTATTAGTCCTAACATGCACTATCAAGATAGCTTGCAAGCTAATCAGGATATTCTTTATATCCGACCAGATGCCAGAGGGTTTGGGACAGAGTTCATCAGATGGTGTGATGAACAACTTAAGGAGTTAAATGTTCAATTGGTTCTTCATCATGTGAAAGATGCCCATAACTTTGGGCCTAAGATTCTAGAACCACTTGGATATAAACTTATGGATAAGGTTTATGGAAGGATTATCAATCGGGAGGATTAAATGGCAGTAACAGGAGCAGCAGCAGCAGTTGCTAGTGCAGCGATTGCAGGTGGTGTTGGGTACATGAATATCCAAGAGGCAAGGAAAGCTAGAAAAAATGCAGTTGGTGTTGCTGAGAGACAACAGGCCGCTGCTGATATGGCCTTCGACGAACAGAAAAAACAGTATGAAGCTCAGAATAAGCTTAGAGAACAAGAGCTTGCTGCTGAGGATAGAATGAATAGAAGGTCAGCAGCTTCAAGACAGAAGGCCAGAGCAAAAGGTGCAGTTGGCAGATCAGACACCATCCTCACTGGATCTCAAGGTGTTCAAGGTCAAGGATACACTAAAGCTCGTTCCATCTTAGGAGGCTAGGATGGGAGACTTTAAAGGTCCAATTGAAGAGGTAGCCCAAGAAGCTGCTAAACCTATAAAGAAAGCCACTGAAGCTGTGGGACTGGACCCTGTTGGTGAGATCTTCGAAGAGGCTACAGAAACTGCTGTTAGGCCGTATGAAAACGTCAAAGACAATATCACTAGAGACATTCCCAAGTATTATAATGAAGAGGTCAGTCCTTTCATTCAGGAAAAATTCTATGATCCTATGAGAGCAACAAGAGATCTATTCCTTCCAAATGTTCCTTCAATTAGAAACCCAGGAGATAATCCTGATGCTTTCAATAGGGAAGAAAGGGAGCGTAGATCAGGTGCAAATCCTCAAGGGAGGAGTAGAAGATCTCTTCTCACTCGTGGTGGTGAAGCAGGTGCTACTGCATCCACTTCACCAAATCCATTGGGCAACAGAAGTTCGCTTCTTAGTCCAGGGAACGCAAACATTGGGACACAGAACACTGACTTAGGAGGCTAGGATGCCCAAGTATGATCAGGCTGCAAATATAGATAGAAGAAATAGAATCGATTATTTGATGGCACAAATGAGACAAGAGAGATCAACATTTTATCCCTTTTGGAGGGACATTGCTGATCATATCGCACCCACTAGACCTCGGTTCCTAGTATCCAATGCAAACAGTGGAACCAGAAAGAATCAGAACATCATCGACTCCACCGGATCTCTTGCTGCTAGAACTCTCCGGTCAGGAATGATGGCAGGAGTTACCTCACCAGCAAGACCATGGTTCAGATTATCAACTCCTGACCTTAAGACTAATGAATTGGACCCTGTTAAGTATTGGCTTGATGATGTGACCAAACTCATGTCTGCTGTCTTTCTTAAGTCCAACCTCTACAACGCCCTTCCAACAATTTATTCAGACATGGGAATCTTTGGAACTGGTTGCCTCTTTATGGAAGAAGATCCTGACCAATTTGTTAGATTCTATCCTTTCCCTGTTGGTAGCTATTTCTTGGCCAACGATGCTTCCTTAAAGATCCGAGTCTTTGCAAGAGAGTTCCGATTAACAGTCAGACAGCTTCTGGAAAAGTTTGGAAATGATAAGGATGGAACTCCATTAAGAGAGAAGCAAGGTAATTGGAAACCAGACTGGGATAACTTTTCAGCTCATGTCCAGAACCTTTGGAAGGATGGCAATGTTGAGGCATGGATTGATGTAACCCATGTTATTCAACCCAATGAACATTGGGATTCCAACAAGCTAGAGCCAAACTATAAAAAGTATTCTTCTGTTTATTTTGAAAGTGGTGGAGGGACCACTCATCTTAATAGGCAGATCACTGACTTTGATAGAGGGAAGTTCCTTAAAGATTCAGGATATGATTTCTTTCCTGTGCTTGCTCCTCGGTGGGAAGTCACAGGTGAGGATGTCTATGGAACAAACTGCCCTGGAATGGAGTCTTTAGGGGATGTCAAACAACTCCAATTGGGTGAGAAAAGGACCATGCAAGCGATTGATAAAATCCTTAATCCACCAATGACTGGCCCTTCGACTCTTAAAAATAAAAAAGCTTCAATCCTTCCTGGGGACATTACCTACCTTGATGTGAGGGAGGGAACTCAAGGCTTTGTTCCTACCTATCAAGTAAACCCAAGAGTCCTTGAGATTGAGAACAAGCAACAACAGATTAGAGAAAGGATCTCCAGAGTCTTCTATGAAGACCTCTTCCTTATGATGGCCAACTCTGATCGAAGACAAATCACAGCAACAGAGATTGAGGCACGACAAGAAGAAAAACTTCTGGCCCTTGGTCCTGTGCTTGAACAACTAAACCAGGATCTTCTTGATCCATTGATTGATAATACCTTTGCCATCCTTGTTGAAAGAGGAATGATTCCAGAAGCTCCTACTGAATTGGAAGGACAGGAACTTAAGGTTGAGTATGAGTCCATTATGGCACAAGCTCAGAAAATTGTGGGGATTGGTGGAGTAGAAAGGTTTGCAAACTTCACAGGCCAACTTGCCCAACTCAACCCAGAAGTGCTGATGAAAATTAACTTTGATCAGATGGTTGATGTCTATGGTGACATGACTGCTGTTCCTCCTTCACTTATTAGAAGTGATGAAGAAGTGGCAGCTCAAAGAGAGCAGATTGCAGCAGCTCAACAACAACAGGCCACAATGGAACAATTCACTCAAGGAACCCAGGCAGCTAAGAACCTTTCTGCTGTTCCCGATGAAAGAATGAGCCAAATTGAACAACTACTTGGGCAAGCTCAAGCTGGTGAAGTGGTAGAAGGTGCTATTTAATGAAGAAAAAAAGTCTAGTCAAAAACGCTTCTGACCGGAAACAAGTAAAGGAAGCTGATGACAAAGAGAAGTTCCTTGCTGATAGAGAGATTGACGACCTTGGTTTTGTCCTCAACACTGAATCAGGAAGGAGGGTTATTTGGTCACTACTTGAGAACTGTGGGGTGTTTACCTCCAGTGTTCACCACTCAGGAAGTATGACATACTTTAATGAAGGAAGAAGATCTGTTGGATTAAAATACTTGAGTGAGATTAGTGATAACTTCCCTCAGTATTTAATCCAAATGATGAAAACAAATAATGAATCGGAGTAATGTAAAATGACAGAAGAAGTTTCAGCACAGGAACCAACGAACGCAGAAACAACATTGTACACTGATGGAGTTAAACCAGAAGCAACAGCTCCTGAAACTCCTGAGGGAACTCAACAGGAAGGGATGGTCGATACTCTCAAGGAAGGGGAGACCAAAGAAACTGTTGAGTATAAATTAGACTTACCAGAAAAGAATCCTTTTCTGGGCCAAGAAGATGTAGAGAGGATCGTCTCGTTTGCAAGGGATAGAGGACTTTCTAATGAAGATGCCCAGAAATTACTCGATGGTGAAGTTGATAGAATTGTTCAAGTCCAAGAGAGGATCAAGGAAGACCATGCAAAGAGGTCAGAAGTTTGGGTTAGTGAACTCAGGCAAGATGATGACTTTGGTGGTGAAAGATTCGATGCTAACGTGGGATTTGCTAAAAAGGTCATCACTAAGTTTGGAGATGAAACCCTGATTAAGGCCTTAGATGAATCAGGATTAGGGAACTTCCCTCCACTCGTAAAGATGATGTCTCGAATTGGTAAGGCCATGTCTGATGACAGTCTCGTACTTTCTGGTCAAGCTCCTGGCAGAAAAAAATCCATGGAAGAAATTTTCTATGGGAGTAACCAATGACTTTTAACTTAGGAGTAATTCATGGCAGAATTGGCCGCAAACGCTTTGACACTTGCTGACTGGGCAAAACGACTAGATCCAAATGGAAAGGTAGACGCTATTGTCGAACTTCTTTCTCAAACCAATGAAGTCTTGGATGACATGCTTTGGAGAGAAGGGAACCTTCCAACTGGTCACCGATTAACAGTTAGAACCGGACTTCCTACTGTTGCTTGGAGACTTTTAAACCAAGGTGTTCAACCTTCCAAATCAAGCACGGCCCAAATTGATGAGGCCTGTGGGATCATGGAAGCTTGGTCCGAGGTTGACGAAGAAGTTGCCAAGCTTAATGGTAACACTGCTGCTTTCAGACTTTCTGAAGCTCAGTCTTTCATCGAAGCAATGAACCAAGAAATGGCCAGCACCCTTTTCTATGGTAATGCCACCACTGCTCCAGAAGAGTTTACTGGACTAGCTCCACGATATTCTTCTCTAAGTGCAGAGAATGGTGAGAACATTGTTGATGGTGGAGGATCTGGATCAGATAACAGTTCAATCTGGTTAATTAACTGGGGTGAACATGCTGCTTGTGGGATCTTCCCAAGAGGTTCTCAAGCTGGTTTAGTTCATAATGACCTTGGACTAAACACCATTCAAACTTCTACTGATATTGCTGGGGCAAGACTTAGAGCTTACCAAGACCAGTTTCAATGGAAGTGTGGACTTGCTCTTAAAGATTGGAGATACGCTGTTAGGATTGCTAACATTGATATTTCTAACCTTGTTGCCAAGTCTTCTGCTGCTGACTTGATCGACCTTATGATCAAGGCAATTCACAGATTACCTTCTCTTAACAGAGGGAAGTCTGCCTTTTATCTTAACAGAAGTTGCTTCCAAATGTTGGACATCCAAAAGCGAGATGACGTTGTGAGTGGAGGCGGTCTTAGTTATGACGTTGTTGATGGGAAACCTGTTATGAGTTTCAGAGGAATCCCTGTTAGAAAAGTTGACGCACTTACTGAGACTGAATCACAAATTTCTTAATCTTTGGCCTCCATTATGGGGGCCTTAAACTTTTGGAGGAACTATGATCATTGATAGCCAATCACTTTTTTCAGATGCCCAAGCAGTTACTGCTGCTGCTGCGTCTACCAACTACATTGACCTAAAGGTAGCTAATGCTCAATTAGGCAATGGAGAGCCTCTATACATTCATCTTAATGTGGATGTGGCCCTAACAGATACTGGGTCTGATTCAACTGTTGCAGTTACCATTGAGCAAGATGACAACTCGTCTTTCTCTTCTGCTACTGCTGTCCAGACCCTGTTTACTGTTGCCGCCACTGCTGCTGCTGGAACTGTTTATAAAGCTTATATTGCTCCTGGTGTAATCACCGAGAGATATATTAGACTTTATTACACACCAGCAAATGGTAACCTTACGACAGGGAGCTTCACTGCTGCTATTGTCCATACCATTCAAGATGATAGATACTACCCAAATAATTATACAATTTCTTAATCACTGGGGGGCCATGCCCCCCTTCTTATGGAGAATAAAATTATGCGAGTTAAGGCCATTAGAGAGGGTTACTACGAGTACGAGAAACGGAAAGTTAATACCGAGTTTACCATCAAAGGCCCTGAAGCTTTTAGCTTTGTGTGGATGGAACCAGTAAATGAGGAAGACTGGTATGAGGTTAAGGTTTGGGAAAAGAACAACCCTAAGAGAAAAAGGTATAAACCTGCTGGCTTCAAGTATCCAGTGACCTTTGTTGATGAGGAGCTAAATGATGAAGGGGAGGATGAAGAAGTTGCTGCCCCTTTACCTCAAAAGAAAAAACAAGTTCTTAAAAAGGTTGAAGAAGTTAAAGAAGAAAAGAAAAAAGTTGTTTCAAAAAAGAAAGCAGCTTCAAAAAAGAAAAAAGTAATAAAGAAGATAGCTAGTAACTCAGATAAAGAGGTGATCTAATGGCATCAAGATATAGCACAGACTTTGAAACTGTGGCAGCTTCCCAGGACCAAGCTTTGGGGCCAACAGGAAACACAGGTGACATCCTATTAGGATTAGTAATCACACCAGCAACAACATCTCCTGGGTCAGTTCAGATTGGAGATGGATCTACAGATACCACCATATTTACAGGTGGAGCAACTTCTGTTGCTGACCTAACTCCTATTGTAATTAACTTTGGGAATGGTATGCGATCTACTTCTGGAGCGTGGTCAGTAATTACTGGGGCCAATGTCTCTGTTGTTGCCTATGGATCTTTTAGTTAGGAGGATCTATGTCCAGTGAAACAGAAATTTCAAATATGGCCATCTCTCACTTGGGAGTTGGTAAAGAGATTGCTGATTTAGATACTGAGACAAGTGCAGAAGCTAAGGCCTGTAGAAGATTTTATGACATTGCAAGAGACACTGTCCTTAGAGACTTTGAATGGCCATTTGCTACCAAAATAGCTTCCCTTGGTTTAGTCGAATCGGACCCCAACACTGAATGGGATTACTCCTACAGATACCCTTCTGATTGTATTACTCTTAGAAGAATCCTCAGTGGGGTCCGACAAGATACCCTAGATTCAAAAGTTCCTTATAAGATTGCCCAAGATAGCTCAGGAAGATTAATTTTTTCTGATGAAGAAAATGCTTCTGTTGAATACACTGTAAAGGTCACAGATCCTGCAAAGTATACTCCTGACTTTACATTAGCACTATCTTATCGGTTAGCAGTTTACATTGCTCCAAGGGTAACAAGAGGTGATCCATTCAAGTTAATGGAGAAGGCCATGGGAATGTATATGGACATCATTGGGGATGCAAAAGCAAATGCCTACAATGAAGAACAAGATGATGTGAAACCAGAGAGTGAATTTATTAGAGCGAGGGACTAAATGACCACATTGAAACAACTTTCTTTTGTTGGTGGAGAACTTTCTCCCTCTCTTTATGGCCGTGTTGATCAATCCAAATATCAGACAGGTTGCAGGACTCTCAGAAACTTCATGATCATGAGACATGGTGGAATCACCAACAGACCAGGGACAGAGTTCCTTGCAGAGGTTGCTGACTCCACCGATTCAGTTAGACTCATTCCTTTTGTCTTCAATGCTGACCAAACCTATGTGTTAGAGCTTGGAAATCAGGTGATGAGGGTCTACAGAAATGGGGCCATCACTTATGACTCTACTCTCACAGGGTCAATCACAGGAATTTCAAATGCTAACCCTGCTGTTGTGACAATTGCCTCACATCCATTCTCAAATGGGGATGAATTGATCATGACAGGGATTGTGGGAGACATCGGAGATTATCTTAATGGAAGACAGTTTATTGTTGCAAACGCAGGGGCAAATGACTTTGAACTTACTTACAAAGATGGAACCAATGTTAATTCCACCTCTTTTGGATCTTATTCTTCTGGTGGCACTGCTGACGGGATTTATGAAATAGCAACCCCCTGGTCAGACACTGAATTAAATGATTTAGATTATGTCCAGTCGGGGGACATTATAACTGTCGCTCATCCTGGTTATGCCCCAAGGGAAATTTCAAGAACTGATCATGATGTCTGGTCAATCTCTTCTGTCACGTTCGCACCAGAGATGGCCACACCAACAGGGATCACTAACAGCTCTTCTGGTTCTGGTGGGGATAAGTGGGTTGTCACAGCAGTCAATGATGAAACCTCTGAAGAATCTCTGGCCACTAGTGAAACTGAATCTTCAACAGCAGCAACCAGTGGTTCACCAATAACAGTCTCGTGGGACTACACTAGTGGAGCTTCTTATTATAATGTTTATAAAAATTCTAATGGGGTTTTTGGTTTTATTGGCCTTGCTTATGGGACAAGTGGAACCATTTCTTTCTCAGATGATGAAATCATCCCCGACACAACAGACACTCCTCCTAGTGCTAGGAATCCCTTTAATGCTTCAAATGACTATCCAAGTGCTGTTGCATATATCCAGCAGCGATTAACTTTTGCAAACACCAACAACAACACTGAAACAATCTATATGAGTCGATCGGGTAATTATAAGAATTACACTGTGTCGAGTCCTTTGCAAGATGATGACGCTGTTACATTTACTTTGGCAGGAAGGCAAGTCAATGAGGTCAGGCAACTCCTAGATCTCGGTAACTTTATTGTTTTAACATCCGGTGGAGAGTGGACAATATTAGGTGATGAGGCAGGGGTTATTAAACCATTGAGTATCAATCCCAAGCAAAATAGTTACAATGGATCTGCTCAGCTAAAGCCAATTATTGTTTCTAATTCGGCCCTTTATGTTCAGGCAAGAGGGACCATCATTAGAGACCTTGTTTATGATCTCAATGAAAATGGCTACAAAGGTAATGATCTCACTATTTTTTCTGCTCATTTATTCGACAATTATTCTATTGTTGCTTGGGGATACCAGCAGATACCTCATTCTATTATTTGGGTGGCCAGGAGTGATGGTGCCTTGTTAGGCCTTACCTATATTAGGGAGCACCAGATTTGGGGATGGCACAGACATGATACAGATGGGTTAGTTAAGGATGTGACAGTTATACCTGAGGGAACCAAAGACACAGTTTATCTTGTTGTTGAAAGAACTATTAATGGGAGCACTGTCCGGTATGTTGAAAAGATGGAAGACCGATTCATTGATGATGACAACCTTGAAGAATTGGTGTTGATGGATTCTTCATTAAGTTATGATGGGACAGGATCTTCATCTACAACAATGACTCTTTCAGGTGGGACCAATTGGACCTATGATGAAACTATTACGCTTACTGCTTCTTCTTCTACCTTTGATTCTACTTATGTTGGGAATCAGATTCATTTAAAGATTGATGAGGTTGTTGATCCTATAACTGGGTTTGTCACCACAGAGGCTGACATCATTAGGTTTGATATTGAGACCTATTCATCTGCCACTGTGGTCACAGGCAAACCACACAAGACAGTACCATCAGCACTGAGGTCCACTGCTGCTGATTCTTGGGGATATGCTGTTGATGAGCTTGGGGGCCTATGGCATCTGGAAGGAAAAGAGGTTGCAATATTTGCAGACAAGTTTGTTGTGGCCTCACCAAATAACTCAGCTTACACCACAGCCACAGTCACCAATGGGCAAATTACATTAGCAGAACATTATGTTGTAATCCATGTTGGACTCTCCTACATTTCAGATCTTGAGACATTAGATATTGATAACCCTGCTGGTGAATCAATTGTTGGTGAGAATAAAACAGTGCGAGAAGTGACCTTCCAGTTTGAGGCATCAAGGGGCGTTTGGACAGGGCCTAATCCTCCTGACTCAGATGCCACTGATGTGCTGGATGGTTTGACTGAATTAAAAATCAGAGAGGATGAAAGCTATGAAGACCCTGTATCTCTTAAAACAGATACTGTGTCTGTCAATATTGATACTGAGTGGAACTCTAATGGAAGGGTCTTTGTGAGACAAGTTGATCCAGTTCCTGTTTCAATTCTCTCTGTATCACCATCTGGGTTATTCCCATTTGGACAGCAAAGGAGCTAGTTATGAATTATGGTTGGATGGTAGCAGGTTCTTCTCTTGCTGGATCTTTTAATGCGCTTTCCTCTGGGATAGCCAACAGATACATGCTTAAGGCCAAGCAAAAACTAGATGATGTTCAGTTCTCCATCAATAGAAGAGTTGTTGAGTTGAAGCAAGAAGATGCTAAAAGAAGGGGCCAAGAAGCTCTTAGACAGAGCAGACTTGCTACAAGACGAACTATTGGAGCTTCTAGGGCAGCTCTTGCTGCTCAAGGTATTGAACTTGATACAGGATCAGCTCTTGATATTCAGATGGACATTGCAAGACAAGGTGCCTTGGATGACATCACAATAAAGAATAATACTTTTAAAGAAGCTTGGGGATATAAGATGGCCTCCATCAATGTGGATGCTCAAGCTGCTGCCTCTCACTTATCCACACAATTTCAAGCTCAGTCATCAATCCTTACTGGGATTGGGTCTGCTGCTGGTTACACAAGCAGAGGCTTTATGAATTACTATGGGAGGCGATAATGCCAAGAGTTCCAACTAGAGAGCAACGAGTTCAAGAAAAAGCTTTATCAGCTCCTAATGCAAGTGTGACCCTTCCTATTGGGGGGATGATTTCTGCTTCTAATAGGGCCGGTGCTGTTGGACAAAGGCTTGCTCAGGATGCTGAAAATTATTTCATACAAGGTCAGTCAAAAGCTGATGACCTCAGGGTTCAAAAGGCCGTAACAGATTTTCACAAGCAACAACACTCTCTTTTAAGGGACTACAAGAAAACGCAGCTTGATCAAGCAATGGACTCTTCACCATATCTTGAGAATTTGAATAGGGTCTATGAAGAAAATAAGGGCCTTCTTGCTAATGAGAGACAGGTTGAAAAGTTCAGAAGACAGACTGTAAATCTCAAAAGATCCTATGAGAATCAGGTTCAGCAACATGCTGACAATGAAAGACAGAAGTATGACAACCTTCTTACCAAACAAGCAATTGATTTTGAAATTGAAAGCTTTTTAGATGATCCTTCTGGAAAGACTGCCGATAAAACGATAATGGCCATTGAAGATAAGACGGCCAGATACTTTGCAAGAAATGGACTTTTATCGGAAGAAGATTCTCAGGCCATTCTTAAAATTCTTGATGAAGGTGGAGATCTTAGAGGTCTTAGGGGAAGAGATGCAAAGTCTTGGAACTCTCTCATCAATCATCCTAAATTTAAAGAGGCGAGAAAAGAAAGTGAACAAAGACTGGCAACTGGTATCATTGATAAAGCATTTGATTCTGGTGATATTGCTGCTGCTAAGGGTGTCTTTGAAAAGAATAAACGATACCTTACAATAGCTCAGAAGCGTAAATATAAGAAGGCACTAGAGTCAGGTGGAATTTTAAATGAAGCTTATGCCATCTATGACAAAATGAGTGGTATGAAATATGACCAGCAAAAACAATATCTCAAGAATATAAAAAATGGGAAAGTGAGAAAGCAGGTTGCTGCTTTTGTTTCTCAGGGTAAGAAAGATCGACAAACAGCAATCAAAAATGCCCAAGATGACCTTTTCCAACAGGCCTATAAATTTATTGACTCCAATAAAGGTTCAGGAAGAACTCTTCTTGAAATTCTCCCAAAGGATATTTATTCGGCAATGAACGCTAATGATCTCAAGAAGGTAAATGAAAGATTAAAGGTGGCAAATGTTGATGAATCCAAAAGAAAACTAACAAACGTTGAATTAAAATATTCTGACGATATTTTAAGGCAAATGTCTTCTGCCGATGTTGAAAGAATAACTATTGGAATGATTGAAGATCATAAACAGAAAGTATTCAAGAAACATAAAGAAGTATCTGAAGGAAAGATAACAGCAAAGCCATATAATGAAAAAGACTTATTCACTGCCTTTAGGGAGTTTGGTTACACCGATGCAACTAAACAAAGTGAAATGGATGATGATGAATTTGAAACTATCTTCACGAACTTTGTAACTGCCTTTAAGGATGAAGTGGATGCTCAAGAGCAGTTACTGGATAGAAAGCTGACAAGAGATGAGCAAAGAAAGTTGGTTAATCAAATGCTGGCAAAGGGTCAGATTGATGATTGGTTTGGAAACACCAGACTTCCTGCTTTTGAAATCCAAAGAAGGATGAGAACTGGAACCCTGAAATATGAAGTGGAGGTTGATTTTGATGAAATCTCACAAACCAGGAGAGAAGAAATCAAAGCAATGATAAAAGGTGCTAATTTAGATTACTCTGAATATCAAGTTGAAAAGATTCATAAAATGATGATCATGGGCCAATATAAAAAACTTGAAGAATATCTAAAAGGGAGTAAATAGTGGAATATGATCCATTAGCAGGATTAGAGCAGGAACAACAAGAAGAAGCAAATGTTCCAATGCTTCCCGGTGAGGCACCCCCAGAAGAAGTTGAACCAGTAGACAAGATCAATATGCCTGTGCCTGAGGTTAATATCCACAGACAGAGGAAGGGTCTTGCTCCTATTGGACAAGCTTCCGAGATAATGAAAAAAAGGGAATCCATTAAAAAGGCCGAACACTCTTTTTTGAATTCAAAACAGAAAGATCTTACCAAAGCTCTGTGGGCCACACAGATAGGCCGAAAGCATGGAATCAATTCTCAATACATTTATGAAAACTTTGATGACTTCAAAGAACAGTATGAAAAGAAAGACTTTGATCCTGATGTTTTTGTAAATAGTCCCAAATATTCTAAATGGTATCAAAACCCTGCCAATGCTGCTGTAGTTGGTAAGGACTACACCAAGATGAGTTGGTGGGAAAGAAACTTTCAATATGTAAAGAATGGAGATAAACGTGGTGACTACATTATAAAACTTGCTCCTATTGGTTGGGATGCTTTTCTTGGTAAGGCCACAGTAGATCAAAGACGTGATCAAAAGATCATGGAAGAGGAAATGGCAGAGTTTGATGAAGTGGATCAACACTTAGATGCTAATATTATCACTCAGGCACTAGGTGCCATGGCAGAAGCTTGGGACCAGTTTGTAGATGCTGCCCCTGCTGTTGCTGGTGGCGGTGTAGCTGGTGGTGCAACAGGGGCAGTCCTTGGTGGAGCAACCACTGCTGGGGCAGGTGCGCTTCCAGGTGCTGCCACAGGGGCATTAACTGGGATGACTATTGCTGGTGCTGTTTATGCTGGAAAGATGGAGCTGTCTCACTCCTTTCTAGAATATGAAAAAATCAGAGATGAAAACGGGACTCTCCTACCTTTATCAACCATTCGAGGAGCAGCACTTCTAACAGGGATCATCAACGGTGGTCTTGAGATTGTAGGTATTAAACAGATTGCTAAGGCCTTCCCAAAAGTTAATTCATCTTTAAAAGGCCTAACAAGAAGAGGTATTAAAAAGCTTCTTAAAAGAACGGCCTTTAAATCAAAGTTTGGAAAGTTCCTCACGCTCCTTGGATCAACCCTTGGAGAAGTCATTCAAGCTGCTGGTGCCGAGGGTGCAACTGAGTTCATGCAAGAAATAACTCAAGACGTGAGTGGTAAACTTGCCAAACTTACTGTTGATGATGTGCCAGAAGGAACTAATATTCTTGATTATCTTATTACTGCTGAGACCTTAGAGAAGGCCAAGAAAGCTGGGTTGAAAGGTGCGCTTGGTGGTAGTGGGTTGAGTGTAGTTGGTCAGGCCCTATCAACACCCAAGACAATCAAGAGGATGCAGGAGCAAATCAAAGCAGAAGCTGGTAAGGATGCCCTAAGAAAGGTTAATCAAGACATTCAAGAATCAGATCTCAAAAATGTTCCAGATGCTGTGAAAGATGCCATCAGACAAGTCAATGGTGGTGCTGATGGAGTCTTCTTGGATGCTAATGAGCTTCAAGAGTTCTTTCAAAAAAATGACCTCAATGCTGATGAAATCATGACTATGATCATGGGAGAGTCTGAGTCTTTTCAAAAAGCTCTCTTTGAAAAAGGTGATGTCAAAGTCTCAATGGAAGATTTCCTTCTTCATGCTGTTAGTGATGAGAACATGAGAGAGTTCTTCTTCGATGAAATGAAATTAGAACCTGATGCTAGATCTGCAAGGGAAACTAGAGAACTTATCTTTGAGGAACAGCGTAAGGCCCTTGTAGATGATGCCATTAACAAGTCTCAAGAAGATACCCTTAAAGACCAAATTGTTGACATAGTTGCAGATATTGCGATCAAGGGAGGGATGTCAGAACAAGAGGCCGTAACAGATGCAGAGCTTTATGCTGCCTTCTTTGTCCAAAAGGCAAGAGAGACAGGAAGAGACCCCATTGAAATTCTTAAAGAATATAATCTCAAAATTCAGAGAAGGCCGATAGCTGGAAGGAACCAAGAGTCCTTCACTAGAGACTTTGAAGTTGCCCAAAGAGAAATCCCTCTACCTGATCGAATCCCCATTATTTCCACTAGGTCTGATCAACAGATAAGGTCTAATGATTCGATTGAAACCATTACTGAAAGAATCCAGGCCATACTTGCTCAAACCCCGACTATTGAAAACAAACACACAGGGATGAGCATAAACTTATCCAAGAAGAAAATTTCCAACTTCTTGCGCAAAAGTAAAAACCTAAAGCAAGAGGGAATCAGGGACCAGCTAAACACCCTGGCAAACCTTGCACAAATCCTCCCAGAAGCTGTCTATTTAGCAAATCATAAAATTAAGCAAGGGGAGAAGACAAAAGATATCTTTACATTTGTGTCACCTGTAAACCTGGATGGAGTTAATAAGCTTGTTAGAGTTGAAGTCTCTAAAGACAAAGATGGTAAAGCTCAATATGAAAATCATGAGATTGTAGACACTGACCACCTTGGGAAGAAGAGACTTCTTGACACCAATGACTTTCTCACTGCCGTGGAGGGGGCCAAGGGAAAAACATTCTTCCAGGGTGGGAAGCAGCAGAGAGTTTCCAAGCTGTCACCTCTTGGATTTTATTCTCACTTAGAAAATGAAGTTCTTAAGATGGAGTTTAAAACAATCCCAGGAGAACAATTAAAATCTAGAATTAAAAAAATTGCTGGCCTTAAAAGTGAAGAATTAGAGATGAGTGGGGTGATTAATTACATTGACTCGATCTCAAACCAAGATACTCAGTGGACTAACCCTGATGGAAAAAAAGAAGGAAGTCCTAAAGGGAAAATCTCTAAAGAGGAAATTCAGGCCTTCCTTGAAAACAATGGCCCCAAGATTGACCAGATAATTCTTTCTAAGAGAATAGAGACTCCAGATAGAATCTCTTATGAGGGTGAAGATCACCCGATAAGAAAAAGGATTCTTCAATATGCAGATATGCTCAGACAGAAAGAAGCAAGAGGGGATGAGCTAACCCCTGAGGAGCAAGAATATATTGATGGTGACTTCCATGAGATACCCACTGCTGAGTTTGTTAAATTCAAAGAACCAGAGGCGATGACATATGACGAAGTCAATAGGGATCTGGATGTCGGTGAAAGCCTATGGGAAGATTTTATCCATAATTATATAGCTGAATTTAAGTATTCTCGTGACGAATACAAAGAATTGATGGACGAAAGAAATGAGGAAATTAAAAAAGAGAATGCAGAATTAGAAGAAGGAGAAGAAAAAGCACCGATGCTAGAGCTTCCAAAAGATGAGGATGTGACTTATAGAACATATAGAGATCTACTTGATGGTGAAATACTTGATGAAATGTGGAACAGATTTGAAGATCGAGAGATCCAAGCAATTGAAGATGGTGAAGGTTATAGGTCAGGATTTAAAACTGAAGTTGTCGATTCGGCAACTGATGAAGAGTTAGGAGTTCTTTATGATTATCCATATTATTACGCTAGGTTTGAAGATAAGCATGGGGATGAACTTGATGATATAAATCTTCAAGTTAATGCGAATGAGCAGAAAATTCGAATTGTAGATGCTCTTGTTCAAGAGGGGGATGTTAGATATCTGACCGAAGGAGAAGAGGCCTTCATCAAAGAACAAGAAGAGATTGAGTCTGGAGAAAGGGAGCCAAGTAAAGAAATTCAAGATGAAATAGAAAAGTCAGCACCAGAACTATTTAGAGAAATATTCCCCTCCAAGGGTGCTTCAGTTCATGAAGGTTTTACAATTGAGGGGCCAAGAGAAGATTACCACGAGATACTTTTAACACTTCCTGAGACAAAAAGAACTTTCAGATATGAACCACATTTTAGAGAAGACAATTTCTTTCTTCATAGTAGGGCAACCATCAGGAAAATTGATGGGCAATATGTTTTTCTAAATGAAGAGTTGCAATCTGATTGGCATCAGCAGGGCCGAGAGAAGGGCTATGCTGATCTTAAACAAATGGCCAAAGAGGAGAAGATCAAGGAGCACATAGAGACTGTAGATTTAGAACGTGAGCTAATTGATGATTTGAGGTACTCCCCAAGTGTTGATGAGAATATAGAACAGTTTCTTGAAAGGCAGGATGATCTAACTTTCAAAAAGGCGGATAACCTTCATGCCCAGCTAAAAAAACTAGAGAAAAGCAAAGTCACAGATGCCCCCTTTAAAAAGACAGAATCATGGACAACTCTTGGACTAAAGAGAATGATTACAATGGCCGTGGAATCAGGGGCAGAACACTTTGCCATGTCTCATGCCGAGGTCCATATTCAAAGATGGGGAACAGAAAGAATCCTTTGGGAGAAGAAGGGGGATGGTGTTTGGAGCGTAAATTCTAAAGAGCAACATGGGGGCCATGCTGGTTTTGTTGCTGAACTAGAAGGATTAACGGTTGAAGAGTTTGCTAGACAGCGTGGTGAACTCATGGAGAAAACAACAGAAATTAAAACCAAAGAAGAGCTTAAAAATTTATTTGAAGAAACTTTAGGCCGTGAACATATGGTAAGATCCCTCAATTCTATAACCGATAGAGTCTGGGAGGATATGCAGAAAGGTGAGGAAAGAGGGGTCCTCATGCCCAGGTATGAGGGGATGAAGTTTTTTTATGACAGTGTTGTCCCAAAAATTCTGAAAGGTATCTTAAAAAAAATAGACAAGAACATTAAGTTGGAAGTTTTAAAAGTGCCTCTTTCTGAAAAGTTAATGATTGAAAGAAGAGACACTTCTAGGTTCAAAGACATTACCTATGAAGAGGCCAGGGAAGTAATTAACTCTTACAACGAAAAAAAACCTGGTTACGATACGGCCAATGCCAAATTAATAGACTATTTAAACAAACGAGAAGTAGAAGGCATAACTGCTCACGATGCTTTATTTGATAAAAAGAATGGAAGAAGGATGGCCGCTCTAATGCGGTTTGATCCCAACAATGAACTCCCAATGACAGAGCAAGACGTTACTGAATACCAAGAAGTTCTATCCTTTAAGATTACTGATAAAGTGAAGAAAGCAGTAGAAGAAGGATTCACCTATTACCAACATAAAGGGGACAGAGGTTCAATCACCTTCAGACCAGGCATGATTCACACCAACCTATTAAAAAATGCAAACCTTTCAACCTTCCTTCATGAAACAGGCCACTTCTTCCTTGAAGTCTTCGCTGATTTAGCAAATTCAGACACTGCCTCACAGAGTTTAAAAGATGATTGGGCAGCAACTATGGAAACTCTTGGGGTTAAAGACAGATCTGAAATAGGAACTGAACAGCATGAGTCTTGGGCAGAGCAATTTGAGAGAAAGCTTGAAACAGGCAAGGCACCATCAGAAAGATTAAAAGGTCCATTTGCTAGATTCAGATCTTGGCTTGTCCAGATCTATAAACACATCAAAGATAATAGAGCACAACTTGATCCAAGGATCTCTGAGATTATGGACAGGATGCTTGCTTCTGATGAAGAGATTAGACAAGTCTATGCTGAACAAGGTCTCAATGCCCAGTCAATGGTTGAGGCACTTAAAAAGATTGACCCCAAAGAAGCACAAAGACTTGCTCAAGCAATTGCTGATGCTAAGGATGAAGCAGAGACAGAGCTTGCACATAAACTCTATAAGGAAGTTAAGAAAAGAGAAAATGCTGTTGTAAAAGAAAGATCTGCTTCTGAAGAAAAGAAAATTAGAAAAGAGATGAGTGAAGAGAAGGGCTACCAGGCAATGGCAGCTCTGACCACTGGAACTCTACCCGATGGAACTAAACTTGATAAGACTTTTAAAATATCTAGAAAAGACTTAGTTAAGAAGCTAGGTGAAGATACAGTCAAGGCATTGAGTAATTAGGCCCTACATTTACGCCAATCAAGGTGGGATAGATGCAACCACTGCTGCTGGCCTCCTTGGTTATGATGGGCCTAAAGATATGGTTGATTCTCTTCTTAAGCTAGAAGGTGCTGATGAAAAGGTTGCAAGGCTCCTTGATGAAAGAATGAAAGAGATTCTTGGTGATTCTTTACACACAGGACAGATTGAAGAACTTGCTCAGATTGCTGTTCATAACTACAAAAGGGATGAGCTTCTTGCCTTGCAGATGGAACTCCTTGCTAAGTATGATTTTAAGAACTTCAAAAAACTTGATAAGTCTCTTAGAAAGAAATCAGCAACAAAAGATCTAAGGGAACAAGCAGATCAAATCATTTCTAGAACCACCCCAAGGAATCTAACCCCTGGGAAGTATCTTAGAGCTGAGGCCAGAAACGCTAGAAAGTTTACTGATGCCTTTTATAAGGGAGACATTGAAGCTGCCATTGCCTACAAAGAAGCTGAGTTAATCAATGCCCAACTTTATAAGAAGGCCATCAAAGCTCAAGAAGAAGTCCAGAAGATAAGAAGGTATGCTAAGAAGTTTGACAATAAACAGTTCCTGGCAAAGTTTGGAAAAGTTGATCAGGATCTCTTGGGCCAAATTAAAAACATCCTAGAATATTATGATTTCCAAAATACCACCTATAAAGAAATTGATTACAACAAATCTCTCAAACAGTGGATCATTGAATCAGCACAGAAAGATGGGGTCTTCCCTTTATTGAATGAGCAGCTTCTAAATAGAGTGGACCCAACCAATTATAGAGAAGTGCCGATGGAAGAACTCAGAGGGGTTTATGATGCACTTAAAGCTCTTGAGTTCCAAATGAGAACAGATCTTCAAACTCTAGTGGGAGAAGAATATAAACTCTTTGCTGATGAGAAAGAAGCTGTATTACAACAAATGAAAGCAGCTCATGGGAAAGGGCCTAACCTAGAATTGCCAGCCCCTAAAGAGACTCCTGCTGATGACAGAAGAAATGTCATGGAATGGTATAAGTCTTTTGTTGCTGCCCATGAAAAAGCATCTTCCATTTTTAAAAATCTTGGTGGAGGCAACCCACTCAACCAGGTTTTCAACACTTTCTATGGAAGGATTTCTAAAGCTGCTGATGATAGGGACATCCTCATGGGACGCATTATCCAGAGGATTCAAAAAGCAGTGGAGCTTTTTTCAGAACAAGAAAGAGAAGCTTGGGCGAATAAAGAATATACTGTTCTAAATGAAGACTATAAATTATCCCACTCTGAGATGATGATGGTCCTTATGAATCTTGGGAATATCTACAACAGACAAGCATTGATGGAAGGATGGGGTTGGACCAATGACACAATTGATAACTTCCTTTCTCAAGTAGAAAAGAGGGATATGGATTTTGCCCAGAAGATCTGGGACATGTATGACTTTTACTTATGGCCAATGGTGAAGCAGCTTGAAATTGAGACCACTGGTCTTGCTCCTGAGAAAGTAGAGGCTGACGCCATCAAAACTAGGTTTGGAACTTACCGAGGTGGATACTTTCCTGTTATGTATTCCAAAAAATTAAACTGGAGAAAGTTTAAGGAGACCCAAGTTGAAAGCCTTGATGATCTGCAAGAGCTTTACGTTTCTAGGAAAATGACTAAACAAGATCACGTCAAAGAAAGAACCATCAACAGAGATGAGCAAGGCAATTATCTTAAAGTCTCTCTTTCAATTTCTGGGTTTACCGAATCCCTTCATAATGTTGCCCATGACCTCACTCATAGAAAGGCAGTCATTGATGCCCACAGATTCCTAAGGGATAAAGATATTAGATCTGCCATTTTGGGAATTGCTGGAAGAGAAACCTACTTAGAGCTTGATAAGTGGATTGCTTCTGTTGCTACGGAAAAGGTTGGCTATTCTGATTCTGCTTGGGAGGCCATGCTTGGTAACCTCAGGTCAGGAGCAACAGCAGTCAACATGGGATTTAACATTGGTACCACCATAACACAACCATTGGGTGTTACTGTCTCTGCTGCTGAAATTGGAGAATTTTGGGTTGCAGCAGGGGTCAAAGAATTTTACAAAAAGGGATTTTTAAAGACCAGTAAATTCATTGAAGAAAACTCAGTCTTTATGGCCAAAAGAAAAGAGAACTATTCCAGAGACGTGAGAGACTATCACAGAAGATCTAATATTCTAAACTTCACCCCTCCATCAGCAATGGGGAAGATGGAGAAGGTCTGGAACGAGGTCACAAGGAAAAAAATCCCAGGGACTAAGTGGAACTTAGAAGAATTAAGATATGCCCAATTTGACATCATTGGGATGGGTGACATTGCTGTGGCTTATCCCACTTGGATGGGTGCCTACAAAAAGGCAATGGCAGGTGAAGTTACAGGTGTTGCTGGGAATGGCCATGAACTTGCTGTAAAGTATGCTGATCAAGTTGTAAAAGACACCCAAGGATCAGGAAGGCTTGCAGATCTTGCTGGAATCCAGAGAGGAAGTGAGTGGCTTTGTATAATAGACAGGCACTATTCTTACCACTCGGTTTTATTCAACCAGTTTAGAGATAAGATGAAAGCCAGTGCTATGGGGGCCATTTCAAATAAGGAACTTTATAAGGCTTTATTTTATATGGTCTTCTTATCCCCAATGCTAGAAGCTCTTGTAAGAGGGAGACTTCCAGAGGATGATGATCCAAAAGATATTGCACGATGGATGGCCCTCAACACACTGTCAAACTTAGGTGGCACTGTGATTGGGTTAAGGAATATTAGTGGAGGATTAGAGTATGGCTTTAGCCCTTCCCCTGCTTTTGGGATTGCTGAGTCTGCAACAAGCACTGCCAGCACTGTTTTAAATCTGGTAACATTTAATCAGGATGAGATTAAGAGGAAGGACATAAAAAATATGACCCTTATGGCAGGGTATGTTTTTAAGCTTCCAGCAAGACAAACATGGAAGACTCTTGAATTTTTCTATGATTGGCTTGATGGAAAAGCTGAGGCCAATGATCCTCTCACTTTTATGTATAAAGCATCAATTAAAGGCACTGACCGAAAATAGGAGTTATTATGACTATTGCTTCCACCACTAACAGAATTTCCTATACCGGGAACGGATCGGTTAGTGTTTACGCTTACACTTTTAAAATATTCACTGATGATGATTTACTTGTCACAGTTAGAAACACATCAGGGGTTGAGACAACTCTCACCAAAACGACAGACTACACTGTTGATGGTGTTAGTGAAACCTCTGGAGGGAACGTGACTTTGGTGAACGCTTCCCAAGCATGGCTTACCGGGGGGAACCTTACCACAAATTATGTTCTGGTCATTAGGAGAGTTATTGATCTTCTTCAGTCAACAGACATTAGAAACCAAGGGCAGTTCTATCCAGAAGCTCATGAGAACGCTTTTGATAAGTTTGTGATGATGAGTCAGCAACAACAGGACGAGCTTGATCGAACTATGAAAAACCCAGAGACTGTTCCAAGCTCTGACTTTGATCCAACTCTTCCCTCTGACATTGAAACGGCTAACTCAACTATCATTGTTAATTCAAGTGGAAATGCTTTTGAGATGGGGCCAACAGCAAGTGAAATTTCAAATGCCCAAACTTATGCAAACAACGCTAGTTCCTCTGCTAATAAAGCTGAGAATTGGGCAACAAAAACTGATGGGATTGTTGAATCAACTGATTATTCAAGTAAGGCCTGGTCCATAGGGGGAACCGATGTTACAGACACAGCAAGTAGAGGCGCAAGTAAAGAGTGGGCCACAAAAACCTCATCAACCGTGGACACAACTGAATACTCTTCCAAAGAATATGCTCAAGGAAGTCAAGCTGCTACTGGAGGGTCTGCCAAAAACTGGGCGCAACAAACTGGAGCCGATGTTACAGGTGCTGCTGCTGGATCTATGTCAGCGAAAGAATGGTCGGTGGGAACCCTCGGCCGAGGAGTATCAGGTGAAGGGAGTAGCAAGGATTGGGCCACACACACATCGGGAACAGTAGACGATACCGAATACAGTAGTAAGGCTTGGTCTGTAGGAGGTACAGGCGTCACAGACACAGCAAGTAGAGGCGCAAGTAAAGAATGGGCAACAAAGACTTCATCAACCGTGGACACAAGTGAGTTTAGTTCCAAGGAATATGCTCAAGGGAGCCAGGCAGGCACTGGAGGGAGTTCCAAAAACTGGGCAACGCAAACTGGAGCCGATGTTACAGGTGCTTCTGCCGGGGATATGTCAGCGAAAGAGTGGGCCGTTGGAACTATGGGGAGGGGTGTAGCTAACGAAGGTTCGAGTAAGGACTGGGCTACTTATACTTCTGGGACAGTAGATGGTACAGATTATTCAGCAAAGTATCATGCTCAACAGGCATCATCTTCTGCTGCCTCTGCTGCTTTAAGTGCAGCTTTGAGGCTTTTTAAACAGACTGATTTTTTAACTAGTGCAGGTTCACCTTACACCTTAACAAATTCTGATTTAGGGATTTTGAAAAGTATAGATGCTAGTTCTGGAAATGTAGTTGTTAATCTTCCCCAGATTTCCACTTTAGGTGAAATGGCGGCCATTGCTTTTTTAAGAACAGATGCTGGATTAAATACAGTAACCATTAATCGGGCAGGGACAGACACCATTGGCAGTGGTGCCACTTCCTCTATAACTTTAGACGGTCAAGATCATGCAGCCATATTAGCTCCAGAGGATTCAACCACACCCGATCAATGGTCACACTTAAACATTAACAGTCCTGTACAGCAACAAAGAACAGTTACAACAGTAACGGCCACAACTCACAATCTGGCTGACAATGACGATATTCTTATTTTGGATGCCTCAAGCAACGCCATTACTGTTAATCTCCATGCGGTAGCATCAGCAAGCGCCAAACCGTATACTTTTATTGTCAAAGATAATACTAACACTATTACTCTTGATCCCAATGGTTCCGAAACAATTAATGGGGAAACTACTTGGGACCTACCAAATAAATATCAAGCAATTGACGTTATCCCAGATGGCAGCGCATGGTATGTTGATAGGCATTTTGCACAAACTCCCTGGGTTGATGACGGTGCTGTAACAATTACTGCAACAACTACAAACCCAACAAAACCCACAACCGTTGATGAGGATCATTTTTGGTGGAGGAGAGATGGTAGTGACCTAGTCGGAAGGATGGAATATTATGCCGCATCGGCATCGGGAAGCGCAGCTGGTACAGGTGATTATCTCTTTACGCTACCCAATGGTTTATCGGCCGACACAAGCAAAATTACTGCTTATTCAAACGTGGAAGGTGGTCCAGGTGCTTGGATTATAAAAAATAAAATTGGCTCTGCTAGCAGTTATTATGATGGGGCAGGTGGGGTTAATTATACTGGTTCGGTTGTTTTGTATGATGCTACTAAATTTAGAATTTTCCTAATTTCGCCAGGCGATCAAGGTTGTGTTGGATCGAGTTACCAAAGCATTATAGTTAATCAAATGTGTTATACGCTAGAACTTAGAGTCCCAATCT
>BCSF01000075.1_pt1 | contig 41540 bp, 63 predicted proteins | sample 1016431 | NCBI WGS metagenome assembly BCSF01 (sample SAMD00045685;SAMD00045686;SAMD00045687;SAMD00045688;SAMD00045689;SAMD00045690;SAMD00045691;SAMD00045692;SAMD00045684;SAMD00045690;SAMD00045691;SAMD00045692;SAMD00045684;SAMD00045685;SAMD00045686;SAMD00045687;SAMD00045688;SAMD00045689, study... | reverse complement strand
TATGAATATTTAAAGCCACACTTAGGGCAGCTTTCTTTAATCTCCCCTGTAACCAAGTCCTTTATCTCTTCATTTTTAGTGAGTTCAAAGTAATAGTCTTTACACTCACACTGCCAAGCTAGCGCCCATTTTCCAAAATTACTTCCAGACCATTCGTCTGTAAAATGCGTGTAGATAGATTCGCCGTCATCGCCAACAAGAGGGCCGCAGTAAATATTATCATCATCTGGATTGCTTTCTATAAAATTTATTAATTTGTCTATAGTTTCTAACGTTGGACAAAGCAATACATGACAATCTAATACTAAAACAAATTCGCCGTTTGCGTTATCAATAATCATATTCCTAGAAACAGAAGTTCCTTCGGTCCTACATATATTATACGACAAAGATTTGTTTTTTGCTAGATTGTTTATAGAAAAATTTTTTAAACTTTCTGCATGGTCTGATTCAGCGTCATTTTCTACAATAACAAACTCTATCTTTTCTAGTAAATCTTTCCTTTTATTAAATAGTAATTCTTTTCTTATATCCTGAATTGTAAACCACGCACCACTAAAATCGTTGTGATGCGCTATTCCTATTGATAATTTTTTCATGTAAAGTCCTGATCGCAATAGTTTTGGTGGCAACCTTCGTAAATCAATGCGCTGCCTTGATCATTGATTAAGTTGAATATACTATATTGTGTAGTTAAAGAAGAGAATGATAAAGTACCGCCAAAATCAGGATCACCCCAACAAATAATTTTAAATCTTGTTTTTGAAGGTTTCTCCAAGCTCGCACTAGTTATAGTCTCCGGTAGTGCATAAATCGCGCAAAAGGCGTGTCTATTGCTAAAAAGTCCATAGAAATGTCCTTGGTCGCCAAGCGGTGATGGAAATTCAATAAAATTAAATGGATAAAAAGACGAGCGTTCTCGTTGCCAATTATTGCTGTCGTTTTGAAGATCCCTTCTAAGACTAGTTCCATAGCCACCATATCTAACATCGCCAACGCTTAGTATGTGCGGACCTAAATCTCCAACAACTTCCTGTCTTCTTCTCCTCCAATTATCATGTTGAAAAATCCCTATGATAAACGCAGAAGCCCTGTCTGTGTAAGCAAAAGAATTTTGAGATCTGGTAAATTTAGAATTTTGTTCATTAAATCTAGCAGCTTGTCCAACATATTTATATTGTTCATAAACAGAACTATCAGTAAGCACAACGCTGCCAACCTTATTAAATGGGTTTCTATACAGTGCATCGTGTTCTTTTTTAAACGATTGACCCCAAGCAAGTTCACCGTCTTCAAGTTCTTGCTCTGTTGTAGAAAAACCAACCGTGTAGAATTTGTTTGGATTCAAACCACTTTTATCGTAGATGTAAAAAGCATTATCACTTGCGAGGATCGTACCATTACCAACACCAAATTCATCATTAGAATCCCAGCTGAATACGCCTAATTCTATCGGTAGAGATATTGACTGAGGAGCATTGTAGCGACCTATAACTCTATCAATTAACTCTTGAGCCTCGGCAATGTTTTGTCTAGATGGTTTTATTGATCCAATCGCATCAAACCTTGCGTTGCCGTCAACAGCGTCACCAAGCTTCGTTTGGGTATAAACTATCCCGTAGCTGTGTTTGCTAGGATAAATCTCTCTAGCATACTTTTTAGGATAGATATCTTCATCGTGATTTAAATTGAACTCTTTGGAGATTTGTGTATTACCCCAACCAAAAATTTTCCCATCGCTTCTTTTAATTAAAAATGAATCTTCAGTACTGTGTACTTCTTCTATGTTTTCTAGATAAGACTGTATGGCCCCAGTGTTTCCGCCTTTATTTTCATCCCCCCAAACAAAAAGAGAATTATCATTTTTAAGAAAAGCAAATGCGTGTTTGTTTGAATATATTTTTTTAACGTTTGTAAACCCAGAGTCGTAGGGCTTAGGAGTAGCTAAATAGTTAACAACTTGTAAAGCATCTAAAGCTGTTACAGAGCCATCCCCAGTCACATCACAGGATGAGCGATAAACACCGCGAGGCAGCTGACTATTAATTATGTTAGCGTCAAGAGCAGTAACTGAGCCACTTTTATTAACATCATTTTTATCGTAAGCTTTTGCCCCATTTCCCCATATGAATATTTCTCCATTCGTGTTTCTGGCGGCAAAGTATCTGTCAGTAGAAACTACTTCTACTATATCAATAAGCAAGTTTTTAATAGAGGGCGGTATTGCTCCTCCAAAATCAGCATCACCCCAAGCGATAACTGTGCCGTCCGTTTTTATTGCAGTAAAAGCTCCAGCGGAACCTATTACAGACTTTATATTGTCTAAGGTCTCAGGATCTTCTCCCGCTGTAAAGGTTGGTAAAAACGAGCCACCTTTAGAAGCATCACCCCAGCAAAAAGCTGTTTTGTCTTTTTCTACCGCCACGAAAGCAACGGGATTAGAGTAAACTTTTATAACTTCTCTGTTTTGAGAGCTAGTAATGTTGGACATATCACCTCCGGTAAGAGGGTCGCCCCAAGCTCGGCAACTGCCAGCAAACAAAAAGCAAAAAGCTTTATCTGTGTTAAATATTTCTGGAGTAGAATTTCCTTCGCAAGTAAGAATATTTTCACCGCAAACCTCATCTTTGTTGAAAAAAGAAAAGGGTTTTGATAGGCAGCAGTTTTCTGTTACACCGTCTTCGCACTTTGTTTTTGATTCTAATTCACCTAGCGTTTCATGACCATCGTATTCTGGGTTTATGTAACAACAACTTCCGCTCGGACATGGGGGAGCAGTGCAATTCGCTCCAAGGCAACATCCACCAGATCTTCCCATTTTAAACTCCTATTCGCACGAAGGACAACCGGAACAAGTACTCCAGACCGGCCTGTATTCGTTATTAACCAACATAGCCATCAAGAAGTATCCACCGCTAGCAGCAAACGTGTGGTCTCTGTTTGTAACCCAGTAAGTATCTGATGTAGCGAAATTTTCATCTCTAGTTAAAATTTTACCGCTTGTTGGGTTAAGGTAATTAGTTGGAGGATCTAGATCTTCTGTCATAAACCCTTCTATAACTGGAGGTCTGTGCCAGCTAACTCCATCGGAAACTCTCATGTGACCACCAGCAAAAGCGATAGCTCCACTATTCACAACTGCGTCTATTTCGTCTCTGATGTCATCAAAAGTGTTTGCAGTGGGTACAACCAAGAAACCGCTACTATTAACAATATCATGGTGCTTACCACTGTCAGCTACAATTTGACCGCTCGCGTGAGTTCCATTGCGATTTAAAAATACTCTTTCAAAGTTTCCGCTTCCGGCAGTATTGAATTCACCTCCAGCAAGTCTAACCAAACCACTACCAGCAGAATTGATTGTTGCGCCACTAACTGCTAGTATATAGCCACTAGCCCTTGTGTCGTTTGTTCCAATCAGACCACTAGCTCTTGTGTCGTTATCAACTATGTAATCATCTAGATAGCCGCTAACCGTGTCGATGTAGCTGTCTAAATTACCGCTGGCGCTTTTTACAAATCTATCAAGAACGCCGCTTGTAAAACTAATCAATCCACTGGCATTGCTATCAAGAGGAGCGTCTAGATTTCCGGCTATAGTGCTAATTTCTGGCTTGACTAGATCATTAAAGAAGTCAGTTTTAACATAATTAAGTATACTTGCTCCACTTTCGCCAATAATTCCATGTAAAACTCCAGATATTGGTCTTGCAGATATGGAAAGCCCACTAGCGCCAGCAGTTTTAGTTTGTGTTTCTATGCCGCTAATACCAAGGAACTGAGTTTCTTCAAGACTTCTAATTTGTCTTGCTGTAGTTCCGTCGCTAATTTGCCAATACGAATATGCATCACTAGCTAAGGATAGTGCTTGAATTTCTTTGTCGGTGTAACCCTTATTCCAGCCGCTAACATTCCATATTAAGCCGTCAGGTTCACCAAGATAAGAAGTACCTAGACCAGAAAGAGATGCAAGCTGATCTTGAATATTTCCACTAACTGAATCTACAAAACTATCTAAAACACCGCTAGTATGATCTATCAAACCGCTAGCTCTGTTATCAAAGAACGCACCGCTGTCAGAAATTCCAGCCCTAAGTATACCACTTAGATGATCCGATAGGCCGCTCGCCCTATTGTCGTAGTGCAAGAATGAATCATGCGCCCAACCACTAACAAGCACCCCGCTTCTGTAGGCATAGTCTTCTACAGTTCCAAAAGCCCAGCCACTAACAGCATTTAACTTGGTCTGGAAGCAACCTTGAACGCCGGTTATCTCAAGAGCAATATCTTCAAGATATCCAGATATTGGGGCCGCATCGACAGTTAGGGAGAAGGGGGTGGTATCACCACCACCAAGGAAAGTTGTTAAACCGTCTTTACCAATAATATTTAATGTGCTGTTAAACGATATTGGCTTTGTGTTTGCGAGCGTTTGATCGCCAGCAAACCACTTTCCTGTATCGCCTTCAAGTAAGTCGCCCTCAAAGTCTTCAATAAGTTTTTTAGCGTACCTTTGTACAACGCCACTAACCTTATGAACTATACCGTCAAAAGCGAAGAAATCGTGGTTATAAGCAAGTCCGCTAACCTCATTGAGATAAGATAGTAGATTGCCACTAGTGTCAAATACATACCCATCTAGCGAGCCACTAGTCGCTAGAATCTTTCTGTTCAATATACCGCTTAGGCCGTTTTCACCTCGTATAAGCGTAAATTCATCGGTTATCCTATTATGCAGGTCAGATTTTGCTGCGGCAATTCTAACATCAATAGTACCTACTGTCTCTTCAGTGATTGTATTAATATCACTTCTAAATACACCACTGACATCTTTTGTATAGCTTAGTAAATTACCACTGGCGCTATCAATAAACCTGTCTAAGACACCGCTAGTGAAAGATATTAAACCGCTAGCCCTAGAGTCGTTTGAAACAGATGTGTTTATTAAAACGCCGCTAAGATCTGTAGCGCCGATTGTGAATATACTAGCAGAGCTATCGTAATCTGCCGATATACCATCTTCACCAACAAACCTAACAGTATTATCGTGTCTTATTTCTTTTTCGTTGGAGCCGTCTGTCAATTTCCAAAATACGTAAGAACCGGCAGCGGCAGCGATGCTGTTAGCATGTTCAAAAGCAGCGCCGCTAACGTGATATATTAAACCACTAGGACCAAAGATTGACGGGGCTACACCAGAAAGAGCGTTGAAGATTCCGCTAGTTCTACTATCATTTGTGTTAATTTGAGATTGCAGAATACCACTAAATAAATACCCACTGTCGGCAATGGCTCCTCTCAAAGCGCCGCTAGCAGAATTAGTAAAAGCCTTTGCGTCTACTAATACTTGATCTGCATGTTTACGTACATTATCACCGCTATTGTATATTAAATTTAATAAGTAATCACCACTGGCGTGTATTAAACCACTAGCCCTTAAATCGTTTGTAGTTATTTGAGGCTGAAGGACACCACTAAGCCCATTTATTAGCCCGTTAACTCCAGAAATATCATTTAATTTTCCAGAAACTTGTTCAAATCTAAAATCAATAAAACCAGAGAGCGGGTGTGATGATATTTCTAGTGTATTAGTGTCACCCCTATAGTTTGTTTCTATTCCGCTTATTCCGCCAAATATTAAAGTGTTGGCAGCATTTGGAGGTGCAGTTATGTTGTTGTTATTTGTTCCGTCAGAAACTTTCCAGTGAGTGTAGGCACCAGCGGCAGCGCCCACAGAGTCAGCGTACTGTTCTGCCCAACCACTAACGTTCCATATAAGCCCGCTAACACCATTAAATGCTGGTGCAGCACCGGAAAGACTAAGAAACTGAGAGTCGATTACACCGCTCAAACCACCAGCAGAAACTCTAAAGAAATTAGAAGAGTAATCTACATTTACGCCACTTACACCGCTTACGGTGATTGTTTCTGTGTTTTCTATTGTGTCGGCAGCAGATAGCCCATCGGTGACATTAAAGCTATAAAAGGAAGCTTCACCTCCGTTAATTATATTACCGCTAATATAAAGATCTTGTATGTGTACGTTCCATCTGTAATCACCAGAACCAAGACTGAACATCCCGCCTGATTCATAAGGTAAAATGTCGCCAGAAACAGCAAGTTTTTCTGAACCCCTAAAGCCAGAGGCTCCAATAGCAAGCTGTAGGCTTTTTAGGTCGCCGTAAAGGAGAGGTGGGCCATCTATACCATCAACTAAATCGTCGCAATCCCCGCTTGCTTGAGGATATACACCTAGATAAAATTTAAATTCGCCATCAGTAGGAGCAGCATATCCAGCGCCGTGACCGATTGCTATATTAAAGTTACCGTGTTTATTTCCCATTAAAGAGAAATTACCAAGCCCTAGATTTCCAGAACCGGTGCTTGTACTACCAAGAGAGTTTACACCTACGGCAACGTTATCACTACCAAGGCTAACGCAGGAAGCAGAATAAGAACCTATGGCTGTGTTTCTCAAACCAGTATAGCTTAACTGGAGAGATGCGTATCCATAAGCTGAATTATCTTCGCTTTGAAAACCATTAACATCCCTTCTTACAAGAGAATCTTCTCCCGCAAAAGTAGTTCTTAGAGACTCTGTTCCAAAGTTTAGTGAATTTAAGTTAATATCACTATTGAAATTAGATATAGAATCAGCAAGATTAAAGAAACTGGCTCTTAAATCAGCTGCTGATATTTCTCTTGTTGAATTATCTGGTAAAGTTGATTCTATAAAGCTATTAAACTCTGGCCTTGTTAGCTGCGCCATTTGTTATACCCTATTTAAATTGAATTCTTAATTGACCGGCATCAAATTTTAAAGAATCTCCTTTAAATACGTATCTAGGATTATCTAACTCTGATTGCATTAGAAGATCTCCAGACCCCCAAACTCCAGAGCTACAAATAGCAATACCAGAAACCCAACCCCACTCTGTTAGCGCAGTTCCAAAGTATATAGTATCGCAGTTTTTAACAAATCCGCTACCAGCTGCAAATTCTTCATCCGTTGAAAACTTCCAAGTGGCATTGCCGTTTGTTGAGGGATCTCCTAGATCAACTCTACGATAGCCTGTATCGGTGGAACCTTCATCTTTTGGTAGCTCCATAAGAAAACTACCTGTGATAAGATTTTTTGCAGAACCAGATTCAACTGGCACACCGCTTGTTAAAGCAATTGCCATTCCCTGCGGTTTTAAGAAATTATGACCTCTAAAGACATGGTTTAGCAAACCAGACTCTAGAAAATCTGACATATTAGCCATTTTAGACTCCTTGAATAAATCCTAGTTATACATGTATGTAGTATTATACACATTTCTAGGCAGATAGTATATAAAAAGAAAGGTGGCCCAATTGAACCACCTTTCTAGAATAATATATAACTAATAATGAATATTAGAAGCTGCCGAGGATAACTCTACGGTTGTCAAGGACACCGAATCCAAGTTCAGCAAAGCCATACCAGCCAGCGCGCTGCTGACGATGCATGGTTGGATCTTCGTGAACCGAGATCTCTTGCTTCATTGGCATTACGAAGCTATCGTTAGCGCTTTGATCCAATCCGACAACCAATTCAAGGTCACTACCTTGAACAGATCCGCCAAGACCAGTCGTGAAGAAATCTTGGTACTCTTGACCTTCGCCAAGCTCATCAAGATCGTGAAGTGCTACACCAAAGATGTTGGTGATAGGAGCGCCATCTCCACCAGCGTTGTAGATCGCAGTTCTAACAGCGTCAGAAACCTGATCGAATCCCCAGTTTCGCACGTCTTCAAGTGCTTCTGGAGAAACGTAGAGGTCAGTCAAGCGACCACGGTTAGCTGAACCAGTGTTACCACCAGCATTACGACGCATAACAGTTTGAAGCAAGCTGACAAGTCTCTTGGAGAACATACCAGCGGTTGCGTCACCATCATAAACCAAGATGTTACGATCAACACCAGCAGCAAGAATAGTGTGCCACCCGTCGTCGTTCATCTTCTTGGTGAAACCGGCTTCCATGACTTGCATGGCGCGACCGACAATATCCCAACGAGCTTCGCGAGCATATCGCAACAAGAAGTCGATGCTGCTTGTGATGCTGTAGGTTGGAATCATGACGTAATCGCTCTCGACCGCACGCTCAGGAATGCGACCGTGACCGGGATTGGTGTAAGCAACATGCTCACCCTCAAGTCCGGGGCTGATAAGATCCAATGGATACTCGGTGCTTCCACCGGGTTCTACATTGATTTTCTCGAAAATATTACCAAGAATATTTCCAACCAAAACACCCTTACGGAGTGGGGTTTCGAGTGCTACGGCGAATTCTCTTTGAGCAGCCATCGCTGTCTCAAGGTTTCCATCGCCGGATTGACGAAGAACGCTAAGAAATTCTTCGCTAGGTCTTTCTTTATATGACATTGTATTTATCTCCTTTGGATAGAATTAAGCGCCGTGGTTAGGAAGGTTGACATAAACTTTAGCATAACCGTCAGCATCTTTCGATGAAGCCCAACGGCCAATAGCCAAGTTTCCAGAGCCGGTTGCGTCATTAGCATAATTGCTAATTGCTCCAGCGCTGCTGTTGGATGCGTATGCGACATCTCCGGGACCGGGAGATCCTTCGACATTACTAGTTACAACCCAACCGCGAGTAAGGACGGTGACTTTGCCACCTTTCTGAACTTCATCCTTGTACTGGTTAAGGTGAGTTCTTGTAAGATCCTTGTTAACAACATCATTAAGAAGGATTCCAACTGGAGTGTCGGAAGTAGCAGCGGCTTGGTATGCAACCAAGTTACCGCCTTGATCAAGAGCAGCACCAGAAGCGCTTTCTTGGGCAAGAACAACTACTCCGCCGCGAGTAGCCGTACCAGCATTGTAGAAAAAGCTGATATCGGTTGATTCTTCGTATCTATCTGCTTTAAGAGCCATAGTTTAATCTCCTATAATTACGATTTTTTGTTGAGAACGTTGTTTTCAAGCCAGTTAGAAATACTAGCTCTTGTTGATTCTACTTCGTCTACCTCTGGGGTAGCTTCTACCAAAGTTGCTTCAGAAGTTTCTACATCTTCAAGAAGTTCAGGTGTTACGTCAGCTTCTGCCTCTTCAGCCATACGTTTCGTACTAGGCTTCATGGCGTCTGCTTCTTTGTCTTTACCTTCTTTTTCCTTCTTCTTTTCAATCGCTTCCTTTAGTGCTGGAGGCATTGCTGCTTCAGCTTCTTTCTTCTTGTCATCTTTCTTCTTCATGAGCGCGACAACAGCTTGGAAAGCTTCGTCCTCAAGAGCATCGAAATTAGCAAGAGACTCTTCAACCTCTTCTTCGCTGAGACCGGCATCAGCAAGTGAAGCCTTTCTCTTTTCCATCTTCTCTTTTTTCTTCATGTCGTCCATTTCTTTCATGGCGACTACAAGATCTTCTTGAGATTTAGCAAGAGCGTCTTGAAGTTCAGCAACTCTAGCTTGTGTGCTTTTGACACTTTCTTCAAGTTCAGCAATACTTGCATCTTTCTCGTCTACGGTAGCTTCAAAAGCTTCTACCTTGGAAGCAAACTCTTTATCTTTTGCTTCTTCGATTTGAGCTTTAATAGCTTCGTTTTCTGCTTTAGCTGAAGCAAGTTGAGCCTGAACGTCAGCCAGCTGCTTCTCTAAAAGATTCTCAGACATTTTTAAATCTCCTATGTCAAGATTAAAATCGTTATCTACATTAAATGCAACACTTTTAAGAATAACACTACGTGGGTTAGCAGGCTTGGAAACCAAACCTTTGCCGGAAAAAGAGATATTCTTTAAGGCTCTACCCACTTTATATCCTTCATACTCTCCGGTTCCGCCATATACTCTAAGATGTTTTGTTAGGAATGAAGACTCTTCATCTCTAGCCAAAACCTTCCTAGCTCCATCTTCATTTGACAAAGCATAATCAAATCCAGCAAATAGACATTCCATAGAAACGTACCACTTACCTTCTTGAATTTCTGCAATAATCTGCTCCATCCTTTCTTTATTTTCGCTTTTTGTCCAGCTATTGTAAAGAACGGCTTGAGTGATTATATCAAAATCTTCTGGCATAGGGGAATCATCAGAAACCGCCTTGCCGTCTTTTGATAGCACATAGCTACCGGTAATATGTCCGATGATGTCACTCTCATCGTGCATAAAATTGAATTGTTTGTCTTCTGGTGTGTTTCTTGCTGCCCAAGTCGCCTCTGGCATAAACACGTCGTCATTCTTGTTCCAACCGCAAGAAACCAAGACAGACTCTAAGTAATATAGATCTATCTGATCCTTGTTCTCTGCTAGTATTTTTTCAGCAACTTTTTCATTTTCCATAGCACTCGCGAGCTTATCGGAAAACTGTTGCCCTTTAAACGTAGTAGCTTGAGAACAATACGCAACACTAGCCGTACTCTTTACGAGTTCGCCAATGCCGTCGTTTATTTCGTTTTGGAATATTTTTATTGTCATGTATCACCTCTAAGAATTATACACGAAAAAATTTTTTTTATTTAATTATGAGAATTATCTACCTAAAAAGTACTCGACATACGCCGAAATAGCGTGTCTTTTGTAATCTTCTATATTCATATTTTCTGGATTAATTTTGCCAGAGTTTAGAATATCAGAGAAATCTTGAGGCATTCTCTTGTTAGAAGCAACTGTCTTGCAGATGTCATCTTCAGATATATCTGACATAGCAGTTGTATTTAAAAGAACATGTAATTTAAGCCTTTCAAGCTCTCTTACTTGAGATTTTGTTAGACCTCTCATGTTTTTCTTCTTATTAATTCCTAGATAAGCACTGTTTAAAGTGGCTGATATTTTATCAAATGTTTGATTGGTCCAGACTATAAACTCAGCAACTCCCGGTTTAGACTTTGGCGTGTCAACCCTTTTCTTTCTTGGTCCTTCATCAAGACTTGCTGGAGGTCTACCATTAGGATTTATAGGTTTTTGAGACTCTTTTTTCTCTGCTACCTTTTGATTCACTTTTGCCTGCTTGTCTATTTTCTCAAGCTCCTGACCATGATTAGGATTATGAAATGGACTAGCCTTTTCTGGTAAGTTGTCTGAATCTCTAGCTTTATCCTCTCTGCGCAGTCTCATTTTCTCAACGCCCGGAACTTCTTTGAATCTTTCAAGCACTGTCTCATGAGATATTATGTCTCTATCAGCTAATTGTATAAGAAGGTTCTTTTCTGTTGCCTCATCAGACAAGCTCATCTGATCGTAAACAATATGTGGAGATTTTCTAAAGCCCATAGCTTTTCTAACAATCTCACACTCTTGCTCCCAGAACTTTGTAAGTTGATCTCTACCGTATTGCAGTCTTTCTACAAGTGTTTTTAGAGATATAAAATTATTTGTAAATCCGCCACCATTTCCAGCCATGCCTGTAAGAGTTGGAGGAACACCCAGTCCAGCATAAATACTATTAAGAACAGCGTTGTATTTTTCTGAACCTAAAAATTTGTACACCTGACTGTTTGACTCTGTATAAGAAAGCTCTGGACCCCAAACCAGTTCCATTGTACCTCCACCAACATTGCTCGCAAGGATGTCTCTAAGCTTGTTGATTGCGGCTTTGTTTGGAAGAATCTTGTGATCTAAGTTACCGAGTGTCCATAGTCTAATATTAGAAATAGCCCCGTCTAAGGCGGAAAGGTCAGCAAGCCTCATTTTTTCCAACATAATAATATCGTCAAGGATTGCATATATAAGAGGGTTTGCCCAGTTTGTCCAGTCGTCTTTTTTGTAGTAAAATACAGAGACTCTTTCAGGATCTAGCTCAACCTTCCTAGCGCCTTGCTTTATTTTCTCTTTTAGCTCTGGAGGCAACGTATCAATTACGTGCGCAGGTATAGAACCGTCTTTAAAATTATCCAGCACAGAATGTGTTCTTATTTCAAACCTATGTCTACCTAAGAAAAGGTTTAGCTGGCTATCTTTCATGTCAATAGAAAGTGGGTTAAAGTAATTATACCTCCAAGGAATTTGACTTTTCTCAAATTCAGGTACTTCTACAGTTATGTCTTTACCCATTGACTTTATATATTTTGTTACATCAGGAGTAATGTTTGCGTAACTACGATAAGCAATTACCTGACCCGACCTGTAAAGCAAGTTTGCGAATCTTTCAGATCTTTCTTTTCCTCCGCACTTCTTAAACCATTGTTGGAAAAATTTTTCTACGCTTTTGTTTTCGTGTACAATGTTAATTCCTTGACAAGTGAAATCACCCATCAAATCAATCACATTCCTAATAATTCCTACCTTATCGTAAGCATCCATGCACATTTTAATAATGCGCTTTTGTTTGTGTGGTACTTTTTCGTCTGGTCTAAACGCATGATAATCTTGGCTTGTAAATCCGGGCCTTACAGACCTGTTAGATTCGATGTCTTTAAAATCTCTATAGTGGCTAGCTTTTGTTATACCTGCATATTCATTTATAGAATCTGAGTGCTGCTGCATAGCGGTAGTTTTAGAAGACTCGTCGTTCCAAGTGATTAGATTTTTATCGTCAGCCATTTTGACCCTTCTGTAAGTAATTTGAATGCATTTCAATTGTTATTGTATTATACACAGATTAGTAAATATCTTTCATGTTATCTGTGAACCAATTGGGGCCAGAATACATATTTCCTTTATTTTTTTGTTTTGAGTCTGTTGGCAACGTTGACGCAAAGCCACCAAAGAATTGATATTGCTCTGGAGTTGGCGCTCTAGCTATTCTTCTAGCCGCCATGTTAGCCATAATCAAAGATGAGTACCTGTCCTTTCTCATTTTACTTTTCTTACCCGCAGCAACAATAACTTCAGGAGTGTCCCACCTATCCCTACCGGATGCAGTTTGAGTCATCTGAATCATGGAAAGCTCATCTTTAAGCTCTTCTATATCCATGACACACTCTTCTAGGGTATCATACATTCTTCCTTTCATTCCGTCTTCTATATTAGACATTCCAACGGTAACGGAGTCAAATCTAGGAAATAGTATTACTTGGTCTTCTAGGTCTTTTCTTAGACCGTGGTTTGCTTCTGCTAACCAGTCATACTTAGCGAACTGACACATTTCTAATATATGTAATCCTCTTTGGTCGTCTGTGTCTTTAGGCTTATCTTCATCTATAACGGGCCATATTTCTATTTCTCCGTCTTGTAATTTATCTTTGTCGTGTAAAGACTCCATAACCGCAATACCACCGCCCTGAGCATCCATAGCTATATGTATACATGGGAACAATTTCATGAGATCGCGTATTTTCCTAGCGCAGTATGAATAAAAGTCCGTCTCCGTAGAATATCCTTTCTTTACTTTTTCTTTGTGTTCTGATCTAGTAGTAGTCCAACAATGAACAATTCGCCTGTGGTCCTCATTTAACTCTAAAACAATTATACTAAAGTTGTCAACCTCGGATGCAGGGTCAACACCAAAGACATATTTCTTATTTGGATCACCCATTAGCTTTGCCTCAAAGACAATTTCGTTACCCTTAGAGTCTTTTGTTGGTTCTTTATCGTCCACTACACAAGATTCTATCAAGGATCTCTTGAAGAAGCCCTCTGAGTCGCGCGTAAACACTGCGCCAAACTCCATCTGATAAATACCAGCATGAACGGTTGCTTTAGATCTGGCGACCTGTGAGGCATCCATAAAGCCTTCTGGCAATAATTCATATGGTATTCTCATAATGGAATACTCTGTCCAGTCGAAATTATCAGGAACATCATCACCCCCAAAAACTTCTCTTAGTTTCGTGGGGTCTCCTTGGCTTTTAATTATAGACTTCCATCTTTTCCAATATGTGGCAAAATGATTAAAGTCATAGTAAGCCGTACCTGAGAGTATGATTTGGTTATCTTTGTCTTCTAATTTATTCTCATCTTTATCTTGTATTTCTACACCTAGTTCTTTCGCTTTTTTTTCTGCTGCTAGCCGCTTTACGTTTTCGATAGGATCAGACGATACAGCAGCAAAACCAGCAACAACAGTCTCGAAGATATCGCGAGGAATAGAAGCAAACTCGTCAGAGATAATATCGTTAGCACGCTGGCCCCTAATCTTTTGCCCGTCACCAAGTGGTAGACAAGTAACCCTACTATCGTTAATGCGCATAACACAACGATCCACGTCTCGTCTAGGGCCAGAATTTCCGTCGCATATATCCCTTAGAATTGGAGAATTGTTCCAAATGGTTTCCATATACTCAAAAAGAACTTTAGACTGCCTAAAAGCCGCACCTACAACCACGACCTTTCTGCCCGGAAGTATAAGCGCTCTCAGCATACAATAAAGAGATAGCATGAAGGATTTACCGAAACCACGACTAGCTATGAGCATGGGGAATTTTCGATTCCACAACTCATATAATATAAGTGCCTGTGATGGTAGTAATTGTATGTTAAATATTTGTTTTACAAGAAAAGAGAAGTATTCTGGTCTTGTCATAAGCCAAGTTAGCTTTAGATGGAAGTCATCATCTGATGAATTCAAAACAGATGTGGGATTGAATAGATCTTTTTCGTCTACATCTATTTTTAGCCAAGCTTCGTCTATTTTTTTAAGTTTGTTCATTTATAAATTCCATCGACAAATCCGTAGTAGACAGCCTCATCTGCTGTCATATACCAGTCGCCGCCTCCTAATTTTCTTTTTATGTATGCTTTGGTTTTAGATAAGTTGTTCTGACGTTCTTTAAAATACTCTCCGGTTTTTTGACATCTTTCTGCATATATTTCTACCATTTGTTGCGCCGTATATTTTTCAAAGTCAGCAAGATTTTGTGAACTAAGATAGTACCCGCTTATTTCACTAGTACCCCAGTGGACCATAAATGCAGAGTTATCGGTTATTAAACGTCTCGTTGCGGCTTGTATTATTACCGTACCCATAGAACATAACTGGCCGTAGCCAATAAAAGTAGTCTTACATTTACAGCTTTTAATTGCATCGTATATACCCATTCCAGAATACCAGCAACCGCCAACTGTCTGCATATGTATAGTAATTGGATCTTTGCTTAGATTTTTTAATATGTTTATATTTTTAATAAAGTTCTGGAGCATTCTGTGGTCTACACCGGCAGATTCTCCTGAGTCATCAAACTCGTTTATGTATATTTCTCTATTTTTTACATCTAGATTGTAAGCGTGGATTTCGCCAACGCTGTCTCTATTTGTTGTCATGACTTGCGCCCTATAGTGTATTTTTCATTAATCCTTTTTAATAAACTGCTGATTAAATCAAATGCTCCTCTTTCGCTACCGGCGAACACAACATGAACATCATTAAATACTGCAAACTCCATTAAGCATCTTAGAATGTATTTACCGGTTATTTTTACTTTACCTTTAAGCTCCTTTGGTATTTTTGCGCCTTCTGGAAATCTCATCACATCTTCCATAGAAAATTCGCAAACTATAAACTTGTGTTCATACTCTCTCATTCTTTCTACTTCATTATAGAAAGCGTACTTGCCTTTTCCTAGATTAAGCGCTATCTCTGAAACACTAGCTTTTCTTTCTATGCAAACCTTGTCCTCCATTCCTAATATAGAATAATCGCCTGTGTCTAGTTTTCTCTGTACAGTGCCTTGACAGGTGTTGAACTTCTTGAAGAAGTAACCCTGTTGCTCTCTTGTGTCTCTTACGACTGTATATCCGGGTGCGGTTTTGTATTTAGCCATTTTTTCTTCTCACGATATCTTGAAATAGTCCTTGATAATGTTGTTCATGACCTGTTACCTTCTGGTGACAGTATCTACATAACGTTATGCCATTATCAACGTCATATCTCAACATAGAAGCGCTTGCCCATTTTTGTATGTGATGTGCATTTAAATTTTTTGTACGCTTACATCCGGGCATCTGGCATTTAAAATTATCTCTTTTATATACTTTTACCCTCCAGTCTTTGTAAACAGGGTCGTCATAGTTTCTTCTCATGGTATCTCAATTTTAATTATTCTTACATCATGAAATATATCTTTTATAAATTCTAGAGTTTCAACAGAATGGTCTGACCTTAGTATTTTACCGGCAAGTTTGTGCATAGCTTTATAGCAAGCATCATCTGGATCATTCGCTTCTACAAAGATTATGGGCGATGTGCTATTGTAGTCTTCTAGGTCATATTTTTTTAACCTAGATATAACCAAAGTTAAGACCATATGTACCTTGTAAATCTTCATTCTATATCATGCTTTACCATCATTTTAACTAAATCTTCAAAACTGTGTCTAGGTGTCCACCCTAGCTTTGTCTTCGCTTTACTACAGTCTCCTCTTAAATAGTCTACTTCTGCCGGTCTGTAGAATTCTGGGTCTTGTACTACATAATTAGACCAATCGTCAATCCCGACCTCTTTAAATGCGACATCTAAAAATTGTCTAATTGTGTGTGTTTGTCCGGTACAAATTACATAATCATCAGGGCAATCTTGTTGTAGCATCATCCACATAGCTTCGCAGTAGTCTCCTGCGTACCCCCAGTCTCGATATGCGTCTAGATTTCCTAATCTAAGTTTTGGAAAGTCAGCACTTTTTCCGCTTTTTACATAATCACCAATCCATTTAGTGATCTTTCTTGTTACAAAAGTTTCGCCTCTTCTTGGTCCTTCATGGTTAAATAGTATTCCGGCACTTGCATGTAGACCGTAGCCCTCTCTGTATAGCCTAGTCATGTAGTGGGCAGCACACTTTGCTATAGCATACGGGCTTTGCGGCAAGAATTTGGTTTCTTCATTTTGATATTTTTCAACTGGTAATCTATCATCAAAGTCTCCGTCGCTTGCTTTTTCGTCATAATTGCTACCCAACATTTCACTGCTGCTTGCTTGATAAAATCTAGCACCTAACATCCGTAGATCAGCTAGACCTTGGAGTATATTTAAACAGCCCTTTCCTGTTATATCCCAAGTTAGTCCCGGCTGATTAAATGAAACTGCAACATGCGATTGAGCAGCCAAGTTGTAGACTTCATCTACTTCTCCGTGTTCTCTAAGTATATTTAAAACACTGGAGGAATCTGTGATGTCGCCACTCGCTAACTTGAAATTCTCGTTATTAAGTATGTGCGAAATACGTGTCGTGTTATCTGTGCTTGTTCTTCTTGTTACACCTGTAACTTGATAGTTTTTTTCTAATAGCAAGTCCGCCAAATGGCTTCCGTCTTGTCCTGTGACACCAAAGATTATAGCTGTCTTCATGTTAGTCCTTAATTGTATCCGAGTTTAAAAAAGGTTGGTCCACCTGCCCGTCTGTATATTTATGATATGCGCCCAGTCTCTCTTTTTCTTTTGTCATTGCTAGTCTCATTTTTTCCATTTCTATTCCGTATTGGCTTGTAACATCTGGATTACTCATCAGATAAGCTATCCAGCCAACAAGACTTTGTTTGCTATCTTCTAATCTTTTTACTCTTTGCTCCCTAGTCGCTTTCATTTCTTTTAGCATAGAGTTCTTCTTGGTTTGTAGTTCACGATAGTCTTTATTTAGAGACTCCTGTGAAGCCTTTAGAGAAGCCGCCTGACGCTCCATGTTAAACACCATGTCTACATCTTGCTGATCTGGATCTCGCGCCCTCTCCGCTTGTATGAGACGCTCTAGTGTAGATATCTGCTCGATGTTATCTTTGTTCTGCTTCAGTGATCGGTTCATAAGTAGTTCTAGCTTGATCAAGTCAACAACCTGTAGCTCTTCTGTTGGTATAACGTCATCACGAAACTGCGATATGATTCTGGCCCAGTGGTATCTGAAAAGCTTTAGTTCGTCTTCTGTGAATTGCTGTTTTACTTCAACCCAGTAAGGTCTCTGGTCAAGCTCAAAAGCCGCTTTCTCTTCTTTGGATGCACCAACCTTGAACTTGCGTTTGATGAACTTCTCGACACTCTCAGGGTCTCTATCTAGCTTTTCCGCTATCTCTTCGTAGGACATAGTGCCTATGCTCTGTTCAATAATAGCCTCCTCTTCTTTGGAGATCCTACCTTTCTTCATAACCACAGTCCTCCATTATTTCCATTATTCTCTGCGTTATTTCGTCTTTTCTAGCTTTTGGCAGGTAAACACCCGCAACCATCTTGAGATAGTCCATCCTCATCGCCGCCGGTAAAAGCCGGTCAATATTCGTGGAAATGTATAAATAATCAAAGTGATCTTCATCTATTGCATATTTTTCGTTTTCATCCAGAAGGGTTTCTTCAAATTCCAGTTGTGCCGGTTGCAAGACTTTTATTCGTTCGTCATCCGAGTTTGACATGAAGTGATTGTCACGAATGAAATTTTTAAGACGATTAGATAGGTTCACACTGAGGAAGTTTTCCAACGGGCGTTTATTATCATATCGTTTGAGGGCATCTATACATATAATGTAAGACTCTTGTTTTATGTCATCTACTGTATAACCATAGAATGTATATTTAGCAGCAGTTTTATTAATAACCTTATTCATAACGGATAATACGTGTTCTTCTGTCATGTTAGAAGGAATTTTCATTTTTCACCCCACATTAACGTGCGCCACTGCTTACCATCGTATCCTTGGAAGCATTTTTGCTTTTTATTGTACCTAATGCTGCCTTCAACGGGCTTTTTATTATTTTGTAAGAGTATAGACCATAATTCATTTTGATCTATAGATTGTATAATATTATTAAGCTTACCTAAGAGAGTGTTGTCTTGCAATTCTACTGGCGTTGGAGTAAACGGCTCTGTAGAACACAGAACACTGTTTTTAGCAGAGAAGGTGTTGATATATTTAGCGGGTGGAGCATTAGAAAGAATTGTATCGCAATCTGACTCTTCTATATTTGGTGCGTTACCGTTGACGGGCTTATATCTACCGCCATCCTTACTCACATCAAATACATAGTCTCTTCTAAAGAAAAACTTATTTTTTTTCTTGTAGAACTTACCAACACCGGATTCTTTATAGATAAATTCTCTATAATTTTGTTTTTGTGATATTTCGTAAAAGAAATTTTGATTGAGTGGTATAATTAATTCTTCTGGGTCTGCGTCAAGTATTAACTCAACATCCTTCGTTGTTGTCTTCTTTACAACAGCAGTTTCCAGAGTTTTCTTTTTCTTCTCTGTCATTTAATAATTTTCCTAAAGATTTGTCCTCTTTGTCTAGCTCCTTAGATATTTCCATACCTAGACTGGCGGTTGCCTTGCAGCACAAGCTCGATTTAATTTTCTTAGTTTATTTCATTTTTCATTCTTTCAGTATAGGGGTTTACACCCTATTATACACTGTATAAGCGATTTTGTCAAGTTTTGTGTAAATTTCTTGACTTTACGGGCCTAATTTGACTATAATGGGTGACATATTATGTCGGGATTCTAAGAATTGATTATTTTTTATAACGCAGTCACGTAAAAAACTTGTCCTGTTCGTGGCGCTTGGACGGCGAAAGCCAGATAAAAAAATTTGATAAGATTGTTAGGAGTTGGACTCAGGTGTTACCCGCACCTGATACATTTGGCAGACGAACGGTTCTAGTAATAGAAAATTTTATAAAAATATAAAGTTGTGAGTTGTTAGCTCTCACCCACACCTCAAGCAAGCGTCTGGTTTGTGGCTCACTAATTAGTTTCTCATATCCTGTCAGGCTCAGGCTTGCTTGGTAGGATAAAAGCTAGGGGTTTATAAATATGATAAAATCGCCGTGTACAAGGCACTGTGGGGTCAATATGGATAACATCTGTGTCGGATGTGGAAGAACAGTGCGTGAAATTAGAATATGGAGCAGTTGTAGTGACGAAGAAAAACAAAGAATCATCTCCGAGAGTCGTATACGGGCCTCCAGTCTGCAAAAATTGCGGGACCAAGGTCATTCTGATGACCAAAAATAAATTCATCTGCGTTCTTTGCAGAACCAAAGAGAGTCGAAAGGGTCGATAAGTATAGATTAGCTGATACTTATTGATATATTTTGGTGAATTGTGTTTAAACCACCCCCCTCTTTTGGGGGGTAAGCAGGTACATTTTACCCGAAGATATAACCCCCGTCAACCCCAAATCGACAAAAAAAGCAAAAAAACATAAACAAAAGTATTTTGCAAAAACTTCTAGAATAACTACACAAAGCTATTGACAAATGCCGATAAGTATGTATAATGGGAGACATAACAAACACAACACTTACTAAGGTAAACACAATGCAAACTAAGAACAGCAAAATCTCAAGCCGCATCATTCTTTCCATGATGAACAAAATCAGCAACGAATTAGTTGCATACGACAACGAATACTGGTCGGATGAGTTTCGCCAATGCGTGCGAGACGTTATCAAAGCAATCGACAATCTTAGAAAGTTTTTCTAAAATAACTCAAGATTGCTCTTGACAATTCCGATAACTATAGTATAATAAAGACATAACAACAACACTACTTCAAAAGGTAATAACATGACATTCAACGTAGAATTTGAAAACCAAAACGGCGACTGGGCTTTCCGCACTTTCCGCACTCAGCAAGCCGCTGACGTGTTCGCCAAGAACGCCGAAATGCAGGGTTGCAAAATCCTGTTCTGCGGCAATCCGCGCGACGTTCTGGGTGAACCCACTTGGGAAAGCGTGACGATGAATGGTCGCTACTCTTGCGACTGATCGACGCAAGTCCTTACCACACAACGACTTAGGTGAGGTAGGGCAGCCCCGATTGACGTAACTCCTTACGCAGTAACAACTTACGACGATTAGAATTATTTCTTAAAAACTTTCTGATTTTAGGCTCATGGGGCTTGACAAATCTGCCGATATATGTATAATAGAGACATAACAACAACACTAATACTAAGGTAAAAAACAATGTACAAACTAGTAACACTTCTCAATGACAAAGCCGTTTCCACTGACAAAGTTTGGGACAAAGCCCAAGCCTACAGAATGGCTGCTGAATCCGTTTCCCGTGGTTACGTGGTAGACGTTTACTACCAGAAGGGAATGGTAAAAGAATACGTCGAACGATTGGCGTAGCCTACAAGTGGGATATCCTACCCACTGTAAATAAATTAGGTTTCGGAAGTTTAATCGCAAGTTGTACCGAATAATCAAAACTGCGACCCCAACACATTACACACAACACACACACTAGAGAAAACATTATGAAAATTATTAGAATTGCCCTTGACATGTCCCCGATCATGCTGTTTGCCATGCTATACATGGTGGGTATCTGTATACTGGTTGAAGTATTAAAGCGATGGCCTTTATAGAATGACGTAAGTCCTTTAGTATCAACGACTTAGGACGGACGGGGCAGCCCCGCAGGTCATAAGTCCTTATATACCAACAACTTAGGGCGATGTCTTTGCTTATCTACACCCTTAGCGCCAACGGGGGGTACGACACCACCAGCAGAGGGGTCTAAATTATTTCCTAAAAACTTTCGGAATTAGGGTGCAGAGGGGTTGACAAATAGACGATATTATGTATAATGGTGGTATGAATAAGAGAAACAAGTATATGATGAAAATGATGAACCTAATCGCCTATGGCGGGAATCGACCCACTAATGTTTCCCCTGCCCGATGGGAAGCAATGAAAAAGTTTTTCAAAAGAAACTTCCAAAAGTGACCTAACGTGTCACGACCATAGACGATAATAGTAATAACAAACAACAACAACAAAAGGTAAAACAATGTTAACTAAAGAAGAAATCAAACTTGCTCTCGCTCACCTCACCCGCGAACAACTCTTGGAATTGGTCGCAGACCTAACAATCTCCGAGCAGGAGAAGCGGGAAGAATTGGACAAACTTCAGGGAATTGTCCGATAGAGTGACCTAACGTGTCACACCCTTACCCGATAATACTTATATCAAACAACAACACTCCTTAAAGGAAAACAACTATGAAAAGCTATGACATCACAATCATCGAACCTTGGAATCCTACCCGCGAAGTACGCCACCTAGACGTTCCACAAGATCAGCTAGTTGACATCGACGGAGAGACTTGGTTCACCGGCTACAATGAGCCAATCGAAGTTATCACGGCGACACTTGTACCAGAAAGCCGACACGAAGCAAAGTTGGCATACTTCAACCGCTTTGGTACTGCAAACGAATAGGATAAGTTATGAAAGTATTTCCAAAATCTTGTAAGTTCACTTTCCGCACCTTGGAACGTGGAAAGACCTTCAACGAATCAATCGTTGGAATCTACCGCAAAAACACTACCCAACTACTCTGGAAGGGTAAGCGTAAAGATTCAAACGAGGCAGTAGAAAATCTAACTAAAGGTAAATAATGTCTAAACTAATTACAATAATTTATGATGAAATGGGTATCGTTTGCCTATTATTATCCTTGACACTTTACCCGCTTATGATTATCATGGGCTGTTGTATCCTTGCTCATTTACTATTGAGGTATTTTTAATGTTGAACGCAAAGAATGTTGACCGTGTAGAAGATTGCGGTAATGGTTTTGGATGGAGCATCATCCACTTTGATGATGAGTTCTATGGTAACTGCTATGAGTTCGCGGTCTTGCGAGATGGCTCGCTGTGCTACGATTCTGGTGTAACATCGGACGTTGTGCGCGGAGACTGGACTTTGATGGACAAACTCAAGTGCATGGTGCAAGACCTACACCCTGATCGCCTTGCGTCGTAAGTCCTTTGGTGGCAACGACTTAGGACGGGCGGGGCAGCCGCCGCTGACGTAAATCCTTATACAGCAACGACTTGCAACTATTCCCGTCTTTTCTAAACTTTTCTGATAGAGATTGACCAGACTTGTCACACCGATGTGCGATAATATAAGTAACAAAGGAGATAAACATGATTGAGCTAGTAATGGGACTTGGATTCCTTCAAACTTTACTTTTAACTATTTTGATTATTTGGAACGAATTCGACCAATAGGGGTTGACAAATTTAGTTTATATGGTATAATGTAGATATGAAAAAAGCATTTGTATTTGATTTTGATGACACTCTCGCAACCACCGATTGCAAGGTTCTCGTTCGTCGTCGAAACTCCATTGGTGGAAGGTTTACTGTTCGTAAATTGACTCCTGCTGAGTTCAATACTGACGTTCTCGCAGACGGTGAAGAATATGACTTTTCCGAGTTCCGCTCTGCTGAGTTTATCCGCTCTGCTAATCCTACTTTCCTGATTCACCTAGCAAAAGAAGTTCACGATTCTGGCTTTGCGGTTTATGTCTTGACTGCGAGGGCAGATAAGGTATCGTGGGAGATTGCTGAATGGCTTTGCGGTTTTGGTGTGAAGCCGGTCAAGGTTCACGCTGTAGGTTCTGACGACTCAAAAGTAAATATCGCAGAAGAAAAGCAAAAGGTTTTGCAGACCTTGAAACAGCTTTTCGATGTGGTCTACTTCTACGATGACGATCAACACAATGTTGATCTTGCCGATCAGGTAGGTATAAAAACTTATTTGGTATAAAACCCAGAATATCCCCACTAGGGGGGTTGACAAACAGACAAAAGTATGTATAATGTAGGCATACAACAAACAACAACAAAAGGATAACAACTATGAAAACTGAAATTATCATCGACACCAACAACCACGGCGATTACCACCTTGTTCAAACTAGCGATTACTCGCTAAAGATCGTGACCTCATCTGGCTCAATCCTCTGTCAAGGTAGCCGCCACTACGTTCAACATAAATGGAAAACTTTTAAGAATACCTAGTATTCGTGACCTAACGTGTCACAGCCATCTGTATAATATAAGCAACACAAACAAAGGAAAAAATTATGAACTTCAACGAAATTTGCCAAGAAGCAGAACTTACCCGCGACGAAATCTACGGTATCGGAACCGACAACTGGGAAATCTATGTTGCTGATCTTGTAGACACACAAGAGCAAGAGCGACAAGAATCCGAGTATCGCAAGCTAAAGCGTATCAAGGCGGAGAATACCGCAAACTATCGCAAGCAACTAGAAACCGCTGAGAGTTTCGAGTATAACGGACACACTGACGAAATCGCACTACATACAAACCAGCAAACTTTTGTTGGTGCTATGGTCAAAGAAGGACTAATTGAGTTTGATGATAAATTTTAATTTTCTTCCAAGTTATCTTGAAGTTGTCCTACTATATTGGACGATGTTTATAGTAATGGCGTACTATTATGGAAACAAACCACTACGGAGAAGAAAACGTGAAAGAGCGTAACGCATTATTGATTATTATTTTTGCTTGGTTTTTGGGATTATTGGTCTGCGGGGGTTGCAGAACTCCCGTTGCCAATTATACTATACAGACCGCTGTGCCTGACGTATGGGCAGAATCACCAAAGCAATCAGTAGCATTTAAGATGGAGTTCCGTAAATAATGGATAGTCAAGAATGGGCAGAACTGTTCCCAACCGTATCCGTAAGGGTTGCGAAAAATATTCTCAAGTCACACGGTTTTGATGATGTGGCAGAGGGTTTTGATAACGACCTAGGCTGTAGCTTTGACGAAGAAGGTTATGAGCAGATCGTAGAGATTGACGAGAATGGTGAAGTAGATTCACAACAACTTATAAACTGGTTAGGGTATTAGAATGAATGAACAAATTTATGCTTTTGCGTGTTGCGTTAGACCGTCAACGGAGTCTATCCTACTGTGCGAGATACCGTTTGAGATTGATCCAAAATCTCAGGATGATCAGTTGCGTGGTGGTCAATATTGTTTTGATCAGTTGGGTGGTGAGTGGATTCCTATGGGGTTCGCGCGCAAACTGAGCGAAGAAGGGCAACACACTTTTATGAAAATGATGCGAGAAACTTTATTTCAGGGGAACGAAGAATGAACATAGTAAAAGAAATTAAACAGGCAATAACCTACGGGCAATGGCTAAGAGAGGGTAAGATAACCAAAGAAGAAAATAAATTATTAATGGAAAAATTATTAAATCGCGAATCGTCGTAACTCCTTTGGTGGCAACGACTTAGGTGGGGCGGGGCAGCCCCGCGAGCCGTAAGTCCTTTGCTAATAACGACTTACGTCAACGGATAAAACTTTCTAAATAATTATAAAAAAAGAGTGCAGAGGGCTTGACAAACGTGACGATATATGTATAATAGAAGCATACAACACACAACACTTCAAGAGGTTTTCAAATGTTCAAAGTTATCGTTTCAGATGTCGAGGCTTTCGGTCGTGAGTACTACACCACCCGTCGCGTTGCTTTTGGCAAGTCGCCAAAGCAGGCGTGGGCGAAGCTCCGCCGCTACAACGGTGAGCATACCGTTTCGGGTGGTCATCCCGAAGGGTATGGCGGTACGCCCGTACTCCAAATGCGTCGTCTAGAAAAAGACGGCAAAATGTTGTGGGAAATCTGGGATTAATCTCAGGTTGGGGCTTGACAAAGCCGATAATAGTAGTATAATAAGAGCATAACAAACAACACTTCAGGAAATTCAAATGAACGATTTTATCTGCGAGATTCAAGCTGACGAACTCATGTACGGGGATGACTTCCTCGCTTGGGTTCACTGGATGGAACAGCGAGAGGAAAACCGCGACGAGTCGGATCGTCGATGGGATGACATTAACAATCAAGTAAACGACGAATGGGCTGATAACCAGCCTAAGCCGTTCTAAACCAACCAACACCCTTCAACCGGAGATAGTCCAATGTGAAAGCGAGAGCGGGTTCGCGAAAAGCGAATAAAGAAGACTAAAACCCGTCAAGTCATCGACAACTTTCAACCACACTTTAGATTCATTTAGGAAAATTTACAATGCAAAAAGTTCAAACCAAAACCGCTCGTCCCGTTCGCGTTATCCTTAACACTCAAAACTCAAACCGCCACCAGTGGGCGAAGATCGTGGAGGGCAAGAAGATCCTCCACACAGGCCAGCCGCGCTACATCAAGCGCGTAGCCAAGCAGAAATGCAACTTGGATTTGATGTTCTAGTTTTTTGTGTGTGTTGCCCTAAGTCCTTTCCCCGTAAGGGGTTAGGGCGGCGGGGGCAGCCGCGAGCGACGTAAGTCCTTGTCAGCAAACAACTTACGTCAATGAATAAATAAAATAAAATATTAAAGATGTCCCTTGACAATGACGATGATAGTAGTATAATGATAGAGTAAGACGGGGAGGAAACGGAGATGCCGAACCCTACAAGGTCGGATCGGTGTCGGGAGTATCCCATACAATAGGCACTCCCTGTCTTACCTTATCCGAAAGGATAAGCAGCATAAGCACAGCCAGCGGGTCAGCGAAAAATAATAAAAAATAAATTAAAGACTTGACAAACAAAATGTCGATAGTATAATATAGTAAAGGAGACAACGATGGACAAGACAGAGAAGCAAGAAGTACAAACCCTAACTAGGGGCGAATTAGTTAAAAAATTAGCACACGACCTGATTGACTTTGGGGATGACGGTGTTATAATGGAGCTAGCGGCAGAGCTAGGATACGAAGTAGAAAAGAGAAACCACCAACACTGGACAATTTATGAATAATTACACAATGGTTATTGACAAGAAAACAAGATTTGTTATAATGTATAAAGGCGAGGTGATTCAGAGGTTCTGGTCACTCAAAGACGCAAGGGATTTCTTAGACTATGCAGAAAACCACGAACGCATCAAGACGGCAATGGGCGCCAAAGTGTAAAGCAGTTACGTTCGCAGACAAGCGAACCAAACGCAACCGCACTCGCTCACAACAAAAACAAAATTTGAGGAAAGACCATGAAGATTAAAAAAAATCAACAGTACGGCATGGATCGGATCGAAACCGATCAAGGTACAGTGTTCTTCCGCAACAAAAACGGTTTCTTTGATGCGGCAGGAGAACCGGCCCAACTGTCCAGCATGGCACAGTTAAGAAGATTTGAGGCAAATGAAAATGCAGCACAATGGAGAAAAGTTAAAAAAAATACTAAAGACACTTGACAAACATTGACGATATAGTATAATAGAGACATAAGAGGATAAGTAGCAAACAACGAAAACCACTCGCTCGGAGTTTGCCGCACTATGAGCAGGCGTTTGGTTTCCTCTTTTTTTTTCACAACCCCTTTTGGAGAGACTTATGAAAGTCAAACAAGTAGTAGAGTTCAAGTTTCATACTGCCTACACTGGTTGGAACGCATTAGAGTTCAGTGATTCCGCTGACAACTCGGTATCAATCAGAATGACTGATGATGATTATCTGTCGCTGGCAGACACTCTGCAAACCAAAGCGGAGCGTATCCGCAAAGAACGTGCCGAAGAAGCGGCAGAACAACAACGCGCCCTAGAAGCAAAGGAAAATGAGGATGGTTGATCCACAAAAGCCAATCGTAAAACTTGGCACAAAATTGAAGAAAGGTGTTGTAACTGGCATCTTTCATGGTAAAATTGAGGTACTAGGTGAGTCTGGCGTTCAGGCTCTTTCATTCACAACCGTTGAAAACGAGGTATTGAACAATGGTTAATCTTTCTACGAAGCGCAACGGGCGCAAAGTTTCTTTCCTGTATCCCGTCAATGGGAAGAAAAACGTACTACGTCGAGTTAACGGCGTAAAGATCAAATCCTTCACCGGCCCAAACGGTAAAGGTATCACTGTCCATGAGGACAATGGTTTGCACAAATCCTTCTCTCTCTCGAAGGTGGTTAGCTCTCTGAGCTAGTGTTGTTGTGTTGTGAATGGGAAGCAGCGGAGTAGGTGGTTGAGGTAGACTCTGATCCGGTATCAGACAGTACGCCGATATAATGCAGTCCACCGCTCCGCTTCTTTCTTTTTATCAGTCTTGACCTTGGTGGGTCGCCTGCGGGTTATTCCGATGGCTGTTTCGCGGACAGCCCGAAGCAAAAAGCGTTGTGCATGATGCGATTTGCGGGGGGTGCGGGGGTTCGATTCCCTCGCGAGACACTTTAACCTAAGTCCTTATCTGACAAGGGTTTAGGTGCGGCGGGGCAGCCCCGCCCGACGTAAGTCCTTTCTCTACAACAACTTACGACAAATCAAAAATATTTATGTCTTTCCTAAAGTTTACCTATTGACATTGACGATATAAGGGTATAATGGGATAGTATCAACAACACGAAAGGAAAACATGAAGAAACCAAAATGCGAAACAAACCGGGACGTTATCCAGCACATCGACCCAACTAAAAAGGTTCGCGTATATCGTAACCTTCACCGCAAGTGCGTAAGCGTAAAGCAAGGCGGGATTGTAAAATGTTGGACTACTAACATAGTTCTAAAGGATTGCAAGTTTATAATTTCTAAAGCAGGACAAAGGAAGGTCAGAAATGAGAAGAAGAAAAACGTTCATGCGTTCGTTGAAGGCTATCTGGTTAACGTGGGTGAGGCCGACAAACAAGCGGGTTTTACATGGACCGAAAGTTATTATAATCCCTATCGAACCGATACCTTCCAAGACAAAGAAACAGGACAGCCCATCACCGAAGCAAAGTTCGTGGATATTTGGGTGGATGAAAAAATTTCTCACGTTATGTCACATAAAAGTAAATAAGTCTTGACATTCTGCCGATATACTATATAATAGAAGAATACCAACCACTTACAGAGGATACTATGCTCAGTTTTTCAAAAGCAAACGCCAAACTCGATCAACTACACGACGTTGACGAATTGCAGTATTGGCTACAGGATCGCCGCAAGGTTTACAGTTTTGATCTTATTTCCGGCTGGTCATGCCCACAAGCCAAGGATTGTCTATCCAAGGTGCATGTTATCAATGCAGACGGCAAGAAAAAACTAATAGACGGCAAGGATTGTAAATTCCGGTGCTTCTCTGCATCACAAGAGGCAACATTTCCCAACGTATATAAAAAGCGTAAAAACAATTTTGACATTTTACGCATTGGCAGGGATTCGTATGAAATTGCAAACGCTATTGCTGACGTTATGCCCGCGAACCTTGGTATCTGCCGGATTCACGTTGCGGGTGACTTCTTCAATCAAAGGTATTTCCGAGCGTGGCATCTTGTCGCAGAGTGGTTCCCAGATCGACTGTTCTACGCCTATACAAAATCGCTCAACTTCTGGGTGGAGGATCGCGAACACTTGCCCAAGAATATGGTATTGACTGCATCGCGTGGTGGTCGCTTGGATCATATGATTGACGAGCATAACCTACGGGAATCCGTTGTAGTTTATTCAGAACAGCAAGCCGACGATCTTGGTTTAGTTATAGATCACGACGATTCACACGCCGCGATACCTTCGCAGCGTAATAACTCTTTCGCATTACTTATTCACGGACAACAACCAAAAGGAAGCAAAGCAAGCGAGGCAATCAAGGAACTAAAGAAAAATAAAGTTAAATATTCTTACAGTAAAAAGAGTACCCCCACTATGGGGGTGTAGGATGATTTTATTTTTTATTATGGTAATTTTTTGGATTTTTCTGGGAACTTTTCACAATTTCGAGTAACATGGTCCGTTGCCCTAAGTCCTTACGCCACAAGGGTTTAGGTGCGGCGGGGCAGCCCCGCCCGCCGTAAGTCCTTTACTGACAACAACTTACGTCAATTAATAAAAATTCCTAAAAAGATTGTAGAGAAGGGGTTGACAAAGACGATGATATATGTATAATGGTAGTATAACACGGGGACGCTTAAAGGCAAGAACCCAGATTGCGACACTCGAATCCAGATTAGTTTCTACACGTTTCGCAGCGTGTGACCTTATGGCGGATTCTTGTGCTGGGCGAATGTAGGTTCGATTCCTACCGTCCCTTGACCTTACAACTTACTGCGAAAAAATTTGAGTTTTGCTCTTGACAATGATCTACCGTGTGGTAGAATTAAGAGAGTTAGTTTTTTACACCCTTTTTGGAGATAGGCTTATGTCTACTGTTTCACCCGTTTCTGCTGCTGATCAAGTTCGTTCGGCTTTCGACTTCAGCGTTGACAAGTTCCCACTCAGTGGGCCTGATGGTATGCGTACCCCGTGGTATGCGATGTTCCGATCTGACAGCAACGAAGTTGTCGGAGAGGGTAGCGTCACCAGTCGCTACGAACCTCACCAGACTGAGGATGTTGTCGCGTTGGTCGATGCTTGCGAGAGCGTGTTCGATGAGGCTTCACAAGTCAAGACGCATTTCCGCAACGGTCACTATGTGTCTGTCGCACCGTCTGACGAATACAGGCGTTCGATCTACGGATCGCGGGATAACATCTTCCCTCGTCTTATCATCCGTGGCGGTTATGATCGCAGTGCGTTCAACGTCACCTTGGGTATCTATCGCGATGCCTGCCAGAATCTCGCCATGCTCCGCAGCGTGACCGAGACTTACCAATCAATCCGACATACGAGCGGGTTGCGGTTCGCGATGGATGAACTGATCGCACAGTTCCAAACCCTCAAGGATGGTTGGCAGACCTTGGAGAATCTTGTCCACGGTATGCAGGCCGCAGAGGTTTCAATGGTGGATTTCTTGAATGAGGTCTATCCTGAGCCTGATGCTGACGCTGGACAGCGTGCGGTAACGATTCACAAGAATCGCACCGAAAAGATTTTCAAGCGTTTGCAGCGTGAGAGAATCAAGACCGGACGACCTGCAATCGGTTCAGGTTTTGAGGTTTCCGCTTGGGAGGCATACAATGCCATCCAAGGGTTCAACCAGTGGGACGCTCCACGGCGTGAGGGTTTCAAGGGTGAATTTGACCGCATCCTCAAGGCTTCCGACAATCAGGCAGTGCGTAAGGCGGAGAATCTTGCCCTTGCCGCTGCTGCCTAATCCAAGGGTGTACCGTGACCCCCGAAAGGGGGTTGCGGTTTTTTGATTGCTTTCTTCTATATTGTGATCTTCTGGCTTGCCCTGAGCCTATTACACGACGATTGACGTAAGTCCTTTGCCCGTAAGGGTTTAGGACGGGCGGGGCAGCAACTATCGTGCCAAGTCCTTATATATCAACAACTTACGTCTATGTTTATGTATTCGTTGTAAGTGTATATACAGTAAAGACTTACGTTGACAATGCCGATCTATATGGTATAATAAGTGTGTCTAATGCTGCGCTTGACACGTCTGGTCACTATTACATATACTTATATTAATATATTCTAATACTATGGGCGGCTGTCTCAGCCGAACGGCGCCCATCGTGCATCTGTGTAGAGTCAGCGAAAAAACACATGTGTCTTATCTAATCTAAGAACATCGCCAAAATGCCTACAGCCAGCGAGAATTGATATATTTATATTTGACATATAAGAGAGTGTATAGTATTATATACTAATATATACATACATATATAGATAGGAGGAGTGTCTTTTCTAATCTGGAGGGATCGCCAAGATGCCTATAGCCAGCCAAAAAAGGCCCGTAAAAACAATGAATTATAATCATTTTAAAGACAAAATGCGCGATTTATGCGATCAAAACAATCAAAAACAACCATCTATTGATGATATTATTTATTTCTTTGAAAAGTACCATACTACATATAAGTTAATAGATAATGAGATTATGGCACAATCTATGAAGAATTTTTCTAAATTCAGTAACAAAAGACGCTTGTTGTACCGTGAGCAACTGGCCGAATCAGGGATCGAACTGACCCCATCTCAAGTAGATTTATACATAAATATGATTACCATAATACTAAAGGACAAATACGATATAGGCTGATATACATATACATCTATGGATACACATACGAACACACACATATACACTTATCGTTTATCGCGGGGGGACGAGGTTCAAATAAGAATTAGTAATAAAAGTATGTCCCTGTATCCATGTATTCTCCTACTATGTATATTAGTATTATGTATAGTATAAGTATTAGTAATAAACACTTAGAAAAACGTACATTCTCGTACAGTAATCAGGCGTGAAATATCTCAGTGAAAATTGAAGTATTTTACCCTTGACAAACCCATAAAGTGTATGATATAATGTAGTGCAGTATTCTTTTAAAAACACACAAAAAGACAAAAAAAAGAATAAAAAAGAAAAAAGGAGAAAAAAATGGAACAACAAGATATTAAAAATGAGATGGACGAAGTAATCAATCAATTAGAGAAACGTGGAGTCAAATACAATCACGGCGACGATATGACGGGCTTGGGCGATGTTGTAGAAAGTGTGCTGACCAGCATGGGGATTACACAAGAAAGATTTAAAGAATGGTTTAATTTAAAAGAATGTAACTGTACCAAAAGGAAGAAGTGGCTTAACAATTTATTTTCTTGGAAAAAGAGTAAAGGATAGTGTTGACTTGGACGATAAGTATGATATATTGGATGTATTGTTTGTTGTTGAGGCTTTAACCGTAGGCTACTTTGTCTACTACCTGTGGGGAACTATTTGATGAGTGATATTGAGAAGATTGAGGCGGTTCTTGCTGCTGCCGCTGAAGTTGAGCTAAATCTTGATAGTGAATATGCTAGAAAAATTTTAGCAAAAAGAATCAAGAACGCGCTTGACAAAGACGATACTAATGATACAATGGAAGGACAACTTACCTTTAACTTTTGATTTGGAGACTTTGATATGGGTGCTGACTTTACTTTAGCGACTTTTCCTTACTTTGAAATGACAGATGATCGCCGCGAGCGATTCACAGAACTTCTTAACAATCTATCACCAAAGCAGACCGACGAGTTCCAAGAGTGGTATGGTCTTGATGACGAAGATTCTTTTCATCCTGCTGATCTGCTAGAAGATATTGAGACTGCTTGTTCTACCTGTAGTCGTGAGACTTCTACTCTAACTACTTACAACGACAAGGGCGAGAAGTACGAACTCAACGTCACTGGCGGTATGTCTTGGGGAGATTCTCCTACGGAGGCTTACGATGCTTTCAATCGCGCTGCTTTTATTGACGATATTTACAATTTAGCAGTTGACTTCTCTGTTGAATATATTAAAATGTATCTGTAATCACTAATCACCAACCACAGGAGTTTTGATATGAGTAATATCCCAGCAGGTTATCAAACACAGTTATGGAGCATCACCTTCGCCATGACTGACGAGAACGGAGAACTATTGACAAACGAAGATGGTTCTGTTAGACTATTCAGAGAGTCTGATGTTGACTGGTCATTCCTAGATGTAGATGAGATTGACCAAGACCTATTTTACGAAGTAAACGAAAGTGGAGATCCCCTCTAATGAAATATAAAGTAACACTTATTCTTGAGGCTGACTCCCATCCCCGCAAGTGGCTTCCAGAAACTATCTGGGAGGCATTAGAAGATGGTGAGGATATTCTTAACTACCGTATTGAGCAGTACGAGGAAGATGACGATGAATGATAACAAATATCTTTTACAAATAATTGAAGATTTATACCTAAATATTCTTGAAGATGTACCCGATACATATTATACTGAACACTTACAATGTGCGATGAATGATGCGTGGGAAATTCTCTGCGTAGAAGGAGTATTGAAAGATGAGTAACTGGCGAGTAACTACTTATGATGAAAATGAAGAAGTGATTGAAACTTTCGTAATAGAAAACAGAACAGAGAGGGAAGCTGAGAAAGAAGCAATGAGCGATGTTGATGTCTTTGACTGCTGGGATTGGACAATGATGGAGATTGACGATGAATGATTTTTTAACCAAAGAAGTTGAACTATGCGGTATTGACATGCCACAGAATGATTTTGACACTGTTAGCGAGATTATCCATCAGGCTTTGTTGGAGAAAGGAATCTTCTGTGATTCTTTCTCTTGGTCGGTCGATGTTGAGTATTCTCCAAGGAGTGATGACGATGAGTGATACCACTAAAGAAGATAAAGAAATTACAATGTACCCAGAAGATTTGACTGTGGATTGTGACGAAGTTTACGAGGGTATTTGCGAGGAATTACGATTCAGGGGTATTGAAGTAACCAAAGCGGGTTTTCGCTGGACAATAAATATTGAGTTGCTACAGGAGGATGATGATGAGTGATACCAAGAAAAAGATTGAAGATACAGATTTAAATGTTGACAGACTAGAAAACCTTGCTAAACTGGTAGTAGATAGGTGGGACATGGAAAGTCTAGTGCAATTTGCACAAGAGCAGGTGTTCCAAGATTATCAATACGACATTGATCGTGCCGTTGAAGATGCAGAAGATTATACTCTTGAGGAATTAGACAATGAGTAAATTTGCTAAATATACAAACCACTACAAGGATCATTCAGAGGGTCATATATTCCTTGACAAAGACGGTGCTTGTACCATAACTCTGACTGGTGCGGCAGCCATGACGCAAGAAGAACTTGATTACTATGGCGAACTCTTTGCAAAGGCTTTAAACAAAAAGGATAAGTAATGGATAATACTACAGTACCTACACATGAGATGATCAAGAACTTGACAGAGTTTATTGTTAATGGTATGTCATTCCAAGAACTAACACAGTTTGTATATGATGACATTTACTCCATCATGCTAGAAGATAGTGATGTGTTTCACGCTAATCTAGAGTCATTGAGTATGGAACCAGAGGATTTTACCAACGAGAAATTCAGAGGCGAAGATGATTGACCTTGAAAAAGATACCTGCTTGACCAAAAGAGATTTGATAGCAGAGATTATAGACACTGTAAGCGACAGACTATGGGCGAGTGATGACGACAAGTTAATTATGGAGGTAGCACAACTTGTTGGTATAGAACTTATAGATACTAAGATTGAAGGCGGATTGTTTTGGAAAAAGGGTAAAGACACAAATAAAGGATAGAGTATTGAATTTTACAGTTAAAGGATTGACATTGGTAATTTGTATGTTACCATTAAGAACAAGTGATAAGATTTGGACTGACGACATGACAGATCAGGAGAAGTGTCAGGCAGAAGCAGATTTTATGTTGAAGTATCGCAAAAACATTCATGTTGGCAGAACGATTGGACGATTTGAGGGAATGGGCTACAGTATAAATGGTAGCGTCCCTAGCACCTGCACGCCAAGAACCAAGATGAAACTAACAGGCGATGCTGTAGCAAAGAGTGGTAATACCGTAACTAGAGTTAGGAGTTGGAGATGACTTGCAGATATTGTGGTGGTGATTGCGAAAACCAAGACGATTATATGTGCGATGGTTATGCTGGCGACATTGATAATTTATATGGAGAAGATGATGAAGATTGCTGAAAAATTGATTAACGATGTAGAAGTAAGTAAAGATGAGATGAAATTTCTATTGTGGAATACTCTCATTCAACTGTCTACATACGAGGATAACGTAGATTGTGTAGAAGAAGAAGCATTTAACATTGAGGAAATGCTAGGTGCTTTAGATCAGGATTTGAGCGCGCATTGTGCTTAAATATTAGAAGTTTACTCTAAAGAAAGGAATGAGATGAAGTTTATTGTTACTATGATGCTAGGCTTTACGTTTATGATTAGTTCTGCTAATGCAGGAAATGAGACTCACTATCTGACACAACCTTTGATTACAACGGTTGTTGATGAGTCAGGAGGATTGCAACCAGTAGTAGAACCGTGTCAGCCTGTTAGAAATGCTGTAAGAAAAGTTATCTACTTTAGACCAGTAAGATTTCTTCTCGGTGAAGAACGAGCGATTCGACCGCTACAAAGGTTAATGAATAGAGTTAAAAATATTTGTTAAAGTATTGACACACGAAGTCCCGATGTTATAATAGGGACAACAAGGTGCGGCGGATCGGTTATCCACGCGAGTCTTATATACTCGCTTCCGTAGGTTCAACTCCTACCTGCACTACTTAAATTGTTAGTGGGAGCAATCGAAACCGGTTTAGAGTAATTAGCGGTGACTGGTTAGGCACATACTGGTCATTACAAGGCGAGACAGAGAGGCATCCTCTCTTGAGTCTTGGTTCGGTGTACCTCTGGATTGGCGGAAACAAAGTCACACGGTGTCATGCGACTCATTTGCGTTTGTACCACTCTCAATTTAAACGGACTCGTAGCTCAGTTGGTTAGAGCGTCCGACTCATAATCGGCAGGTCGAGTGTTCAAGTCACTCCGAGTCTACTATGCCCTGATAGTTAAAAGGATATAACAAAAGACTTCTAATCTTTAGTTCGGGGTTCGATTCCTCGTCGGGGTACTTACTTTTATTTTGGAGAATGTAATGAAGAAAGAGAATCAGGCATTTTATATTGCCAGTTGGGTTGCACTTGGTATTGGTGTTAGTTCCTACCTTGTAGGTTTATGGAACGCAGAACTAGAAAACGCAATCAAAGGTTATTACTTTACAGTATTTGCTTTTGGTTTGTATGCTGCTGTGTCTATTCAGAAAACAGTGAGAGATAGAATAGAACAAATACCTGTATCAAGTATTTATTATGGTATATCATGGGCAGCAATTATTTTAGCATTATCATTATTTGGTATTGCAATTTATCAGAATGATGATTTAATACTATCTGAGAAAGGGTTTTACAGTATTGCTTATGTATTATCTCTTTACTCTTGTATTGTTGTTCAGAAAAATGTGAGAGACGCTCAAGTTTCTGCTTGACAAGTTCGATAACTATATTAGAATAAGAGTGTGGGTGAGGCGCGATCAGGGTGTCGTCCAAACCATAACCCGATGAAGTTGGATTCCCACCTCTTATTTATTTACCAACCACAGGAGATTGTAATGAAGCATGAATACCAAGGTGTAAAACATCACGGTTTAGATTACTACCTGCGCGAGATTTTGCGGTGTACGGAAGAATCCGAGATGGGCGTTTGTGAAACCAATGCTGTTCACAGTGCTGGTTATCTGTATGAAGATTTCGCGGCAGCAATCAAACAATTTTTAGAAAGTTCTAAAGAAACCACTTGACAGTGACGATAACCACTGTACAATAGAGACATACCAACCACTTACTAGGAGACTTAACTATGGCGATTCTTTCAGCAGACAAGCGTGACGTTCAAATCAATGGTGACTTCAAGACTTCTGGATTCAAGATCCAAGCAAGTGCCAAAGCATTTGAGATTCTATCCAGTAATATCTATACTAACAAAGTTCGTGCGGTTGTTCGCGAGTACAACTGTAATGCGTATGATGCTCACGTTGCTGCTGGTAACGAGCAACCTTGGGATGTTCACCTTCCTACTCGTCTTGAACCTCACTTCTCGGTTCGTGATTATGGGACTGGACTATCGGACGAGCAAGTTCGTGAAATATTCACTACTTATTTTCATTCTACTAAAACTGGTAGTAATGATTTTGTGGGTGCGCTAGGTCTAGGTAGCAAGTCAGCGTTTTCTCTTGTAGACAGTTTCTCTGTTGTAAGTTATTACAATGGAACCAAGAACGATTACTCTTGCTACAAGGACGAGTACGGAGAACCACAGGTAGCATTGTTGTGTTCTACTGATACCGATGAACCTAATGGTTTGCAGGTCAGTATGACTGTGAATGGTCGTGAGGACGACTTTGAGGACGAGGCAGTAGAAGTATTTAAATACTTTGACCAACTACCTAATATCAACAATCAAGATGTAGTCAGGCAAGTGACTCTTGCCAAGGATGATTACAAGTTTGTTTGTGATGAAGGTTCGTTCAATACTGGTTACGGATATTTGTATGCTCGTATGGGTAATGTCGCCTACAAGATTCCCGACGAGTACCAGAACAACCTGTCTGGATTCATCAACTTTGACATTGGTGATCTGTCTTTCAATGCAGGTCGTGAAGAATTGTCGATGGATGATAGCACCAAGACGATTCTCAAAGCTCGCATCCAGCAAGTTACAGATAGTCTAGCACAAACTGTTTATGATAAATTAGAAGAAGAACAATGCGCTTTCACAAGAGCCAGAAAGAAAGCAGAAGTTTACTCAGGTTCTATGCGTAATGTTCTAAGAAACTCTAAATTAGGTTTTGATAAGTTCAACCTGCCATATATCAAAGATGGTGACGAGCGTATCACCGCATACAAGCGAGGCACTTGGCACAGAGATTCACCAGACATCCTATCGCTGTTAAATCTGCCACTTGTAGACAATAACGATTGGAACATCAGGTACTTTCTACATAAAGATCGTATGAAAACTCGCATCATGGAGTGGATGCGTAGTCAGCGAGGATTGCAAATTGTATTGCTCAAGCAAGAACAGATTGATTTGTTTGGTATTCCTGCCGATTTGATTGAAGATTTGGAAGAAGTTGTGCCGAAAAGTAGCAATAGCTACGGAGGATCAACTCCTACAAGATCAAAGGTTGCTGAGTGGAACGGCAAGACTACTGGATGGAGAGTCAAAGCAAATGAGTGCTGGGATGATGTTGCTATTGATAACGATGGTAGAGAGCGAGTGTATGTTGAGATCAACAGATATGAGCCTCAGAGTTATAGCATGGATCGGTTCAATAACATTCTGGACAGTCTCGACCATCTTATCCTTGGATTTGGACGACATATCTACGGACTCAAGACTGCTTTCCTGAAAACCAAAGCGTTCAAGCAAGGTAACTGGATTAGTCTTGGAGAGTACATCGAGCGAGAGTCTGCTAAACTTCCAGACATCGAGGTAATTCAGAACGAGAGAAACAGTGAGAATCCGTATCAAGAATTATTCAGAAAACTTGGAAACAGGTTTGACAACGAGATAGTCAAGGAGTATAATGATACTGTAGAGTTGGCAAAAGCAGAACACTCTGACAAGTTTGCTTACAATACACTGGGTCTTGGTCATAAGATCAAGTCAGAAGATAAGTTGCAGCAGATTGCAGACAAGTTTGTTGCTGAGTATCCTGTTGTAGAATTGCTACACTGGAATGGTTCTCATGCCAGCGACAATCAGTTGGACATTTTAATCAACCACATTAAGGAGAAATCAAATGAGTTTACCAACGCCTGAGCCGTTAAACAAAAAGAAGTCAAAGAATTGTATCCCAGCGAACGAATTACTTAGCTGGGTAGAAGAAAATGTAGACACAGATGGTGCTAACATTATCAAGATTCGTGACCATTACCTGTGGTCAAGAGGTGATGTGGAACGCCACAGGGTAGATGTTTTTGAAAGATATGAAGTCGAAGGCGAGGGTGAGTTCTGCTGGACAAACAAAGTTGGAGAGCGTAGTTATTTCCTACACTATCACAAAGCAGAAAAGACTATTACAGATAGAACTACTGGTAGACATGTAGAGAAAGAGAAAGGTTTTAAACTTAGTGGTATTTCTAAAGGGCAAGAAAGAATAGGAAAATCATTTCGATGAGCAAGAACATTGTAGTAGAAGTTGACCAAGATGGTTTCGTTGTGGCAGTTTACTGCCCCGATGAGACTTACGTTGTTGATCTTCTGGATCATGCAGACTGGAATCGTGACGAGGGCATGTCTGAATTAGATCCGGCGATGGACAAGTATTATAGAGATGTTCAAAATTCTACAAAAGATTTAAAGAATTGTTATTGACAAAGACGATAACCGTAGTATAATAAAGTAAACTTTCAATCACGTTTTAGGAGAATCATTATGTTGAGTCACATCAAAGACCACTACAATCACTGGACTGTTACACTTAACGGTCAACCTCATTTGTTTGATCCGTCACATCCCCACTACACATCTCTCGTCCAGTGCGTACATACTGGTGATGCAGATGAGTTTGTCAATCTTTTAAACACTGGTTTTCAGGTTGAGAACTGGAGTGAAGGCGACTTTGAGTTTCGTGATGGACTGCTCTACTTTGAGGACGAGCAGGTTGCGAAAGATCCCACAAACAGGATTGTGGAATGTTTGCAACAAGGTTTCCCTCATCAGTTTATGATGAACTACTTGACTAATCTGTACGATAACGTCAGCGAGCGTGCCGTTCAAGAATCTTACAAGTGGTCAAGCCACAAAGGTTTGCCCATTACCGAAGATGGAATGTTGGTTGGCTATAAAGGTGTAAAGACTTACAGTGGTGAAACCATCCAAGGTAAGAACGGCGAGATCAAAGAGGGCGATCTTGTTGACATTTACACTGGCAGCAGTTTCCGTAACAATGTTGGTGATACTGCCAGTATGAAACGGCGACAGGTATGCGACGATCATACGCAAGGTTGCGACACTGGACTTCATGTTGGCACTTATCAGTATGCTTGCGACTGGGCAGGTAGCACTGGTGTTGTTGTTCTTGTAAAGTTCAATCCCAAGGATATTGTAAGCGTCCCATCTGACTGTGAGTGTCAGAAGATGCGAGTTAGTAGTTACGAAGTAATCTCTGTTGCCCGCGAGCAACTTGAAGAAGCGGTCTACTCAGATGAGTATGACGACGAGTACGAAGATGATTACTACGAAGAAGCAGACTTCTAAACTGTGGTTGGTTTAGTCGGGGGTGTAGAAATATGCCCCCATTTTTTCTAAAGTTTATGCTTGACAACGACGACTTATACTCTATAATGAGGGTGTAAGTCGTTTTTCACATGGAGACAATTATGTATAACTTATGCTGCATCAGCAACGAACTAAAAGACCAAGGTTACAAGTTTCAGACTATGACTTGGAAGCGGTTTAACGATCTGTGCGACGAGCATGGTGCGGAGTATGCGATGGATCAGTTGGGTCAGCGTTGGCTTAACAATGTAGAGGTAACTCGTTTGTGCATAGAACACTGCTCAGACAACGGCTGGGGCTACCGTGTGTCGTCCTCACTGTTCCCTTGCCTGACACATCCAGCATTTCAATTCACAGTAGAAGATGTGCCTCAGTACGAGCAGATCATGGAGGAATTTCGTGACATCGTTTATTACAACGAGACATGGCAGGTTCGTTTGTCTACGCATCCAGACCAGTTCAACGTGCTTGCCAGCGAAAACAACCTCTCGGTAGAAAAGACTATCGCAGAACTCAACCATCACGGTTGGGTTATGGATATGCTGGGTTGCGAGCGTAGCTACTACAATCCTATCAACATCCACGTTAATTGCACCAAGGGTGATCTTGCCGATATTGCTGCTCGCTTTATGTCTAACCTAAACAAGTGCGATCAAAGCGTAACCAGTCGTCTTGTTGTAGAGAACGAGGACAAGGGTTGCTGGACTGTAGACAACTTGCTTACACACTTCCGTCTGCCTATTACCTTTGACAATCTGCACGACAAGTGCAATCCATCAGAGACAGACTCAGCCGCTTGTATGTATCAATGTGCTGCCACTTGGAATGTCAGACCTCTGTTTCATTACAGCGAGTCACATCCTGACAAGACCAATCCTCGCAGTCACGCAGACATGCCCACAGACCTGCCTGCCAGTGAAGCATACGACTGGGACATCGAACTTAAATCCAAAGACGCAGCGATTCGTGCTTTAGCTGGTGTCGCACTTACACAGCAAGCACAAGAATTAAATATGGGATATTAGGAGTTGACAAATGAGTAAATTTTGGTATATTTGTTTAGAAAAGCACGCTGGAGACGAAAAACATTTCGTGGTTCTTGAACAACTTGGCAAGAAACTAACTCCAATCAAATCAGAAAAAGCAATGGAAAGAGTATCTCATTGGTGTTCTATTTATAATGTTAGAAATATCCGTATCTTGGATGACATTCATTTTGCAGTACATGTAGAGACATTTCTTTAAGATTAGGAGTTGACAAATGAGAGAGATTAAATTTAGAGCATGGCTAAAAAATGAGAACAAAATGGCGAAGGTTCACTCCATTCATTTAAATAAAAAGAAGGTAATGGTCACAT
>BCSF01000074.1_pt1 | contig 41546 bp, 59 predicted proteins | sample 1016431 | NCBI WGS metagenome assembly BCSF01 (sample SAMD00045685;SAMD00045686;SAMD00045687;SAMD00045688;SAMD00045689;SAMD00045690;SAMD00045691;SAMD00045692;SAMD00045684;SAMD00045690;SAMD00045691;SAMD00045692;SAMD00045684;SAMD00045685;SAMD00045686;SAMD00045687;SAMD00045688;SAMD00045689, study... | reverse complement strand
GTGGATCCATACATTGTTGGTGTATGGGAGGCGTGCCCAACCACGGAGGATTGTGACAACGCACCCCGCAATATCGATGCCAACTCAGTAAACGACCTTGAGGACAGCAAGACGGGGACTGGAGACGCCTCATCATCTGACTACGACTTCTACATCTTTGAGAACTACATCTTCCAGGGTGGAATTGGTAGGATGTACGGATTGGGTGGTGGCCACCTGAGAGGCGAGTACAGGATCAACCTGGACCAGAACAGAATCGAAATAAGCACAGATTCAGGTACGTCTGAAGTGGTATTGGAGTACATAGCTGACGAGGCTCGCTCTGGTAATCCAGTCATCCACGTATACGCTGAAGAAGCGCTTAGGTGTTACATCTACTACAAGTTGTGCGAGCGCAAAGCCAACGTTCCTGCTAACGAAAAAGCTAGGGCAAGAGCTGAGTACTACAATGAGCGCAGAAAGGCCAAGGCTAGACTGAGCAACTTCAGCAAAGAAGAGGCATTGAAGACTATTCGTCAGAACTTTAAGATGGCACCTAAGTACTAATGATCAATAAAGTAACCCCACGTAAACTCAACCCATCCCTCGATTCTCGATTGAGAAAGAAGGATGAGATGCTTGACGCCCTGAACGTAGATATCAAGTCAGACAGCGACGGGGACTCAGGTGATGTAGGTGTGCTAAAACCCATCAAGGGGAGTCTTGGAATTGAGTTTACAGAGAGTTCTCAGGCAGTTGATAATGACACCACGAGAAGGGTTATTGGTAGCGTAACTGACGAGAAGAACGATATTATCTTTTATTTCCTATTCTCTGAGCTTGCAGAAGAACAAGGGGTTTATGCTTACGACCCAAATAATATCTTGTCAGACACTGGAGGGGGTTCAGTAAAGACTGTATACACGTCACCGCTGTTTAACTTCCCTGAGAATGGATTTGTAAAGGCTGACGTGGTGTACACCACAAACCATGAGGTCTGCAACCTGTACTTCACGGACAACAGGAACGAACCAAGAAGGCTCGACGTCAAAAAGGCTATGGGTGTGACCTATACGCAAGACGTGGACATTACTGACTTCATTACAGCCTGCCCTAAGACACCTATTCACCCTATCGAGTTTGAGTTCGTATACGACAGCGACTTTCAGGTTAGCGAGTTTAGGAACATACCTGGGTTTCAGTTTGCTTATCAGTGCATTTACGAGGGTGGGGAAGAGAGTGCCATCTCTACGTACTCAGATATCGCCGTACCTCCCTCATACGTCCAGCAGGGGACGATAAACACCCCCAACCTGCTTGCCCACAATACGTGCAGGCTTACCATCCCCAAGGTGGTGAACAATGTAACCGTCTACTCTAATGAGATTGAGAAGGTTAGAATCCTTGGCAGGATTGGCAATGACGGTAGTTGGTACACAATCGATGAGGTCGATACCAATGGAGGTGCCATAACATACGATTTCAGAAATGATCGAGTTCTTACTGGTGTACCTGATGAGGACGTACAGAAGCAGTTCACGTCCCTCCCAAGAAAAGCACAAGCTCAAACAGTCATCGATAACAGGCTCTTCTACGGGAACTACGTAGAGAACTTTGATGAGCCAGAGGTGGACGCCTCTATGACGCTCTACTACAGAGAGAGACCAACAGACTTCATCAACCTACAGCTTGAGCTTGAGGAGGTTGTTTTACCAACAACAGACTTCACGTATAATGAGTCTGGAATTGTATTCGACTCTTCCGTTACTCCAAATAGAAGGGCTGGTTACAAACTGAACACTGATAACCTGCCTGATTCTGTTGATGACGGTACAGTGCTTACTGTCAATCTAACTGTTCATCCAGATCAGCACATTAAAATTTACGATACAGAAGGCGGTGCTTCGCACCACTCATCAAAAAACCTTTTTGGAGCACCAACTGCATCTTTTGGAAACATACACGAGGGATTAAGAAATGGCGTCAAACACTTAACGGGAGGGTCAAGCTATTTTGGTGATAATGTTGGGGTTATTGATGGGATGACTTGGACGCCTGAGGATTCAACGATAGTAGATGTTGATGCTAACGGTGCGTTTGAGGTGGTTTGTGGTACCTCAGCTAGTAATCCCCTTTCGATAGTTGGTAGGGCCTTAAACTTTAGCTGCACCCTTCAGTTTCAAGGAGGGATTAATGAAAACGGAAAAGAAGTTATAAGGGACGCTGTTTGTCAGGCATTAACTGGTGGTGCTATTGATGTTAACACAGTTGGTATCTCTGGTGTAGAGTTACTGGATTCAAAAACTACATCGTCTTATTCATACAATATTGGTTTGGATGATGAGGATGGGGTTGACTCCATACCAGTTTCTGACGGAGACGATTTCAGAAAGAACCTGATAAACGCATTAACCATAAAAGAGTATGCTGAGTCAGGTTTTGACGGAGCTCCTGTTGGGTATTTCATCATAAATTCTGCTGATGTATCCTTTACTCTTGTTAGGCATCAAGGTGCTGAAAACTTTGATGAAGATGAAGCCGTCCATGGTTTCTTTTACTTATCTCTTGACTCGATAAGTAATGTAGTTACAAAGAACTGCATACCAAAAATAGGGTGGGATTTTTCTTCCTCTTTACAGGGTTTTGCACTTCAACCAGAAATACAATCGTATACTGTGTATTCAAATTCATTTGTTGATGAAAATGTAATCAACGGTGAGCTTTCGTGGGACAATGTTTTAAAGACTGTTGATGGGGTTGCCTCAGATCCTGAAGAATGGAATTACTTCTGGCATGAATACGGTGTTGAGGGGCTCTCTAACAATGCAAATAGGTCGCTTGCCGCTGGAAAACTAAGCTCATTTGGCACGTTAAATGATTCATATTCTCTTATTGATGGTGAGGCTGGTCCAAGCGTAAAGTCGTACAGTAACTCATCACTAAGTTTGGTAGCGTTTGACCCACAAGATATTTTTGAGGTTGATTCAAATAATGGATCGTCATCAATAAACGCAAACGCCTCATACTCTTCTTTTACTCAAGTTCAAGGCTCAATATCTTTTTTCGTTGCTTTTACGGGAAACCATAGACCAGACGATTTTACTACAACCTTTGAAACTCCTGGTTTAGAGGGTGTCATATTATCAATTCAGCACAACAATTTCCCACATGGTGGTGAGTTCGAGGACATGAATCATGTTTCAGGCGGCAATTTTGTGTACAAGGATATTGAAGATCTTCAGGGTAAGGCGTTACAGGTTGAGATCATAGACTTTAACAGCTATATCATTGATTCTGGTTTAATAGACTATAACAGGTCTTTCAAAACAAAGGCAAATCACGATTTTGGCGTGGTGTACTACGATGAGAGGGGAAGGGCTGGAAACGTGAACAGGCTGCCAACGGTTTACGTTCCAGGCTATTCAGCTGAGGAAAGGGGATCTTTAAAGGGTAGGGTTGAAATAGGGGTTCAGCTAAACCACCAGCCACCTGATTGGGCTCATCACTACCAGATTGTGTACGCTGGTAATTCAAGCGTTTCAGATTTTGTTCAATACACAACTGGTGGAGCTTTCGTTGCTTATACCCCTGAGGGTGAAGAGATAGAATCAAGAAACATATACGTCTCTCTTAACTACCTCCAGGAACACCCAACCGTTTCTTATTCTAAAGATTTTGGAGCGGTGAGCACTGAAGGTCTAAGTGATATATACACATTTAAGCAAGGCGATAGGTTAAGAATTGTATCATACTACACTAATGACGAGGGAAGAATATTCCCAAGGGATTTTGAATTTGATATAGTAGACAGCGTCATATTAACAGATGATGTGGACACTAACCCACTTGTCACACCTGAAGACATATCTGAGGGCCCTACACCATCAAACAAGACTGGAAGGTTTCTAATTCTTAAAAACTCCCCTAAGGCTGTAGGCTTTTCTTACCAGGATGTTGCGGCTCAGCTTGCACTAAACACTAATACGCATCAATGGAACGATAGATGTGTTGTAGAGATATACTCTCCATTGGATAGGCAAAACTCTGAGGACAGGGTGTATTATGAGATTGGAAAGGTGTACAATGTTGTTGGCTCTGATGCAGGGTTGCAGCACGGCACAAACCCTCTAATCTTGAGAAATGGGGACGTTTGGTGGAGAAGGGTTCCAGTTAATATGCATGACTATGATGAGGATAATAATTTCTTTATAAACCTTATACCATCTGATGGTGATACAGCCCCATCAAAGTTTAGGGATTACTATCTCGAAACAAAGACGTTTAACGACACGCTCGCCAATGCAGACCAGCTTGCGTGGGGCAAGATCAAGACAGTCTCCCCTATCAACAAGGAGATTCGCAGAGACAGCTCAATTACTTACTCTGACAAGAATAATTATGCTAGTCAACTTGTTAGGTTTACGTCATTCAATCCGTCTAAGCTGCAATTCAGGGATTTGCCAGCTGAGCACGGGGCGATAAACTACATCCTAAACCACTCAGACTCAGTGTTTTGCATACAGGAGGAGAAGACGTCTGCCCTCCCTGTAGACAGAAGCATCCTGTCTGATGCGTCTGGAGTGGAGAGCCTTATCGCTTCAAGCAAAGTTATTGGTACTCAGAAGTTTTATGCTGGTGCATACGGGTGCGATGACAATCCTGAATCAGTTGTCAAGGTGGACAACTTCGTTTACTTCGCTAACAAATCTAGGCAGGAGGTGTACAGGTTCTCACCAGAGACTGGCGTATCCGTTATCTCTGACAGCGGTATGAAGCAGTACTTCAGAAACCTGTTCAACAGGGCCATTGCAAGTATTAGCGCCACGCAAGGTATTAGGGTTGTTGGTGGGTATGATCCGCTCAAGGACGAGTTCTTGATATCCATCATGAACACTCAGGTTCTTGCTGAACCAGTAGTTAGCTTCTACGAGCCACCAGTTCTAAACGTTATTGATGAGACAACCACAGCGACGGACTTTGGCTTTGAGGTAGCTGATATTGATGAGCGCTCTGTGGAGTTTGGTGCGATATCATCCTTTTTGTCTTCGAATTCAGTTTCTTTCTCTACCCCTGTTACAGTGTCAAACCTCCCTGAAGGTGACGAGGTGGATTTATATGGATTGGTGCTGCAATCAGCGCAAGCACCAGACAGTTTAGCTGAAGCATTGCAGCAGTATCTGGATGGTGGAGGTTCTCCTGCTCTTGTTACTGAACAAAGCATAACCTCAAGCTCTACACTTACGTTTACTGACAATACGGTTGAGGGTGGGGTGGACTATATTTTTGCAATCTATGCCGTGAATCCCTTTGATATCAATGAAACATTCAACAGCACTTCATTCAGCTTCCAGACGCCAATTGGGGTTGAGACTGGAGCGGACATATTTGACATCAACATTGAAAACATTGACTGGACCCTAAACGTTGCTGCTAATGCGGTGTCTGGCTTTGCATTTGAATCAACCGCTTTCAGTTCCGCACCTAATCATCAGGTTGAGTACAAGCTCGTTGAGGCTGAATCTCTGGATGAGATTAACGGGGTCTTAACTGCTGATATACTGGAGGGTGGTCCTCTCGATTCAATTGGGCAGGCATCAGCCCCATTTAATGTGTATCCAGTATTTCCTGATCCAGTTGCGCTAGAGGCTGGCAACATACAAACCTTCAATCAGCAGTATTTCCCGTCATCTGGCCCCATACTATTTAGTGATTTAACACATACTCTCCTCGTGTATATCCACGATGGAACCACGATAAAGAGGCTTGAGACGCTCGCTCTTCCCCCATTTACCGTTCAAACATCCTCGTCCCCAACTCTCCTTGAATTTGTAGATGACAACGGGGTTACAGTCGAAGAGGCAGAGGCATTCGAGAACATTTTTAATGACGCTGTGGACGCTTATTACTTATCGCTTGCTCAGAATCCAGATACTGCTGATCTCTTTACTGAGGAACAGCTACAGAATCTCAACAACTACAACGACCCCCTAAACAGAGACTCTGACATAAATAACGATCTAGCTGTTGGAACTAATGACTTGTTACAGCTACTTGCTTCATACGGGCTTATATTACAGACAGGTTTTTTACAAGATTTTGAAGGTCAACCAGGTTTTGAAATAGCAACGGATCCTCAGGCGGTTATATTGCCACCTGGATCAATATCAGAAGAATAATGGCACTCGACAGCTACAATCAGACGAACAACGTAACCGTTGCCTTTGACAACAAGGACAGGTTTTGGAAGACTAGATACTCATTCTTCTCATCTTGCTATGGGTGGCTGAACAAGCTTCTCACCTCTTTCAATAAAGCTGAGTTTGTGGAGCCTACTGATCCTGACCCTCACGATATAATTCACCTGCATGATCAGACGGAATCCTACAATAACTTTCACAATGAGGGGAGTGTAGGTAGTGCCATTCAGGTTTCCTTTAACGACAGGGTGTCTGCAAACAAGATATTCAAATCCATGTCATTAGAGGGTACTCAGAATATTTCTGGCCAACCAGGACTCTTTGTGGTGAACTCAGATAACTTGCCTGATAAGCAGTTTAGTATGGGGACGGTAAAAGACAAGGGTGGGATACTGTACTTTGATATTGGTCAGAGCCAGAAGAACAGTTCAGCCAACGTGAAGTGCATAGGAAACATAACGAACATCCTCCCCGTTTATCTTGATAATTCCCACCCATTTTATGATCAGGTAAGCGCAGAATTAGAGCCTGAAAAATACCTTGATATTAAAGTAAATGCGTTTGATTTGAGCGCCTCAGATAAGTCCGCTGGCTCTATTTACTTTGTCAAGAAAATAACCATAGACGATGAAGGTGTTCAATCTGCACCAGAATATATTGCAGACTATGCCAACATAGAACCAGGTTTTGCTGGCATCACTGACTCCTTTGTTTCTAACTCATGGGATGCGGCATTTAGCTATGAAGTAGAGGTTGATGGTTTTGAATACTACCCATTTGACCTTACTGACCCAGGTATAGACGTACCAAACTACTACAATGGCAGCAAGATATTGAAGCTCAGAACCATTCCAAACGAGAACAATATTTTTAACATTTGGATTAATGATTTCACCTCAGATGATGATGGTAACCCAATCCACAATACCGCTCTTGGCAAGTCTGTCTATTTGCTTTATCAGATGAGTTTGAACAGCGTGTATGGGGACGATCCAAGAGGGCAGTACTGCGAGCTCGCTGTATCACTTGGTAATAATAAATTCGAGCTGTATGGCCTCAACTTAAACTACGAAATGACAAGCCTAGATCACCATGTTGAACCTAAGAAGGTTAAGCGGTGATTGTTGATTATATTTGCAATATGATGGAATTTTTACAAAACTTAATCTTTGGGATTGACCACCCAGGATTGGCACTCGCCCTCGACCCACTGACCATCGCACTTATTGGGCAGGGAATCACACAGGGGGTTCAAGGTTTACAACAAAGAGTCAAGGGAAAAGGCATTCAAGAGGAGGGGAGAGACCTCTTTGATCAGCAGGTTGCTGACTTCAGAGCTGGTAAGTATGACCTTGGTTTGGGGCAGGGCGTATACGATGCATCCACCAACACGCAGAGACTTGCTGAAGAAGCTGCTGAAAGAACAGCAGAGACTGGACGGTCAGCTGTTGCTGGGGCGATAGCTAACACGCGATACGGAGACCCAAGAACAGCGTTCCTCGTACCCAAGACCGCACAGACGGTTATGGGGACTGTGAGTGACGCCAATATAAAAGCCGCTCAAGATCAAGCGGCAGCTACCTCTGGGTTGGCCCAAGCGGAGCAGCAGATTAAAACTGCAAACGAACAGGCCAGGCAGCAGCTTGAATCTATGATGATGGCAAGGGGTTCTGGTATGGAGCAGCAAGGTCTTGGTCTGTTCCAATCTGGGACGGCTGACATGATTGGTGGGTTTGGAGATGCCACTACTGCTTATATCTCAGACCCAGAAAGTGTTTTTGGTCAAGGTGAAAATCCCTTGATCAACTACGGTAACGCGAACAACTTGAATGCGTTTAGAACTGGCGTAACCCCAGGATATACATATACAGCCAATACAGAAGATGACGAAAACAATCAGGAGGAAGGAGGCAGACTTCCCAAAGCGTACGCCCTTGGTGGTGTATTAGAATACGAGGACGGTGGTAGAACCATGATTACCCCAGGTGAGCCATCTCACGAAACCAACCCTATCCACATGATCAACGATGCAGGTCAGAAAGTGGGGGAGGCTATGGGCGGTGAGCTCGTATTCGACGACGAGGCAACAAGACTGATTATCGAGGCTTTGAGAGCAAACGACCCTGAGGCTTTGTTTGCGATAATTAAAAGAGAAACTGACCAGCCACAGTTCCAGATGGATGAGGCTGAGAATATGGCATAATGGCTGATTTATTTTCAAACGTACCCATACCGCAGCCGCTCGATCCGCTGCAAAAGCCTAAGGCTTCTGACTCACCGTTGGTGTCCATCCTGACAAATCAAAGGGCAAGACAGTTCGAGGCTTTTAAGATTGCAGAGCAGGCAAGGATTGACGACATGAACACCCTTGCTGGGTTTGACATTGGCAAGTTAGGGAAGGCGTTTGGTGGGTTGTTTCAGGCTCAGGTGGACAGAGCCAGGGATATGATGCTCGCTGGCGGGATGACACCAGCTCAGCAGAAGTCATTGGTATTGGACCTTGTTAGGGACTACAACAAGTATATGACGGTTCACGTCAACCCGTTCAATGAGGCTTATGGAATTCACAGTAACCTCTCCACCAATCCTCAGATGCTAGACCAGTACAATAAAACACTTCCTGTTGGTCAGCAGTACAACCCAATGTCCATAGAGGATTTGGCAATAACAAAAGACAACATGATGAACAGGGTGTTTGACCCTGACTCTATTGTGTTTGATGAGAACGGGAACGTAACCGTTGTTGATGAAATCACAGGGAAGCGAGTGAAGCCAGAGATGGTGACTAACGTAGGGGGAGATTACAACAGCCTATTTAAGAATCAGATCCAGCCAACAGATATTGGTACGCTGTATGACTGGGCTGAGGGGTTGAGTCAGGACGTCATCAGCAGAAAAGGAATGTGGAACGAAGAGGCGGCTAACAACTACTTCGACCTAAACATTGGGCTGAACAACAGGGTGGGAGCTACCCACAGGGCTCAGCTACTCGACACCTATGAGAATGAGATAGGTGGGGATTATATGACTGACGACGAAAGGGCTGCGTTCATAAATATGGATGCCACCAAGGACAGCTATGGCTCTCTCTTTGACTCTAACGGTATGGCCATAAAGGATGGTAAGGCTGATGTCCTTATGGGGGATAAGGGTCACGATCTCTGGAAGAAAGCTACGTACTTCGAGGCCAAGCCAGATGCACAGCGCAGACAAGCTGCTGACGACTACAGAGCTAGAAACCTTCTTATCAATAGCGGTAGAGAGGATAAGATGCCTGTTTATAATGTACCAAGTACGGCTCGATTGATTGGTAAGGTTGGGGATGACACCACTATTCCTTTAATAATTAATGGTGAAGTTCAATACGCCATCCCACAGTATCACTATATCGACGCACAGGGGAGAAACGTCCTTAGGGCCAGCGTAGGGACAGGGTCTGATGATCTTTCGACTTCGTTTGGAGGGGGATCTTTAACTATGAGGACTGAAGACATCGTGCTTGACGGTGTAAACTACGACGCTGTTGATCAGTACGTAAGGGCTATGCACGGTGGTGCTACGCTTGAGGACCTGAAAGCTGGGAAGCTCCCAGAGGCTTCTGACAATACAGGGTCACCCCTCAACAATTTGTGGGGAAGTCTTGACAGTGAGGCACCAGTGCAGTCAGGAGACGCAGAAGTATTCCCAGTAGAGATGTCTACAGGTTCTGACGGTTCTACATACCGCCCAGCGTATCAGGTGAGTCAGGAGAGATATGATTCAGCCCTTAGCGCCGTAAGAGCTGCATTCAGAGAGACTCCTGAGTCTCGTGAGATGTTTAGCGCTCAGCCTTCTCTGTTTACTGGCATAAGCAATCCTAACATAACTCCTGATAGGAACCTTGAGCTGCTTGTAAAAGATCTGGTTGATGCAGGTTATACTGATTCTCAAATATCTACTGCAATGGCCACCCCTGAGTTCTATGATGAGCTCAAAAAGATTGGGTACACTCCCACTGGGAGGGGAGCTACAGACGCTCTGAGAAGACTGCTCTCGTTCCTTCTCGACACATTTGTTCCAGGATACGAGCCAAAAATATACAGACAGCGTAGAGAGGCCAAGCGAGTTGCGGAAGAAACCATTGAGTCCATATCCACACCTGAAGACGTTGATAGATTCTTTGGCGAACCAGGACAAAACAACTGATTCGAATGAACGATAATCAGCAAAAGCTATACGAATTTCTTTCTCAGAGAAACCTGTACTCTGGTACCTACGAAGACTTCTCTAACAACATCTCTCTTGTTGACAAGAGAAAGGCTCTCCATGGGATGCTTGTTGAGAGACAGCTGTTTGAGGGGGACTTCAATACGTTCGACTCTTACCTCAACGTAAAAAAAAAAGATCCCATCGTTCCTGGTTTGGAAGAGATCGCGGGGGAAAAAAGAATTTTTGGGGATTTTGGAGACACTTGGTTAGGCGACTTCGCTGAGGATATATACAGAAGCTACAAGATGAACGTGGCTGAGGGGATGTCTACTGATGAAATCCTCTCTATGATGGGTGGGGATGTTCCAGAGGAGGATGTAGAAACCTGGATGCAGGCCATCAAGGAGGGAGAGAAGTATGGGATGTCTGATGAACGTATCGCCTTCAACAAGAAGATTAAAGAAGAGGGTGATACGGTTTGGAACACGCTAAGCTCTTATGTGACAACCCCTACTTTAATATTTGAGGATGCGATTGGATCTCTTTCGAGGCTTGGTGCTGCTGAAGTAGATACTGGCACAATAACCAAGTCTGTGGCAACTGGAGCTGGAGTTGGAGCTGGAGTTGGTAGCGTTGTTCCTGGAGCTGGAACAGGGGCTGGAGCTTTGGCTGGCGGAACCTTTGGTTTGCGAACAGGCATTGGTATTGCCTCAGGAATTGTAGACGCTACGGCAACCTTCTCTGGTGCGATTAGGGAGGAGCGTGACAGAAGGGGTAAGGAGTTTACCAAGTAAAATACTGTTGAGGTGTTAGGTGACGAAGAGGGGGGTACAGAGCAGCGCAACAAGGCCATCAAGGGTGGTGCTGTTATTGGCGTTGTAGACTTTATCACATTTGGTATCGCTGGTTCAGCGGCTAAATCGTTTACAAAGCCAGTGGCAAAGACTCTGGCGGCTGGCGTTGTAGAGGCAGCTGGCGGTATGGCGGGTGAGGCAGGAGCTCAAAAGGCACGAGGCGAAGACCTCTCCCCATCAGCCATCCTTGCTGAAGGGTTTGGTCAGCTTGGTATGGGTGCAATTAGTGGTAGCAGAAAGGTGGCTGGAAAAGGCATCAATAGTTTCTCTGAGATCATCAACCCACCCACTTACACCGTATCTGGTCGTAAGTACACAAAAGAACAGTTTCTTGACTTCATAAACAGTGAGAAGGACCTCACCACGGATAACGACGGCAACCCACTGTCGATCGACATCAACAACGACAAGGAGACTCAGAAGCTTGTAGACGAGAAACTTGCTGACCAAAAGATCGATAAGGAGATTGACCCATCGATTCAAGGGGAGGACAGGGCGAAGCTTGTTGAGCTTGAGAAGGAGAGACGCCAGAAGTCTGAGTCGCAGTTGCAGTCAAACAAGAAGCGAGTAAAGGAGATTGATGAAGAGATTGATGAAATCCTCAACAAGGAAAGAGAAGTTGCTGAGCCTGAGCAAGAAACCACTACGGAGGAGGCCAAGCCTGAGGAGCAACCCACTGAGGATCAGCCTACTGAAGAGCAGCCTGTAGACGAACCAGCACCTGAACCCACCCCTGAGCCAGAGACAGAAGAGGATGGTGTTCTTGGTAAGCTCAGAGGGTTTGCGGAGCGTGTAGCTAAGAAGCGGACCTACAATCAGATAAGAAAGGACATACTGTCCAACCCCAACAACTACTTTGATCCTCAGCGTCTTAGTGAGATACAAGAAGGGCTGGAGAACATGACCATGGATGAGCTCATCGACAACATGAATGAGACATCTTTGACGAACCTCATGCAAGCTCAGGATCAGACTGGGATCATGGCTGGTATCGAGGCGCTTAACAGAGCCACGGCAGCAGGGGACACGGTGGCTGCTCAAGCCATAGTAGAGGACCTGGCCAAGATGGGTACTAGTGTTGGTAGACTGCTTCGCCACTTTGGTGAGCTCAAGTCGTCAACCGTAAAGGGTATGTATGATGTCATCATTGGGGAGATAGAAAAGAAAGGGAATACTCTTAGCGATGCTCAAAAGCAGCGCATGCAAGAGCTCCTTGCTCCGCTCTTAGAATCTCAAAAGCGAATGAAAGCTTTGATTGCACTGAGGCAGGAGGCGCTCTCTATGACGGAAGAGGAGATTAACCAGATGGAGGCTGACTACAAGAAGGCATTTGAAGAGCTTCAAAAAAACCAAGACAAGCTCAACGGTTGGACCAATGCGAACATAACCAGAGGATTCAGTGAGCTTTCAACAATGTTGTTGCAGGGTAACCTTCTCACTCCCATGTCTCAAGCCACGAACGTGGTTGCCAACCTTGTAAACCTTGGACTGGCTATACCAAGAGAGTTTCTTGCTTTGTCTACAAGCAAGCTTGCTTCAATATTTGGGAAGGGTATACCTTCAGATAGACAGTACTCTTTTGCTGCATACATGCATGGCATTAGAATGTTTGGGGAAGGATTTGTTGAGGCGCTAAGAGAAGTCTTTACAGGGAAAACAAACGATTACACAACTGAATGGAGGGTTCAAAGAGGGTTCTTACCACTCATGTCTTTCTTGCAGGCTTTTCACGGTACTGGAGCTGGAACTAAAATGGCAAAGAAGCTTGGGGTTGAAGTTGAGGCTCCAATATCTAGCAGGGGTCAGAGATTAAAGCTGTTTATACAGGCGACGTTTGGTGTACCAGCTGAAGCCATGTTTAGGTTGCTTTCTCTTGGTGACACTCCTTTCAGAAGATTCATGGAGGGTAAAGTCATTTACCAGGAGGCGGTATCAAGAGGATTGAAAGGGGAGGCGTTCAATAGGTTCTTAAAGTACCCACCTGAGGAGGTTTTCCAACAGGCTCAAAGAGAGGGAAGAAAGCTTACGTTCCAAGAAAAAACAGCTACCTCTGAACTTGCTGAAGGAGCCATCAAGTCGATCACCAGACCTGGATTGGTGGAGTTTATTGTTAGATCTCAGGTTCCGTATGTAAGGACACCAGCTAACATTTTAAGCGAAACTATGAAGTACTCTTCGTTTCCAATAGCTGCTCTTTCATTTGCTAACAACTATAGAAAGGGAAACTTGAACGATGCGTATCAAGATCTAGCCAAGGGTATGCTTGGATTGATGATGGCAAAGGCGGCTTCAGAGCTTATCGCTGAAGGGTTGATATCAGGCGATATTGAGTATGAGGAGGATGAAAGAAAGAAGAATTTAGCCTATGATCAGTTCCCCCCCAACTCTTTTAATGCCTCTGGGCTTTTAAGGTACATGAATGGGGGAGATCCCTCTCCACAACCAAATGATATATTTCGCAGCTATATGAAGCTAGGGATACCTGGGGTTGTTCTTGGATCAAAAGCAACACTCAAGCAAGGTGAAAAAGATGAGGTCCAAGAAGGTTTCAATCTTTTAAGCCAGATGATTGGTATAGAGTCTTTCTCCACTCTGAATCATATATTAAATCAAAGTTTTTTGCAGGGCGTAAACAACTTTACTAGAATATTAGGGGAGACAGACCAGGATAGACTAGCGGACAATATTGAGAAGTGGATGTATGGGACCGCAAAAGCCATGACTTCTGTAGCCCTTCCTAATACCTTGTCAGCAATTAACAGGGTTGATAGGGAGTTTCTACCTGACACTAGAGTCTTAGAGAATATGGATCGAAGCTCTAGGGTGTTGGCGAAACTCAAATATGCCATTATGGATAGGACGTTTAGGCTTGATGATGCCGTACCAGTTCGAACAAATTGGAAGGGTCAACCCATTAAGCAAACCCCAACAGGTGCTGATCCATTTGAGTATCATATTTATGATGTGTCAAAAGCTAGAACCGCTGAAGCGGACCCAGTGTCTAACGAAATATACAGGCTTTACTACAACCTTGAGGAGGTGTCAAAGGTAGTATCCACCCCATACTTCGCTAGATCAAGAAAAGTTAACATCCCTGACATCTCAAGCAAGAAAGAGGCCAGGGCGCTGCGAGCTCTCGCTCAACAAACAGGCAAGGAGTACAGCTTCTTGTTCGACCGTGAGTTCACTAGCGGCAGGATTCAGTTCAATACGGCTCAGATCAACAAGCTCATGGAGGTTGCTGGGCAGGACAGATACAGGCTTGTAGAGGAGGTGATGGCTGACCCTCGATACGCGCAGATGTCTGACAAGAAGAAGCTTGAGGTGCTAAACAACGTCAACGACTTCTACAGAAGCACGATAGAATTAGATAACAGAGGCATGTTCAGACCGCACACCGTGGCTGTACTTGACTTCATCGAAGAGATGTATAGAAATGAGCGACAATAAGAAAGTAAGGGATACGAAGCTTGGGAAATGGCTCAAGGAGAAAGCCCCTAACGTACTCGACACAGTGGGGGATTTGCTACCCAATCAGGGGGCGCTGGGGTTGGTTAAGAACCTGCTCGACAAGGAGCCAGGTATCGACCCAGCTGAGGCCAAGGCAAAGGTAGACGCAGAGATCGCTTTCCAGAACAACGTGACTGAGCGGTGGAAGGCGGATATGGGGAGTGACATCAAGCTCGCAAAGCTCATCAGACCCGTTATGTTAATTGTGTTAATAACTGTTTTTGTAGCTACTATGGTTTTTGATTCACTTGATAATCAGCCATTTAACGTCAAAGAGAGTTACGTATCTTTGTTAGAGATTTTAATGTTAACAGTGGTTGTGGCGTAATTTGCTGGTCGAACGGTAGAAAAAACTAGAAAATGAAGGTAAGCGAATCAACAGAGTTTACTTTAGACGTCAAGACATTGGTCCTGATGATTAGCTTCGTTGTAACAGCTGCTGGCATGTGGTTCGCTTTGCAGGGCGATATTGAGGAGGCTAAACGCCTCCCAGAACCCGTAGTGACAAGAACAGAATACGACCTCAAGGACAAGCTTATTCGTGAAACGATCATGAATACGCAGGAGAAGGTAGAGGAGAACGGTGCTAAGCTTGATATGATCGAGGAACGATTGTATGAAATCAGTGTTAGCGCGAAGAGAAAATGAAATGGTTGGTATTAAACGTTGCCTTATTTCTATCGTCTTTGGGTCTTGCCCAGGATGTGACTGTGGTTCAGATTAACGCTAAGTGGAATAGGTCTAACACTGTAGACGAGCTTAGAAACTTAAAGGGGTGTGAGTACGTGTTTGGCTGGCTAGAAAATCAGCCACACGAGATACGAAGCACGATTGCTTCCGTCCCTGTAGTCGTCGTATACAAAGATAACATAGCCAAGCAGCAATATGCAGCTGACATAACTCTTAAGCTAAACGCTACCTTTGAGGAGATACAGACACTTGTCAACTCCCTCAAGGAAGAATGAGATATTTACTTTTAATGCTGTTGCCTATCCTGTCGTATGGGCAGGACAGCTGCGCTGTTTTTGACGTGCCTACCCCAGCCGTAAGGATGATGGGCTATATGCCTACTGATCCTGAATGGACAGAGATAAACTACGTCGTCCATATATACCACACAGACAGCTTTCCAGATAGTTACATCCCAGACATCATTGTGTATGATGCTCACGAGCACTTAAACGAGGAGTTTGAAGAGGCTATGTTCAGCTTCAACATCCTTGATGTGCTGTATCATGACTTCGATGAGCTTGAATTAGCCCCAGCACTTCTGGAACCATACAACACCTGCATCCCGTACAGTTACACGGGCTGGTCCGTGATGAACGATTACGTCAGCGACCTGGTATGGGACCGTGAGATCATCATGAACGTACACGTATTCCCTCAATTCTGCTCTGGCATACTAGGCTTTGCATGGACGGCATACAACGAGAACGTAGATATGGAGGGGGTTTGGGTTAGATCGAATGTGTTTGGAAGGATGGGCGATCACCTGTGGGGGGCGAGAGACGAAAACAAAACCCTAATCCACGAGGTGGGCCACTACCTGGGGTTGCACCACGTATTCAGAAACGTAGAGTATTGCGGTCAGGACCTAGGCCCCTGCGAAGAATCTGGTGACTATGTATGCGACACCCCACCAACCAAGGTGAACTGGAGCTGTGAGAACCCCATATGCCCTCCTGGGCTTTACGACTACACCCCAGACAACCACATGGATTACTACGTGGACTCATGCAGACAGCATTTCACTGAGGGGCAGATCGAGCGCATGCATGCGGTGCTCCCCATTACTCGTCCAGGTATTGCAAACACCCCTTACTGTGTTGGGGACCTGAATGGCGACTTCGTGGTAGGGATGAACGATATGCTGTTGATGCTTGCCAACATCCAGAACCTTGACTGGGAGGATGGCGACCTAAACGGAGACGGCATCTTCAACATCTACGACCTGCAGGTTATCCTTACAAACTGGGGTAGTGTGTGCTTTGGTGCTGAGCTTGACCCATTCTACAGAGAGGAGCAGTTACGGCGTCCTAGAGTGGGAGAAAAGGGGTATTTCAGCGTAAAACGGCAGTGATTGAAGATCCTCCAGGTACACCTTGCTGATTATGTCGTTATTATCCTCTCGATTGTACTGCTTCTTGTAGGCGTCCCTCCTATCGTTTACGAACTCGTCTGATACGTTCTTCTCCCACCAGTCCAAAAGATCTTCTCTTTTGACTGTCGCGAAGCAGCCATCTTCAATCATGTTGAAGGCAATATATTCAGCCTTCCCTTTTAGCCACCCGTCATTCCCTTGCACATTCTGTATCTCAAGCCATATGCATCTCCTGTAGGCTGTTGATTTTACATCGAAGGAGTGTCTTTTATCCCCCTTCACCACCCAGAAATCAATATGATCCTTGATGTCTTCTCTGTCACTGGATTTTACAACCTCCCACCCCCTGTTCTTCATTGCGGCCTTGAAGAGTCTCTCCCCTAAAACGCCCTCTGCCCTTACTTTGCTTTTTCTTACTTTATCGTACGGAAGTTTGTTGTAGTCCCAGTTGTGCTTCATTTTATTGAGATTGATTGGTGAATTCTTTCGATAGTTCCTTGATCAGGTCCATTTCAAGGTTGAGGTACTGACGGAGTGTAACCACAATATCGCTGACCGTTTCAGGGTCGTTGATTGCGTCTCCGTTATCATCATGTAACATTTCAAGTATTTCTGAAAGGTTGTAGTGCATTCTCTCAAACGCCTCAAAATACCTTTCGCTTAGGTCACTTCTTTCCATATTTTACTAGTATATCCTGTATTGCCTCGTTAACCTGCGAGGTGGTTCGACACAAGTATACATCATAATCTAGTTGATTGTCAACCAAATACTTAAGAAAAAGTTTCCACCGCATAGGGAAGTCGTGGTGTGAGCTCAACCAACCCTTGGTCTCGATGATCCAGTTCTCACCCTTAACCCCCATGAAATCAGGGGTGTAGCGGATAGGTTGCTGTACTGAGTTGCTCCTGTCCGTAAGGTTCTTCTTCTTGGCGGTCATCTTCAGGTACCTATGCGGAAACCTGAATGAAGGGACCAATTCGAACTGCGTTTCTTCATAGGCAAAGCTCACCCCAGATTCACGCAGTGCATCAGCACATGATTTTTCTAACCCACTCTTGTACTTCCCAAGGTTCTTTTTAGAAGAGCTCTTCCTTTTCATCGTCCCCTTCTTTTTCATTTATGGCAAAGTTACACGCTAATTCGACGCACTTTTCTCTGACATAAAGTTAAGGTTGAACGGAATAGGTTTAACTACCTCTTCTACAGACACTTGGAAGAGGGGGGACTGACTTATCCATGCTTTAAATGCTGTCTTGGACGTGTCCATAAACATCAAGAAAGGATCGTCATATGGGGTGGGTTGACCACCCGTCTCTGTTTCTCTGACCTTTCGAACATGAATCTCAGTCTTGCCTCTCGTGTGTGGGTCCTGGGCTTGCACCTTGCGGTGTATCGTGAGGAAGCAGTCAGCACGATTGACGAACTTACCACCACCCTCTGTGTCCTCAGCGAACGGGGCGATAGGTAGGCCGTCTTCACCTTTGCGCCTTTGCGCCTCAGTCACGGCATGCATATTCACCCAAATGGCAACGTTGCGGTTTTTTGATAATTTCAAAAACTCTGATGCCGCCTCGTAATGGTACTCGTGTGAACTCAGAGATGACTGAGCCAGGTCAATTCTAAGGCTGTTGTAGGGGTCTATAAAGACACCATCGACCTCAGAGTTAGCCATCACCTTCTCCGTGTAGATTAAGACGTCTGTGTAGCTCAGGAGATCCTTATTACTGATTACCACGAAGTGCTTCAGCACCCACTTGTACGCAGCCTTCCTTTCCATGTGAGTCATGTCAGCCACTTTCTTGTTGTGCCTGAACTCCATGAGCAGCTTTTTTACTGACGCTGTCTTGTTCTCAGAGGAGTAAATCACCCACTTCCAGTCGTGTCGCACGGTGGAGTTGGCGATGAGGTACAGGGCTACGGTAGTCTTACCTACGTTGGAGTGACCATTGATAACTACGAACTCCTTTTTGTACACGAAGTACTTGTCAAAGGTCTCGTTCCCTGTGGTCAGACCTGTCTCAATCTCACCACGGGCGAAGTCCTCGATCCACTTGAAGTCATCATCGTCTGATGAGATGAACGACATGTCCCCGTCATAAACCTGTGCTTCTCGTATGAGTTTGTTCTCCTCGTGGATAGTTTCGCTGATAGGGTTGCGCTTGCCCTCTTCGATACCGTCTATGATAGTGGTACGTGCTGAGGACTCAGACTCAATGTCTCGCTTGCATATTTCCCTGAGCAGTACGCGCACGACCTCTTCCTCTTCCATCACACCAGCAGCTATCCATCCACCACACAGCCGTGCAGCTCTCAGCAGGGCGTGGTGCTTCTCCCCGTCAGGTGAATTAGCAATCTTCATGACAGCTATATTTAGCTTCATGTAATTGGTGCTATTGCCCTGATTATCAATAAGTTGCGCTGGCTTAGTTTCTTCTATGGTTGAAGAGAACTTACCAAACTTGCTGTAGTTATCCTTGATGATGATGTCAGGGTCATACGACTCGTAGCACATGCGTGATACGTTTCGACCTGTCTGATCAAGGTCAAGGCCGTACTTCCCCTTGAAGTATTTCGTAAGGGCGTTGAAGTGCTCCTCGTGGCGCTCAGTGTTGGTCACCTCTACCAAAGCTTTCACTCCATCTCCACTAGGCGACACCCAGCAAGAGAAGACGTACTCGTCCAGGGCAAGCGAGTTCTTCGTTGCATCTACATCTACGTGGTCGAAGTCCATGACGATGAAACCGCTGTGCTCAAACAGGGAGTCATCAGTTCGCTGTGTGAACTCGCCACTGAACAGGACGCAAGGGAGGAACAGCTTCTCCTTCTTGTTGCCTGCTCGAATCTTTTCTATCCTTTCCTTGGACGATCCCTTCTCAATCCGCTCAAGTACGGTGCGTATGTTCCTGTACCTGGGCTCTTTGGTTTCATAGGTGTCCTTAAATATCGTGACCCTACTCATCCCCCAAAGAAATCATTAAGAGGATGAGGTAGCCTGCGAGGTCCATCACGGTATCCTCCGTGTTGTCGTTGACCCCTCTGTTCTGTATGCGCGAAAGCTTGTCGTCAATGCGGACCTTGATGCTCTCACCTGATTCGAGTTGCGAAAAAATGCCTATGGGTTCCAAAGCGGCGTTTCCATAGGCATCGTTCTTACTAAGAAGAAGGGACTTTAGTTCGTCACACTTCCTTTCTATTTTGTCTCTTGTGCTCATCCTTCGACAGTTGTGAGTTGCTTATGAATTTCTTGCTGAGCACCTCCCTCACCATGATTGGGTGTGTCTTCTTGGTATTGGGGTACAGCTCAGACTTTAGCCTACGCATAGTTGTCCTATCGTAGTTCATGATGTCTGACGGATCGTCAAACACGGATACCACCCACACGGAGCGTTCAAGTACGCGCTTAGCTTTCTTAAACGCGACTCGAACGTCCATGAGGTAGATTGGAGCCCCCTTCTTAGAATGGGAGGTCATCAGCGGTCTCCTTTGAAGCTTGGCGCTCTTCACGCTTCTTCTTCGCAGCAGCACTGTTGGGATCGAACACACTGCAACATGGCTTGTCGTTCTTACTACGGAAGATCTTCAAGTACACGTTGCCACCCTCTCCCTTCTCGTTGCGAGAGGTTGCATACTTCTTCGCAATCTCAACCAACTCGTGGTCTTTGAAACGAATCTTGTACCCAATGTGTTGTCCATCATCGAGGGTTCTGTCCTCCGTGTAACCCACGAGGACGCTGTCATAACTGGTTTCGCTCATAACATATGATTTAAAAGTTTAACAAATAGAGCCAATACAATAAAGTAGATACATCCATATATCCACTCATAAACATGGAACGGCAACCTAGACTTCATACTCAAGGTAGTCAGTCATGGGGTTGGTGTCCTCTTCGAGGAACTTCTTGATCCGCTCCAATGCATCAAAGAACTTCATCTCGCCCGTGAACAAAGTACTGTCTGAACACTTGACGAGGGCGGGAAGGTACGGATAAGTTTTCTCCTGTACAACCCAGTAGAAGTTTTTAATACCAAATACCTCAGTGTAGATGTACGCTTGGATGTCGTAACAGAAGTCACGTACGCTGTACCTGAACTTCTCTACACTGCGAGACGACTTGCTGTCACTGATGAAGTCAGGTCCCAGGCAATCAAGGAACCCCTTCACCTGTACGCCATGCAGCATCTCGTTGAATTCAACCTGGAACTTACCGCTCAAGTGAGACTGGAGGAGGCCACAGGTGTCTAGCCTGTCGATCATTTCGTTAGCCATCTTCCAATCGTCACCTGAGCAGATAGTCTTGCCCTCTTCGAGCGCCTCTGTCTTCATGAGCTGTACCTGAGCCTTGTACTCACTGGTGAGCTTGGGGTTCTTAGCTTTCCTAGCTTTATCAGAAAGGTGATCCATAACCCTGTCGTGGTCAAGGATGATGTACTCGTCGTACGCTTTCTCTCGCTCAAACAAGAGCATATCGTATAACGTACCAAATGCCAAGGCATCTGATTCGTACTTCATCTCGCCCTTCATGTAGCGGTCGAACTGCTTCATGTCGCCAAGGGCGTTCTTTAGTGAGGAGTACGATAGGTGTGGTTTACCGTATCGTTCCTGGAGGATTTCAGGTAGTGTCATTTCTTTTTAAATATGAATCGTGGTTCTTTACCTCGTCTGATTAACGCCTTGTCCATGTATCGCAATGCGTCCTCACGGGTGTCGAACAATCCTTCAACTCGCAATCCGTCAATCATCTTTCTAAGCATGAAGATATCTATGTCGTAGTACTTGCTACTCAGACGCTTCACACCCCTCACATCCGTATCCTGTTTACTCAGCAGTGACCATTGAATGGTGACTACTCCCTTTGCATTTTCGTTGGGACCGCTACGTTGGATCCCATGGCGGGTAAGGTACCACCCACCATCGTTCAAGACAAGTTGAGACATGTTATCGTACGAACTTCTTGATTGCTTCTACTTGCTTCTCAGTCAGTGATTGCTCGTACTTCTTCATGATTGTGGTGAACGCTTTCTTCTTGTCCTTTTGCGTCTTGATGTAATCGATAGACAGCTGCATGATGTCCTTGGGTGGTTCAGTATCGAAGGTCTTCTGCACCTTGTCAATCATACCCTGCTTTGCAATTGCATCGTTCACCTCGTTGGCTGACGCGATGGACGTGTCGATACCAATACCCATCATGGCTAATGCACGACCCACGGCAGACGTTTCGCAGTTCTCTACGTAGCTGGTCTTGTTGATCATGCTTGACCCTCGCTCCTCGTGAGCGTGACCTGTAGATACCACCTGGTTGTCTGCGTTGAGGATCTTGCATACGCATACGCACATGTCGCTATCCAACAACGGGAACTCTGTTACGATGCTCCAGTCTTTGTACTGACTCTCGTTGCGGAAGAACTTGATTCGCTCGTTGACCTCAACGTAGTCCTTACCCTTAATCTTCGTTGTCTTGAATTTGTAGTTTCCCATAATCTCTGTTTTTAAATTGATTTATTATTAACTCTTCTGTCTTCTTCAGTCGCACGATTTCACCCCTAACTGACTTCAGCTTAGCAGCCATGGTTTTAAACCTCAGGGTGCTGTTGCACATCCTACGCGCCAACCTATACTTTTTCTCATATCCAACCCAGGATAGCATGTTAGCGTCGTGCATCTTGCTGTGGTAAACGATACTGCTGTGGTCCATATCGAATATGTTAGCGATGACCTTGGTGGTTGTGTACTTGCGCATGGCGACCATCATAGCAGCTCGTGCCTGGACAAGGTACTTGTGCCTTCGTTTCGATGGGTTGATTTTGAGGATGGTGTAGTAATCCTCAAGTATCAGTTTTAATTGTTCTTCCATTTAAGCGGGGGTCAAAGGTAATTTGGTTTAAGTGATATCACAAGCTTACAGACCATTTTCTTTGCATTCCATGTACAAATCAGATATCTGTTGCTCGATTGTGATGCTCCCGTCTTTCTCCTCCTCCATGATATCTATGAATCGTTTGAGGAGTGACAGAGCGACGTTTAGCCGCTCCATCATCTCTTTGTCTATCTTCCTATCTACTACCATCAGTACGGGGTTCTATCGATGATTTCTAGGTTGTGCTTCTTGCTGAAGTACTTGGCCGTCTGCCAAACCCATTCGAAGTCTGGCTCCCATTCGTTAATCACGACCTTGTTGGCATCTTCGTCTACCACGTACATGTTGTAGCCGTCACCATCTTCTGCGTTCATGATCTCGATGATGCAGGAATCGTTGATCAACTTTTCGTCTGGGTGTATCTGTATGTACTTGTGTTTCATTTTGTGCATATCTCTTGGCCAATGCGGAAGGCATCGAAGTTCATAGCATCAACAGTCTTCACAACTGTGCGGGCAGAGGAAAGCTTAGGCTCCCATCTAGGTAGCGATTCGTACCTGTAGCATTCGAGTCCGTACTTGCCAAACTTGGCTACGTGAATGAATACGTGTTTCTTCATTTTGATGTTCACGAACTCACCGTCATCCTCGATTGTGTAACCTGGTCGATGGTCGTGATGCATAGCGTTGGCCTTGTTGCCATTGGTAAAGAACCAACTCAGGTTCTCGTTTATCCATTTAATTACCATTAGTCTTCAATGTTTGGGTTGCTTTCAAGGAAAGCGTCGAAAATAATTCTTGCCTTGCCACGGGCATAGGCGTCCTGTTGTGATAACGTCCCTGCCGTTTGAGGGGCAGGTAGATCATCGATGCGGAAGCTATCCGTAACGTAGCCACATGCACCGTTGGCGATGCAGAAGGCTATGTTACGAATGTGTTCCTCTTTGCGTTTCTGATTCATCGCATCTTGTCAAATACCACCATACTGTTTTCATATGATGGGGTGTTCTGTACAATGGTCTGCGCTTGCTCTCGTGTGAGCATATCCATCAGCACCTTGGGGCGCTTGTTAGAGTCGCGGAAGATGCGGTATACTGCGTAGTTGTTCATGATTCTAAGTATTCGATGTAGTCAACGTATTCTAGACCGTACAGGTCTTGGAGTTCTTCAATTGTCATAATTGTTCGTATGTCATGTCATGTAAACGATTTCTGATAAATTGAATCCTAGTTCTTCAAGGTACTCGTCCATGTCTTGGATTTCGTCGAGTTCAGGGACGGTGATGATGTCCACCTCTCGTGTGGCGTAGAACAGGATGGCTACCTCGTTACCTTCGAGTGCGATGGTTTGGCACTTTACTGGAGTGCCTGTCGTAACTATCGATGTTGGTGTGAGTACTTTCATTTGTTAGTCATTATTGTTACCTACGATTACTTGCGCTCCTCCGTGGTCATCGTTGCTGTTGTCCTTGTTGAGGTTAGGCTCGACGAACTCACGGTGAAGCAGGTTGATTTGATCAGCAATCTTTTGCTTACCCCCTTTGATACCAAAGTATGCTTTGACATCTCCAATCTTCCACCCACGGTGGGGCTTGATGTCCTTGAGGTATAGGTTCACATCGCGCCGTGTCAGGATAAGGTTGTACATGGCGTGTTGCACTTGGTCTGCCTCCTCTGAGTGGAGCTGCTGCCAAAACGGTGCGGTGTTGTCAACCTTCTGCATGAAGGTTAGGGCTTCTTTTTCTGTCATCATACGTTCTCGTATTTATCAATTAAACTTTCTAGTTGCTTTTCACTCATTTCGTAGAGGTTGTTGTCGCGAGCCTCCATACTGGCTGGAATGAAGGTGCTACCGCCGTGTCCGTCATTCCATATCTCTACGTTTGGAATGTTGGTTTTACACTGGTATCCAATACCGTTTCGCGTTTCGAAGTATCGAACGCTTGTTACTTTTAGGCCTGCCATTACACTTGCATTAATTCCCCATTGACAGGGGTGGTTGATTTGATTTTGTCTATGATAGTGTCGATGAGGTTGTCTAACACATCGCCAATACGTGAAGGCCAGTAGCCCATAGCTACTCGCTCGCACAGTTCGATGAGGTCGCTCATGTCCTCACCTGTGTACTTGTGGATAGCGTCGAACCTGTCCTCCCAAAAGCGTTCAAGTTCGTACTCATCCCAACAGTCATCGCCATCGCACTCAGTCCATGTGCGGAAGATGTTACACGCGCCGTTGTTGAATACGTCGTAGTTGATTTTGCGGATGCTACGCAATGCCTCACCCTCAGGGGTGTCAGCATCACCGTAGTCAGGGATCAATTGCTTCGAATAGATTTGTAACAGCTCTTGCTGTTTGCCTTTGTTGTTCCAGTATTTCATTCTCTGAACAGTTTAGTTAACTTTATTTCTTGTTGCTCATCCATGTATGAGACTGTTTCTGCTATGCACTCATTGATGTAGTTCATGAGGTCGTAGTTGTCTTGGAACGTAGCTATTAGCACACGCTCTAAGTCCTCCCTTGATGCTGACTCATCACGCTCGTTGATGATTCTCAATACGTCATCTGTAGTCCATGTTAGTTCAGACCCAACGTATCTGCCTTGTAGGTCAATCTTGTTGCTCATTGCTCTGCTCGTTAAGTAAGTATGCTCGAATCACATTGTCATAGTCTTGGCACTCGTGCGCATCCCCCATCACAAACAGACTACGGTCGTCAGTGAATATGATTGGGAACTGCTCACCACTCATCACATTGCCGTACCTGTCAACCCATTCAGGATTTATGCGTGGGTTGAATCGTACGTTCCAATCCGTCTCGTTCTTGCCAATACGGTTGAGCGGTAGCACCTGCACCTCATCGCATTGAATCCATGCGCATACGGTCTTACACGCGCCGTCATGTATCTTCTTGGCGGTAGATGGTTGGACAGCAAGCTTGCAGTCAAACAGTGCAAGCTGTACTTTGGATGGGTCGTGGTACCATGTCATGTTTTGGCTTTTGACTTGCCAATGCATGAAGTGTTCGCCACGGGCGAGGTGGAATCTAACTTTGTACATCATTAGTAGTTTGAATTTTCCTCTGCTCTGAAGTAAACCTCAGCGGTTGAAATCTGTACGTACACGCCCTTTGCTGAGGTCTCAGCGTATACGCTACCGTCATCCTCGTAGGCTTTAACGTCGATTGATGCGAAGTGCTCAAGGCACTCCTGTATTGGTGATTTCTTCATCAGTTGGGATCATTTAGGTTCATTGCTTGAGATTGTAAAGCCAAGGTCATCAGCGTAGTAGTCATATCCATACGCCTCTTGGAGTTCGTCTTTCTGATTGTATCTGTCGTACACTACGCCCTCGTTGGTAAACGTGACGAGTATGTACTCACCGTTTGGAAGGTTGAGTTGTCGAGTCATTCGTTAGAGTTTTTCGATGTTGTCAAAGTCACGCACGATTTCGATAGGTACGTGGTAGTAGTCACCCGTCACGGGGTCTATCCAAGTTTCTAATTCACCTGCATAGGTTTCTTCGAAGTATTCGAGTCGAGCAATGATTTCGTCTGTCATGATTTGATGTATTCAGTTGGGATAAAGTACGCTTGCGATTCACCTATCGAATCGTAGTCAGCAAGGACAGCATGGTCATCAAACCATGCCTCGTCCATGTATGTCTGTGATTCAGGCCACAGCACCAAGATATATGTATCCATTTAGTGAAAGAATTTTACTTTGAAGAAGTGTAGGCATACGTCATCGAGGTCGAGCATGGAGTGCCAGCTTGTGTACACGTCATTCACGAACTCGTACGGTAGGTAGCTTGGTATCGTATCACCACTCAACTGCATCTCACCCAAGCCTCGTTTGATTACGTCGCACTCGTCGTGTGAATCCACCCATTCGATGTGGTCGTGGTCAGGCTCGCTGTCGATTTGATTCCATATGAACCATTGGCCTTGGTTGAGACCTGGAATGCGTTGCCTTCGAATCTCTACAACCTGTAGCACTTCAGCTTCGCACTCCTCCTCGTTGAATGTGATTACGTCGCGCATACCGTTGGTGGTACTCTCGACGGACTCGTGTGGTAGTTCCATGAGGTCAGACAGGAGCGACAGCTTGTGCTGTATCGCGTTGTCACGGTCACGGAAGAATTCGACAGTCGTATCTGAGTAGCCCTCAGACAGACCTGCCTTTGCATGAATCAATGCGTATGTCTTCATTGGTTTAAACTTTGTAGTACAGCCACAACGGTTGCTATGACGTACACGATTATGATTGCTGTTACCATGGGGCAAAGATTAAGCGAACGATGTACGCTCGCAAGTTCGTAGCGTTAACGGATGTTAACTCAAAACGGTAGGGGTGGCTCATCGATTATCTGTTCTAATTCAGCGATGGTCATCTCGTATACCTGTTCACGGGTCATGTTAAGAACCTCCCCGTACTTCTCGTACACGGTGTCCCATATGGTGTCTCTTCGTGGTTCACTCATGATCAATTGCTTTTGTCATTCTCAATCCAACATTCGTCAAGGGTGTACCCCTTGGTGCGACAGATGTAGTTAATGAAGTTCGACAGATGGTCATCATCGTTGAACTCTTTGAACACAACCCAATTGGTTGCGCTCTTCGTGCGGAATTGTAGTGTTGCCTGTATCATCATTCTTCAGATGTTAGTGGTGTAAAATCATCGCTCAACCATTCGTCAACCTTCCATGTCAGTACGGTTCTTGCATCTACATCCATGCTCCTTGCTTCAGCCATCTTCTCTTTGAACCAATTGTGGAATATGTCAGCATCCGTGATGACATCACCATCGTTGTGCGACATCGCCCACTGTTGGTTGCGTAGCGTGTGCCTGTTGCCATTGTCATCGTACCCCACGAGGTATGCCGTGGTATACGGGGAGGAGTTGTGGGTTTCAGGTACTCGCACTGAGTACTCGATAGCTACCTTAACCTTGTCAGCCATCGCAAGGATGCTGTTTGAATTGTTGGGGTTCTCGCCAATAATTTCGAGCCTATCCCATGCGGAGAGTACCTCCGTAAGTGAGTTGTATGTCTTCATACCATTTCAATTTTGAATTCATCATACACGTTGTGGCGTGTCCACCATTGTTTTGCTTTCATCTTTTCACGTTCGCTCCATCCGCTCGCTATCTTCACCCATTGATTGGGGTATGCTCCGCGTTGGCATCGACCGTACATTATCCATCCTACTGCTTTCATCATAACCAATGTTTGCGAATCACAACCCATATAATGGCTTGCAACTCGTAGGGTTTATATCCTGTATCCCGTGCGACCTTGCAGAACTGCTTGGCCAACACATCGTACTGCTGTGGGGTAACTGTCTCACGACATTTCTTGGGGGTCTTCGATGTCGTAGCGAATGCACGTAGCATCCACTTGTCAATCGTAACCACGGACTCATCGTTGGCACCCACATTGAGCGCAAACGCATGGGTCTTGCGTGACTTGTGCAGTATCTCAGCATTCCCCTGTAAGATGAAGAATGCTTTGAACTTGTTCGCATTGTACGTACAGCACTTGACGTGGTCAGGGGTAAGCCCGTCACGCCATGCCTGTATCACGTTGAATGCATCGATCTTGTTCCTCTCCCACTTGTTGTTGGGGGATAGCGCACTGATGACAGCAGCAGCTATTACTTTGCTGATATTGAACGTAACGCTAAGGAACTGCGCATACTCCATAGCCTCAGCATACCACTGCATACCCGCGAGGATATCCTCAGGGGTGGCAATGCCATACCAATGCAAGGTGTTACGCCGCAGCTTGCGAGTACTAATTACCTGTTTTACCATTCTCGTACATTTCGTTTGGTTTGACCATTGCAAGTACTTGCGTTGAGTACCGCCAATGGCCGTTCGTCATTGTCAAAACATAGTTGTCATCTAAGTCAACTGAATCCACTTCCACCCCGTACTTCTGTTTGGGGTAGTCCGTTCGTTCGATACCGCACACCACTTCGATGTGTTGCTTTTTGCCCCAATCGAGGATGACAACCTGTGAGCCTATCTTAATTCGTCCCATTACAGTCGAGGTAAGAAGTGTTCATCATCGCGTAGTATCCCACGCAAATCGTGCAGTACATCGAATGCCCGTAGCTTCTGCTCACGGAAACTCATTCGCATCGTTACACGCTCCGCCCACAAGTGTAGGTTCTTGCGTATGCGCTCGTCGCGCTCGTCGCGCTTGCGCTGTTCAATCAATCTGTGATTCTTCATCGCTTTCGCTTTGCTTTCAGTTCATCAATCTCGTCCTCCAACTCTTGAAGGATGTTACGCCCATCACGCCAAGCGATACCCTTTGCGCGATAGAACTCCGCCCACGAGTACAACTCCTGTAGGCGCTTGGTTTGTGGGGACACGTTCGTACCCAAGTAGATATAAAAAGAATGTGGCATATGATTACAGTTTTGCCATTTACGTGCAGGGACTTTCCCCGCGACACAGATCCCCAACGCTTTGGGGATTTCGACTCATCAAGTCTTGTCAATGTGCCTTAGTCGAGGGAGCGCATCGCCGCCTCTACGACCAACTCGACGTGGTCGCTGTGGTCAGGTGCTTGCCACCCGTCCGCGTTACGTGTACACAAACGGATGTGCTTCAAACGTGCGTTCACTTCTTCCAAGCCCAAGTCCTCCCACGAATCGCGGAACACTTGCGCACGGAATTGAATGATATTCGTAGCAGAAATAAGCCCCAAGCGCGTCCCCTTGGACTTCATCTTGAGAGCCTTCGACTGCATCCACAAAATTTCGTTGGTCATCGCTTTGATGAGTTTAGGCGCATCGCCTACTTCGCCTGTAGCGTCCCACGAAAATGTTTCCACCCCGTGATTGTTCACGAGAATAAATGATACCTTTGCTTTCATAGCGGTATAAAGATTGAATTGTACGGGCACTCTCTTCAGGTGTGACTTGCCCAACGTCCACACGATACGCAATAGCGCATTTCGTCGTGTACACGCACGTTCAATTCGTCGCTTTCATCAGGCCGTTTATAGTGTGGCCTACGTACCTACCCCTAACAAGGTACTCCACTTCGTTGTATGTTGTCCGCGCTATCTGCTACGTTTAGCCCTTCGCGCTGCCTTTTTCGCTTCCGCTCTGTTGAGTTTCCGCGCGATATTCATAAATTCACCGTGCAATGCATCCGCTTTGCGCTTTGTGTCGCTTTTCCTATTGTTGGAATTGCTCAACTTGCACCGCTTCACTTGCTTCCGTTGCCGTCCGCTTAAGGTCTGCCCCGTGTCCTTTATGTATATCGTTCGTTTCACATTGCAATACTATGGCAACACATCGAACCACACAAGCCCAAAATGAAATTTTCACATCTGTTAACAGTCCCCCTTTATGTAATAAGGACCGCGCGTGAGCAAACAAAATCGAATAACCAAATGAAAGTTGTTAATAGATGTTAATTCGTCGAGGTTGCATTATCTAAACGTTTGAATGGTATGCATCCATAGAGTACCCCAATGCGCTCAAACGGGCTGAAATCGTGTCATGTCAGGACAACGAGAAATGCAAGAGGTGAACTGTTAACAGCTGTTAAATAATGTAACGAAATGTTAAACGGGGATGCATAACCAATTCAACCCACATTTGCAAACAATTAACAGATTTTAACAAATGGAATGCCATACGTATTTAATACCACAAATGCAAGCGAATTAACATTCATTGGCCTGTTAACACTCATTAACAAAATTTGTTTGGTGGTTTAGTGTGCCTTTTATATGAAAGGTTTTTAGCATTGCTAATATTATTGGCATGGTTTTGTTACGTGTTGATTATCAATGAGTTACGTGAATCACTTGCACAATCACTCTAAGTAACCATGCCTAACTCGTTGACACACAGCACGTTAGCATACAAAAGCTAAAAAATGTAGCGCAAATGTTAAAAAGTGTTAAGGAGGGGGGTCAGGGAATCCGTTTTGGTTCGTACGCGGCATCGACTGGAGGTATGTATAATCCCCCAGATCTGTATTACTCACCTTTTTTTCAAAGGCTTTTCGTCGAAGGCACTTAGAATATACTTTAACTCACCCTATCTAATACAGTGGCTTTCAATCAGTTATCACCTTTTGGTTAGAATCTACTTCACCACTTGATTTTCTAAAAAAAAACGTGTAACTTTGCATAAGAATTTTTGATACAGACGGGACGGCATCCTGAAGCGACAGGAGGTTATGTAGTTTGATGATTGAACGAGTCTGTTGAGGGTGATTCTGTGAATTAAGGAGAGCTATGCCTAAATGAGAGGTGTGGCTCTTTTCTTTTCTCTCCCAGAACGGGAACCCCCACATATGTCATATTTTTTTGAAAAGACAGTCTTGATTATCTTTGCCTTATGAGAGCGATAACTAGTGATCCACCAAAGAAGAAGGCATCGTACAATGATTTGGTGAACTTGATACTTCAAGAGGCTGTTGCAGAGAGCACAGCGACACCAAACTATGCTGAGCAAGCATTCCTAAACCAACAGAATTCCCTCCCAACACCTAATCCATCTAGATACAGGGACCAGGGTACGATTACAGAAGGGAACTTTGATGTGGATGAGGACGGCAATATCATCCCAGAAGAGACGATGTCCGTAGTTGACGTGCTTTCTGAGCCAATGAAGGCGCTGGATTATTACCAGTACGAATCAAACAGAGAGGGTGGATTACCAACGAGGGCAGAGTTTGACGCTTTCAAGGGTGGTAATGCATACGATATGGCCCTTGCCACTTTGAATCCAGCGGCAGCTTTTCAAGCCATCCTTGATGACCCCATGGCTGGTGCCGCTTCTGTCACACCAATTGGTAGGGTTGGACAGGTATTTAAGAACGCTGGGATCAATAATGTTGACGAAGCTGTAAAGGTGATCAATGATGTTAGGTTTGGTAACGGCGTTTCTCAATACGGTGAGGATGTCGTTGATGCAGCGCAGACAGTTATTGATTCTGGTAAAAACGCTTCTAGGTTCTTTGACGATGCCATACCACAAGGCATACCCATGCAGGGACACAATGGTAGTGAATTTTACCTGCCAAGGCTTTCTGATTATGCACTGGCAGAGGCCCCAGAGTTCGCTCAGAACTACAACATAAACATGCTCAACAGTGATGAGGCAGCTGATATAGCTAGAAAGTTTGGGGAGGACTACCTTACATCATACAGAGCGGTAAAAGCCCAAAATCCAGAGCAAGCCGCTGAATATATGACCTCACCATACGGAGGAGGGGACAGAATCTCTGGGCTTGGTGTATACACAACTAACGATCCAATGAGTGTTGCTGGTAGGTATGGTAACTATGTAGGTAGGCTACAAGCTCAACCCCTTGATCCTGGTAACGCCAGGAACACCATGGGCCAGCTTTATGACATGGTCACAAGGGGTCAGGCATATCGACCGCAATTCAGTCAGTTTATGCCAGAGGATTTTAGAATAAAACTTGCGGATATTTTAAAAAAAGAAGGTTATATGAACCCTAACGCTTATTTGGAGGATCAGTTCGCGAGAGGTCTCGCCGCAAGCAGGTCTCAACGTGGAGCCCTTAGTGATAATTCGACAGTGAGAGTTATTAGGGGGTTGGGGGAGCGACGGGTGGCTCCTATCCTTCAGAACTTAGTAGAGTCCCAGAATGCCGCCTCCATAGGTGGGACTCCAAGGTGGGGTACAAGCATGATAAGCCCTGGAAGAGCTGGAAGTGACTTTAGTAGATACTCCCCATATAATAGGGGTATATACCTGACAGGAGAAGAGCAACTCATGCTAAACCAAGGGCTGAAACCAGGAAAATTAAACCCATACCAACGTGGAAACCAATGAGATCGATACAGGACCCTAAAAAAAGAAGGTTGATTCAGAGATCACCTGTTGTCACGTCTCAAGATCCTGACTTCCCAGAATCCCTGTTGTCTGATACCAATCAGAGAAAAGCCCTGGCTGACAGCGTTGCAGCCTATGACAGATATGTGCAGACTCTTAAATACTTAGATGAACGGGGTTTTAATGAAGTGCTCGACACAGAGAATCTTGAGGTGGCTGATGGTTTTACTTCTGGCTATGATCCTCAAAATAGAGTTATGTATGATCTCGCAAACTACGAGGATGTTGCTTACGGTAATGTTGACCCTTCTGGGGCTAGGTTTTTTAATAATCAGGGTGGATTCCCAGCTTTGGTTGCGGTATTTGAAAAACCAAAGGGTTATGATGAGTACAAGGGTATTAAAGCACCAGCAAGCTACACGAGGCCAGCTGATCTTGAGGAGCTAAAGCCAGTTGGACCAAGGGTAATAAAGACAAGCTACGAACAACCAGATCTCGTAGAGACCCCACCCACCCCAATGTTGACTGGTAGGCAGGCTGTTCAAGTAGGTAAGCTTGCACAGGACAGAGAGAACGCTAGGTACGGGCAGGTGCTTGATAAAGAGTACTACTGGGATGATGATTTGAAGAGGTGGCAGATGCGACCAGTGGATGAAGAGCGCCTTGGTAAGCCCTTCCCCAGAAACGATAGAAAATACAGACTTATAAAAGCCAGCTTTTAACTAGTCAAATAATGAAGAGTAAGAGCAAAAGAAGAAAAGGGTTAAAGGCAAAGAAGTATAACCTTGGTGGGTATCTCAACCCTAACGGTGACCCAACCAAGAAGCCTGGTCAGGCGGTAGCAGAAAGCACCGCCGTCCCTAACTACACGGAGCAAGCATTCTTGAACTATGCTGGGTTGCTACCACAGCTGCAAACTCCGTTCTTCAGGGATGAGGGTACTATTAGGCAGACCCCAGAGAACGAACCTAGCTTCTTGCAATCTATTTGGGAGGGGACCCCTCTTGGTCAGACTGAAGACGAGAGGATGGCACCACCAGATCAGATGTCTTTGCTTGATGTGATGGCTGAGCCAATGAAAGCGCTTGAGTACTACAGCATTGAGTCCAACAGAGGGAAGCTCCCCACCAGGGCTGAGTGGGATTTGTTTGGTCCGTCAAACCCATACGATGCTCCGCTTACTATGTACAACTACGCCGCACAGCTTGGGTTCGCAAAAGACGACGAAGCTGGTGGGTTGTCCGCTTTTACTGGGATAGGTAAGATAGGGAATGTAGTTAGAGACGCCTTTAATACTGGTGATGATCTTTTAAGAATATCAGCTGAGAACATATCGAGGCAAGGTCAAAAGATGACCCAAAGGCAGTTAACGCAACAGATTAACAGGTCCCCACTCGTTGATCTTGAAGAGGCTATATACAACCCTGAGATATATGGGGTTGAAGCTCCTGGCTTTGGTATTTTAAGCAGAAACAACAATGTTCACTATCTGGGTCAGCCTGGTGGTAGACTTGCTACGCAGTTGCAAACCCAGCATGCTGCTGATTATGGTATTTCCGCTCAAGACTTTGGAATGCGCCATATGGATAGCTTTAATGTAACCACTGACGGGAATGAGCTACCAATAACCAGAATGCTTGACCCTGGAGAAGAAAAACTTCAACCATATAAACCTGGTTCTTTTGTCTCAGGATCTGTACCTCAGATAAAGCCACTCCAGGCAGGTGGCGAGCTTGAGAAGTTCATCAAGAAGGACGGGACGATAAATCTGGATGAGGTGGCCAGGTTTGTTGGCACCTCTAAATCGATATCTCCAGCAGATAAATTTATACTGAACGAAGCTATCGCTAAGATGGGTTCGATGGGTGTTGATGTTCTAGGATACAATGAATTCAAAAGGAGTGTGTCTCACTACATCCCAAGGATGAATCTGAGAGTTGAATCATGGAATTCAGATTATGGTGTTAGTAGGATCTTTCCAGACGCATCGAATCAGGCAGCCACTAATGTTTATGGTGACCCCTTAGTACCATATACGTCTGAGGTTGGTGTGATTGGCGAGGGCAACCTTCCAGACGCGGTATATTCTGATGCAGGTGGTGAACTGAAGAACTACATGCTCAATAATACTAGTGATTCTGGTATGCATTACAACGCCGTACCTGGTGATACGGGGAGTTTTGGTAGCCACTCTCACTACAGGGTTGTTCGCAGGGAAGATGAGCCTGAAGTGAGTTATTTTCTTGAAATTCAATCTGACGCTCTCTCACCACGCGGAAAAAATCAGTATGATCAGGAGAGATCAATTGCAAGTGCAGGCAACAGATCTATTGGTAACTTCGCTTACCCCATGAATCCTGGTCAGTTTAGTCTTGACGATATGACTGGACAGTTGCTGGTTAGAGGCTACCGCCCTATGGACATTGTGCAGAGATTGACAACTGATTATCAGGGCGTTTCTAATATGAAACACAGGCTTTATACAATAATCAGTGAGAATGAGAATTTGTTTCCTCCAATTTCATCTTTTGGCCCCTTGAATCATCGAACGGAACAAAAGGCCACGGATGCTATTAATGCCCTTGATGAAGAAAACTTTAAAAAAGTATTCGAAAACAGCATAGAGCCAAGAGTGATTAAAACCCACGCAAGCTACCTGTCACCACGAGAACAACTTGGTGGTATAAGCCTTTTAGAAGATTCTTTTAACGAAATCGCTAAGAGGATGAATCAAATAAATGAAAAGCTTAGCCCTGAGAGTGAATTTAGGAACAACCTCGCTGAATCTATGGATCACACCAACGCATCCTATGATGAAGGTCAGGCTATTTACGATGAGGCAATGAAGGGTGTGACCGCAGAGAATAGATATGCCTCTATGCTAACATTCAAAGCTTTCGAGAGGGTTGACGAAGCTTATCAATATGTAGACTATAAGTATCAAGATCTCGCTGATTTCAAAGACGTGGTGGAAGGTTTTATTAGTGACTATTACAGAACAATAGACTACAATAAATTCTTAGAGGATGTTCAAATCAGCAGGGAGGATATGGAGCCTTTAGTGGGGATTCTCAATGAAGTTAAAGCCATTAATCAAGAGATTCAAGAATCATGGAAGAATTGGGCCTCTCTAAGGTCAGATCTTGGACAGATCAGGAGGAATCTTGACATAATCGACGAAGCAGTTTTTCCTGTTGAGAATCCAAGCTATAAGCTTACCCCTGGCTTTGTTAATACATTCAACACAATTCCAGAAACTATTATGCGAATAAAGCGTGTATCAGGCACTGCGGAATTCGAGACAATTAATAATGGTTTTGATGAGACGATGAATAGCTATCCTGATATTTATGGGCTTGGTGAGAGGTACAACGATTTGATGGTTGATTTTGAAAAAGAGATTAAGAAATTTAAAGACAAATATCTGCCTGTAACTGAATCGAATGTAACAAATCCAGTGTCTAACATAATGAAAAAGAGACCTGAGAGGAGGATTATTGGGGAGGCACTTCACGGACCACACAATAACCTATACAACAGGTTCCCAACTGAAGAGACATCTAGAAAGATTCAAGGTCACCCAGCCATTGGGGAAGATAGGTCTGTAAATTACGAAGCTGTTCATAGGAAGTACAAGAATATGGAGAAGACCCTAAAGGCTATGGGGTACGAACCCAAACTGGTAACGGATAAAAACGGGAATACTTGGTGGGAGGTAAAGGCTAGTGCTGGCATGATCCACGGCACCGCTGAGTACGACGCTTACTTTAAAGGGGGTAGAATTGGCCTGAAGAAGAAGCGAAGCGGTAAGATGCGCTCTGTTAAGTGTTAATCAGTATTACATTATATTTGCACCATGGCTGTACTAAAAGTAACAATCTCAGAAGAGCTCGTGCTTAACGGGAGTGACCTGGGTACTCAGAACGTATTCACGGACAGTTCAATCACCTTTGCAGATAGAAGGGTTATGGCTTTAGATGCCATCGCAAATAGAGAGGTCGTTAAATTTGGCGCCAAGCCTGGAGCTGGAACATTCACTGACGGGACTGTTGAGTATTTGAGAATCACCAACCTTGACGACACCAACGGTATCGTGCTGGATATTCGAGGGAGTAGCGAGCAGTATTTCGTTGAAGTGGAGCCGCTTTGCAGCTTCATCCTGTCGAACAACATCATGGATGCAAACGACGCACTCGCATCTCAGGTCTTTTCTACAGCGAATATTGATTCCATCTTGGCAAAGGCGAAGGCTGGAACACCAAATATTGAATACTTTATAGCAGGATAAACATGAAGTCTATTTACAACGACGGAGGCCGCTTTGGTGACAGAATGCGTCAGAGAAGAGAAAACAGACAGATGCGCAGGTATCTGGAAGACGATATGCGTCGCAGAGACCCTATGGGGGAGCGAGCAGGAGCTGATGTATTGCTCGAATCTCTAGGTGAGTACGGTCCAGACTCTATTAGCGATATGCAAGAGGACAGAAGGCAGAACAGAAGGGACTATGCTAGAGTTGGTAAAACCATGGCAGGTATTGGTGGTTTGGGATCTGCTGTCGCTGCTGCGTATGGGAGGCTTCAAAGGGACCGCCTTAACACACCTCAATCAGGAGACAGAATTACCCTAAGAGATATTCTTAAAGAGATATTTTACCAGCAGAACTAATGGGTAAATACGCTAAATACAAAGAGGGCGGTAAACTCGTTGGTGGACAGCATAAGCTGGACAAGGACAAAGATGGGGATATCGATGGTGATGACTTCAAGATGATGAAGTATGGGGGTAGAATCTCAAGAGCCGCCCTCAAAAGAGCCATGAAGAAGAAGAAAAAGAAATGAGGTCTATAAACGGAAAGCCAACTCCAGGCAGGAGATTTCTTTCTAAAGAGGAGAAGGAGGCCATTAAGGATAAAGAGTACAATACTATGTACGACAGACTCCTTGAGCTTGCTGATAAGTTTGAGCGAAAGAGAGTGAGAAGAGAATCAATTCGAGACGCCAAGCTCAGAGAACTATCCGCTGAGGGTGATCTGACAGTGCAGGAGCAGGCTGAGAAGGGGGAATACCAATGCAAAGATGGTATGTGCATGGCACTTGGTGATGAACTATCTCCAGAGGCTATCGCTAACAATATCTACGCTGCTGATAATCCTGATGAGGTGTTCAAGCAAAACATGGAGGACGCTGGTCTTACCAGGGGTATTGACAGGAAGTTGAGAATGCTCGCACAGGGCATGCTCGATAGACGTCAGCAGAGGTACGAAAAACTTCAAGACAGAAGAAGAGACCTCAACGCTAGAGAGTACGCTGGTGACCCAAGAAAAGGCAATGTCGTCAGAAACCCCTTCTATGACAACATCAACGCCATGAGAGCAAGAAATCTCGAAAGAAGAACAAGAGTTCTTGACGAGAAGTTCCCCCTGGAAAAAGCTAACCCAGTCATTAAGGCTTCGTTCTAAGAGTGGGGAGCAAAGGCTACTTTAATCCACGAAAGAAGAGGTTCTCTCCTCTTTCTAAATTCAATATAAATGCAGCTAAGCAAAAACCTTTCGTTAAAAGAGGCGATCAAGTCAAACACAGCGACTCGTCTGGGGATTGACAACAAGCCTGAGCAGTGGGAGATAAACAACCTTCTCGCTGTAGCAGAAAAAGTATTTCAACCAGTCAGGGATCACTTTGGTGTACCCATTGGAGTAAGCAGTGGGTATCGCTCAAAAGCCTTGAACAAGGCCATTGGTGGGAGCAAGTACTCTCAGCATATGATTGGGGAGGCCCTGGATATCGATGCAGATATCTACGGGAAAGTGACTAACGCAGAGATCTTCAACTACATCAAAGACAACCTTGAGTGGGACCAAATGATTTGGGAGTTTGGGGATGATGATGAACCTAACTGGGTGCATGTATCGTACAAAGAATCAGGATTCAACAGAAACCAGATTAAGCGAGCGTATAGAGACGAGAAAGGTGTATACTATAAGACAATCTGATGCCTAAGCAAGTAAACAATTTCGCCCCAGAAGATAGCAGGGTTAGTCGCCCTGGGGTACACGCCAAGACCAAGACTTCTTCAAACAAAAACAGCAAGAACTACAAGAAGGGTTATCGCGGACAGGGTAGATAAAAGTGCGTATCTTCGCCCTCCAAAAATTACTAACCCATGCGCGAAAAAGAAGAAGACTTCAACGTAGATTTCCTGGATCAGGAGAAGCTCAAAGAGCAAGAAGACAAAATCAAAACTGGCAAGATCGTCTGCAACGTACATGCCCCAGAAGGCTGCGAGAACTGTAGCGGTTAAGAGTAGCTTTCTAAATGATCATAAAAGGCCTGGACTAACATCCTGGCCTTTTTTGTTAGGGAGTATCTCACCCTGTAGTTGTACTTAGTCTCCTCTCTGAACAAGTGGTCCTCAAAAGTTTGCGAGGGTGTGAGTTTATCGTATACTTTGTATATGTACTTCTCTCGCATGAGCGGATACACGATGTGGTCCCCCATTCGTTTCTTCTCCATCTTGTAGTTTTCAGACGCATACTTTATAGTAAAGAAGTCGAGGTCGTATGCCCATAGCATGAAGTGCAACTCCTTTGGGAAAATATCTCTCTTTTTGCAGAACTCTTGGAAGCTGTTTCTCAAGTGTTTCAGGTAGTTCTTTTTTGTGTACCTTTGATCTAACACAGCGAATTCCCTGAACATCTTCTTTTTTGAACTATAACTCATACTAAATGGATTTTGAAGAAAACAAAGACTTGTTCTTGCTGGAGGTTCAGAAGCTTCACTTCAAGCTGGACACTTTAATCAAGGAGTATGGAATGGAAGATATCGTTGTTAGCGTAATGATGACGGGTATTGTTGATTTCGATGAATACAACGACCCAGTCATGAAGGCTATATACAGCTACTCACTTGAAAGCAAAGAGTCTTTGGAGGAAGTTGTTGACTTCATTGTCCAGTCCTACGAAGGTAGACAAAAGAATAATGAAAAAGGCTACGATCTCGACGATATGTTGGGGGAGGCTGGAATAAGCTTGAACTGATGAAGAGTAAATCAAAAGATAGAGGGCTTGGCGATACGGTTGCTAGGTTCACTAAATCTACAGGAATACAAAAACTTGTCAAGTCCATGAACGAGGACTGTGGTTGCGAGGCCAGACAAGAAAAATTAAATCAATTGGTACCGTATGGAAGGAGTAATAAGAAAAATAGTAATAGGTAAGTCCCCAAAAGACGGGATGGCTTATTATATTGGCATGAGGGCTGGAGAGTCCAAAGTGTCAGCCATAGTGTTCGACGAGGAGCACTTAGTCAGATACAATTTCGAGAGATATTTAGTTTACATCCAGCAAACGGATGGGAGCCAGGTATTGTGGAAGGCAGTTTCTAACATGCCTTGTTTAATTGAATTTGATTGTAATTTCTGATGAAAACCTTTAACTTGTTCGTCGTTGAGCTCGAAAAGACCATCAACGACACCATCACCACGGACAGCGGTTTGGAGCTGTTTATAGATAATAGATTCAATGAGTTTGAAAACAGAGTCACGGAAGGGCCAGTCGTTGCGGTCCCGTTTAAATACGATACTGGCGTCAAAGTGGGTGACACTTTGTATTTCCATCATCTTGTTGTTGTCAACGACGGCCAGCCTCTTACTGGTGAGGACAATAACTATCTTGTTCGTTACGATCCTGATCACGCGATTAACAATCAAGCAATTGCTTACAAGTGTCAAGAGACTGGTGAAGTATATCCGTTGGCGGGTTGGAGTCTTCTCCATGGACTGGAAGATGACAAAGAGGAAGAGCAAGGAGTTATCGAAGTTGTTAGACTGGAGAAGAAAGCTGTCACGAAGGGTGTGGTCGCATATGATGGACCTGGGCTGGAAGCGTTGGGGGTGAAAGTTGGGGATACGGTTGGGTTTAAAGAGAACCGTGACTACAGACTCAATATAGACGGGGAGGAGTGCTACAGGGTTCGCACTGAAGACTTGATGTACAAAGAAATTTAATTAAGATGTTTAGTAAAGAAGAAATCTTCGCCCTCCTTTCTGACGAGGGGGCTATGCTTGCTAATGGATTTGATGCAGCGGTAATAGGAATTACGTTTGGGTCGAATATGGTGGCCGTATACAGTGTTCAGGCGTGTCTCGATATTTTGATGGAGGAGGATGAGATGAGCTTTACGGATGCCCTCGAACACTTTGAATACAACATGGCTGGCGCAAACGTAGGGGAGAAGACACCCATCTTTGTTTACGATGTCCAAGAAGACTAAGTTTACAACGATATCCGCCTCTGAGCGACTCATGGAGAGTATGGAGGTGGCCATCAACAACATGATCGAAGAGGTGAAGAAGCCTGTTGATCCTGAAGCTGGTGGGTCTGCTCGTAAGGCAGAGCTACAGTCTATTAAGCAAACGGCTATCGACTGCAAAGAGCTTTTGATTGAGAGGCAGAAGCTTGAGCAGATGGTGAAAGAACTCAGAGAAAATGGGGAGATCGAACAAGAAAAAGACTACTCAGGTGGATTCGCTGAACGGTTCTCAAAGTAGCACTGGATTTTATAACTTTGAAGATTGTATTGATTATGACGTCAATTACCATCTAAAAAGCGATAGAAGTGTCAAAAAGAAACTATAAGAAGGAGTACAATAAGTACGGGAAGAGTAAGGCTGCCAAGCTTTACAGGGCTATACTGAACCGCATCAATAACAGGAAGAAGAAAAACGGTCAATCTAGAGTTGGAGATGGAATGGATGAATCTCATACGGGGAAGAATAAAAACAAGACCGTTAAAAAGCCCCAGTCTCAAAACAGGGCCAACAATAGGCCAAGGACTAGACACAGTCGATAGCTCTCTTAGCTCAGCGGTAGAGCAGCGAACTCATAATTCGTAGGTCATTGGTTCAAATCCAATAGGGAGCACTCATGGCATATAAGCGCAAAGAAGATCAAGCGGCAGCAGCGGCTAGACATTACAAAAAGAACGCCGCAAAGATAAAAGCGAGGTCTAAGCGAAGGAACATAAATC
>BCSF01000073.1_pt1 | contig 42216 bp, 52 predicted proteins | sample 1016431 | NCBI WGS metagenome assembly BCSF01 (sample SAMD00045685;SAMD00045686;SAMD00045687;SAMD00045688;SAMD00045689;SAMD00045690;SAMD00045691;SAMD00045692;SAMD00045684;SAMD00045690;SAMD00045691;SAMD00045692;SAMD00045684;SAMD00045685;SAMD00045686;SAMD00045687;SAMD00045688;SAMD00045689, study... | reverse complement strand
CTTCAACTATCTTAGGTGCTAATTTATTACCTAAGTTAACTTGTTGCGTTTGTGTAGGATATAATGCCGTCCATACTCTTGTTTCAAATCCACGTTCTTCCAAGTCATTGTACAAACTCATTTCTGTCTGAGGTGTACCTAGGAAAACAATACGTCCTACTTCAGGTTTGATGATAGCGTCAAATTCTTTTACGGTCTCACCTAGCCTGTCCCTCATTAACTGTGTTTGAGAGTTATTAGCTGACTCTACGTCATCTGCGATAATCAAATCTGCACGTGAACCAGTCAATTGCGATGTAACACCTAAAGATTTAACTGAAGGTGCGTGTGACGCTCTAGCCGGTGCTACGTCAAAAGAAACTTTAGAATGACGTTGGTCATCTCTAGGTTTCAAATGATTTAACAAAGGCATTTCACTAATTAGTCTTTGTGTAAATGTTGAAAAGTCGTCTGCTCTGTTTTTACTTGCAGATACAACTAGAATGTTTCTCTGTGGATTTAGTAAAAGTTGGTGACATACAAATGCTGATGTAATCCAAGATTTACCAACACCACGAAAAGCTTCTATTACAATTCTTTTAGAACCGTTTTGTAGATAGTCTGCAATATCGTATTGTATAGGTGTGGGATTTGGTAGATTTAGGTGTTGCCAAGCAAGATATAAAAAGTTTTTAAAGTTTTTTACACTTGGCTCTACTTCTTTTGCTTTTTTATTCATAATTAAACCAATTGTAACAAGCGTAGACAGATAATAAGAGATACATACATTCCATTAGCGTTCTAGGTTTGTCCTGGTCCTTAAAAGATATTAATATCCATATGGAACATGATACTGCACCTATAAGCCAACCTATCCACTGAAAACGCACTACAGTTGACGACAAAATGGCTACTGACAAAGCTGCTAATAGAAATCCAATCCAACGGATGTTACGTTTCGTCAAATGGTAAGTCGTCTGTAAGATTAGTTTTAGGTTGTTCATCTACTTCTACTCCATAAGTTTTGCAAGTATCTAAACAAACTTTTAACTCACTTGCTGTTAACTTTTCTCCACTTGTTAACATCTCGTATGCTTTATCAACTAAAAGTTTAGGTAGAACTTTAGTCTTCGCTTCAAACGAATTAGGTTTATCTGACATTAGATTGTTAATAAAATTACTGACCAAACAACAAGGGCTATAGCTTTTCTTTTATTGTCTTTTATCCAAGTTATAGTTTTATTTTTCCATGCTGAAGGTGTTTCACCATATATTATCATTTTTTTATTCCTCTAATATTTTGTTAATATGTAATTTTCCAGTTGAGTCTATTTCAAGTTCTGCTTTAACTTCTTGACAACTCCATCGTATTCTATCTGGATTTGTGTTTCTTTCGGCTTCACGTTTTAGCTTTAAACAATTTCCTATAGAGTCAGTAATCATAAATTCGTAAGGCTTGTCTCCACTTTGCTGTGTAAACATAAGCAATGCAATTACTAACGCAGTCTTCATTCTATTCTCCTTTGTGTGTGCCGTTATTTCGAAGCTTGTCGATTAAAGTTTCGGCTTTCTTTAATCTATCTTCTAAAAACTCTACTCTTAACTGTAGAGCATTTACATTAGGTAATTCTTTTTCTACATTTTCTTTTAATTTATCTTGATTACTACTTACAAATTCAACAAGCATAAAAAGCTCATTTATCTGAGGTGAAACCATATTACCTTTGGGTACACCGACAATAAATTCATTTGCTTTTTCTAAATCAGATAACATTAATTTTTGTTCAGTCTCTATAACGTTAAGACGTTCAATAACTGTAAATGCAAACCAAGCACCAACCAAACACGCTGAGATTATACTCAAAAGGTTTTTCATTGGCATAGACACTGGTGTCGATTCCGATATTTTCATTTCTTTTTCTTTCTTTTAATTTTATTTTTTTCCCCTACATCAAATGTGACTACTGCTTCAATTTTATCAGCTACGTTGTCTAACCAACTAAAAAATGCGTATAAAATTCTATCTATCATTTCTTCTTAATCTTATTTAAAGTAGTTACACCGAATGAAGCCCCTACCATTGTTAAAATAATGTACCAAAACATAGGGTCAGCTTTTTGCAAAGCGTCCCAAGCTTTGTCACACCATGGTTGGGTCCAGGGCAAGAAGTGCATACCAAAAATCAGCGTGTAAAAAACGACCAAATATTCGTCTTTCCACGAATGTTCTTGTTGACGTACTTGTTCCATTTGTACACCAACTTTTGCTATATCTAATTTAGCTGCGGCTTCTATTTCTTTTGCTTTTATAATTTTGTCTTTTTCTAATTTATGTGTAATTGCACCGACTGTCTTTTCTGCAATAATTTTGACAAACGGATTTTTTACTAAAGGTAATATAAAATTTAACATTGTTTACTCCCAATTAAAATAACCTAATATGACACCGATTATTCCACCAAGAAAAACAAGTACACTTATTGCACCTTTTCCTTTTGAAACGTCTTGTCTTAAAGATTTAACTTCTGTTTTTAATTCATCGATAGCTACGTGAAGTATTTGCATTCTTTCAGCGCATAACTTTTCGTGTGCTGATAAACGTACTCCAGTAGCCTGGTCGACAAATTCTTTTGAAGTAATCTTTTTAGCCATTATAAGACTATCGTATCTGCTTCTTCTTGTGTTAAAGCTTCACCTGCCACTAATTTAGCTTTAGCACTATTTCTAAGATTTATTTGTGCTTCTATATTAGGTTTTTCAACTGTATTATATTCTTCTCTTACTTGTGCTAATACAGCGTCTTCTTCAGCAGTAGTATCAACTACTTCTGCACCATTTAATGTTACTAATAATTTTTTTGCCATAATATTTAACTCCTATGTTTATGAATGTTTATATCCGAAAACAGTTATTTTTCCTTGTCCTCTAAAATTATTACTTTGACCTAGTATTCTAAATCCTGTGACACCATTTTCATTAGCTGTCATTTGATAGAAACCTTGACAACCTTGTCTAGCGTTTGAACTATCAAGGTATGTTGCGTGACCCCAACCAGATGGTCTCATACCACTACTTAATCCTACCCAATTAAATTCGCCACACCACTTACTATCACTTGCATTTAATCCACCACCATTAATTCTTGCACCAGTAGTCGTACCACTAGAAATTGCACCACCACCTGTATTAGCTATATATTCGTGTTGGATTGATGAATAAGCAGGCGTTGAACCTTGCATTACTCCACAATAAACATCAATACCATTTGTATCTACTGACAAATCTTCCATAATAATTTTTACCATTACATACTGGTCTAACGACCCTAAAGATAAATCAATATGAGATACTGTTGATGTTACATCTACATCTAAAAGTCTAGTCACTGGTGCGTCTGTTAGAGTTGACCACACAGGATTAGCACCTGTACCTTGTGTTTTTAAGAATTGACCACTTGTACCGGCACCTAATCTTTGTAGACCAGAGCCATCTCTGTAAAGTAAATCGCCTTGTGTTGTTAATGTAGTACCTACATCTGTACCATCTGTTCCTTTAGCCGCTAGTTTTGTCCAATAGGAAGCATTAGACGTAGCGTTTCCAGTTGAAGCCTGTATACAGATAAAAGTTTCATCTCCTGAAGTGACAATATCGTCAACTACATAAGCTGTGCCACCTGCGTATGCACCTCTGAATACTGGCTTGATTCTTCCTAAATTTAATGTTGCCATTATTTATTTTCTCCTTATTTATTGTTGTTAGACTGTCACATTCAAGTTGCCATTTGCGTCAACTGTAAATGTTAGTCCTCTTTTCCCCATCATGGTTTCATCATATAAATCATCTTGGGTACTGTTGTTGTGTGCTACAGACAAATTATCTGTACCATTTGTGTAATGAACCACTAAATCTTCTTTTTGATTTCCTGTTCCATTAGTTTTTACAAATCCGTATAAATCAGAAGACCCTGCGTCACCAAAAGTTAGTTCCGTACCTGCCGCATTAACGACAATGGCTTTCTCTGCATTGTTAGCAATATCGCCAACTATGTCAGCGAGGTCTCTGTTTTTAGTCATTTAAGTTTCTCCTTATAATACTATTGTATTAGCTTCTTCTTCAGTTAACGCTTCACCTGCGATTAACTTTGCTCTTGCACTAGCTTTTAAATTTTCAGCTTCTAATGCTTTAGCTTTTTCTTCTTCAACTTTTGCTCTGCCTTGTTCCGATGCTGTTTTTACTGCCGCTTCTTGTTCAGCAGTATAAACTTGAACAACACCCTCTGGATTTTCTGGACTAAATATTCTTTGTTGCATTTTATCTCCTTATTTTATTCCATATAATTTAACTGTGCATCTGCTATCAATAGCATCTCCATCTCTTGAATAGAATTTGAAACCTCTATTTGCTTCTGCTACATCTAAATAACCATCGCCAAGACCTAAATAACTACTATCGCCAGAACCATCATCAGAATTTGCTCTCCAATATACTCTTGTTCTAGTGTCTGCTAACATTGGGTCTTTAATATCAAACTCTAACCAAAATGGTTTGTATCTATCTTCGTATGCACCAATGTGGTCTACGTGAAGTCTAAAATGGTCTGTATTCCATTCTCTGTTTTGAGTAAAGGTACTCGTACTTGCATTGTAATAATGATAAATTGTTGTGCTTCTATAATTACTTGTTGTTCTTTCTGAACCAGATGCATCTAAAAATCTTATGTAATATCCATCATAAGTATTTGTATCTGGTGCGGCTTTATCTACCATTATTTTAAAATGTTTATAATCAGAACTAAAGTAGTTATCAAAAGTAACTCCAGTATCACTACCATTCATTGTGACTTCGTGTAATTTTACAAAGTCAGATGATACTGTTCCCCAAGATGGGTTAGCACCTGCACCACCAGTCTGTAAAACTTGTCCTGAAGTTCCTGCACCAAGTCGAGCAAGACCAGAACCATCACGATAAACTATATCGCCTTGTGTAGTTAATGTTGTTGTTAAGTCAGTTCCATTAGTACCATTAGTTCCTGCTTGAGACATTAAATCCCAATTAGCTGTAACAGTTGGAAGGTTTCCTGTCGTAGCTGTTTTAGCAATGTAAGACGAACCATTGTAGCTTACAACATCGTCAATTGCATAAGCTGTACCGGCATTATAAGTTCCCTTCCAGTTGAACTTAATATTGCCTAGATTAATTGTAGCCATATATTTTTCTCCTTTATTATATTGTAGCTATTAGTTTGCCATTTGAGATTGACCAAGTGATACCACTTGCGCCAAACATTACATCTTCGAAACCGGCATAATCTGTTTCAGAGATATTGTCTGAACCTTCATTAGTTGTTGTAACTATTAATTGTCCAGAAGCATTTTTTTCAAAACCATAAACTTCAGGCGAACTTGCATTTGCATATACTAATCCGTTTGCACTGCTGTTCATAACCAAAGCTTGTCCTGCTGTACCAAATCCTGAAGGTGTATCTGTTAAATCTTTGATTGATACGTTTGCTAATTGGAATGTTCCGTAAGCAACTACTGATAAAATATCTCCAGTAGAAGCACCACTAGCAAGTACAATGCTTGTACCTGAAGTTGCTGTGTAATCTGCGTTTGCTAATTTCACACCGTTCAAATAAATATCTACAAACGGTGAGTCATAAGCTAATACTGCACCACTTGAGTCAGCACCACTAAATGTTGTCTGACCATTAGTTGCTGTGTATTGATACCTTTGTGCTGTTCCATTTACTGTGCTACCGGCAGCAGCCCATCCAGAACTTTTGTAAACTTTAAGTTCATTTGCCGTTGTGTCGAAATAGAGGTCTCCGACATCATTTGATGTACTCGGTGCTGAACTTGCAATTCTATATCTTTCTGCAAAAGAGTTTACTCCAGATAAGTTTGCAGCTACGCTATTAACGTTAGTTATAGAACCACCAACATTGTTTACGTTAGTGATTGCGCCTGCTACTGTCGTTACATTAGCATTGTTGTTAGCAACTGAAGTAACATCCGAAGATATTCCTGCAACTGTCGTAACGTTAGATGAAATTCCTGCTACTGTAGTTATGTTAGCTGATATAGGTGCTAGTGTAGTAACACCAGAACTTACACCTGCTACTGAAGTAACGTTTGCAGATATTCCGGCAACTGTTGTTATGTTTGCCGATATAGGTGCTAAAGTATTTACGTTAGCAATGTTTGTTCCAACAGCGTCAACGTTTGTAATACTGTTTGATACTGTGTCAATTTCTGAAGTTGTTTCTTGTAAGTCTAACGCAGCAGTTTCTATTTCTGAAACTGTTTCGTTTAAATCATTTGCTACAACAATTACTTTAGCAATATCTGCCGCTACCGTATTTACATTAGATATGTTTGTGGCTACGGTATTAATGTTAGTTGCATTTCCTGCTACAGAAGTAACATTAGATGAAATGCCTGCCACTGTAGTAACATCACTTGAGATACCTGCTACTGTAGTTATGTTTGGTAAATTTGTTGAAATAAATTGTTTGTTAACACCGTCATTATTATTTACTGGGTCTGCAACATTTGTAAGTCTTTTACTTTGTACATCCCATTGAAAGTTTGCTGCGTCTAGTTTGATTACATCGCCTGCGTCATCAATAGCTTCTTGTCCCATAAAGAAAGCTTGGTTTGAGTCTGTATCTAAATCGTTTTCAGTTAAGACCGAACCTGCCGCATAATCAACTAATCTTGAAGTTTGACTTGTTCTACGTCTAATTTCAATTGCACTTAAATTAGCCGGTGGTGAAGAAAATGTAATTTGAGTCCCTGCTGAGTTCCATGTAAAAGCAGTTGTAGCTACACCATTAATTGTTACAGTTACGTCAGCCTGGTCACGATATGAGAAACTTACTGCATATTGTGTGGTTGAACCATTACCTGTATATCTTACAAATGAATTAGCCATTTACACTCCTATTCTTCTTCTAATATGGGTACTTATTGTTATGGTTTTTCAGGAAGGTACATACTTCCTAACTTTCTGATTACGTTTTGAATACCTAAAGCATTCTGTAATATAAACATTTGAGTTATGTCGTTGTATTGTGACTGTGAGAAGTCATAATCTTTATCCCACATTGCCTTTGCTGTTCTAGCAATACCTCCAGTTGGTGAAAATCCTTTTGTCCAAAGTAAATCATAAGTTGGATTTCCAGTTATAATGTTAGAGTCTAGTCCAGTTGAACGATAGTGAAACAAAGGATTAACTCCAAATATTCCTAATCCAGTGTCGATTGTAGCCGGTATTAGTGAAGCAAAAGCTGAACGTTGAAATCCTGCTTTAGCAATATTTTTAATTATCTCTTCGTCTGTTTTACCTAAACGTTTTTCTAAAAATTTCTTTCTTTCTCTGCCAGTCATTAGAGCTGCTTGAGCTTGTATCTGTGCAACATAAGCCATTCCAGCAAACATAGTTGACATCATAAAACCTTTGTAAGCTTGTACATCATTCATTTTTAATCCATGTAACAAATGCTTACCGTAAGCTGTCATCATAAATCCTCTAAACTGAAATAATATTTTTCCAGTTGTAGAATCTGTTAAACCACCAAGAAACATTTGTTCACCAATATCGTTTTCTTGAATAGTTCTTCTGCCCCATCTATTTATTGCATGAGCATATGTAGACGCAGCTTCCTGGTCCACCCAGTTGTCAATGTTAATTCTTTTAATTTTTCTTTTTGTTAATGCGCCTTCTTCTGTGACAGCGTGTTTTTTAATTTGGTCTATAATTCTTTTATACATAGCGTCAGAAATACCTAAATCTCTAGCACGTTTTTTAGACATAGCTGCGCTACCACCAAAAGCTTCATCAACCCATTTTTGCACCATACCTTTTAATGCAATTCTTTTCATTGCTGTGTTAACTAAAGCCATACCAGATATATCTGCTGTAACTCTGTTTAAATGGTCAAGCCCTCTTTCTAATTTAATAACTTTTGATGATGATAGTCTTGCACCAAATTCATCAGATTGATTAGCTACTTGATTAATAAGTCTTTCACTTCCAAAACCACCAAAGATTTCTTCAGCTTCTCTCATAAACTCATCATCAATTTCACCATTTTTTAATCGCTTAACAAGTTTTCTCATTTCTGGTAAATGTTTAATTGTTTGACGTAAACCTACGTTTGCAATCAATACACCTATCTCAGCTAACTGAGCAAAACCTACTTGGTTCATAATTCTAGCAAAATTATATTTTCTCATTATTCTTCCAAATGTAGAATATGTAGTAGATATATCTTCTAACGGTTTACCAACTAAATGGTCATAACCACTTTGCAAAGCTTTCATTTCATTTATTCTTACTTTGTCTTCTTTAGCCACACCTAAATTTTCATATTCTTTTTCTATCTGTCTCATCATAGCTGTCCAATCTGAACCAGATTTAAAACCTCTTTCAGCTAATGCTATTTGTCCAGTTAGATTATTTGCATAATTTAAGAATAATATTTCTGAGTCATTTTCTAAAAAATCTGATATTGACATTTCACCATCAGAATATGTTTCATCAAGTTTAACTCTTCTACTTTTAAATACATTTGATGTGCCACCTTTACTAGGAAACACAGCATTAGTAATTTCTAATATTTCATCTGTACTTAAATCAGTTTGTTCACGTAGCATTCTAGTTAAGTCTTCTGCTTTAGCATTCAGTATGCCACCAATATTCATTTGGTATTCACTCTTTTGTCTTTGAATAACTCTCATTAAATATTTAGCTAATCTTAAATTTGCTTTTTCATTAAGACCACCACGCATTGCACTGGCTAAAAATCTTTCTACTTTTTTTGAACCAAATTTATCAATAAGTTTAGAAAGTTTAGCGTTAGAATAAATTCTAGTTAAATAATTAAAGTTTTCTTCTACTTTGTCTGCACCTCTAACACCTGAGTCTTTTGCTTTTTGTAGCAGCTCAGAATATCTTTCTCTTTGTGCATTAGCCATTTTGTTTACTGAAGGGCTTTCTATAGCTTCCCCTCTTATGGCTCTAGCTACTAATTCGTTAAATTCTTCTCTTTTAGTAATGCCATGTAAATGTATTCTTTTGTAACCATTTTCTTTTAACCAAGCGTCATAACTAGATACCCAGTTCTTATAATATAATGTACGTTGTCTATTAAGTTCGTATTGTTTAACTTGTGACATTGTTCTAGACCTAACCCAGTTTTTGCCAGTCTTACCAATAGACTCATATAATATGTTAGATATACCTCTTACTAATTTATTTTTAGACATATCTGTTACACCTGCTCGGTCAAATCTAAACCATTTCCAAAAACCATTACCCATAAATACGTCACCATTTTCAGCAACGTCTTTTAATTGTCTTGCCATGTAGTTGGTATACAACTCAGCCATAGCGTCATTTTCGTCTTTGCCAGTGTACTCTAGGTTTTCTTCTTTTATTTTACATTCTGCCATTTAATATCCTTAATCACATTTATAAATTTTACCGTCTTTAGTTACGATGTATTCATCTTCACCATCAGGCATTCTGATTTCTGTGTTACCGTCTGTTCTTATTGTTGTTCTGTCAGCTAAGTCTTTATTATATTCGTCAGCTACTTTGTCGTAATCGTCTTGTTCTGTTTTGTTAGCCACATCATATTTTTTGTTACCTTTTGTAGTTGGCTTTAATTCTGCTTCATCAAGTATTTCTTTTTCTTTTACTTTTGTGTAATCATCTACAGCTTTGTTTAATGCAACTTCATTCTCATCAATGTTTCTACTTTTAATTCCTCTTATAGTTCCACCTAAAACAAATCCTGCCGCACTTGCAATTAATAATTCTTTTGTGCCTAGTGTAGGGTTCTGTGATACCAACGCACCTTCAATAGCTAAGTTAGTTGTTCCTGCCGCTAAACCACCTCGTATAATTCTTTGTATACGATTAGCTTTGTTCATTACAATTGCCGGTGCCATTAAACCATCCGTAGCAATCGCTGCCGCTATGGCTGTTGGGTCCAGGACTGCTGCGAGAAATCTTGCTGTCAATCCAGTAGCAATACCCTTAGACATAATTATTTTTTCTTTTTCTTGTACGTCTAAAATTTTTTCTTTTATTTGTTTTAATTCTGCAAATGATTTAGCTTCATCAAAAGCATCCCAATAATCTGGGTTTACATCTTTTTTTAATTCATCTTGTTGTTCTTTACTTAATACAAAATCATTAATACCAAACTCATAGTTAGGGTCTAAGTCTTCTCTACCAGACGCTTTTAATATCCACGATGTTATCCACTCTTGGTCAATTACTGCTTTACCAATATCTAAGTATGAAGTTTCTTTTGCAAACTTTTCTTTAGCTTCTGCATTTACTTTATCAATTTGAAACTGTTCCTTTTCACTTATAGTAGGAACGTCTAACATTGGGTCTAAGAATGATGGATTTTTATGTCCTTCTAAAAAATCTGTATTTTCTAATTCTTCATTTTGTTTTTGTAAGCCTTCAATAATTTTATCTTTGTTAGCATATACAAATTCATCTTTACCGTCTTGAAATGCAGCTTCGTTTATTTGTTTTTCTTCTACTTTTTCAGCGTAGTCTTCTTGTATTTTTTCTAATTCTGTTTGACCAGTAGCTTTGTAATCTTCATTGATTTGTTTTAAATCGTCTAATAAGTTTGTAAAGAAATTACCATCGGTATCTTCTACAACTTTTTGTGCTGTATCAACAACGTCTTTTGCTTCTTGACTTTCTAATACATTATTTATCGCACTTTGCGCTTCATCACTTAGGATTCCTGTTGATGTTCCTGCGTCAATGCTTTTTTTTAGCGCATCAGATTTCCATAACAATGCAGCTTCATCAAGTCGTCTGCTTGTATATCTGTCACCAAACTTTAATAAGTTTTTATATGCACCTACCCAGTCACCACTTGTAGTTTGTTTCCAAAAGTTAGGTGTTCTACTTTCTAAATCACCATATTGAAAAGCTACAGAAGCTAATACAGTTGCTTGTTCAGTTCCTAAATCATCAAATGATGTACCAGTAGCATTTTCCCATTTAGTTTTAAGATTTGTAATTGCTTCGCTTTTAGCAAACTCGTTTATTATTTTTGCTTGGTCTTCACTAACTTCTAAATTAGGTGCAATTTCAGAAGCTTCTGCGCCTTGAAAACCTAAGAAAGGTGAAAGTAAATCAATAATATCTTGTGGTAATCCTTTTAAATCAGATAATTTTCTAGCACCTAAATCAAAACCACTAGCGATTGTCACACCAGATTTAGAATTTTCTGCGTCTGGTACGTAGCCTTTTGTTTCAAAGCCTTCTTGTTTTAATATAAAATCAAAATCTATGTTGCTCATTTTAGTCCTTTACTATTTTTAGTCCGTCTTTCATTTCGTTATACAAATTCATGTCATCTACAGTGTTAAACGTAGGTACATCATCACCAGTATAAAGTTTTAATAACTTTTCGTTTCTTTCTTTAAGAATTTTATTCCACTCAGACTCGTCTAAGAATTTCTTATTAAATTCAGAATTGTTATTAAATATTTCTGTATAACTAAATTCGTATGCTTTACCGTCTATACTTACCGGTGCCATTGTGTTTCTGTCCATAACTACAAACATATTTCCAAACCAAGGTGCTAATACTAAATCTTCTGGTTCATAGAAACTGTTTGATTTGTTTGCTACTTCAGTTGCAAGAAATACAGATTTTTTAGTTAACTCAGCGTGGAACGTTGCGTCACCATCAAGTCCAGGCATTTTTCTTTTGTTCCATAAAATACCATCTACAGCAATGTATGATTTTTTAATCATGTCGATTGCTTTGTCTCTTGCTAATGTTTCATTAGTTCCAGTAGCTACTAATATTTTTGATATTCGAATTGCTTCTTGTACTTGTGCTGTAGTATCTGCGTCATCTTTAAACCAAAATTTAAATGCTTCTTCTATAGAACTTTGTATTTCATCATCTACATTTTCAAATCGTTTTTCTACGTTTGGCATATTTTGTACTTTCCACATAGTTGCCACAGCGTCTTGTAATTCCATACCGTTCTTTTCTAATGATAAAACACCTTCGTAGAATATTTCTTCTTTACCAGTTAAATAGTCAGCTACAGGATTGTTGTCTTGTCCTAGTCTTTTTAAAATTTTAAATCTTTCGTAACCTTTTATAAATTGTGGAACTTGGTCTACTTGAAACACGTTAGTAGAATTAATAATACCTAATCCTAATTCTAATTCTTCTTTCCAGGGATAAAATACAATTGCATTTTTAGACATAATAGAAGCTATGTACGCATTTACTTTATCTTCTTTTGGAAACTTCTGTCCTCTGTTAGCAGGATTGCTTTCCCATATCTTTGCTTCTTCATCTACTAATGTAACAATTTTATTGTAAATACTATCTTGTGCTACTTTCTTATCTGCTAAAGAAATCTTTTCACCATTCCAAACTTCTTTGTGTCCTTCACCGTCAAAGAACATTTTTTCTATATTTAATTTTTTAGTACCAGAATTAACTGCGCTAGTAATAGCTGTTATAATTTTTGTTGCTTGTTCTTGGTGGTCTGGTGTTTCTAAGAAAGAAGGTATTTTACCGTCTTTACCTCTTTTACCTTTTAGATAATCTATAATTTGTTTAAATTCTGAAGGGTCGCCTACAATACCGTTAGCAATTAGTGTTGCTCTTTGTTCTAAATAATTAAGTACATTTTTGTCATAATCATTTTTGTTTACAAACTTTTCATTAACTACTTTATCAAATCTTAATTCTTTTAAACCGTCACTTTTATTTTGTTCCCATGCTTTACCTATCATTAAGAACGCAGCATCGTTTGTTTTTTTGTTCATTAACAAACCTTTTGCTACAGCTACTTTTTCATCTAACTTTAATCTCATTTGGTTCATAGAGTCAGTGTATGCTCTAGTATAAGATTTAGTTTGTGTGTCTAATACTCTAAGTGGATTACCTTCTTCAGTTTGAAATAAGCTATCTACGTTTAGATTAGCCATGCTTTCGCCAGTTTCATCACCTGCAGTTATATTTGCTACTTTTGTTTCCACACTATTAAAATCTTCAATAGCGTGTGCTAATCCAAAGTTAGCGTCTATTACTGCTTTAGCATAATGTCCTTTTAAATTAGCAACTCGTTCATCCCCTGCGTCAATCATCTTTTTGATTTCATCTGGGTCGGTAATACCTTGTGCTTTTAAATTATCGAAAACATCTTGTGCTTCGTCTTGTTGTTTAGTTTTATAATTTTCAGTAAATACAGAAAATGATTTATTAAAATTCTTTAGCGCATTAGAAATCTGATTTAACTCAGAGTCTTTAGCTTCTCTGGGTCTACCTGTAGAAGTTGCTTGAAACCTTACTGGTACGTATTGTGATTTATATGCCATCTATTTTCCTTATTGATTTATTATTGCTGAATCATCCCCTGCATAATCCACACCTGCGCCTGCTACATTAATTGCTAATGCCATGTTGCTAGGTTCTACTGGAACTGGAAGATTGTTAATTGTATTTGCGTAAGAAGCATAAGCTTCGTTTTCTTGTCTGTTAAATGACAACATATCTTTAGTAAACGCCATGTTAACATCCATGAAATCTTTATCTGTGTCTGTGCCTACATCTTTATATATTGCTGTAGCGTTACCAACATTAAGTGCTAACTGTTCAGACATTTGTGCAATCTTTTCTCTTTTAATTGCAAATTTCTCTGCCGCCTTTTCTTTAGCTGCGTTTATTTTACTTTGGTCTATTTGTCCGTAGTCATCAAACAAAGCCGCACTCGCGGCGTTTTTAGCATGAAAGTTTGAAACAGAAGTTCTATAGGCTTGTTCTTTTTTAGCGTTATGGTCTGCAACTGCACTTACAACTTTTAACGCAAAGCCTGCTTCTGCTGTACACATTATTTTAACTCCTTCATTACTAATATAAAATTTAATTGTTCATGTCCGTAGGGTAACTTTTTCTTTGGTTCAAATCCTAAAAACTGTAACCATTTTAAAGTTTCCCAATTACGTTCATCTACGAAATTATAAAGATACTTATAACCTTTACCCATTTCGTTTACCCAGTAAGGACATTCTTTTAAGAATTGTCTTACATGATTTCTTAGTTGGTCACTTGATAACATCCATGCTACTCCATAATCTTTTTTAAAATCACATGGGGTTGTTCCAAACATACCAATAACACCTTCTTCTTCTGTCCCTAAAATTGTGTAGTTTCTTGCGCCTTCATAAGTGAAGGGAAGAACTAATGCTTTAAGAGGACTTGCGTTATCAGACGCTTTTATTTCACGTCTATCTGCTAAACGCATTTTAGGTGCTAAGTCTAAACAGTCTTTTAAAACTGCTTTCCTTACACATTTTTGCATATTACATCCTTCTATTTCTTCTATGATAAAATCCTTCTATTTCTGCCGATATAAAGTGACAAGGTAAGTGTGAACTAGATACTAACTTACAAACAAAATCTGTATTTTTACATTGTACTGGAATATTAAATGTTCCACTAGCAATGTTAGGTTGTCCAATAACAGAGTTTGCTGAGTTAATTACATTACCAGACATTTCATAAGTAGATAAACTTCTACCATCTGGTAAAACTGTTGCTGTAAAGAAACCACTATCTTGAAAGTCTACTCTCATAGTTCTAACTTGGAAACGACCAGAAGTAATAGCTACTTGTCCAGTTGCGCCTTGTTCTCTTACATATGGTTTAGAAAATTCGTATAACGACTCGTATGTACTTCCAAAAATACATGACGTATGATTACCTTGTACTACTACTGTCGTACCAGTTTGACTATCAATTGTTAAATTTGAACCATTAGTTGCGTCAATAGCTACTAAAGTTTGATTATGTTCATACGGAATTGTAAATGTAGTTTTGTCAGTGTTACTGTCGTATGTTCCAGTTAGTGTTGTAGTTTGCATATCAACATTAATAGGAAATGCTAAATTACCAAAATTAGGATTTCTTAAATCTATTTTTAATAATTTTAAATTTGTTTTTTCATTTGCAACAACATACAGATAACTGTCATATGCTTCTGCTGAAACAATTTGCATATTATTAAATGTAAATGTGGACCAGGCAGATTGTACTTTTTTATCTGCATCCCAAAAATATTTATAAACAAACATCTTACTAGCATTTGTGCCTGTAATATTAGCACTTGCTGTGTAAGGTGCTGTGTTTGTAGTGTCTAACGTATCGTGACATAATATAACCATTGTGTCTTCAATATTGTTAGATACAATTTTATATGCGTTGCTAGGTATTAAAGTATTAACACCAATTGTAATATCTAAACCGTCATTTGTTAACGTATCATCGTCAGCAAAATATTCTGTAATTGCAGTTTTGTCATTTCTCTTTTGTGCAAAGTAAACAAATTTACCTGCCGCTTTAGGTTCTACTTTAGTGTCATGTGCAAACGTACTTGTTTTAGAAAGTACGGCTGTTGTTGGTGTAATACTATCACCAGATGATTCTAATATATATTGTGACTCTGCTGAAAATAATAAAAGTTGTTCGTTAAAATCTATAGAGTTATAAAGTTTGTTTACAGTAGTACCACTAGCTGCAATGTCAATTGGGTCTGTATCTAAAACATCTGTACCAGTTGTAGCATAGAAATTATAATACTCACCGTTCTCTGACATAATTAAATTTTGTCCAGAAATAATTCCAAATCTATTTTGAAAGAAAGTTAAATTGTTTACTGTTTGTCCTACAAAACTTGGTGCAGGGTTTGTTGTTTCATCACCTGCAACTCTGTCAGTGTATGTTTGTTGTGCAAAAGTAAATGTACCATTGTTATTATTAACTAACGCATGGGGCATTGTACTATTGTCTAAACCAAGTTTGACTCCTGGTCCTACAGTTTCTTTCCACACACCGTTAGCTACAAAGTTTACATAATAATCTGAAAGTGTATCACCTTCTTCACCAGTAATTTGAATAATCATTCCTGGTTTTGCGTAATAAGGTAAATCTGTAAAATCTTGTATAGCGTCTTTTACTGCATACATAGCTTGGTTACCAAAACCGTCTGTTGTTTCAATTCCAAACGTTCCACTAGAACATGATAAATAAATAGTGTTACCATATTGTTGGCTAGAAAACGTACCTGTAATTCCAGAATAGTTTGCCAATCCTTGAGATGAACTTAATACTGCACCAGTGTCGGCTCTTACAGTTTGAAAACCAATACCGTCTGCCGTACTAGACCAATGTGATGACGCTGTTCCATATAATAATATATGTGCAATCTTTTCAGTATCTCTAAATTTACCGTCAGTTGAAGCGTCATTACCTGTAGGCATTTGAAATTTAACTTCTATTGGATAAGACCACGTAGAATGATTTAATGTTACACTATACTGTCTACCGTATTGTGAACTTTTAACATACACTAATGCTTCTTGTACTTTTGCTGCTGTTGTAGTTGTGTTTTCTAAAATAGTTTTTTGTTTGTTAGAAACAAAAGTATAGTCTGCAATGTTTGTAAATTTAAAATCTTCTAAAGGGTTTGTTGATTGTAGATAAGTTGTACCGTTTGGAAAACTAACAGTTTTTTCTACACCATCTAAATCAAATACTTTAACACCTTGGTTATAAAACAAAGCAACGTATTGATTATCAGCGTCTCTGTTAATCCAATGTACAGCACAATTGTTGGGAATTGCTTGGTTGGATATTAAGTTAGCGACAAAGTGTGTGCCTGCTCTCTTTGATAAACCGTCAATAATATTTGATTGAAAGTTAACTTGGTTCTCAGCTTGAGATACATTTCTTTGTACTGGGTTTTGTTGGCTCACTCCATTTATCAAGTTAGGTATTGACTGAGATATTACTGCCATTGTCTAACTCCTTGATGAACGTTTGTTGCCACGTCTTACTATATAATTCATATTGTATTCATCTTTCAGTATGTTTGCGTCCATTGCTCTTGAGTCTGCTTGTTCAAAAGCTACATGAGCTTCGTTTTCGTCTAATCCTGCAAGTTTAACTAATTCATTTGCACCAATGTAACGAGCTGCAAATCTTCTAGCTGCTTTAACTACAATATAACGTCTTGCATATTCTGGAAGATGTTCAAACTGTTGAACTAAAACTTTGTCAATCATAGGGTCTGAACTAAAAACATCTGTATGATTTTTTAGGTCATATAAAAACCCATTACGAATTGTATATTGATATAAATATTGGTAAGGCTGTGAAGCTTCTGCTTGTACACAGTTTGCGTCTAGAGGTACTTTATTATTAGAGTCCCTATTTTGTGTTACTTCAAATTCTCTGTTAAAAAACCATCCTTGTGACTGAACACTCATAGACGTTTCATCTAAAATATTTTTAGCTACAGCAACGTCTGTTCCAATGTTACCAGTAATGGCTGACACTGGGGCTTCACCGATAAAACTAAGCATAGTGTTTATCGCCTGTAATTCTGTTGTCGGTGTTATCTGTGTTGTCATTGATTTTCCTTTGTGTGATTAAAGTGGGGGATTAAGTCTCCCTCTTCCCCCACTCCTTATAAGTATAAAGATACTTAAAGATTAAGCGTCTTTAATTCCTACTGCTGCTTCTGGTCTTAATACACCATGACCCATAGCGTATTTAGCAACCATTAGCGTACCTTGTCTTCTGATGTCGTATTCCATCTCAGTTGACAAGTCCATTAACTTAACAGTTCCGATTGCACTAGGGTGAGATACCAAAGCTTCAAAGTTTGATAAGTCAACAGCTTGAGGGTTTGAACCACCCTGAGTTGCTGAACCTTGGTCTACACCAGAGTTAACATTCGATGCTACAAAATGAGGTACAGGGATTAAAGTAATTCCTGCAATCTTTTGTACTGTTCCATCTGCAATTGAACCTCTACCACTAAAATCAACGTTGATAGCATTAGTTGCGTTAGCTAATTTGTAGTACATTTCTGGTTTTAGAAATGCTACTCTTCCTTCAGACGGAACATAGTTGTTGTCTAAAGTTTTAGCTGCGTCAAATAATGAATCAATCATTCCATTAGCAGAAGTTGCCGCAGTTGCACTAGCAATGTTTGTGTTAGTTAGAACTGTACCTGCAGGGTACGAAGTGTCACCAACATTTGCAGTTGTAGTTTTAGCTGCTTGTCCAATTGTTTGTAAGATATGTTTATCTTTTTGGAAAGCTAATGCTCTACCAATCTCAGTGCTGTATGCACTTCTAACTGACCAGTGATTCTTAGCTTCTTCTATGTTCGATAAAAACACATGAGAAATAAGTAAATCGTTTATAGTGATTACTTTTTCGTTATGGTTAATATCTGAACCAGTTATCTCAGCGCCAGGCGTATGATACTCTGCACCAACTCTACCCATTACTGGGAAAGTTGCTGATTTTCCAGAAGCGATACTTCTTACCATATCTCTTCCTTCAGTCTTACTCGCTCTTTCAAAAGAAGTTAAAACCTCTCCTGCAAAAACTTTCAGAAACAGAGCGTCTTCAGAGCCGGCACTATTTATTCTTCCTATATCGGAAGGACTTGCGTTTGCCATGTTATTTTCTCCTTATGACTGTTTGTTTATAAAAAGCCTTCACTAAGTTTTTTTCCTTCGCAAGATTGTCGTTCCTCGGAACGGTCAAGTTAATGTACTATCAACTTTGTGTTAGCAAGTTGCTACCTATAAAGGTAACACAACTATGATTTAGCTGTTTTCGCAGCTCGTCTAAAATTTGCTGCAGTTGGTGCGCCTTTACTTCCAGGCTTTCTCATTTTCTCACCACTACCTGCTTTAATTCTAGCACGTTTTTTATGAATGTTTGCGTATAATCCAGGTTTTGCCATTCTTAATATCCTTTACTTGGTTTTGGTTTTGGTTTCGGCTTTGGTTTCGGTTTCGGTTTGTACTTTGCCATTTAATATTTTCTCCAATTCATCTAAGTTATGTTTTGCACAAGTTAGTTTTTGAAATCTTTCATCTACTACTTTTAATAAATCATCATGCTCACCAATTCCTACTGGCTTTTGTAAATAAATATCAAGAATAGATGAATGTTCAGCTATACGAGCTTCATATAATTTTTTTAAAGCTAATAACATTACAGCCTACTGTTCTTTATTTTAGCTTGTACGTCTGCTTGATAAGCTTCATCTTTAGAATATCTTGGGTCTGACATTGCTGCCGTTACTTCAGCCCATGAACGATAACCACTTGCATTACTTGTACTCGGTCTGTCACCTTTTGCTAAGTTAGGCTCAACACCTTCAGCATTTTTAAATCTAGCATTTAATCCTGCAATTGCTAATTTAGTTGCTTCAAGGTCTTTACCATTAACTGTAGTATTGTAAGCGTTTATTTCTGCTTCACTTAAATTATCTGAAGCCCATGACATCATAGACTTATAAGCTTCTGCACCACCAACTTCTTGTTTTAAAGTGTTTGCTGTTTGTGTTGCAATTGCTTCTTGTCCTTTAATAAAAGCGTCAACGTAGTCTTTAGGTATACCTGCTTTTTCTAAAGCTGTGTATGACTTGTCATCTAGTTGTCCGTTTTCATTATATTCTTGTTGTAAAGTGTCCATGTTTAATCCTGCACTTTCAACAGCTTCTTCTGCTTTATCAATTGATAAGTCAGATTCTTTAGTTTCTTTTTTAGGCTCAGACTCTTTAACTTCTTTTGTCTCAGACTGTCCTAATTTGTTTTCTAACTCTCCATATGCTTTTGCCATATCTTCTGGAGATTTAAATTTCTCAGGTAACCATTCTGGTCTATTTGTTTTAGACTCTTCTATTGGTTTATCCGATGTTTCTTCTGTAGGTTTTATTTCTACTTGTTCTACCATTTAATTATCCTCTTGGTTTTGTAACATTGTCTGCAACTTTTGGTGCAACAGCTTGTGCTGTCTCAACCATTTGTTGTTGTTGTTGCATTTGCATTTGTTGTTCTTGTTCTGCTTGTAGTTGTTCTGGAGACTTGATTAAGTTTTCAGTTTCAATTCCATGACCAGTAGCAAGTCTTTCAATTAAATCTCCAATGTTTAACATCTGTACTGCTTGTGGGTTCATTTGTGCTAACTGTCCTATTTCAGCTACAAACTCTCTAAGTTTCTGTAAGTCATTACCACGTCCTAATGCTTCGACACCAGTTATGATTGTTGGTCTTACAGCACCTTTTGGAAGTTTCGGTATTTCGTTTTTACTTCCCATTCTTGTCATTAACAAAGAGACTAGAGGTAATTGTAATTCTTGTGATAATAAAGAATAAATACCACCCATTGCTGTTTCAAGTTCATTAGCCATATATCTAATTTCTTGAGCAGTAACTCTCTCTGCTTGACGTTGAATTGCTGTGTTAAGTAAGAATGCGTATGCTAGTCTTTCTTCTAGTCTACCAATTGCTTTCTCTACTGTTTGTAAATCGTAAAATTTCTGTGCTTGTAACACGCTAACATCATCTTGATTTCCAGATATAATGTCACCGTTACGTGCTACTGCTAAATCTCTTTTCTTTGTTGTTGAATTTGGTTTTACCATGAATACCATTTTAGAAGAAGCCGCAGCACTTTCGACAAGTGATTGCGATAATCCTTCAAGGCTCTTGAGGTCTCCAATAAATTCCTCTACGTAGCTACGTCCATAGTCTTCAGAATCTACACGTACCATTCTTAAACATAGCCATGGTAATTGGTCTTCATTGTGTTCACCAACTGAAGAAGGTATTTTAATTCCTTTTACTTCTTGGCAAACATAAAACTTTTTGTTCGGTAGTTTGTAAATGTGTGTATATAAATCACATGAAGTTTCTGACTTAGCGTCTTCTTTATTGTATTGTTGTAATACTAAATCTCTAACTTCTGGTTCTAATCCTAAAATAGAAACACTTTCTTTTACAACTATTTCTAATAAGTTTCCGTCACCGTCTCTTTTACATACATATTGATTTAACGGAAAAATTCTCATTGTACCTTTTTTAGGTAAATGACATAAAACATTACCACCAACAATTAAATGTTTGATAGCTTCAAAGATTGGTACTCTAATTGCAAGTGACTCAATCTTACCCATAACTTCACGTTCAATCTGCGCTAATGATTTTTCAATAGCAGTTTTAAGTTGTGGTTGTTCTTGTACTTGTTCTTTAGCTTTGCCTTGTATCGCTAATCTAAAAAATGGTTGGTTTGGGGGAAGTAATAATAGTAAGAGTTTACTAGCTAAGTTGTTAACACCTCTACTTCCAACTGATTGGAAGGGGCTATAAAAATCCTGTGTAGGAGTAAATGAATTTTCTGGTATTAAAGTTGGTATCGTCAATTCAGAACACTCACGACTTCTTTCTAAAAAGTGTTCTCTTTTTTCTGACAGAGAATTGTATCGGCTTTCTGCTGAATTGTTTAAATTTTCTGTCATCATTAACGTCCTATACTATTGGCGTATTAGTGCTGCCAGGAATATTCAAATCAGTTTGCATTGCTACTGTACCTTTTTTAGACTTCTTCTTTTTTGCTATTTCCATAGCGTCTTCAGAAGCCAATTCGATAGTAGGTGCTAATTCGTCACCAGATGAAACTGCTTGTCTCACTGGTTGTACTGGTTCTTGTTGAGTCATACTTCGTCCTCCACCCATACACATAATTATTTCTCCTTTTTAATATTGAGGTATCGTTAAATCAGATGTTTGACTTGTCGTAATATCTGATGATTGCGATACACTACTTTTCTTTTCTGGTTTCTTCACCGGAGTTTTATCTATCTCTGGTGGATTGTCTTTTGGATTCATAATGTTTCCATCGACATATTTAATATTAGGGTCAGGTCGTGTAATGACAGGTGCTTGTTTTGTCGATGATATACACATATTACTTTTCTCCTAATAAATTATTTTCACTTCTATTTTTTAATTCAATTAACCAATTGACTACACTTCGTTGTCCTGCCTTAAACCAAACAGTTCTTTCACTGTCTTTTAAGTCAGCACTTTTTTCTGGAAAAACTTTGTCTAAAGTCTTAACAAGTTCTTCCACTGTGTAAGGTAATTGAATGTCGTCTAATGGATTCATATTGTTTTCCTTCTAATATGGGTACTATTTAACCCCACAAATCTCCTGTCATGCTTCCTTTTGCATATTCAGTAGCACGATTTTCAAAGAAATTTGTATGTTCTACGCCATTTAAAACCCAATCAAGCCACGGTAATGGATTGTCTTTGACAGCAAAATTAGGTTTTAATCCTAATTGTAATAGTCTTCTGTCAGCTATATGACGTATGTATTGTTTTATTTGGTCTGGCTCTATGCCTTCTACTCCACCTTGTTCGAATGCTAAATCAATAAATTTATCTTCTAATGATACCATGTCTCTAGCAACATCGTACAAAGTTTTCTTAAAGTCATCGTTCCAAATATGTTTGTTCTCATCTATTAACGCATGAAATAATTTTATCATGTTATCAACGTGATGACTTTCATCTCTTATGGACCAGGTAACTATCTGGCACATTCCTTTCATCTTACCAAATCTTTGAAAATTTAATAACATTACAAAAGAAGCAAAGAGCTGCAATCCTTCACCAAATGCTGAGAACGTTGCAAGTTCTCTAGCCATACCTTCAACACCATCACCTTTACTTCTAAAAAGATAATCGTGTTTATCAGACATAGCTTTGTATTCTTGAAACGCTTTGTATTCACTATCTGGTAATCCAATTGTATCATTTAATAATGAATAACTATGTGCGTGATTAGCTTCACTTGTTGCAATTGAAGACAACATCATTCTAATTTCTGGTGGTTTAAATTTAGGAATATAATTATCAAGGTACGCTTGAGCAATGTCGACATCACCTTGCGTAAAGAATTTTAATATTTGTGTTATAAGATTCTTTTCCTTTTCGTTTAGTCGTTCATTCCAATCTCTTACATCTTCTGCTAATGGCACTTCACTAGGTAACCAGTGCATTTTTTGTTGTTGGTCGTAAGCTTCGAAAGCCCACGGATATTGAAACGGTTTGTAATATTCTCTTGCTTTTAATAAACTCATGTAAGTAGTTCTATCCCTTCTATTAAAATTATGATTGCTAATTCTACAGCTAAGACTGTGTGATACACTGTCCACAATACTGTCTGTTTATTTTTCTTATGACAGCTACAACACTTTTTCTTTTTTGGTTTATCCATGTCATCAAATATACTGCTGTCTGTCATTTGCCTTGTCCTCTATATCTCATTTGTTTTTTATTCCTTCCTTGTCTTTTTTTCTTGTTCATCATACTGGTACTTTTTTTTCTACCAATACTCGTCTTTTTAAACTTAGCCTTAGTTTCGTGTTCGACTGCGTTTAATAAATTGTTTTTCTTTTTTGCCATACATTATGCGTGACAAGCTAGACACTCTTCACCCTCTGCGTCTGGTCTCACTACCCTTTCAATTTTAGTTGATATAATTTCTGCTCTTTTAATTGCTTCTGAACGACAATAGTAAAGAGTCTTTAATCCTTTTTTCCATGCAGACAAATGTAACAAATGTAAATCTTTAATGTTAACATCTGCAGGTACAAATATGTTTACACTTTGTGACTGACAAATATGTTTCTGTCTGTCAGCAGCTAGTTCAACTATCCAACGTTGGTCTATCTCAATGGCTGTAGCAAACACATCTTTTTCCCAATCAGATAATTCTTTTAAATGTCTAACTGAACCACGTTTTGCTAATATACTTTTCCATGTAGTTTCGTTGTCTATGTTTTTCTCTTTTAATAATTGTTGTAAATATTTATTCTTCATTAAAAAAGTACCACTCATAGTTTTTTGACTGTAAACGTTTGCTCTTACTGGCTCGATTGATGGGCTTGTGCTACCACAAATAATACTACTTGTTGCGTTAGGTGCGATAGCTAGTAAGTGTGCATTACGCATTCCAGTTCCAACCATGTCTGGTGCTTCACCTCGTTCTTCAGCAAGTTGTCTTGATGTTTCTTCAGCTTGTTTTTTTATGTGTGCAAAAATAGTATTGTTTTGCGACTTAGCTAAAACACTTGCGAAAGGTATTTTTTTACTTTGTAAATACGAGTGGAAACCCATTGTCCCCAATCCAATGCTACGCTCACGCATAGCTGAATACTTAGCACGGCTAAGAAAATCACTAGCATTATTAATAAAATACTCCAATACATTATCGAGGAAACGAACCACGTCAGGTATGAAGTGTAAGTCATTTTTCCATTCATCATATTTTTCTAAATTAAGAGAAGACAAACAACACACGGCTGTTCGTTCTTCATTTGTTGGTAATGTTATTTCACTACATAAGTTTGAGTGATGTACTTTTAATCCAATTTTCTTCTGAGACTCCGGCAAAGACCTTTGCACTGTGTCAATGAAGCAGAGATAAGGCTCACCAGTTGCCACTCTAGTCTCAAGAATTTTTTGCCATAATTTTTTAGCAGAGACTTTTCTAACAACTCGTTTTGTGTGTGGGTCAATAAGTTCCCAAGTATCATCGGAACCAGGGTTAGTAGTGCAATTGTCAATAATAGACATAAACTTATCACTGACATTAATACCATGATGAAGGTTAAGACATTTACGATGAACGTCACCCCCACTTGGTTTACGCATTTCAATAAACTCTTCAATTTCTGGATGAGATATATCTTGATATGCAGCATAGCTTCCTCTTCTAGTTTTTCCTTGTGAGAACGCTAACATTTCTGAGTCAACTACGTGCATGAATGGTATTGAGCCAGTAGATATAGAGCCACCAGAAGTTTCAGTTCCGTCACTTCTTATGTGTCCCCAATGTCCACCGATACCACCACCCACTGTAGCTAACCAAGCATTCTCTGTGTAGTGTTCTGTTAATCCTATTCGACTATCTGGTACGTAATTTAAAAAGCACGAAATAGGCATTCCTCTTTTAGTACCACCATTAGTTAAAATGGGAGTAGAAAACATAAACCATAGATTAGAAGCATACGAATATATTCTGTCAGCCATAGCAGTATCATCCGAAAATGTTTTTGATACTCTATAGAAAGCGTCTTGAGGACTGTTCTCGTCTTCAGTCAAATACCTATCTTTTAAAATTCTCAAGCCTGCGTCTGTCAGCAATGCGTCCTTACTATAGTCCATATTTATTTCCCTTCTAAATTTAAATTTAATTGTTGATTGTCTTTCGTTTCTTTTTCTATAATCATGTCGATGTACCGTTTAGCTTTTTCTAAATCTTGAATGCCATTCTTTGACCTCCAACGCATTACGTATTTAATAACGTTGGCTTCACCAAACGGTATGTTGTTTTCCATAATGAAAGTAATTGGTTCTATCTTCCATTGTGTGTAGTGAGGTGGTTCTTTAATTATATCTGCCATTGTTTTACCTCACCAGTTTTCTTGTCGTAGTCACCGTGTCTAAGTATTCTAGCAACTCTAGCTTGTTGCAAAGCGTCATGTTCAAACAAACCTTGTTTCTCATATGCTTTAACAACGAGCTGCCATTGTTCTCGTATTGGTAACTTCTTATCTTTTAATATTTTTTGTGCTGTAACTTTGCCGATAGTAGGACAGCCAGAAAAACCGTCTACGCTATCACCAGTTAAAGTTTGTATTAAATGCCACCAGTCACATTCAGTTTTAGAACGCTTAACAATTGTTCTACCGTCTTGAGAAAGTTTACCTGGAATTTGTCTAAGGTCTTTATCAAGTGAACAAATAATACGTTCTTCTTTTTTCTGAGGTTGTGTTGCTAGTATGCCTAGTACATCATCAGCTTCTAAATTAGGATAATAGATTGCGTCATACTCATCCATTAACCATTTTCTTATTGCCCCTAATATTAAAGGTTTACGTTTTGCTTTACGATTATCCTTATAGCTAGGTAAGACATCTTTTCTAAAATTATTAGAATCAGTCAGTGCAATTGTAATACTATCAGCGTTAAGATTTGTTTTTAAATCTTCTATCTCGGATAGTGCGAGATACTTTCCTTGCTCTTCGTCAGCGTGTAGTGTCCATACCGTTGAGTCTTCCCACTTAATACTATGTTCACTCATAGTAGAAGCTTTGTACGCAACGATGTCACCGTCTATTAAGAGTCTTCTCTTCATGGATTATATCCTCCTACGGATTGGTTAAGTTAAATTTTTTGATTGGAATAATTCTTTTAAAGGAATCAATATGCACTTACTTGCATTGTGGTCTCCAATCATTTTGTAATTATCTTTAAACTTATCAGCTATCTTTTTTAATTTAGGTACATCAAATATTAATTTACAATAATCTTCTTTGCCTATTGATAATATATGTACCCAATAGTCTGCTTCAGTTTTAGATAGACCACTAGGTTTGCCCCAACATTCAACTTCTATTGCAATGTTTCCTGTTTTAGCCCACCAGTCTCTTTCTGTTTTTACTTCTATTTTAGATTTGTCCTGGTCCAACAAGACAGCAACTTTCTTTTCTCTCTCTTGTCCATACTTTAAATCCAAATCGAACTTACTATTTTTCATTAATGTGTTTCACTCCAATTATTTCCTATTTTATATTCGCCAGTTAACGGCACTCGTAATTGGAAATGTTTGCCAGTTCGTTCAATACATTCGACAGCTAACAATCCTATTTCTGTTGCTTCTTCTCTGTCACATTCAACTTGGATTTCATCGTGTACCCACAATACTTGTTGAACACCAGAAAAGTTTTTAACAGCGTTGTCAAACTCAACTAACCATTGTTTACAAACGGCTGCGCCTGCGCCTTGCAACAAAGTATTTAATGCACTGAAAGTATTTCTTACTTTAATATGTCTTTTGTCTAGACCTACTAAGTAACCACGTTCAGCAGAAAGTTGTACTTGTTTGATAAGTTTATTTAAAGCAGGTAGTCTATCTAAGAAACGCTTTTTAACTTTTGCTGCTTCTTTATTAGTCTTGCCAGTTACCTCTGCGATTTTTGAAACTCCGGCACCGTAAAGCCAAGCGTACAGAAATCTCTTACTTTGGTCTCTGGTTTCTAAACCTGCATTGTGTTGATTAGTAGTGTGTATATCACCGTTGACTACAATGTCAGCGTATGCACCACCATCAAATTTTGCAATGTAATGACCAAGCAATCTAAGCTCAAGTCCACTTACATCTATTCCTATTAATACTTTACCTTTTGGAACAGTAAATAATTCTCTAAACTCTTTTCCGTAAGGTACACTGACAGAGGGTACTTGTTGTAGATTAGGTTTCATTGCTGTTGCTCTGCCAGTTACAGCATTATTAGTATTTACAGTACCGTGTAATCTTCCGTTACGTTCTAATTTTAAATACGCTTGATTACCTTCTGCTAACATTCCTATTCTTTTTTCTAAAAGAAAATATTTTGCTAACAGTTTTGCTTCTGGATAATCTAAACTATTAAGAACAGTATCATCTACTTTTGGTTTACCATCTGGAGTAAAGTCTTTTGGTTTCCAATTATATTTTTCAGTTAATCTTTCTGCGATGTGCATTCTGCTAGAAGGATTAAACTCTACGACTTTATCTTTTAATGGTTTACCGGTCTTTTCAGAAACTCTTTTAATAACTTTAGGTTTAAAAGTTTCTTCCATTTCTCTTTTAATCTTGTCTCTTTGTTCCGACAAGTTTGCATAAAGTTTTGTAGCTTTTTCTTTGTCAAACAAAACTCCATATCTTTCTTGCTTTGCAATCAATGTTGCTACAGCGTGTTCTAATTCTAAAGATTGTTCAGAATATTTTTTCTCTAAAATTTTTTGGTAAAGATTGTGTGTGACTTCTACGTCTTGTACACAATACTCTAACATTTCATCAGAAAATTCTTTCCAATCTGTTTCAAACTCTTGTTTGTAATTCCCTAGTCTAACACCCCATGCTTTTAAACTGTGTTTGTTGACTAATTTTCTTGGGAAATCTTTTGAGTGTACACGCTTCATATCCGACTCCATTAAGTCAGACCAAATTAACCGTGTAGCAACCAAAGTATCAAATACTTTTGCTTTAGTTTTAAAATTATAAATTTTTTCTAGAACAGGAATATCAAACTTAATTATATTATGTCCGATAATAAGTTCTGCATTACTAAGTTTGTCTATGGCTGTATCATTAGATAAAGTTAAGACTTCATTAGTGTCTATGTCTTTTAAAACTATGCAATGTATCTTGGTACAATCTTCTAATAGATTGTCTGTTTCTATATCAAAACAATATTTACTCATGTTTTTATTTTCCTTATTTTTAATACATTGACAGTAGGCATTGTCGTTATGTTACCTACATCCCCTAACGTGCCGTTATCTTCAAAGTTAACGTCACCTGCAATTATATGTACATCCTTGTCTGCTTTAATAAGCCAACCAGATGTAATACAAATTGTTACTTTACTATTTCTTGCATCCTTTAAATTTAACCATGCGCTATTAGAATTTATATCTTTCCAATACACATGGACAAAAGGTGCGTTTAATATTTTTTTATGTATCGTTGGTAATTTCATTAATGTACTGTTGCCTTCTCAACTGTTACTCTACACGCAGCTTCATCAAACATTGATAACTCGTTCAATAACATTTCTGCTGCGAGATAGACCATTGTGTTAGGGACTTGAATGGTAGCCATTTGTGTTGGATTTTTTCTAACAAGTTCTATAGCGTCTTTAACTTCTTGAGTAATATTCCAACCCTTTATTTTTTTCGCTTTAGAAATCTCTTTCATGTCCCTCCTTAATTTCAACAAGACAAGCTGTGTCATTATCAAAATATAATGTTCCACATTTGCCAGTGTCACCAGTGTGTCTGTTCTTTAACACACGTACTGTTGTGTAGTTTTTATTCTCGTCATCATTCTGATTTCTCTCCAACGCAATCACGCTGTCGCTCAATTGGCTTATGGCATGAGAGCCACGTAAAGAATTTAATGATGTTTGTATTCCGTCTTCGTAACCTTTGTTACCTTCTGGTCTTCTTAAATGACTAACTAAAATTAAACCAATGCCAGTTGCTTCAACTAAACTTCTAAGCTTAGTCATTGTGACATCAATTAATTTTCTTTCGTCATAACTTTCTAGACCACTAATAACAATAGACAGGTGGTCAAGTATAACCCACTTAACACCCAAACCTTTTGCAAGGTATCTAATTTTAGAAAGTAAGTTATCACTTTCGGTACTGCCAAAATGGTCAAAAAGATACAACAAGCCACTACCAACTGTTGAAGTAAAACTATTTCTAAATTCATCTTTGCTTACTCCGTCCTTGTTTAAGTGTAATGGTTTTTGTAAATCGATACCCATTATTCCTAATGCAGTTCTCTTTACACTTTCTTCTAATGCAATGTAGCCAACACACTCTCCACTTTTTATAAGGTGGTGAGCAATCTGACGACAAAGCTGTGACTTACCTTGTCCAGTACCACTGGTTACAGTAATAAGTTCACCTCTTCTCATTCCTAATGTTTTTGTATTTAAACAATCAAAAGGATATGGAATTGTTTCTGTCTTATCTTCTTTAGATAACAACTCAAAAATTTCTGTACCAGATATAATTCCATCTGGTCTGTAAGTTTTTGCACTCCACATACAGTCAATAAGTTTTGCAGTCTCCCCCTGGACCAACATTTCGTTAGCGTCTTTCCTTGGGAGAGTTGCAATCTTACATTTTCCAGGAGTAAATAATTTAGAACACTCTTGAGCTGCCAGTTTACCTGGTTCATCATTATCAAACATAAGAATAATTTCTTCTGCTTGTTCGAGCCATTCTATTTGTTGTTGTAAGTCTTTCTTTGCGCCTTGGCTTCCAGTCTTAACTGAAACACAAGCCCATTTATTATTTTGTACTTGCGACATAGACAGTGCGTCTAGTTCACCTTCTAAAATTACTATTTTTTTATTTGTGTCACGCCATAAATTTTGTCCAAACAATAAAGCTTGTTTGCTATCACCTAACCATTGAAACGATTTGTCTGGGTAACGTAGTTTCTGTGCAACTAATTTATTATGTTTGTCATAGTAGTTTGCAATTTGAACTGTCTTACCATTGTGTTTACCAATCTGATAATTAAACTTGGTTGTTGTTTCCAAATTTATATGTCGTTTGTTTAAAGGTTTGTGTTCACCTTGTATTAATTCAGTTTCCAATTTCGTTTCCTCTGTTTGTTCGTAAGTGTGATAGTAATGTCCACATCCAAAACAATGTCCGTGTCCGTCTGAGTACACAGCCACATTGTCTTTGCTCTGACATTCAGAACATGGGGCGTGATACATAAAATCACTTTTTTCCATTTTGATATTTCCTGTAAATTTTTTTGACCCAAAATATTTGGTCTGAAAAGAAAGACCCCTTTGATGTTATCTCAGGGGTCACTACAAAAGGTAGCATATGAAAACTACCCTACGGGAGGTATACCCTAATTTAATTCTTTAATCCACTCTTTTGGTATGTAGCCGTCAGCATATTTAAAACCATGCTTCTCACACCACATTGCGTATGTTGTTTTGGATTTTTTAGAAATTCTAGTTTTCGAATTTGAAAATACAAATCGTAAATCTAGATTAGGGTATTGGTTTTTTACTAACAATGATTTTTGTTTGTCCACTGTTAAAAACCTACCTTTGCCCTCAATGTACATAGGCTCACCACCTTTTTTTATTAATATAAAATCTGGTGTATACCTATGTACTTTTTCAGGTTTCGTATATTTTAAAGTCGTTGTTTCGTACTCGAATTTAATATTTTTTAATTTTAATTGTCGAGCAATCTGTTCTTCTAAACCACTTCTATATTTAGAAGTCGTCTTTATCTTCTTGTACTTCGGTCTTAGTATCATCCTCAAACTCCTCAGTCGTTTTAGTTTCTGAGTGTTCATATCCTTCTTCTTCTTTAAAACCGTAGCCAGAAGAATTTGAGCCACCTTCAATTAATTTAATTACTTGTGCAGCTCTAAGTCTCATACTAACTCCTGCCCCCACCATACTGGTGAAATACGGAATGAGTTCAGCACTAACTTTTATTTCTGAACCACCCCATACATTAATGTTAATCATTGGTTTACCTTTTGCGTCAAAGAGTGTTGGTTTGTTTTCAAAACTCTCACCACTTTTAGTAGTTACCTTTGCTTTACATTTAAATTTAAAGATAACATTGCCAGTTGGCTTTCCGTCATCATCAACTTCATCAAAGTAAGGTGCGTCAGCTTGTTTTATTTTCTTGCCATTTGATTTCTCAGCAGCAAGTTTCATGCTTTCTTCTCTAGCAGTATCAATCATCTTGATAATGTCTTGAGCATCTTTTTTGTTAAGAATAAGATTTGTTTTATACTCACCTATTTCACTAAACTTTGTGTCTGGTGAACTAAGCCATGGATATTGAGCCACGCCTTTTGGTGTAACAATCTTTGTGTATTTATTCTTCATTGTCGTTTTCCTCGTTTACTGTTTCTTCATCTAAATAGCCTTTTTCAATTAAGGCTACGCCTTCGTCTAAAGGCATTTGAACTTCCTTCATAGTTTACTCCGTTAGTTCTAATAGGGGTACTATTAACCCCTTAGTGGATTGATTTACGCAAAGAAAAATTCGCTCTTCAAAACTTGTTGAATATCAAAGTCACCTTTTTCTGGGACATTTGGTAGCTTCTCTTTTTCTTTGTCTGATAATATTGGTAACATTGATGTCTTAAAGTCTTCTAACGGACAACCATTAGAATATAACTCTACAAAAGTTTCTCTAATTGTGTCTGCTAGTGTTTGACTGTCGGCAGCCAATGTTCCAAAAGAGTCATGCACATTACAAAAATGCGATACCCCTTTGTCATACGCCTGGACCACAGTCATAAATAAATGCGCTGAGTCTTGAGCGTGTATATAATTTGGTGGACAACTATTCTTAGCTTTATGTATAGAAAACTTTTCAGTCTCTACGTTTATTCTAGGTTTAATCACTTCACCAAATAATTTTGTTTTTACTCGCATAGATTTAAATTCTGGATAATCTTGTATCACTAGAAATCCAACTGGATTGTTCCAACGTACAGCGTGTCCAGATTTTGCTAAAACTTTTGCACAATCTTGCAAGAACGACATTCCTAATCGTGCCGAAGATAATACCTCACCCATTGAGTCCCAAATCACGCCTGCCAAAAATGTACAAGCTTGAAATGAAGCACTACCAAAAGGATGAAGGTCACCTTGGTCTTTTCTTTTTACAATGTCTTCATCTACAAAGTCACTGCAAGAATATCGTGTCGAGCCATAAGGACTTGTCATTATTGCTCTTTTAACGGTAGACCGTTTTACTCCAAACTGTAACCAAAGTTTTGCAAACTCACTATCAGTCATAGTTTTTAAATTTTCTACAACTTTATCTTTTACTACAGTGTAAACATCTTGTGGTCTTTCACTGTGGGCTAAGTTTACTGCTTTAGCTGACGGTGTGTGTTTTAATATTCCACTGTAATGTTGAATACCGTTACAACTTCCGTCTTGATTACAGATAAAATGGCTTTCGTAACCATAACCTTTTTGTTTAAATTCACACCATTCATTTACCCATGCAAGAAACTGAAACGGTTTGTCTGCGTGTTCCCAATCTCTAAAAGTAAATGGGTCTGATTGAATTTCATCAAACATTTTTTGATTATTCATTACCCATTCTAATTGTTCTTTTCTACTTACTTTATCAATTCCAAATAGAGCTGCGCCAGTGACAGCCAACCAAAACTCACCATTGTTTTCTTTTGTAATTTTCTTACCAGTTCCAAACAAATGTAAAGCCTTTGCAAAGTCAACGCCTTGTCCGTTTAAATAGTTTGTTACGTGATAACATCTACTTCTAAAATCTAACGTGTGGGCGTGATAGAAAATTCTATCTTTAAACATATCTGCAATCCACAAAACTTTTGCAAACAATAATCTTTTAGATTTTTGTCTTGCGTTTTCTGTGTGGACCAGGACAGCTTTTTGTCTGTAGTCTCTTCTTGCTTCTTTGTTTGTATCTATGTCGTGTGGTTTGTTTGGTAATTCTTCTAGTTCAGCTTTTGGTAACCCACCAATGTTAATATTTTTGTCCCATGCTTTTTGTAAAACATTTAAGATAAAATGATTTATTTTATAAGGTGTCGATTGCATTGCATTTATACCTTTATAAATGATTGGCATTTTGACATCTTTAATTTGGTTTAAGTTTTCTCTTTTACGATACTTAACTAAGTTTAATGGTTTAATATGTCTTGAATAATAACCACCACCGGTCACCTTCCCTTCTTCCCACATTCTTGGTGGAACAATTGTCGGAAAATATTCTGGTGCTAAAACTTCAAGAAAATCATTTCTGTTATTTATCCATTCCAAAGTTTTCTCTGTTGGTAACAAAACTTTTTCTTGTCGTTTTTTTCTGAGTTGCGCTTTTACTTCACAAAGTCCAGTAGATAAAACCATAAGCTCTATAAGCTTGTAACCTACATGAACCTTTTCACTTCGAGTCCACAGCACCCATTCAAGTTCATTCTTTTGTGCTGACTCTCTAAGTTTTCTTCTCTTGTACATATAGCCAAACGACCTTTTATCTAGGTCTGCTTTTACTATGCCATAATGTTCTGGTCTGGACTCTTCAAAAGTTCTTAACGCAACTTCGTCTTCAATTTTACTTGCAACGTTTATTGCTGCGCTTGTTAATTTTCTTGCGATTGTGATTGAATTGATAATTGACTTGGCTGTTATTAATGAAGCTATGTCTGGCTCTATTAATGACAACAATCTTTTTGCAATGGGTTGGACACCCTTTTTGTCTTCCTCTTCCACAAATGATTTGATGGCTTCCGAAAGAGGTCTTATTGAGTTAGATAATAAAGTTTTACCATAATTAGTAAAACTCTCTTCACCTCTTTTTTTGTGGTCTTGTAGTCTCTTTTGGAAACGATTGATACCACGGTTTCTCATATCCTTTTCTAATTCCAATTGCTCTTTTAAGGATGAAAAAGGCAATGTTATATACTTACTTGATTTCAACATACGACTCCTTTGATTATTTAGAGGGACTTGTAGCCCCCTTGGTTCTAATAGGGGTACTAATTAACCCACATACGGATTGTTATAGATAAATTTTTTAGAATGCCTGGAAAGTGTTAAAAGATAGTAATATCAGTGGAAAAACACTAAACACACCGATGGGCTTTGTATACCACCAACTGATTAGAAAACCGATGCTCTATCCAACTGAGCTAAGAGCGCAATTATATCTATCCGATGGTTTACTATATCTTTTAACACTAATCCAAACATTTATTTAATCCATTAAGAGGTTTTACGCAACGGTTCTTTACTATCCGTTGGTTCAATCTCTTTAGTGGATTGTGGTTCTAGTACGTTAACAAACGAAGTTAATCGTGTGCTAAGTACAGTACCGTAACGTTCAATCATCCGGTCATCTTTATGTCCGACCCATGACTGAACAGCTTTAGAAGGAACATCAGCATTTAATAATCTGTGTACTAAAGTTCTTCTACAAGCATGAATACCAAATCTTTTGTCATGCTCTAAGTTCATTGCTTTACGAACTTTACGCCAACTAGAGTTTGGTCTCCACTGAGCAAAATGTCGAAACAATCTTTCACCTGGTTTTTTATCATGTGAAAATCTTTCAACTATTTTTTGGCAACGCTTTGTTAATGGAACGCCCCTCGACTCATTATTTTTTGTATGAGTTAAGACAATTCTATCTTCATAGCAATCACCAACTTTAAGATTTTGCAGCTCAGACAATCTCATTCCAGTATCAATTAACATGATAAAAAAATCAGCGTCATCTTTCATGTTCCAAGAACGTAACAAAGAGATTAATAAACTTTCTTCTTCTAAAGTTACAAATCTCAATTCATGTTTCGGTTCTTTTAACCAACTTATGTATGGCTTTCTCTTCAATTGATAAACTCCATGTCTTCTTAAACAAAAAGTTATCATTGTAGACAAAGCTGACAAGTATCTATTAATTGTTGCATTCGATAAACTTCTATCTCTTAACTCTGCAACTAGACCGTCAATCATACTTTCGTCAACGTCAGTTATAAAAGTGTCCTCGCCCCAAAACTCTATAATCTTTTTTGCACGGTCTTTGACGCTTTCATCTCGCCCCAAATCCCATTGTGTTTTGCAAACTAAATTATAAATTTCTTGCAGCTCTTTTGGATTAGCTTTCATTATATACCTCCTTCCTATACTAGATGTAATGTTAACTAATTGTAGCATACAATTTTTTTCCTCTGTTAGTTAACTTAACAAGCTTTCTTCTACGTTCCATGGGGTCTTCCAGGGCTTCAACAAAATTTAACCCTTCTTTTCTTGACCAACTCCATTTTGATAAAAGAGAAACATTACGACTCACGGAACTTTGAGCCATATTTAGTTCTGTTGCAATTTTAGTCATAGGAACACCCTCGTTACCTTCGTGTATTCCAACATATAAAAAAACTGCAATAGTTTGGCTTTGTATATCTGCATCGAATTTGCGAAAATTCTCGATATGTTTTAGCAGATTAATAGCATTCATTGATTTCCCTTAGTTATTGTTATTTATTAAATTTATCAGCACGGTAAATAACAAAATTCGTACTTAAACGTTAATACAAAAAGATTCTCCAAAAAGCAAAATCAATTATGTATTCATTTTTGTCACGTTTGCATTCAAAATTACTCCATTTACTATATCGTTCAATATAGACTTTGAAGAGAATAAAATTGATATACATTTTTACCTCCTTATATAAATGTTAGTAATTGATTGCCATACAATCCCAAAATTGCGTCTCGCAACACTTCTTGTGGTTTGTGCATATACCCTCCTTTCATTTTAATGTTAAAGTTAATTATTCTATTATTTGCATAGAATTTTGTAAATCTCTTTGTAATTGTTATTCGCCCCTCGCCCCTCAGAAAATGTCTCGTCCCACAGAAAATAGCAAAAATGGACCAGGGCAGCTCAAAAAATTCCTTCATATCTCAACGTACAGAGGGTTTAAGGGTCTTGTCCGACCCTAACTACCCTTCCATATTTTAAGTTTTTTCAGCATACAAATGGCGCAGTAGTAAATTTTATTTTCTACTACTACTGCCTTTGCATTGCATTTTTCACATTTAATCATTTATGATTTTTTTTATTTCTCTAATTTTGTCTTGGTACTTTAAACTTGTCTGAATGTATTCATCAGCCAAAGTTTTTTTGTTTTTGTCATCAACGTAAATAACAAAACTGTCACCGTCTGTTGAATTTACTGAATGACTCCAAGACCCTTGTTTTCTAAATTGTCTATAATATTTAAACTTAGGATTTAAATATCGTTTAAATAATTTCATAAACAATTCGCCTTCAAAGTCGTTTGGCACTCCGTAAAAAAGATAGTTTCCTATACCGTCTTTATTACACGGATTTGCCAACAACCTTGCTTGAAACTTGTTGATAGTTTCGCTCATATGTTTCTCCTTTTGTAGTTATGTTTTTAAAAATATGAGCAATCACATCAACCGTCCAACCATTACCAAGCATTTTGTATCTTTGAGTATTCGATACGCCTTCCGTGTAATTATCTGGAACAGTTTGTAAACGCTCACACTCCAAAGGCGTAAGTTTACGCCATTGCTTATTGCCTAAACTAATTTTAGGCTCACGGTTACCACCTCCACAAGTATTTAATGTAGGTGACTTTCCGTCTTTATCGTAAACACGTTTTAATACATCGTGACCATTTAATTCTGCATGACCTTTTAATATTAATCCGTTTTTACTTTCGACTTTATCTAATGGTATGTAAACTTTTTGTTTACTTGCCAACGTGCTAGTTAAAGTCGGTGCTTTACCGTCAACATGATAAACTCTAGAACTTTGTTCGAAGACACCTTCACGGTACTCAAACTCTGTAATAGATTTATCAAATTGTTTTGTTTCGATACCTAAACATTCTTTTAAAAACATCCAAGACTCTGGGTCTGGAATTGAAAAAGAACTATCTGTTCTAAACCAATGTTCAGCTTGTGTTTTAGGTACATGGCAAAAAGAAGCAATTTGACTAATACTTAAATTAGCAACTCTTCCTTTATGATAACGTAAAACAGTTTGTAGACCTTTTATATCTACTTTATGTTTACGAACTTTTACAATCTCAATCTCATTGCCTACATGATTAAGACCGTCTTTTGATACAACAGAATTATCTTTTAATCTAATTCCAGTCATACCTTGATTGCCAAAGCCTTTATAATCTCTTGCCATTAAACAATGAGATTTTTTTATATCAGCTTTTGCCAATTGCTTACCTTGATTAATAACCATGTCAGCAATTCCGTTATCTTCCAAAATATCTCTAATAACAATTCCTTTATCTTCTGGAACTGTAACGTTAGGTATATTTGTCCAATAAAGTCTTCGTCTGGATTGTGCTGAAACAAGATTAGAATTAATCTCGATAGGCTCGACCCCAAGATATTCACTTATAATATCTCTAGACTCTTTATTCATAACCACGTTTTCAAGCATAAAGTATTTTGGTTTTGTAAGTTTTAAAATTCTTACAAACTCAAAAAACAATTTACTTCGTGGGTCTTCAAAATTTAATCTATTGCCAGATTTACTAAAACCTTGGCACGGTGAACCACCGATTAATAAATCAATTTTGACATTATATGGAACGGATGTAATTTTAGTCACATCGCCAAGATGAATAGTGTTTGGAAAGTTTTTTTCTACAATTGAAATTGCATACTTATCAACTTCACTTGCATAATAATTATCAACCTTCGCCCCTAGTTTCTTCAAAGCAATTTGACCACAACTCATACCGTCAAATAACGATAGTACGTTCATATTGTTTTCCTTTTGTAGTTGATTGTTAAATGAGGGTTCGCCCCTCGCCCCTCGCCCCTCGATGTTTTAAAAAAAATATTCCATAGGGCGATTTCTCGCCCCACAGAACCTAATCGAAAAGTGAGTTTTTGCTAATTGTTAGCAAATTAGTAAACGGTGTTTATTCGTTTACTATCAAAGCGCCTTAAATTTTTATTTATTGTTTTGAGTGTTTACAACGATTGATTTTAATTCTTTTATTTTATTTAAAACCTCGTTGTTTAAATCTAGATTTCTAAACTCTTTTAAATTTGCTCTAATAAAATGAGTTAAATCTAAATCGCCATATTTTATAAAAGTATTTCCAGACTCGGTAAAATATTCCTCGTTTAAAAAACTTTCAATATCGCATGGCGTTTTTCTATTTGTTAAGATGTTTTCAATCTTAAATATTTCTTTTAGTTTCATATTTTTATTTCCTTCCTTTTGTAGTTTGAGCTGCAACCGTCAAAAAAAATTTTGAAAATTACAGCAATTCCAGGTGACGCAAAAAAAAATTTTAATTTACGTCTAAAACAAAACCAGAATAATCTCGTTTTGCTTTCCCTTTTGCCATTAAGCCACAAATTGAATTAAGACTATCAGTAAATCTTAAATCAGTTTCATCAGCATTAATGACGTTGAAGCCTTTAAAAGTTTTAGGAAGCATATTTCTAAAAACGGCTGAAATATTTCCACCTAATTTTAAAATATTAAAAGCTTCTTTTTTATTATCCTCGTTTAATGAGTAAGTAATATAATAATTTTTAGGTAACTCACCCTTAATAAATTTTAATGCTCTTTTATAAACTTTTGTATAGTCATAAAATTGCACCTTAGGAAATTTCTGTATTATACCAAAATTTTCCCATGATATGTCACTAGTCCCATTTAAACGAATACACGGAATAAAACCGTTTTTATGACAGTTTAAAACATGGTTTTTTATTTCACGTTCTAATTGCTCTAAAAAGGTTTGGCGTTCTTGCATAAACCAACGTGTTTTATTTATACGTCCATTTTGCACGTTAGAAAATGCACCGTGTCCACTTGTATTTAAACAAGCTTGTTTACATCCTTCACTTGCCATTGGACACACATTAAAACCAGATAATGTTGAAGGCGCTAAATATAAAATTGCTGTTTTATATCCGTATTTTTGCCCTTTAATCGTTTTGGCGTTATTGTCGATATTCAATAGCTTTTTACTTTTAACAAACGGTAGTTTTTTCATATGTTTATTTCCTTTTGTAGTTTTAAGAAAAAATAAAAGGCGCTTTGATAGTAAACGAATTAAAGACGCTTAACAGAAGGCTTGAAGAGTTTATTATTAATTAAAAATTATAGTCCACTAGCTTTCATACCTAAATATGAAAGTATGCCTATAATAATTAAACCTAAAAAAAATATTAAAGATAAAATCATTATCTTAATACCTTATATTTTGTCTTAGTCATTTTAGACTTAAAAAAATCATATTTTGCATTTGAACACATATACATAATATAATTGTTTGGGTCTGTTACTTGATATTCCGTGAAAGCATTTTTTTTAAATGCGTTTTCAAAACACTTTTTAGGGTCATCATTAAAAATAGATTTTAAATGACTTGCGCCATGTAAAGATTTTTGAATAAACGGAATAGTTTCGTTTTCGTTTGGTTTTAACTTTACGTTAGTTTGGTTTTTTTCATTATGCGTTATTAAATAAAGATTAGTCATAATATTATTTCCTTCCTTTTGTAGTTAAAAAATAAATCAAGCCTTCAATTAAACGCCTTTAATCGTTTTAAAAATTCACAAGTTAATAATTATAAATGAACATTTATTTTAACTTGTTTTCGGTTTATCTTTTTTTCAAGTATGCACTAGCCACGAAACCAGACTATTAAAGCCTACGTTATTTAATCAATGAGTTTTTTAAAATATAAACCTTTTAAAATCTCGTTATTATCAAAAGTCATAATATTCAAAACTGATAATAAAAAATTTATATTCCTCACGGCATATTCTTTATAACATTAATCCGTTAACGAATACAACCCCTTTATGGAATTAATGCAAAAAAGCCTTATTTTATGCGATTTCCAGGTACACCAATTAAAAGCCTTTAAAATGGCTATTTTGCCAAAAAATCAAAAAATAGGCTATTTTGAGCAAATCACCCTAAAAAAGAAGCCCATAGAAGGACGTAGAGAGCCTTTAAGCCTTCTTTTGGTACTATACCACCCCCCTATTTTTTCGATTATTCTGGAATTGATTAAAAGCTTAAAGAATTAATAAAGATAATAAAAAGAATAAATAAAAGAATAATTAAAAGTAATATTTAAAATAAAACTAAATGAATAATAAAAGAATAAATAAAAAGAATAATTAAAAGTAAATTTAAATGAATAATAAAAGAATAATTAAAAGTAATTTAAAAGTTTAATTAAAAGTTAATCATTAAGTTTAATTAAATCTAAATGAATAAATAAAAGTTAATCATTAAGTTTAAATAAAAAGAAAAAAAAATAGACCCCACCGAAAACAAAAGACCAAAAGAAAACCAAAAAAAGAGAATAAAAGTTAACCAACGGTTATAACAACCGATAAAAACATAAGGAAACACGCCACGCCTGGACGAGAACAAACAGAGAACAAAAGAACAAAGGGGGAACATCGCCCTCTTTATATTAATGATACCCTTTCAGATTTTTTTACCAAAATCTTACGGATAAACCTAAAGATGAGCAAAGGTACGTAACCTAATAGTATTATTTCTGGTAATGTCATAGTCTTTTTATAATTCCTTCTAATTTTTTATCATAACTTGTATCTTCAGCCCATGGCTGTAAAGCGGCAAGAGCCGAATATAAACTAAAGCCGTTAAATATCATTTCTCTAAACTGAGTAAAGTTTCTACTGTGTTTAAGTATAGACACCATGTCTAACACTGAGTCACACGGATGTAAGTATATCTTAACTCCGAACTCAGCATTTGGATTATCTAATGGTTTCATGTTTGGTACGTTTGGGTCAAATGTTCTTATCCCAAACAAATTGTTACCTTGTAAGAAAAATCTTGAAGTACCCCATCCACTTTCCAGAGCTGCCATACCTATTATTATCTTTCTAGGTACAAAGGTCTTGGTGGGTAGGTTGTCAATACACACATTAACATTACTTATGAATTGTTCTTGATGTGGACTTAAAGCATAACTTTTAGTAGTCCATAAGATAACAATGAGTAATACCGTTAGTATTCTCATATGTCTCTCCTTGTATATCTATAGGGGACTTTCTACCCCTTAGTTCTAATAGGGGTACTAATTAATCCACCTTGTATTTTGTGGTTTTTTACCAATTGTGTTTTCCATAAATCTATCCAAATCTTTCTGTAATAATTCGTTTTTATGGTCGTTAAAGGCTAATACTTGGTCTCTATCCATTCTTTCTACCCAATAATTCACAGCAATAGATAATGCGTCTAATTGGTCATCATGTCGTAAAGAACCTTTATCTTTTGTAATTCTAGTTAGTTGTTTAAATAACTGATGGTCTAATTCGTATTTAAAATCATTTTTAATTAACTCCTGGCTAACAACCAGTCTATGTTGGTTCATAACAGGCTCTAGAGTGTCTATAATACGTAATTCTTTCTGTTTTGAGTGTCTGACCTCTTCAATCGTACATGGGTGTATACGTCCCATTATAGGCTTTAGAAGGGCTGTTGCCATTCCGTCACCAAAGTTAGACTCAATGACTACATAGTTAACATCTTGTCTTTTTGCGATATTACTAAGCTGTTCTAACGTACTATCACTATATCCACCGTCTAAACCACCACATTCTGTTAAATACAGTATTCCATGTAGCATTTTAACGACAGCATAGCCTGTTTTGTCTGCACCACGTCCTGCAGGGTCAATTGACATAACTGAACCTTCAAATGGTGCGTATTGTTCGGACATATACATAGGTGCTACGTAATAATCACCTTTAAGTCCAACATTAGGCAGCTCACTATCTATATTTTTAATTTGGTCTACAGAAGAAGCCCATTGTATCTTTGTAGGCGCTTCTTTCCATGTATCTAAACCAGATACTACAATTAAGTCGTTTAATTTTAACGGATACTTTTCTAAATCACTTAAAGTTGTATCAAGCATAAACTGTAATGCAAAACCACTACGTCCATAAGACGCTTGTCGTTCCATTAAGTCTACTTCGTCAAATCTTTGTGGGTCTGTAGGTTTACCAACTAATTTTTTATCTTCTTTAATAGCTTCAACTATCTTAGGTGCTAATTTATTACCTAAGTTAACTTGCTGCGTTTGTGTAGGATATAATGCCGTCCATACTCTTGTTTCAAATCCACGTTCTTCCAAGTCATTGTACAAACTCATTTCTGT
>BCSF01000072.1_pt1 | contig 42504 bp, 69 predicted proteins | sample 1016431 | NCBI WGS metagenome assembly BCSF01 (sample SAMD00045685;SAMD00045686;SAMD00045687;SAMD00045688;SAMD00045689;SAMD00045690;SAMD00045691;SAMD00045692;SAMD00045684;SAMD00045690;SAMD00045691;SAMD00045692;SAMD00045684;SAMD00045685;SAMD00045686;SAMD00045687;SAMD00045688;SAMD00045689, study... | reverse complement strand
TTGAAAGAGAATTTATCAGCTAGCTGCCTTGCATTCATGCCGCCAGATTTAATATTGGTCTTGTTTCTAGCAGCTTTCGCCCCGCCTTCAGCAAACTCAAGTGCCTGATTTGGTACGGAAAAAGAAATATATAAATTCTGCCCATCTGTTTTTTCTGTTCCCTCAAGTTTCCCTTCTGCGGCATCTTGAAGAATCCTCTTTATTTGACCAAATGTCAGACGAGGATTGTCATAAAGATGACTCATATGTCCAGCGAGTCCACCCATTTTATTCTTCCTTATTTTCTTCCAATAAATTTAATTTTTCATTTAATTGAAGATTTTCTTCTCTAAGAACATTAACTTGTTCTTCTAATTTTCTGTATCCCCTTCTTAAATAAGAAAGGTTTTCAAGAGCAATTTCGATTCTTTGTCGTTCTTTAATTGTTCTTGGCTTAAGGCTCTCAAGGGCTTCTTTAATGGTACGAGCGCGTGAAAGAACGGAAACATTTTTGTTCCATTCTCCTAATAAAAATTTTCTTGTTAAATCATGAAAACTCATCTTATTCTTCGTTCCTTTGAGTCCGAGGCTTTCTGCGAGATCTTCTAGGTCTAGTGTTTGTTTTAGGCTCTTCAGCAACTGGCTCCGCCTCTTCTACTACAGGAGTGACCTCTATTTCAACAACTGGCTCTGGTACGGCCGCAGGTGCTGGGGCAGCTGCCGGTTCTTCCACAACAGGTGCCGGAGCTGGTTTTACAACAGGTGCTGGTTTTGGTGCTGGAGCAACTGTTTTTGCTTCTTTTTGACCTTTAAGTTTCAGATACCTGTTTAGTCTTTTTCTTCTTTTACCCATTTTTAAGGCTCCTTTTTAAAACTATGCATTTTATAAATAGTTTGTTTTTTAACTTGAACCCGTAAATTCTGTATTAGTTCTTAGGCGCAAGCTTTGTATACCTTTTCCGCCTAATTTAAATGGTATTTGTTCTACTGTTCTAGATCTCTGTACACTCAATAGATTAATATCATATGTGTTTATCGAGTACCCAATGTCGTTAGCGGTCACTAATTTGGTTGTTGGATTCGATCCGGTGATTGGTCCCGGTGGTGGAGTTGGTGCCGCTGAAATGACTGCATTTACATTTGCGCTTAGACTGTTTATGCCGTCCGTAATAGATAAGTTTGTAGTGAATGTTCCAGACACATCAGGGACAAATGTGAATGTATCGCCTAATCCAGTATTACTAGCTAAGTCGGTAGCCATAGATCCAGACTGTAAAAAATATAAATTATTAACTTCTAAGTCGCTTAGGGTTCTTGTCCAAATTGCAAATTCATCTAACGTACCTTGCCAATATCTTCCAGATGCCTGATTAGCTCCGAGCCACATTGGAATAGTGGCTGCTGAAAATGCGACGGGAAAACCGGTATCCGTTGCAACCAAAGAACCATTATTAAATATTTTTACAGTTGATCCGTTTCTTGTAATTGCTAGATGTGTCCACACTCCGGGCAATAATTCAGTAGGTGTACCAAAAGTCCATCCTCCATCCCCGGCTACAACCCGATATGAATTAGATCCGCCTGAATCATTTTCAAGACAGAAGCCTCTTTGTGACGATTGATTACCAAAAATATTTACAAAACCACTCTGAGAAGCTCCCTCTTTCACCCAGAAGGCTAAAGAAAAATCTTCTGTTGTATATGCAAAGGCACTACCCACATCAATACGATTATTAGTTCCATTAAATGAGTAAGCATTAGACCCAACTTTCCCCGCAACGACACTTGCGCCAAAAACAGTACCATTATTTCCATTTCCTGACGTATCATCAGCATTTCCTTCAAAGTGCCAAAGACCTTGATTGTCGGTCATGTCGAAATATGTGTTTTCCTGACCATCCGGCATTGCCAAAGATTGGTTTATTATGGAGCTGGAAGCCGGTACAGATTGCCAAGTCCACTGAAAATTAACAGATGACGTTGAGAAGCCAATGTTTGTTGCATCAAAACTAGCAGAAACATTCACTGTTCCTGTTATATCTGCTACGGTTCCAGAAATTGAAGGTTCTGAGTGTAATAAAGTACCATAGAGATTACGAAATTCTATTGGTGTTACTCCTTCAGGAATATTGTGAACCAGAGTACCATAAAGATTGCGAAACTCTATTGGTGATAATCCTTCTGGAATATCGTGAACAATTGTCCCGAAAATATTTCGGAAGTTAGTTGACATTAACTTCCACTGACCTCTAATTCAAATGTCATAATACTTCCGGAGGTGTAAGCCGCCGACCCACTTGAGGCATATGCATATGCATTTACGCCGTCTATTACAGAAGAGCCTGTGATATAAGTACCACTATCTAATTGAAATTTTGGAACAATATTAATTACAGAAGAACCGCTTGCAAAGTTGTGCGATGTAAACCCATAAGAATCAAATGAACTTAATCCAAGGGTTGTGCCAAGATTTTCAGATTTCACTCTTACAAATTCTCCCGTTGTGGGAGTAGATTCGGCGACAACAGGGGTTGTATTAATAGATCCAGAAAGATTTGCTGCTTGTGGTCCCGGACTAACTCCAGAATTTGAAGCAGGAGACCAAGAACCACTTTCTGCTACGTCATTAAATACCTTAACTCTAGAAACCCATTGTCCGTAAGGGTTGGGATCATTTTGATCATCGTAAGATATAATATCACTCCACCACCAACCATCTGTGGGTGATGGGCTGGCATTTCTCACGCCACCAAGTTTTATTTCAGCATTTGTTTCAGCATCTAAAAGAACCTGTGTTGTAGACCCCGAAACATCTGCCACACCGTTGATATAAAGCTGACCACTCCATGTATCTTCGTTTGTCATATCATATTTAAAGCCAAGGTGGTGCCAAGTGCTGTTTGCCAGTCCTGAAATTGAGCCTGTAAATTTTGTTCCCAAGTTACCAAGCTGAAGAGTGAATCCATTGCCGCCTGTTGTTCGAATGTAAGTATCTCTGCCGCTGTTTGGTCCACGTATTATTAGCACACTAGCGTCATTCACCCAAGCCGCGCTTCCGCCAACATAAAAGTATGCTGAAAACCAACCCTCACCAGCAAACCAGCTAGGATCAGCACTTAAATAATATCCGTTTCTCAATCCAACAGAATATTTATCTGTCAGATCTCCAAGCCATGTGTGCTTCACAACATTTGTAGTATTTGTAAAAGCCGTGCCGAGTTGATCTGGTGTCCAGCCTGTATAACTTTTCAAGTCTGCCACCGTTTCTGGGCCAAATGCCCAGCTCCACTTATAAGCCATTATTTTAGTCTCCTCAATAATCTATAATAAATTCTTTCTTTTCTTTCAAGCATTGGCTTGTTTTGTTTGAAGCTGTCTTCCCAATCTCGAAAGCACATGTTCCCTCTTAAGTAAGCATCTTCTTCCATTTTTCTCAAATGTTCATCGTTTTGTGCATAACCTTCGCCAACGCCATGATTTAAGTCAAATTGTCCATCACAATTCTGTGTATGATGAACAAGTTCGTGAGAAAGAGATCTCATGATATCTTTTGGGTGCCTATTGTCTGTATATACGGTAACTGCCATGTTTGCTGGTTCATAATAGGCTGTTTTTCCAAGTGGCATTTTACCATTTTCTGGATCTGAAACAAAATTAATTTTTGGATCCTTATCATAGCCAAGTCTTTTCTTAGCAAAAGGAATAAAAGATTCTAGATATTCTTTTATTTCTTCGCCATTTATGTTTTCATTTAAAGCTTCTTCTTTTTGTTTATATGTCGATATGATATCATTTATCGTTTTTGTATTTTGAGACCCTTTGAATCCGCGAGGTTCTTTAGCTAAAAGCTGATTTAAAGCGATGAGAGTATCGACTGCTTTGCCTTGATATAACTTTTTTATAATAGAAGTCGAATCCCCACTCCAAAGAGGAGATTTACTTATAGCTTCAACCAACCCAGCCATAAACTGTTGAATGTTGTTGCCTTCTTTATTCAAGAAGTTTTCAAGGGTTGTTTTTATATAATTCCCAAATGTGCCGTGAATGGTCCTTATTGATTCTGGTTTTTCCAAGAATGTGCCAAACATAGCATATCTTACTAAAGTCATAATATTGTCAGCAGTCAATTCAGCAGATGCATCTTCTATTTCTTTCTTGGCATCATCAATTTTATTAACCAGATCTGCAATATTCTTTTCAGAAAAATCTTCAAGCTCTTCTCCTGTTTCAAACCCTCTTGAGGTTGCCAAGGTATTACCAGCTAGGCTTTTGATATACTTAATAATAACTTTTGCTAAGTCTTTCTCGGAAAGATTCCCTAGCAGTGCATTCATGTATCTTTCGCTATAACCAGAATTTTCCTGCTCGTTTACTTCTTCCGCCGGTTCTTCCAGATTTGGTACAAATTTTGGGCCATACTTTACCAAAACTTTTTGAAAATCACTAGCGTTTTCAATTTTGTTTTTATCCCAATCTGCAAAAACTTTTACAAAAGCTTCAAATCTTGGAAGCCCTAGACCTTCCGGTCCCGGCTCTGCAACTTGAATATCTTTTGATTTAAAAATATTTTTTACTGTTTGGTAATTTTTTAATTTGGGTCTTTTTTGACTATCTGGAGGAATAATACTTCTTTCAGCGACAATTTGATTTCTAGAACTGAATAACATGTTAATAGATTTTTCTAAGTCCTCGACATCATTAATTCTCATATCGTTAATTTTATCATACCATCTTTTAGCAATAGCTAAGGAATCCTTATACCTATCTTGCCATGTAGCTTCTGCTTCAGGCTCTTCTTGAGGTTCTTCTTCGGGTTCTTCTTCGGGTTCTTCACCGCGATCCCGTAGAATCTCTACTTTTTTGCCAATCCAATTTTCTACTTGGTCGCTTTCTAGCCAATTAGCTAAAGCCGCTGTGAAACTTTGTGCTTCAGAAGGATCTATAGCCCCTGATTGAATAAGATCTCCTTCTAATTCTTGAATATCAATATATTCTTTAAGGACAGCTCTGTTGCCCTCAAAACGAATTTGTTCCCTATTAAGATGTTTTTTGAGAACTTTGATAACTTTACCGATGTCAATTCTAGTGAAATCTTTTTTTAATTTTTTCAAAAATCTTTTAATGACCGATGGTTTTAAGAAATGAGGATCGTTTTCCCAAAGATGCCATTGAAAGCTGGAGCTTAACTCTTTTAATAATTTTTTAAAATCTTTAGTATCCATAGTGTTTGAATACTCCTTTGCAACTATTAATTAGTTTGAAACTTTGGAAATAATAGTCAAATTTCCAAGAAGAACGGTTTCGGTTTTGTCTTCGCCCATGACGTAAACTTCCGCATGCGGGAATTTTCTTTCAGACAATGCTATATTATATATATCCAAAATAATTCCTTTCTTTATTCTAACCATATCATCTGCACAATACTGCACCAAATCTCCTTGATCGAAAGCATCAATAAGGTATTCTCCTATAACCGGCAATTCACTATTGTTGATCATTTCGAATGTTTGTCGGCAATAGAATTAGAAGCCCAAGCTTCTGGCTTGATCTTGCATTTAAAACCGGCACCTTTAGCATACCCCATTAACATGTCAGCAAATTTTCCCGTAGGCATATCTTTTTTAGAATTTGCGTCAATATGTATTTCAATATTCGCTTTTGAATTAAATTCTAAAATTTGGTATCCCATTTCTATGGAAAGCTACACTTCCTTAAGAAGTCTTGTTATCATAGTTGGATAAGATAATCTTTCGTGCCTCTCTCTTTTGAAAAAATAATTTCCACCTTGCTGTTCGTTCGCGCCGTGAAAACAAATTACCGTAGAGAATGTACATTGATCCCTGTAGATTTGGCTATCACACCCAACATAAATCTCACCAGACCTGTTCGAATGTTTTACGGTTTCTTTAAAAATCTCTTCCAAAGTGATAGGATCTCCAGAACCAGTGTACCACATATTATTCCTCGTAACGGCTAGTAGGATAAACAGGACCAGTTTCACTAGGTTTTATACCTGCATTCTTGATGGCCATCAACGATGATTTCACATACTCAACTGCTTGGATAGCTCGTTGTAGTTGATCATCTATCAGATAATCGACATCTGCATCATTGATGATTCCATTTTCATAATCGCCTTTGGCTTTTTCAATAATTTGATCTAAAAAGTTTTTAGCACCAGAAACATATCCTTGGTATCTTTGAAGATTGTTTTCTCGTGCTTTTATCAAATTATCTGCGTCTGAAGGAAAATACTCTTCAAGAGTCTCTTTGTTTGCTTCTTTGATAATATTTAAAATTTCGTTTTTTGTTAAATCTTTCATAACAAAATAAGTAGTTTTTAAAAAACTCTTTACCTTTTTTTCGACAATAATCTTAGTTCTCGTTGTGGAACAACGACAGATTTTTGTTTACTTGAGAGAAACACCCTGCAACTATCAAAATTATCTTCGCACGGGTATCCCAAAAATACTCCCACTTGATTAGTTTGTACGTGGCTTTGTTCATAAGGATTCATAAACCTATCATAAGCAACAAATTTTTCATTCGGGACATACATAACAAGATCTCCCGGATCAAACCATTTTTCAAAAAACATATTATTCTACCTCAAAAATATCGGTGTAATACCATTCAGCAGATTTAAAATCATTCCATTCTTCTACGATATAATTATTTTGATTTTCTGCGAATCCAAAAGAATATTGCCTATTCATATTCCAATCAATGGACATCCTCATCAGCGCACTCGGCGGCTTTTCCAGAGGATTATTAAGCCAATAAAGTTTTATCAGAGGACAATCAATAAATTTACTTTTTTTATTCCAAGATTTTCTTACGTGATACCCTTCTCTGTAATCAATAACGATTGCAGTAGAAATAATCTTATTATCTGGATTGCTAAGTATCTCTGTGTATTTTACTATCTTACCTATCATTTATCGGCTTCTATCTCCATCGCACAAATTAGAGCTTTTGCAACACACAGTGTCATCATGCAGCCGCCTAAAGCAGCATTAAAATTATCTTGATTATTGTTAGAGATGATAATGACAAAAACATTCACACATCCGAGTATAAACCAGAACCAAAATTCAGTATTTTTGTTTTTAAACATTTTTCTCCTCAAATGCTTTATAATAAAAATAAATATTTATTTTAAGCAACATACGAGTTGCTTTTTTAAATAGCTTGTAAGGCTACTTAAGAGCCTTCAACACCCGTGTTTAAGTTCGCTTCCAACATAGATTCGATTCTTCCGGGGTAATATCCTTTAAAACTATCAACAATAATCATATTTTGATCGATCACATAGAATTGTGGCCATGCCGTAACGCGCCAGCCAACATTTGGATCAGAAGAAACAAGATCTCTGCTTCCCCTTAAAACAGGCGCGGTTTCGATGCCAAAGGCATCTGCCCAGTATCTTATATCTTTCATGCTAGGTGCATTGTAATTTTGGTTTTCAACAAGAATCGTAACATACACTATTTTATTACCGTATTTTTTTTGAATATCTTCTATTCCCATCGCTGCGACTTGACAAGGACCACACCACATTGCACTAAAATCTAAAATAATTATTTTTCCGTAATGATCATAAAGATTAAAATCATCACCATTTTGATCAATTAAGGTAAAATCACAGGGGTGATCTCCGACTTGTTGTGAACAATCACCCCAATCGATGATAGGGTTCGCATCCCTACATCCAGCAACAGAGTTAGCAAGCAAAAACATAAGGGTAATTATGACTGCTATTCTCAAAATTAATTTCCAATCCATCAGAAACCCTCCTAAAGTAAATATGAAAAAAAATATTTAAATTAAGATTTTTCTTGACAACTTTAAAATGTCTTGTTATAATAAAGAAAAAGGAAAACAATGTAACCAATTTCTCTCAAACCTAAAGAAATAGACATCATCGTATCTGCACTTGAGCAAGCGTTGCTTTTCTGGAATTGTAGGTTAGAAGAAGGAGAACTGCCTCCAGACTTTGATCAAAATCTTGCCGAAAGTCTTTATGATGATATTCTACTTACTCTTGTAAAATTTTCTGATTTCCAAGAGTTAATGGATTTAGAATTAGAAGAAGAACAAATTACGCTACCCAGTAACGTGTTAAAGTTTCCGGATAAATAACATGAATAAATATAAAATTTTTGTTTATGGATCCTTAATGAGGGGGTTTCCTAATCATAACATCATGTATGATGCAAAGTTTATAAAAACAGGAATCACTAAAAGAGATTTTACTCTTTATAATCTTGGTGGTTTTCCGGGCATGATAGATAAAGGAAATAATTCTGTCGTCGGAGAAGTGTATGAAGTGGATCAAACAACACTACGCATGCTTGATGTGCTAGAATCTCATCCCGATTTTTATAAAAGAACACCGGTTATTTTAAAAGACGGAACAAAGGTCCAGACATATATTTTAAATGACAGTTATATTCAGGATCATTCAATTATAAAATCCGGAGATTGGAAAAATAAAAATTAATAGACTAATTATCTAAACAACTTTAAGGAGAAGAATCATGATTCTACAAAAAGTAAAAGATCTTAAAGATCTATGTACAGAGTTTGTTATGCTCAAATCACCAGCTGAAGTTTACTGGTTTGCAGTAGCTGTTTGGATTTCCGGAGCACTTTTCGGAAGATGGCTTCTATAAATTAAAAACTCAAATAACAAACCTATAAAAGCTTGCTAATTTTTGGCAAGCTTTTATATTTTAAAAATACTATTTATTGTGATAACATTTATAAAGGGATCCCCAAGATGAAAAAATGGTCTCAATACCTAGAGGAGAACCAACAGGTTCTCAATGAATTTAATAGAAAAGATGAAGAAGCCATCATGGCCGATCAAGAAAACTTCTCTGTTGCCTTTGAAATTGAATTAGAATCAGAAGGCTACGACGAAGATGATATGTATGAAGCCGAACAGGAAGCGCGGCGTGAAGCAGCAGAAAATTATCTTGGTTATGATGCCGAAGATCATTTCAGAGAAGACATCACACAAAATATGACACCAGAACAGGTAGGCATGGAAGAGCCTGATGATGGTGCCGAAATGATTGATTGGTACTACGAAAATACATCTACAAACCCATCTCAACTTGAAATTATTATGGTTGCTTTGGCTTATCAGTATGATGCTGATGCAGAAGAAGCGTTTGACACAGCAATTGATAAAGTTTTAAACGAGCCTATGCCTTTCTTAAAAATGGTTTATGGCGATTCTACACGAATTTCTGAACTGCAAGACCTTTTGGGCTGGACAGATAAGCAAATGACAATGGGCTTTGAGCTTGAGGGCGGGAAAGAATTTCCAGAACCAATAGAAAAAATCGGAGCATCAAGAGCCGCTATGCTCAAAATTATTGATTACTTCCTCATCAACTTGAGGTCATTAGCAGGAAGAGGCGGTCCCGGCAACATTTTTCCAAAATCTAAAAAGCCAATTGAAATTGAAAAATTTGTAAACACATTTTCCGAAAAAGACCAGCAATACTTTGCCGATCAAGCTAGTGAAGCGATGGACAGTGAAGTTGATGATCTTAAAGCAAGATACGGCTACGAATACATCTCTTCTGTTTTAGATCAAACAGATTATTCAAACCCAAAGTATTGGAACCAAAAGATTTTAAAACTATACCACGATAAGCTTGATGAGAAAGCGGAAGAAGCAATTCAGAATCAGTATGAAAATTTCACAGATGACCCCGTTAGATGGCTTGAAGACATGGGCTACGAAGAATACCAATGGTTTGATGTTGATGAGTGGAGAGATAATTATAGCGGAGGTAGTGGCTACGGCTGTGACATTGACAGCCTTGAAGAAGCTATGCGAGACAATTTCCCCAATTTCATGTATAAATATGAAGACAGCTTAAAGTTTGAGGAAGATGGATCTTTATCTTGTGGTATTGAATTCTCGCAAGACAACCCGCCTTACATGGTTGGACTAGACGCTGCTATTCAGTATCTTGAAGATTTCTTCGATGAGTATGACAATCAATCAGTTCTGCGAATGACTTCTAGTACCGGACTTCACACAAACATTGGCTACATTGGATCTGAAGGCCAGATGACAGAAGATTATAATCTCTTTAAAGCTCTCATGTTCCTCAATCACACTTACGCAACAAAAGGTGTTGGGTTTCCAAGCAGAGAAAAATCCGGATGGACTGGCGACTTAAAGAAGCCTGCCTTACATAACATTGAGAAATTTGTTGAACAGCTTCCGGAGGATTCTTCTCACGAAGATGTTTTAACGAAGAAAAGTCTTATGAAGAAGTATCTTTCTCGTCAATTCGATGAACTTAGCGGTATTTTATCTAATCAAGTTACTCAACAAGCTCAAAGAATGGGCGCAAAATCAATTGGTTTTAATGTTAACTATACAGCAAGATTAAATTATATCGAATTCAGATATCCCGGCAAAGAAGATGCTACTCTGGAATCTATGACAAAAGCTTTGAAGTATTATGCTTTTATTGTAAAAGCTGCAGCCGATCCTACATTTAAGCAAAAAGAATATGTTAAAGATCTTGTAGGATTCTTGAATAATTTAAAAGGTGAGCCAGAGTCTGTAGCAAATATTGGATTTACAAAAGAAATTAAAAAGGGAGACCTTATTATTAGTCATAATTCTTATCAAAATAATTTTAAAAAGATTTTAATTTATAATATGATTCAAGCAACAGAATTAAAACCAGATCCTAATCCCGAAGTAGAGGCATCTTGGAACGAACAAGATAGAGAACGAATTCATGCACGCAGGGCCAAGAGTGCAATAACGATACTTATTAATAGCCTTTCGGATGGATTTATTGAAACTTTAATTAACAAAACACTACCTGCATATTATGCGGGAATTATGAGACGAAATACAGGACCGTCTGTTAGATTAAGTAGTATGAGATTCGATGATGAAATGCCAATGGGTGTTGATTTTTATAACCAAAACCTTTCTGCAAAAGCTTTTCAGTTTGATTTAGATGATAGAAATTATACTCTTGGTAAAAATAGGGGTGATGACGACGTAAAAGCAATTAACAAAATGGTTGAATTATTAAAATCAAGCAATAGTTCTGTTGAGTTTATTCAAAAACTTATTAAAGAATCAGGATTAACTGGTGACGAGGATCCTGTTAAGAGAATGGATCTTGTACTCAGAAAGAATGATGGAGAAGTGTCAGATACTACTGTACAAAAAGTCGAAGATGAAGCACTCACAGATGAGTTGGTGGATTTGGTGTACAGCACTACAAATATGAATACAAATATATCTGAAGATAAAGAAATGGAAGAAATCAAGAAACACTTCAAAAATTGGAAGTTCTAAAGATTCTTCATACTACTTAAAAATCAATGGGGGTGTAGCTCAGTTGGGAGAGCATCGGCTTTGCAAGCCGAGGGTCGCAGGTTCGATCCCTGTCACCTCCACTTTTTTATAGGACAATGTTGTGAGAATAGATCATATAGCTTATAGGGTTAACGATCAAGAAGAGACTGCGCAATTTCTAATGGACTTTTTGGGCTATAAGAAACCTGATGATTTAGAAAATGGATTCGACATACAGTTTGAAGATGGAACTTGGGCAAAATGTCTTGTATTAGAGCCTCCTGAAAAAACTTCTCAAGATATGCCTTGGAAAATAATGGATGTCGGATCACTATTTAATACAATTGAACATCATTTAGCACCAGAAATATTTGTTTCAAGTGGCTCGCCGGGGTCTATAGTTGACCAGTGGGTTCAAAATAAGTGTGGCATTGGCGGGATTCACCACATTGCATACCAAGTTAGATCTGTGCAGAGAATAATGGACGAATGGACAAGCAAAGGTTTTGCAGAGTTTGCATCGGAAAAGCCATTAAAGTGCCCCGGATTAATACAAGTTTTCACCAAGCCAATGGAATTAACCGGTGTTATTTATGAATTTATTGAGAGAGAAGCTCAAGGCTTTTGTGCAGAAAACGTCAAAAATTTAATGAATAGCACAAAAGACAATAAGTTTTAATAATTGCATTCGCAAACACAATCATTTAAACTATTGCTCAACTCGTCCACAGCTTGTTTTGTTGTACTATAAGCAGTATAAAAAACAAACACAACAGAAATAATTCCTATGACAACCATTGGAAATTTAATTTTTGGATCTAATTTTATCAAGTAATATTACCACTTTCTGCAGGACCAGTAACGAGCTTTCGTTTTTGGTCCTGGATTATCACAATTATGTCTAGCTCTAAAAGATTTTCTTCTCTTTGGGTTCGATTTTTTAATTCTCATATTTGGGTCACCAAAGTTAACCTTTTTAACATTTCCGGTTTTAGGATCTTTCACATAGACTTTGAATTTTTTAACATCACCGCGCATAGGCTTATTTAATTTAACCTTTCTACCACGGTATTCTGCCTCTTCTAGGACATCATCCCAGAACTCTAGGTCTTCGACTAAGGTGCCATCATCAAGAGAGGCATCTGTAATGTATAAATAATTTTCGTTGGCTGATTTTTTACCCCAACTTTTACCCCTACCTTTTTCTCCACAAGCACCCGGAGTAGGTCTGCATGAAGGATATTTGGCTCTTTTTTCGCCTTCCTTTCTGCCACAAGACTTGCAAGTCTTGCGTCCCGTCTTTTTGTCTTTACGGCAAGTATTGCAATCAACCCATCCACTCGATTTGCCTTTGGCACCTTTGCGACCAAACCAATCACGAAGAGAAGATTCTTTGCTGGATTCAGTTCCTGCTTTTTTCTTTTCTTCGTTCTGTTGCTTAGAGATTTCAATAGCAGCGAGTTGCTTTTTAGCAGCTGCATCTGTGCCATGAGTCCCTAAACGTTTGCCGCCCGATTTTGGGTAAACTACATACTTGCCGTCAACCTTTTTTACGACTTCATCCAAGCTATCGTCTTTTAAAATAATGTCACCATCAGTGTGGATAACAAGCTCTTCTTCGTCGCCAATAACATCTTCGATATCTTTCTTGGATGCATCGGTTCCTTTTGTTAGAGCGTCCATACCGGCAGCACCGCCTTCATCTTTTAAAATTTTAGTAATTTTATTGAACAGACTCTCTTCTGTTTCTTCCGAAACAACGCCAGATTCTTTAAGACCTTTCCAGATCTTACCCTGACGACACTTAACGACAGCACCTGAAGCATATGCCGATGGCCATACATCGTATTTTCTTTTGGCGATTCGGGTGCAGCGATCATCTTTTTCTTCTAATTTTCCCATATTTTTCTCCTGCCATTCTTCTGACACCTTGTCTTCTGTGATTGGTCCACCTGCTGCCCAAGTATAACATGTGCGAGCAGAATGGCATTTAAAGTGATGCATCCAGCAATAACCCAATTGTCCATCTTTTTGAATGGAACCGGGCATGCACGTTTTCATTCTAGGTGAAATATCAAAAGCAGCACAATTAGAACAATTAGACTCTTTCGCAACTTCCGGAGTAGTTTTCCAGTGATCAGCCAGCCTGTCCCAGTATTTCTCATCTTCAAGATTAATTGGACCATACTGAATATGGCTTGATTCAATAGCTGCATCTCTATTTTTAGTATTTAGTTCCAAATCTTGAGTTGCCGGAGGGCAAACTAGATCTTTAATAACTTGTTTTGCTTTTTTGATAATCTTAAGACGCATGTATATAAATAGTTACTTTTTTAAACAATAACCACCTAAAAATGCCTTTATACTTTCCGGATTAACATTGAGCCTTACATAGTGACACGCAGGCCATTTACCAAAGCGACTTTGCCATGTTTCCGTAACCTTATCTCTCCAGTCTGCACCGGGATTTTTAACATCACGCAGGGCACCGATTTCATACCACCCAGCACCATCTATCTTTCCTCCAACAGCTTCTAAAGTTAAAATCTTATCAGTCTCTTTGCAGTGGTCAACAACGAATAACGAATGTCCATTCTTCGTTTTCATATTTCTGAAAAACTGAACTAAGTACATCCCCTCACCGGGTGAATCAGTTGCGACCCCAAGTTCTTTCGCTGCCCAAGGTCCATATCCGGGTACCTCAACCATATCTTTGGTAACCATCCAAGCTTTGAGGGTATCAGATGTAAAAGTCAAATCGAAAGCCTTGGCCACCATCCAGAATGTAAACTTAACACAATTAGTGGTGTCCATACCTATACGAGAAGCGTGCATGCGAGCAACGGGTATTTGAAAAGGAGTTTGGGCACCAGACAGGGTATAAGTCTGCTTTTCCATAGAAGGAAAGAGATCTACAAACTTTTGAAAATCGATCTCTTTAGTCATCTTAGAATCCTTTAAATGCCTTCCATTTTTTCATAATATCTTTGTGTGACACTGATTCATTAACGGGTAATCTTTTCCCACCGGGAAAGTCCAGAGACTTTTGAGAACCTAAAGCCTCATCTCCGATAGCTTTTTCAAGAACCAAGCCGTAAGCACTGTGAAGAGCATCTTCAAAGTCACTTTTTCCGAATTCTCCATTTAGCCACGATTCGGCAACGGTTGCCTTGCTTTTATTATCACTTTTATCCACTTGCCATGCTGCTTCAATCACAAATTTCGGAGGATTGTAATTTTCAAAAGTAACTTCCCAGACTTGTATATCCGGCATCAATGTCTCGGTAGTCATTGCTTGTTTGGACAATTCATCCATAAAAGTTTTCTTGAAGGTATTAGAATTTAAAATTTTTCCAATAACTTGCGGCTTTTTATAATATTCTAGCTCATCGTCAATGCCATCTCTCTCTAATCTATTTAAATCAAAATAAATTTCAGGTGTTTGAAACCAAACGAGCTTGGGATTATCTTCCATATCTGTATCTGTTTCAACTATCCAATCTGAATCTTCTTGTAATTCACCGGACCTTGCTCCCATATAGAGATTTAAGAAAGGTCCACCATCCATAAACCCAGTAGCTATAAGTGCTCTTGTTAAGTCTTGTTGTAATCTGTTTCCTGACACAGATGCTTCTCTATCCATGTTCAAAACGTCTTCGGCAAACATGCGAAGGTCACCTTCGTAAGTTGAAAGTGCCCATTCCCCTTCAGAAATACCACTAGTAACAAGATCGGCAGCATAAAAGAAGAAAATGGCGTAATCGCCATCAACTTTTGGAGGTATTGCCCCATCACCTGTGAATTTACCAGTAGCTCGTGGGTCATCCATATTTCGAGTAATTACTTTTATATCATCTCTGGTGTACTTTTTATCTATTAGTTTTTGTCGTCCTTCCTCGGATAATTCTTCCAGTTCGATTGGAACACCAACATAGCCTTTAAAATAATAAGACGGTTCTTCTAATATTTCATCTACCATTTCAGCAAATATCTTTGAATAATAATACTGATTATTATATACTCTTACAGTAGTCATTACTGAATCTTCCATCTCTTGCCATGTATCTGCAACGTCAGATATTTTAGCATCTGTATTTTCTTTGAGCCACTCGGACATTTTTGCAAATCCCTCAAGGTCATCAGAGTGTTCACCTGTTTCTAGAACCCTTGGGTCTCCGAGAGAATTAATAAGCCAAGCAATATGTTTATAGTATTTCTTATCAGGAGCCTTATTGAACTTGCCTTTAATTTGATAAATTATGTCCGTATCCGGGTTATAAGCGACCGTAACATAAGATCCAGACTTCTGCTGGTTCTTTCCTTTGTAACGCAGTGAGAATAGCGTTGTGGCTCTTGCATCGCCACCACAGTGACCCATTCTATCTGCTTCGATGGGGCAACTATCGGTTCTTAGGTCATACCAATAAGAAGTATCATCAAAAGTATGTATTTTTTGTTCTTCTTGCTCAACATCTTGGAGCCAGTTTTGTGCATACTTTATAAGAGCAGTGTCCGGATAGTAATTGCTATCCTCTATGATCTTAGGAATTTTTTTGTATTCATCGGGATGAGACTTGAGCCAAGTCTGTACATCAAGCGTCACTTGGCCAATTGCTCTTGCATAATCATCGTAAATGTCTTCAGCCAAAGTCTCGAACATCTCTGGATAGGCTTTCGTCTCGGTCGTATCTCCAATAAGCTTATTGATGATCCCTCTAGAATATCCTTTCTTTACCATCTTGATGGCTTTTTGAATATCTCCTACTTTGGTTCTCCATTCTGAATAATTAGCTCTTTTATCCGGATTTACAAATTGTACACTAACAAAGGTATTACGCACATTTTTAAGAAATTGAGTTAATTTTTCCTTATCTTCGGCTGATAACTTCTCAAGGGCTTTATCACCTTTAAAGAGATCGAGGGTAGAATCAAAGATTTGATCATTGAGATGAACAACATCATTCATTAAAGGCATGGCATAGCCACGAGTCAATTGATTGAACACTTGGTTCTTATACAAATTGCCAATCATGGTCTTGCCTTTTTCGGGCACACCTTCAAAGTTTAAGTTAATTGTTTCTGGTATTATGGCTGGCAATCCGAGATCAAAAAGACCCTCGTTCAATAACAAAGGATTTGATTCAGATAAGATAGATGATCGCCAAGATTGGATAAATTGTTTCATATCTATAATTAGTTTATTTTAAATATAAAAGAAAATTTTATACAATGGTTCCGGAAACACAATTTCTATATATTCCCCTGTAAGGACCATAGCCAGCATATCCAGAGCCTGTGACCGCTGGTGTTGATTCCAGAAAGTTTTGAGAATCAAAAAATCCACCACCGATACGATGAAAATAAGAACAAACTCTTATTTTTCCACTCCAAACACGCTCGGTAAATCTTATACTCAAGTCATTGATTGGAAATTGAGTAAGGTTTATGTAGCTTGAAGTAGGATATACAACATTTGTTCTATCAAATGAAGCATAAATTCCACCGCTAGTGCCCGGTTCTCCAGTATGTCTGGGGAAACCATATGCATCGCCACCTTGATTGGCTCCATAGACAGCATATTGCCCAGAGCCAGAAAGAGCAGGGAAGCAACAATTCGCCATTGAAGCAGAAGAATAAAAGTAGTGGTCATCTATATAAAATTTAGGACCATTACCAGCACAAGGAACTGGTTTCGCACCATACCTGTTCTGGGCAGACCCGCCAGCGTCCCAGCCATATACAGCAGTCACATTACCCATTGCGAACTGTCCACCTTGCTCTCGCATTGTTATTCCAACATCTCTAATTTGAGGTTGACCTTGGGATCCAGATAAGTCTTCTACAATCACTACTGCAACCGCGACAGGTTGACAAAATTGAGGAAATGCGCCAAAAGACCACGATGGCACCCCTGAATGTTCCGGAGGAAGATCGAGTTCGAGTTCGAATTCTCTAATCATGCCTACACCGAATTGAGGACAAAGTGCTGAAGTTTCGTCTGGTACTTTGAACGGAACATGGTCTTGTGGGTATGTTCTCATTCCCCAAAGGGGAGCTTTTGCATCTGGACAGCAAGTTACATTTAAGCCACGATCTGTTGTATATTGTCCGGGCAAACCTACGCTTCCCGATCCTGTAATTACGGATCCCGATTCGTTAAGGAATGCTACGGAAGCCGACAACGCTGGTTGTGGCTGTTCTTCTATTATTACGTTTTTGAGATGTAAATTACCAGATGGTTTTATTTTTTGATTACCCTTTTTCTTTAGGACTTCTCTTTTAATTTGTCCTAAATTTTTATTCATGGCCATGGTCTAATTCTCCTTAAATATTGCAATGCGATGTAATTAGTTTATTTTAAATATAAAAGAAAAAAAACTCGCTCCGAAGATATCAACGAAGCGAGCCAATAAGGATATAAAATGCTTAAGCACATATTCAAAAGTATAAGATAAAAAATTACGACAACATCTTACACATATAATTAGTATACTTTAAGAGCAAAAGAGGCAAAAAATGGTGGAGGTGGCGGGGGTCGAACCCGCGTCCGTCATAACTTCTAGTTTCAAGTCTTCCACAGGTTTGGTTTATTTTTCTAAATAAACAAACTGCTTGATTTAAGAGATCCCGTTGTTTTCACAAGCTTTAACAACTCGGATGTTTATCTGTCGGCAGAATCATCTGCTTATCTAACATTTGATTACAAGGCCGCTAGAAGCCCAGCCAACTATGCTGCTAAAGCGATAGCTTGGAAGTGATTATTGTTATTAGCAATTATCGTTTTTCAATAAGTTTAAGGTCATTTATTGAAGTAGACCACCTGCACTATCCGTTTCTATTACCACGTCGAAGCCGAGACACCCCCATTAAATGTTTAGCAACACTTGCAATCTTCGCATTTGCATTCACAGCAATCGCAATCGCAACACTTGCATTTTTCATTGATTGTTTCCATGATTATTTCCCCCTTGCTATACATAGTTTCTACTATACTGTAATTTAGCAATTCGCAAAATAAGTTAAACAAACAATTCCAACGAATGATGATATCATTATAACCGTTCCGGCAACAAATGTCAAGTAATCTTTTAAAGGAATTTTATTCTTCATTATCAGTATATATGATATCATTTCTGTTTGAAGCTATATTTTCTGATAAACTTTCTTCTTTTTCTGCTTCTGCACCATATTGTAGAAGATTAATTGCTTCATTTAAAGATCTAATTTCTCGCTTTAGCTCTTTATCAAGTTCTAAAGATTTTTTATATTCGACAAGATAATCTTTCATTGCTCTCTTATTAGCAATGATAGTATTGTGTCTTAGCTTTACCAAGTCTCTAAGTTTAAGAATAGCTTCTTTGTGTTTACCCATTACTGATCATACCACATAATGGCAGAAAGTACAAGGAATAAAATAATTAAAAGGACTAATAAAAATTCTAGAGAAAAATAGTCAAGCATATTCTATTTTAATTTAAACTTTATAAAATTTTCTTTCAAATCTAATTCTTTTGCGGCCGAAATGTCACCTTCAATATTCATAAGTGTTTTAATTGCAACCTCAAGATCTTCAACATCCGGATCGTTTCCAAATTCTCTTTTAGCAGTAGCAATAATGTTTGTCATGTATTCAATGTCTTCAGGTTTAAAAGGTCTGTCGGCAATATCTTTAAGGATCTTACCAGCGTCAATTAATCTATTTACTTTATCTTGACCTAGCAAGTCACAAATTGTGACACCCGGTGTTTCGATACATTGAGACTGAACCACACTAAGCTGGTCAGATAATGCTTCTTTAATTAATTTTTTAAAAGTACTTTTTTTCATGATCGATCATCCTGATCGTCGAAAGGAACTCAGCCCTCTTCGACGGTCTCTTCAGCTTCTTTCGCTGCTTTTTTCATCGGCTCTTCTTTGTCGCCATCTTTATCTAAATCTAAGAAATCAGGTTTAGCACCCTCTTCTAGCTCTTCCTCATCATCACGCTTGGAGTTACAATGCATCTCTTCCAACTCTTCATCGTCGCGCTTAGAAGTACAGTGAGCTTCTTCAATAGTTTCTTCTAAAGCCTCTTCTGCTTCTGTAATCCAAGAGTCAAAAGAGAAATCATGAAAATTTCTTTTTACTTCTTCTTTTTGAACAGAGTTTTCTACAACTTCTTGGTTTTCAACTCTCTCGTTAAGGAAATAGCGAGCATCGAACTTTCTCTTATTTTTAAGTGCTTTTCTCCACTTTGACATGATAATGTCCTCCAATTTATAATATAATTAGTCTCTTATAATCTTTAAGGACCATTATATTCACAGGGGCATATTTCACCGTTTGCAGAAGAGCCGTTATAAGTGATTTTAACACTATAGCAGCCATTCTGAAGCAATCCAAAGATCTTAACTCTAGAAACATCTCCGTTAGATCTATCAACGATTTTCATTGTGTTTTCATTTTCGCATTCCCAATCAAAGTCATAGTTATAATAACCATACTGTTCATCAAGATTCCAAAAGAAAACAAGTTCGGGAGATACATAGGTACAATAATCATCATAAGAAGGCACTAAAGTATTAACTATCGCGTTATCTGTTTCAAATGCCCACCACTTATCTTCAAACTCGGTTTCGTCACAAGTCTCAATAGTGTAGCCATCTATAGAAGGTTTACCAGAATAGCCAGTAGGTCTCTCAAGGACACCACATCCAGAAATAATAAAAGCAAAAATTGGTAAAAGAAAAACCCTCACATTAGTAACTATGGAGAGTTTTTTTAAAAAGCTATTTTTTTTAATTTATTTTTAATAACCGTTCATGGCAAAGAAATCTTGAAGAGCCTTTTCTACAACTCTTTCTCTATTCTGCACATTAAGTTCTTTTAATATAACATCTAGCATTCCGCGAGCAAACCTTTGGTATTCTTGTTCGTCAGAATCAATATCTTCAGTAAAAAGAATTTTATTTTCGTATGTCTTACCAACAAACATTGCATGAGAAATAATTGCCGCTAATTGTAAATCTGTCATTTTCTATCCTATTTTTGGTAATAAGTTTGCAGAAAGTCTGTATAACCATAATAATCTGTAGCCACAACGTCAATATCATACCAGCGGCCGCACTCTAAATTAGTACCTTGTTCTAAAACTACTTCATTCCATAAGTAAGTACCATCAGGTCTCAAGTCAAAATAGCTCATTTCACCATAAGCATTATACATATATAATTCAACTTCTCGAATGTCTTGCAGCTGAACAGGGTGATCAACCCACACTTGAAGGATCCACATATGATCGTCATAGCCGGGATTAAAGTGGCAAGATATATGAACTCCGAAAATATCCGGACTAACAGGAGTGTAACAAGAAGCTACAAACAATACAAGGGAAAATAAAAAAACATACAAGCATCTTAATATCTGCAAGGCTCACCTCTCTTCTTCTTCTTCTTCTAATTGGTCCATATGTGCAATATCAGCCGGAACTTCCATATCGACAGGCACCGCACCGGTCATCATTTGAGTTATAATCTCCATCATTTCTGCCACAGCGTCGTTATAGCCAGCATCGTAGGACTGTTCGGGCGACATGGCAGCAGCGTGCGCGGGTGCAGGTTGGGGTTCAGTCACGCTCATCGGCGCAGCCGAATCGCCGCAATTTTCTTTCAGAAAATTTTTTTTATTTGTGTCATTAACTTGACGCTTGAATTCGTTCCACTTTTGATTCATGATTTAAAACTCCAAATTTTTTTATTTAACTTTTTTGCTTTCAAATTAGCTTATTTTCTCTTGGACTACTTGAGATATAAGATTAGTCAAGGCATCCATTTGATCTTCTTCAAGAGCCGTTTCCGGGCTTTCTTCGGTACTTTTCTCGGTAGCTTTTTGCTTGAGATATTTGACAGCCTCAATACCGGGCATTGCTAAGGCGGCCATAATGATAGCAGGAGCAAAATTCATACCCATTTGTGCCACAACATCGGCAACCAACTTAATGTTTTCCGGAGTAATCATTTCCATGCCTTCTTCAAGCTCCTCTTCGGTGATCTCGTCCATACCGCCTTGATTGGCAGGTGCATTGCCGTTATCGGCTTCTAAATCAACCATATCAGGCGAACCTTCAACGAGTTCAATCTCTTCCATGATGATTTCTTTTAATCTTTGTCTTGTGATTCTCATAATATGTGGTTCCTTTAATTAAATGGCTGAAAGGTAAGCTTTAAGCTTCTTTTCGGCTTCCATTCCTGATGATGCATCCAATGCTGCATAGATTTTCGTGATCAATTTGCTCTTAATAAAAGATGAAAGACTTGGGTGCTTAAGCTCTCTCGTCTTCGGATCGGCATACCAGACACTGCTTCCTGTTTGTTTAATATCTTGCTTAATGTGATCCACTGTAAATGGATCTCTACCAGATGAAGCACGTAAATCGTCAAATTGCTTACGCATAGCTGCATTTTGTTCTGGTGTTCTATCGACATATTCCGATCCAGTCCAAACGCGACCGCCTCCGAGCCAAGTTTGTGGCCACCAGCCGGAGTTTTCGTCGTTCGCTTTGGCGAGAAATTGCTCAATTTCGGCTGAAATGGTATCTTTTTCGTCTTTAGTTAGCTGTGCAGCTCTCTTTGCAGCGAGTGCATCTGCACGCTTTTCACTAGCAGCAACACCTACATTGCGCTCACGGCTTCGATATCTCTGCTGGGCTGGTGTTGGCTTACCATCCGGACCATAATTAAATGCTTCAACAACATTTTCAACCTCTTCACGGATGATTTGTGTTAATTTTTTTACTGTAAGCTTCATTTTAAAGCTCTCCTTATAAACTATTCTCTATAAATAGTTGGCTATTTTTTTAAAAAACTGTAATTTATTTTGTTTTCCATCGCCAAAAGGAGTAAATCGTAAACATCCCGATCAAAAATAGCCCGAATAGGTCGTCTAATTGACCTAAAACGGGCAAAATATCGGGAATTAAATCGATTGGTGACACCGTATAGGCGGCCCCAGTGAACCAAGCTGCTACTGTTGTTAACAATAAGGCGGATTTCTTTGTCTTCTGAACCATATTACATCCCCGGATAGATTTTGAACACCTTTTTAAGCACTGAATCTGCTGTATTTAGCTTTTCTTTCTTCTCTTTTTCATCTTTTTGCTTGTAATAGGCTTTTAATTCTTTTAGTCTTTGAACCAATCCATCATCTTGCTGGAATATCTCGAACATTATTGCTCCTTTTGAAACATTTTGATTACTTTTCTTCGTTCACAAACATCATTTCTGCGTTTTTGTTGCTCTTTTTGGTCAATTCGCACATTGATTCCTCTTTGATTTAGCTGATGTCTATACCACCATTGTGTCTTTAGACACCCTCTGTGGCTTGCTTTACCTCTTTTATCGTAGAAAACATTCTCTTCGGGCTGTGTGGTTAGGGCCCAATCAATCTGCTGACGCACTGCATCAATGCATTCTTCTCCATAGCCCATAACCGCACACAATTGCACCGCTACGGCTCTTCTTTCCATGTTTGACATCTTGTTAGCCCTATTTCGAAGACCAAGCTCCTTAGCCTTTACTGCGATCATATTGACTAATTGTGTCATATTGGTCTTACAAGGCTGTGAATACCATACTAATCTCTTTATACGCATTGTCTTTCCTTTATATGGTCATTATACCATAGGTCTTTAAATCTGTCAAATTTTTTCGGCGGTTTTTTAGGGGTATACCTTTTAAGAGGGGTCTTTATTTCTGGGAAATTTTCTGGGTGTGTATCGCGAGCGTATCTGACGCAGCCACCCATAACCCAGTTAGGAGGCTAGATTCGGGCGAGGGGGGGGTGCCCCCCCACCCTGTGAGTGTGATTTGTGTGACAAATCGTTTTGTCAAATTTGTGTCAATGATTTGTTAAAGCAATATCAATTAACTGTTCCATCTCTTCCTCTATAAGAGAATCCTTAACCTTTGATTGTTCAGCTGTTAAGCGGCTTATAAGCTTATAGTCTCTTGCTTCATGCTGTATACCCCATAGCATCTGTAGTTGATATTCTATTTGCCAGTATCTATCTAGGTTTTTAGACATTTATTTTTTATACCCTCGGATGCATAATTGTTACTATGAAAAGAATCCGCCCCAATACAGGACGGCAGCGATGACAGACGCATCTGCCAGTTTGGTCCAGACATTTACGCGAATGGATTTGCCGTGTAGCATACCCCACATGATTAAAGTGGTAAGTGTGCAAGCAATATATATGATAGCAGGTAATGACATTAATTAATTCCTTATACGGATTGTGGAGTTTCTAAGCCTGTTACTTCCTGAATCTCTGCAGGTGTCGCAGGAATGAACGTGTATGAATCAGTGCACAGTGTTCGCATATATGCGTTTTTATGCTTTGATGTGGTTGTGGAATACTTCACGTTATTGTGGATAACCGTGTTTTCAAGCGCAGAACCGCGATGAAACACAACGACCTGTGGCACACCATACGATAGGTGTGCTGTATAGTCTTTGGTTTCAATAAGGGTTTGGTTTGATTTGTAGTTAATAACTCGCATTATACGTTCTCCTCTAGGGGCTTTGCAAATAGGGTTTCTAAATAAAAGTTTATGTCTAAGTCGTTTTGTGGGGTTTTAGGGGCTTTTTCGAGTAGTTGCCAAGCCTGTACAGTGTAATTGCATGCAGATGAATATATCATATTAAGGCAAAACGCATGTACACCGTCGGCCGCTTTGTTAAGGGGTCCAACAGATGCAGTAGAATTATTTTTCATTATAGGCTCTCCACATCGAAATCAATGTTAGCAGCTTCATAATCAGAGATTTCACTGTTTTTGTTAAGGGAATCGATGAAGTTACACCAAGACTCACGACGGGCTGGACCGTCAACCACGCCATCTGCCTCGTGAGCGTCCTGAATGTGGGGTAGAACCTCGTTCTCGAAGCGTTCGGCTACAATAGTCTGTACTTGCAGCAAGTGGTCTGCAAAGCCCTCTAGGACGTTGTGAGCGACGTTTTCAGCCAATTCCTCGACATCACCGCCATGGGTATCCAGAGCGTCATAAGCAACGTCATAGTGCGTATCATAATCAGACACTTCTAGAACGTCCTCCATCACGCTGGCGATAATGTCCTCAATAGCGGTACGGAGTTGTTCGTTAACGTTGTGTTCGATTTTTGAAAGAAGAGCTTTGTCCATGTGTGAGTACCTCTCTGTTTGTATATATATTATACTTGTTTGGATTGGGTTTGTCTATAAGTTTATTGTCAAAAAGATGTAAAGTGAATCGGAGGGGGCGCGACTTCCATGCATAACGCGCTTAATTGACTGTCATCGGTGTGTTCCTCCCGCTTTGTAATAACATTATACACCGAAATGAGAGAAAAAAGAACACTTTTTTTGACTTTTTTATGCACCTATCCATTGTCAAGGTTTAACTTAACAAATGCACGAGGACAATAATAAAATAAATTATGTTCTTCAGTGGCCTCCAAATGGAAGTGGCGCAAATGACGTTTTTTAGTGTGATTCCCTTATATACGAGATAGCAAGTATCCTATAGGGGAATGAAAGAAATAATAAAATAATTGACAATCACGCGAATCACATATATACTAGATCAAACTCCAATTTACTCCCTTTCAACCTTATCTATTAACAAACATAATAGCACAATAACAACAATTACGATTTCAGTCATTCCCTATCATCCCACAATAAACCACTTTCAACCACATCTAGCCTGTCTGTTGGTGCCCAGTATGATATAGCATCCATATCATGCCAGTGAACAATCTCATATATATCACCAACGTCCAATAACCCGTTCCTATCTTCTCTTTCCCATGGGTCAAACGTATATAAGACATAACATTTATAACTGGTATATCCTACATCTCTCATTTCACAGTGTGTAACTTCCTCTTTATCTATTACTATATATCTGGAAACATTAACCTCTTCACCTTTGTATAACCAGTATTCAACTAACAAATCACCGGGGTTATATAAATGCTTTTTACTCATTTTATTTTTACTCCCCTCGGATTGATTTGTTTTGTCACATGAATGGTTTGTCAGGCTTTAACAAAGTATTTTTGTTGGACTTCTAATATTTGACCTACTTCCTGCTCTTTGGTTGATTCTATACAATATACCAGCATTAAAGGATATTTTACGTCCAGCACAAAATATAGATTTATGCCCTCACTTGGCCTAACCACTAACTGACCTTTCTTAAATTTCATTTTTATGTTTTCTCCATTACTTTATTCAACCTTATTCGACATCGAACATTTTGGCAAAGTAATGAGCATTTCCGTTTGCATCAATATCGACTATCCATGTATCTAATTTTCCAACTGTCCAATAATCTATTTTCCCCGTATAAAGACAATAGCCTGACACTGATAATGTCATTGGTTTACTATATGAATTCTTTTCTATTCCCACAATTATCCATCGGGAATCGGTTTTCTTATGTGTCACAACGTTTCCCGTTTTCAATTTTATGCTTTGAAACTTAGTTTTTTTCATATATAACCTTCCATATCTTATCTTTGGGGCTTAGGTCTTTATCCTGCAAAACAAAACATTCATGCCCATTCACTCGCCAACGTGAATCATTTTTAAGTAGAGGGTGATAAGTGCAATACGCTTTTATTTTCAATCTCCAAAAGCTAGTTTGTTCGTACCTTATTTCTGAACGTTCTGTCACAATCCATCTTGTCTTTGTTGGAATATGAATTATCATATTTCCTGTTTGAAACTTATCTTTTGTCATCCTTTCACGCTCGCCTGTGAAACGATTTTTAAGTTCTTTTGTCTCTCACACATTTTAAGCCACTTAATTTCATAGTATGTGCTGTAAGGTGTCTTTTTGCGCCCAGCGTGTGAATCATAGACGATTTTGCACTTCCATCCTGTTGTTCTTTGTTGCATCGTTCCGACGTTTGTAAGGATTGGGTTCAATAGTATAGCATGTACCGTTCTCAATTGGGTTTCATCATATAATGAACGCTGAGTCCATCTAACCTTTATTATTGTTCCCGATGTAACTGCATCTATTAACATTTTATTATCACTCTATAGCCTTGTTGAAAAAAAATTTGGGCGAAAAAAATTCGCGAATCACGCTCATCACAATCTATCACAAGCCGCGCCGCGAGAAGTCCGACCGGCTTCGGAGCGCGTGGACCGCTAGGCGATATATCCCATGCAAATACTGTTTTTCACCGGGGGCTGCTATCACGAAACACCTTAAATACTCTGGACCTTCTGAAGTTGGTCCAAGGTTTATGACTCTCCATTCCCTGCGAGGCGTATGGATAGGCTTCCATATTAGAATTTCTCCAATTTTAAACCTCATTTTATCCTCTTCACGATATTGGAATTAATCTCTATTACTTTATTTAACTTATAGTATTCGTGGGGTGGCGCATATATGCAATATATAACTGTCTTATGGTAATATGAATTGTACTCTGAATATCTGAAGTCCAGAACTATCCCCTGTAAACCAGAATAATCGGATATTACCATATCGCCTTTTCTAAGTCCCACTCTCGATTCTCCACTTAGTACCCCAGCTTTCAGTCTTGGTCGCTGCGAGTTTCCAATTTGTCTTAGTTAGAAGCCAACTATCACCGGGGTTCCTATCTCCCTGTAGGTCCATAAGGACGACAGTATGAAACGCATCGCCTCTATCCTCCACAACGAGAGCCTTAAAGAATCCCTCTCTTTGAGAAGGACACGAACAAACTACGAAATCACCAACTTTAGGATACATGTTCTAAACTCCATTCCATCATTTCGCGATACCTCTCGAATGTATCATAATAAAAACTATAATGTTCTTCTAAATAAGATTGTGCGAACATTACATAAACATTGATAAAAGCTAGGCCACGAACTTCGTCTCTGTAGTTCTCCAAGACTATCCATTTATGGGCTAGTGTCCCATCACGGTTGTGAGCAATAAGTAAATCGCCAGCCTTAACATCTTCTGCTGTAAAATCTTTAGTCATCGATTGCAATCACTCGTTCATTAGTTTGGAAGTAAGGGCGTTCTGCACATGCCTTAGTCGTCATCCACATGCGCTGACACTTGCTAGGAACAGGCTTAGGAGCTTCCATATCGGTCAACACAATGTGACCATCAAAAGTATTTTCGTTAACCCACTTCGTAGGTGCATTAAAGTCGGTTCCACCGTGCATATAGCGAGTCTTTTCACGTCGCTCACCTTTCTTCCAGACGTGCACGTTCTCTGTAGAAACTTCAGTATCGAAGGGAACAATTGTAAATTCTGCAAGTTGCGCCAACTTCTCCAATTCGGAATAGAACGCTGCAAGCATAGAATCAGATACAGAACCAGATTGGTCAATAGATACCGCAATCTTGGCCTGACGTTGTGCCTTGCGACCGGGATGGATGTAAGCATAGCGACGATTCAAACGCTTGATAGTCGAGGTTTTATTTGCTCTTTGAGAAGCCTTGACAAAAGAACGAAGGATAGAACGCCAGTTCACCCTTGGAGTAATCGCTTCCTTAATTGTCTGCCTCATGCTTTGAGAGATAGTGCCATATCCTTTTGATTGAGCTTCAACAAAAGCCTCTTTGATATTTTCTTTTAGTCTCTCCTCGGCAATCTTGCGACGTTCATCGGTGCCATCGGAATCGCCCCAATCAGAATGGTCATCAAAACCGTTACTGTCTCCAGATTCAGGGTCATTATTGGAATCATCACCGGAACCTGCCTCGCCTTTTCCCTGTTGTTTTTCATCGTTGTCTTTTGTGTCGGGCAAAAGACCCATATATTCTTCTGCTGATAAGCAAGGTGGTAGCTTGGCATATGGACCGACAGAAGGAATCAAAGCCTTATCTTGCGGAAGGATTGAAGATATAAGAGTGTATCCAGATGGAGATTCATAATCCTGTTCAAAGTCGGATAACTCTGAATTGATTGCTAAATCTGTTGCAATATTCCACTTTTTTGACATTCCGCCGGATGGTAGGCGCGTGGTGACGTGAAGTAAAACGATGTGATAGAACTCATGTAACAAAATACCCTTTACAAACTTAGGATTCTGCGCGTGCATCTCTGCTAAGAACTTTGGATTGTAATACATCTCAAAACGAGCGCGGTCCTCGTTAAACTTTACGCCCGCTGTAGGTACGGCAGTTGTTGGAACCTTTTCCAGCTTTCGAGATAATGCAGCAAAGAAAGGCTCATCGCTCAATAAGGAAATAATGTGATGGTCTAAGTTAAAGTCAGTCATGCGAATAGCTCCGAAATACATATACATTATACACGTTATAACGAGTGTTGTCTATAGAAAAATTGTCAAGAGAATGTAAAGTCGAAAAATAAAACCCTAAAAGGACACAAGGCCGGAGAGAGAGTGAGAGAACGAGAGAAGCCTTGTGTCCTTTGGGTTTTTTAATAAATGGATTACTTTAGGCAGTGCACCTGACGACTTTATTAATAGCCGGTATATTTTTGAGTCCTCGATGAATATTCAGCTAAACCAAAGGCGAGGATTACAACCGATATACGCGGGCGGGGTTGCACCTTCGGTCTTACGCTAAACGATAAAATACTGACACGAACCTACCCCATATCGCGAAGGAGTTTGAGGAAGGCATCGATTTTACCCATGGAACCTAGAACTTTGTGGAAAGCGGTTCCGTTGTCGGCTGACAACTTGTTATTGGGTGATGTCATAGTGGTGAACAACTTCATACGCGCCTCTGATGGAAGGGTATCGAAGTATTTAACTAAATTGACCATACGGCTATCTTCAATCTTCAACTCGAAAACACCGCTTGCATCAATCTTTTCAATCATTGCAACGTGGTCAACAAGTCCGAAATCGCTTGTTTTTTCAATCTTGCCGTGGTCGAGAATGTCCTCAACAGTTACCTGTCGTTCGTAGTTCTCAACGAAGTCACGGAAGGATACCGCAGCTTCAAAGCCAACAAAGCCGTGTGAAAGGTTGAACAACAAACCAAGGTCTGCGTTCTCGTTGTCGAGCATACCAACCTTTGCAAGCGTGCTATCAAGACGGTGCCATGAGCGGCGAGATGGGTATACAACACCCGGTTCAAACTCACCTTTGTGCTCTAAGTGCTCGCGGTTCTGGTTGATGAAGTCCCACATTAAAGGATTAATCTCGCTTTTACCCCAGTCAAGCCAGTCCTCAACAGAAGGCTCGACATCGAAAGTGACCCAGCGGTCAAGTTCAGCAGGGTCCATATCAGCAACTTGATACTGTGCTGCATGAACGCCGCCATTGACTGCACCGAATACAACGGTGCCGGGGTGAAGTTTCCAACCGTTGATTTGACGGCTATCGCCAAGCTGGAAAAAGCCCTGACGAACCTCGGTTGTCGCTCGGTCAACTTCATCGAGGAAGAGTACCACAGGCTCAGTGCAAGCCTTGACCAACCAAGCGAAAGGACGCAAAGAAGCTGCACTTTCGCCATTAATCTCCACCTGTTGCGGAGAGGGAAGGCCGAGTAAATCGCCTTCAGTCATTTGAGATGCACGAATCTCAACGACCGGAAGTGAAGTTTCACCCTCTTGAACAGGGCGAGTCTGTGACCCGTCCCAAGCAAGACCTTTGGCAGTCTGATAAGCAACCCAAGATTTACCGATACCGTGTCGTCCACGAATAAGAACGGAATAAAGATTAGATTCGTCACCCGAAAGAAGGGTAGGAATCATTGACTTAAGGCTTGAAAATGTGATTGATACTGACATGTGCTCTCTCCAGTTTTGTTAGTAAATTAGTTAGTAAATGGTTTAGTGAATCGCTCAACTTGTATATACATTATACACGTTTTTTTGCCTCTTGTCTACAACAAAGTTGTCAAGAGAATGTCAAGACAGGTTATACAGGAACAACCATGTCGCGCTTGATATAAGTTTTTTCCGCTGAAGAAGATACGCGAACCTCTGTCATGCCTCCAGTCTTGCGATATCCTAACCACACAGTACAACGAGCGCGAAGGATAGTAAAAGTGTCGTTAGCATGAACCTCGACACGGACACATGTGGGGGGTAGTTTGGTTTCCCCGGCGGATGTCATGCCCTTACTAGCAGGACTCTCATGCCATTCCGCTACTTCGCGTTCAGTCAAGGGGCGGTAAGTGCAAAAGATACCCCTCTCATCGTCGAATCGCGTACCGGCTGGAAATTCTCGCTTACCTCCAGAGGCAGCGGTGAAACACTTATCGATGTTTAATTTAGCTGTCATTCCTTTACGCATTTTTGCTCCACTCTCTGGAAGAGGGTTAATCCCCTCGTTCTGTATATACATTATACACCTTGGAGACAGTCTTGTCTATAGAAAAGTTGTCAAGTAAATGTCAAGAGATTATTTACTTCTTATTTTATAATAATAGTGGGTTTGGGAATGTGTAGCGTTCCAATGGTCTAGCAAGTGAACTTTATGTATCCACGTAGAATCACCCGGCTCTACGCTTTTATACATACTGTATCGGTAGCCTAAATCGTCGTTGAACATACATATTACTCTTATCACGTCTCTCCTTTGATTACCCCAGTCATCCATTGGATTACCTATTTCGGTTACCAAAAAGACACCGAGAAGCCTATCGTCGTTAATTCGGTATCTTTCTAGTATATCACCGACTTGTGGTTTCAACAGAGAACTTATATACATTTGTACCACTTGCGGGGCATGTCATCACCCATTGAACCATCAAAATCTTCTTCATCAATCTCGTAGTCCGTCACAGTGGAGCGAGCGAATTGGCTGCGCTTATACATGTCGGCTATTGGTGGTATCATGTAAATCATCTGAACCTTGAAATAATATTCTGTTGCTCCTGTGATTGTCATGGGCGTTTCGTCTTTGTGTATTCTTTCCAAGACAATGAAGCGACAGAACTCATTATACTCGGTTCCATCGTCGGCATGGTCCTCATCCCATAAGTCAGATATTACCCCTTGTTCCGAGATAATATCGCCTACATTGATTTCTAATGAATTGGCCAGTAATTCCATTATAGGTTTCCTTCTTCCATTTCCTTCTTTCTCAATTCAAACTCTTCATCGCGGGTTAAGCCCTTCGTGTGCGAGCGATAAATGTCCTGAGAAGTTCGCTTTTTGAAGAACTCTTTTAGGGTCTTTTGACTTTCAATATCGTCGCAGGTCATCCATCCAAGAGGCGGATTTTCTGGCGGAGCAGGAGACACCACAGTACAGAAATAAGTGTTTTTAAACCTGCCATACCAATCATCGTCATCGGCGGTGTATTTATCGAAAATGTCGATGCACATTTTATTCCACAAAAGGTCATAGTCTTGAGGAAAGCCCATACTACATGGATAGGAGGCGGTAATGGAATCAATAGGCTTAGCTTGGAATGGAGCGCGTTCACCCAAGTTTGAATTGTAATAACGAAATTCCACTTCCCAAATGTTAAGATGTTCCCACATCACGCGAGTGATAACCATTGGTATCTGCCACCGACCGCCGTGATAATTGTTGCGGTCTAAGAGCCTAGTGTTGTTTTGGTTTTTAACAAGGGCACCCGTGAAAATGCCGTGCTTGACCATCGCATCATACAAGCCCTTGCGGTATTCAGCGTTCTTAGCTTTTACCGCGAACATATCAGACTTTAGAGCGGTACAGGTCTTGCGGTTGTGCCCCTTCTCTCCACAATAGGAACAACTACGATTTTTACCTGCTGCTTTGCGCTTGTTCTTTTTATAATCGTAGGCTTCAACTGCATAGTGGTCGCTGCCATAATCGGCACGAAGCTCCTCAATACGGGCTGCGTATTGCGAGCAAGATGACTTGTTGTGACCGGACTGATGGCAGTATCCACAACGAACGGTCTTTTTGTAGGTGTTAACGATAGGCATGTGATAGGCTCCTGTCTGAATTACATATACATTATACACATTTTTTCTTATCGTGTCTACAAAAAAGTTGTCAAGTAAATGTCAAGAGAATTAATGGACTATCAAGGTGAGGCGGAACCTTGTTGTTCGGCGACATGGGCGGTTTACTCGGATTCCCGCCATCCTAACCCGCAATTTCTTTATTGATACAACCAACTGTTGCCACCTTGATAATAGGCATTGAAAGCGTCTATTGCGTCACCTCGTGAAGCTCAACTTTCGCCCTTAGAATCAGGAGCCAGACCTGTCAGGTATTGGTCTGGATTGTCCATTTAAACACTTTTAACCTTGATAGACCAAAATTCAACTCTTAAACATTAGAACATTCTCCATTCGCTTCGCTTTAAAGTAGATAATTCTATCCACTTCGTTTTACCCGGCGTTAGTCGCCAGCCATATAATAGCACACAAAATGCTCGTGGTGGGAAATTGGGACTTGAATCATCAATCTCCAGTACCAACCAGCGATTAAGTATCTTGAAAGGGTGTTCTTTAAACAGGCTATAAATATTCATACCCTCTTTGACTTCGAGAGGGCTTAAAACCTTATGGTTGTTTTTAACTACCAAATCGTCACATAGTTCCATACTAGCCATTATTTAGACCCTCGCTTCTTTTTTAACCATCGCTCTTGAATTTTTACAGTTGCAGTTTGCCCGAAAGGAAGGATAGAATAAGTTTTTGCTCCATTGGCAGCAGAAGTCACTGGCCCATTGTTGTCAACAACCAGAGCAATACATTCTCTAAATTGATAATGAGAACCTTTTGCGGTGCGACGAACTTGAACCAGAGAGCCAATATCATAGAGAGGTTTTGCGTTTGATACGCTTATCACTTTCTGAACGTATTTGTTGTTGATAATTTTATTATACAGCTTTTCAACAGGAATCATTTCGGGAGATGTGCGGTATCGATGAACCAAATCTTGATAGTAAGGCGGATTGCGGTCATAGTAGTCTATAGCCAATTCCCACTTCTGACGCTTTTCATCATCAAAATTATCGAACCAATCTTGACGTTGTGCGATAACCTCTGGAGAATGATTTGCTTCAACCTTCTGAATGGTTGACCATTGCTTATTGGATACACGTCCATACTTTTCGAAATAAGAGTTTACAGAAGTAATAAATCTCTTTTCCCAATTATTAAGGTTTGGGTTCTCAACAAGTTTTTGAATTCGCTCGGCTTGCTTGTCAGACATAAATCCCTCTCTCATTTGTATATACATTATACACGTTATTTCTGCTCGTGTCTACAGAAAAGTTGTCAAGTAAATGTCAAGACAGACTTTTTATGTTTCTGCTTTCGAGAATAATCTTTCTTACTATGATATCCTGCGGAACCTCCGTTTTTGTGGCGGTGCTGCATCTGTAATGCAATCATATTTCGTTGTTTTGGCTTTTTCTGTTTCATTTTCTTTCTCCGTTGGGTGGGGTTGATACCATCCCGGTCCACAAGATTGCGAGCGAACAAAGATTGTATTGTCACTCGTTGGGCTTTCCTCTGGTGGTAAGATTTTGTCAGCAGGTGCCTCAAACCATGTGCCAACTGGACCATTCAATAGGTCTTGTCCGTTCTCGAATTCAAAAGCATGTAGCTGGCTAATTTTAATTGGATTCATTACAATTTCCTCATCAAAGAAGAATCTCTTTTTAGATAGTTTTCAAGCGGTATCTTCCAAATTTCGTTTATATTTAGATGCTTGGCCAAAGTATCAACGCAATAAATAGCATAAGTCGCTATAATCTCCTCATCTGGAATTCCAAGCTCTTCAGAACCTTCTTCGATATATGTGTATAAAACAATGTGGCGAGATAGATGATAACCACCCTCCGATATTTCAATCACGTCACCCGGTTCTATTTTTTTTGTCACTGGATTTCCCACTTGAATATTTTTCCTTTTTTATGCAAATCCTCGTGAGATATATCGATTTTTGTGAATGGTTTGTAATAACCGTCTTTATCATACAAAGAAATTACATGAGCATCAAAATGGTCCATATCCAAAATTAAATACAAGCCCAACAAAGTATAACATTTCCTTTTAGAATCATAGGAAAACTCTTGTAATAAATTACCGGGCTTGTATTTTAATTTAGGTATCATTCCTTTTCAATCTCTATTTCATCGCAAGGTAGCCAACCATCCCAGCCTGTCGAGAGAGAACCAACTAAGACACACTCGCGAGAGGATAACAGACCTGCACCTCGAAATGATTTAGTTTCTTTAAAGAACACGAACAAAGGACCGTGCTCTTTGACGCGGCCCTTTGTTCGAGATGATGCCTTATTGTTGAATGAGATATTCAACTTATCTCCATTATTAAAATGGAAGTTCTTCATCTAGTTGCTCCTTAATCCAGTCTGGACACTCTTCATCCATATCAATTTCTTCATCGTCGAACGAGGAAAAGCCCCCGTAATACTCTTCTGAAGTTTGGGTGTAAAGGTCTGAAAGTGATGGGTCGCTAAGCATGTGTGCTCCTGTTTAAGTTATAATGTATTATACACGTTTGGTTTGGGGTTGTCTACAAAAAAGTTGTCAAGAAAATGTCAAGGAATCAAACTAACACCTTGTAGTTGCATCAAGATATTATATTCGCTTTTCATGCGATACCCTGACGGGTGTGTCTTTATGAGTTTAGCATCTTTTTGGGGCGTTGTTGCCCATGCGATTTGCATAGATACACACGACAAAGTAAAGCGAGAATCTAAAAAAACCGCATAGTGATGCTTTTTAGCAAACATCATAAATTCAGATGCAATTTTATTTCTTTCTCTAAAAAGCATACTTCTACTTTTTAAGCCTCGGCGAGTTGAATAGTCTGCTATAAAACAGGCTAGTGATTTTTTGATATGAGGATTTCTTTTCCAAGGGAATCCGCTGCTCATGTGTGGCTCCTTTTTAAATTTGCGAATGAACGGTCCATTTGTGAATTTGGTCATGGCGAAAAAGGTGGGAACTTATTGCATTAACGGCTCCCCTTCTTTCCGAGTCCGACTGAATACAGTAGAGATTGAACTTTCGCCCTGAAATCGGACAATCTTCTAATCGGTCCAGAACAATCCAGCGACTCGTTTTGTGTGGCCATGTACTTGACCGCCAAATTAGGACCATGCCAGTCTGAATATCTTCTATTGACAAGCCCACTATAGTTTGCCCTTGTGGTTGTCGTTCCCTCGGTTCTCTGAAACAATCTTGAACTTCAAACCGGCAGTCATTGAAGTGTGCTTACCAATTTGACATTCTTTGCCCAAGTTTTGCCCCACATTGTTGCGCCATGCTTTCTGGAATGAGTTACGAGATGCTTCATCCTCAAACTTGAGAATGGTAACGTCGCACATCTTACCGTTGCCTGATGTAACTCCGAGGTACTTAGGTGGAGATTGGTCGCCGCCGCGTTCTTCAACACAGTCAGGGCACTCGTTAATATATCCGCCGACTATCTTTTTAAGTCGAGAGTGAAGATTGAATTCAATACCACAGTGTTTACAAGTCTTAATCATTTTATTTCCTTAGTTTGAGATTGATTATTGATTATTATCGGCTATGGATGTGCCCATAACCTTCTGCTTCATCTAGCAAAGTTTCTAAAAGATTAATCACTCCTTCAATTTTTTCTGATGCTTCATCGCGGTCAAACGCAAAGAAATCCTCTACATCATCACGTCGTGAGTTTGTAAGAACCTCAACAACTTCTAGCAAAGTATTTCTCTGCTCTCGGAGCATTTCCACATCTACTGAAATTATGTCGGTAATGTCTACAACTTGTTCTTTTTTCTTAGTCATGGGAACCTCTCTGATTTATACATACATTATACACGTTTGAAATAAGTTTGTCTACAAAAAAGTTGTCAAGTAAATGTCAAGAAATAGTTTTCTTTGTTATTACCCGATGGTTGCCGGGAAACATAGCTAGAACGCGCTTTTTGAACTTTTTCTGCGCTTGTTCCCATGCAATTTTTCCGTCGTGGCTACCTGATGCCAAGGTAGAAGCCACATCGCCGTTTGGCTCTTGAAATATGATTGTCCATGACATTGAGCCAGAACCCATGCTTACAGGTTTGACAAATTCCACTATCTTCTCCTTTGCCTTCTAGGCCCTAGATTTTTAGCGTGTTGAATAAAATCTTGCTTTGCTGCTTTCACGTCGGCAAGATAATCAAGCGTTGCGATATGATCGGAACGCATAATTTCCCTATCTAAAAGGTGAATAATTAAAAGTTGTGTATCAATAGACATGTTATAAAGTGCTCCATAAAAACAATATATATATTATAAACGTTTATTGGGCTGTTGTCAAGAACTTTTTTCAGAAAAATCAACTTTTTCTACTTGATAAGGAATGTCCTCTGGATTTTTGTAGATCGTAACCACTCTTTGTTCGCCAAAGGAATATATTGTAAGCGAAACTATTGGGTTAGTCTCTGTAAAGGTACTATTTGCAACGTCAACAAATTCGACTATCTCTCCGGCGAAGCGATATGTCCCTCCATAAACTATTTCGGGAGCCTTAATTATCATTCCATACTCATATGATTCCATTATTTTAGAATCTTTCCAGCGAACGATGTCGCCTAATTTATAATCGTCCTTATTTGACATTCACCTTTTTACCTTTTCACCTCTTCTACAGACATCATAGCGTCGTATGCTTTCTTCTTTAGGTCATAAATACGCTCTATTTCTTCTGAATTCCTTAAAAATTTGAAAACTAAGTTCTCTGTGGAGAATTCTCCCCCAGTCTCAAGACCTGATTGTCTATAATTTCTTAGTTTATCTCGTAACCTTTCCGAATCTCCGTACACTTCTTCGTGCTTCCCTTCATCACTTAGCTTGTCTAACAAATCTATGCGAGCAATAAAGGCATCTGCTTTTTGACGAATTGCGTCCTCACTTGCCTCAAATTGCTTTCTACGTGGTTCGATGACCCATTCATCGTTTAATACAGAATAAACGGCTGTCGAGTGGTGTGGCTCGTTTGAATCCTGCACATATATCTCTACTTCGTGTCCCCTAATCTTAATATCGTGATTTCGATTCCAATTTGATTTTGCTTCCATCAAATAGTTTCTTACAAGCTCTTGATTCTCGTTAATGTCCAAGTAATCAACTACAATGTGCAAATCGATGTCGGACAAGTTGGTCCAATTATAATTTGCCATAGAGCCTGTGAATGTAATATCTAGGATAGGTGTGGGTAAATCTAGTTTTTCATAAAAGTCTTTTGCGATTCTCAATAGTTTTTCAGAGATTTCTGGTTTTAATTTGTCATCTTCTGTCCAGATGTCTCTATTCAAATCGTCTTGGATTTGTGGAACTAAATCAACTTCTGATTCTCCAATGGCCCCAAAACCCGGTGGTGCGGATTTAGACCTTGCCAGAGAGGGCTTGACAGTATAAGGCGAGGTATTTGGTTGCCTTCCCTTGGTCAACAATCTCTTTTTTGACCTGTCGTTTAGCGCAGCCATTTTTTTCTGAAATTCTTCTACTTCAGATATGATACTTTTGTACTCATTCCATTCTTTCATGTTATTCCCTCGTACTATAATTAGTCACCGTAAATGTCTTGTTCCCCATCTTGATAGGTAATTATTGTTTTATTTCCGGGGTGCGGCTCAATGTGCACCTTGACGAAATCAGACATTGAATCGAAAATCGCAATACCGCCTCGTGGTGGAGGATAAAGCCAATGAACGATACACTGACCAGTTCCTAACACCACACCTTCGATAATTACACCTTCGCCAGACACACCCGTCTCATCGTGTTGGCGACAGACGGTGAAGGCTTCGATGCCCCTTGGTGCTAACTTGGGGCGAGGCTTAGGTTTTAAATCCTCTTGCTCCAAATCGATAATAGTTTCTTCTTCTTTTGCTTCTTCCTGCATTGGAGGCTCCTTATCCTTCGGCGATTGGCTTGAAGTTTCTCATCATTTCTTCAGTCAAAACCTCTTCCAATTCTGTTATCATCGACCTTGCTTGGTCTTTTCCAAAATTATTTGAGGCTTGAATTTCGTCAAGCATATCCCACAAAGATTGATTCTCGTCGTTTAAAGTTTCTATTTGTATTGACAAGTCTTTATTTTCTTTTGCCAAAGATGACAAATCACGCTGCAATTTTACGTTGCTATATATTGCTGCGTTGTAATCTTGGATAGAAACATATCCGAGACTTGTCAGCAAATTAGTGAACAATTTTTTAAACATAATGAACCTCTAGTTATACCAATAATAAATAGTTTCTCTTATAGTATAACCGATTAAATGTTTCCTGTCAAGGATTTAAGTTATAATATTTTACTGCATAAGAGACTTCCACCAATACGCCATTGTCGGGTATAGGATCGAATTCTACTACATTATCAGCTTCGATATATTTCCACTTGGCAGTGTCCATTGGTACCCCATCTTCAAAAACAACGATAGTTTTCTTATATGGTTCGTGGTCTAACTCTATATCTTCAAAAGGTTCTATTTTCTGTGTCGCATCTTCTACACCCGGTGACCAATCTGATTCACAAATATCTACGATTATTCCAGAAAAGTAATTGACTGCGTTCATATATTTTACTCCGATGTTATTACCCGTTGGGGGGAAATCACAAACCGAGTCTTTTGCATATACATTGCCGATAAAAGATAAGAATACATTTGGTTTTATTCCCTGATACCATGCTTGAAAGTCTACTGCGCTCATGGTGCTCTGTTCTTCTTCATCGGAAACAATTACAGTCAGCAACGCAGCGTCGGGTCTTATCCAAGTTTGAGCATAAGCATCTAAAGTAACATAATTAAAGACAGAACTAAAGCCCTTTTCCATTCCATCAGGAGGTAAAGCATTGTACATATCTAAAGCGTCTTGAATGGTATCTCCTCTAGTTAGTGGAAAGGTTTGTGGTTGTGGCACTGCACGCCCATCGCCCGTAGTTATCATTTTCAATCGCCAGTTTATATCAGCGGGCAAACTATTCATCATCACCTCGATGCCAGTTAACAAAGACGATTGGTGCTGCCTCATTGAGCACGAGCCATCGATGACCCATAGAATATCAATTTCATCATAAGCGGCCGGTTGTCTGAATGACTGGATCCAAATTTCTGCATCCGGCTCTGTTACGATATATTCTTTTTCTCCCTGTCCGTGGATAACATAGTCAAAATTATTATCGCAGCCGATAAACATTGAGAAAATAAACACTACAAATATTCTAAAAGCGGTCATTTTTCTTCACCTCCAGCTTCTCGATATTCTGCTTGAGATAAGCCATATCAATTAAATTAGCAGGTGCAACATAGACTATGGTTCCAACTAATTGTGGACCCATAAATCCTCGACCAACCATGATCGAACTAACGACACCCACGAAACGACCTTTAGAATCAAAGACACCCGACCCAGAAGAGCCACCCCATGCCATTGAGTGCATAGCCAAATCGCTTCCGTATCCATCTCCTGCTAGTTGACCTTCAAAAGTTAAAAGAGAATTTGCGCCGGGGAAGCCAGAGTAAACCACATCTTCACCAACTGTGTATTCTGGGTCTCTAACGAACTTTGCAGGTGTTCTGCTGTCCATCGTAGGGACAACCAGTACCGCAATATCCGTATATGGATCCCAATAAACTATTTTGCCAATCACTTGCTCGTGTGGAGACTCGATCATAGCCGCTGACGACAGTGGCTTTGGCGGCGACTCTGCCCAAATGTGAGCAGCGGTAACGACGATGTTATGCCCCTTGTATTTAAAGTAAGTTCCGGTTCCCCTGTATCTTCCCGAACTTTGCTGAACGTGGACAACCACAGCCGCCTCTCTTGAGATCTTAGCTGCTTTGCCCTGTACCTTTTCTTTTACGCCGTATTCTAAATAACAACATTCTTGGCTTTCTTTAAGTTGTTGAACGGCTTGTTCGTGACTTGTTGGCTCCTCAACGTTGCTAGTACAACTAGGAACGGAAAGCATCATAACAAGCCCTATAAATAATAAAATTCTTTTCATAATAATAACCCTCGGAGTAAATCCCCCGTTAGTAACTATCAATGAAAAGATTAAAAGTAGTTTTTTATTAGCTTTCAGGTAAAGACTCTAAATCTTCTTCGTCTAAAATGTCCGTATCTCTTTCAATAATATGTAGCTCGTCCATATCTATCTTGGTTTTTTTCACACAACCGCAAGACAAAAACAAAAGCATCAATGGTAATAAAAATTTCATGCGATGGCCCTCTTTATAGCATCTACATAAATATCACCTACATTATTTAATTTATCTATTTTGTTGGGGTTTATCCACTTATATTCATCATGCTCTGGTAGATCTTCGTTGTCAAATAAGTCGCCTTGAAATTTATTAGTTTTATAGTATGCCATCCTACCATCTTGAAATACTTTTTCCAACTCGCTTATCAATAAATTTGTTTCTTCTTTTACTTCTCGTGTGGCACCCGGTATCCATGCTTCGCCATCGATCAAGTGACCGCCGGGTAGATCCCATTGGCAAGGATATTTTTGGTTCTTCTTTCTCTTGAGCATAAGAACTCTGCCATCCTCATTGAAGATGACCACTTTGGCAACATATTTTGTATCTGGTGGTCTTAGCTTTAACTTGATTGGCATTAGGAAATTTGCTCCGGTTGCTTTACGGTTCTTATAACTTTGCAGCCGGGGATCTCACTGCTTCTAATGGTAGGAAGCAAGTGATCTTTCATAAATGTTTTTCCTGTAACTGACTCTGATCTTGGGTGGTATTTGACTTTAATGTGACTCAAGTAACTTCCACTATCTTTTCTGAAAACCGAATCAAGTGCGGTCACAACAGTGACTCCACTAATAGAGCGAATATCTTGCAAAGTTTCCTCCACTCCATAATCCGAATCGATGCGAATCAATAGTTCAGCTTGGAAAGTTCTTAGCTTATATTTTTCCTCGTGAAGTCGTCTAAGATTTTCTTCAATCACTTGGTCTACAATATTTTTATTCATTGTTTTTCTCCATTATATAAATAGTATTCTATTTCCAAAATACCTGTATTGCTACAATTGCAAATGAAAGAAAAACACATATCATTGTCTTAGTCTCAAACATACTTTCATTAAAGTACCAGTAAGTAAGAAAAGGAAAAACTAGATAAGACAAACCAAAGGCTAATAATCTTGCACCCCAGACTTCACCCATCTCTTCGATAGCGAATCTCATGCCATAGAGAAATAAATAACCTGTGGGTATGGAAAATATCAACGGCAAAAATACTAGATTGTCCTTAGCCCATTGCCAGATAAATTGTGAATAGGTTTGGTACCAAGCAAGAACATGACCAGAGATGATCAGGAAACAAGCTAAACAAAACTTGTATGTCATCTCTACCTCCGATAGTCATCCTCGATTCTAATAACATCGTCAAGATGATTGGTGCTTACCTCAACCAATTCTACATTGGAATAGTTGGCCCCAAATCGATGAACTTGACCCGGCACAACATGAAATACTTCGCCGGGGAAAACGTGTGTTATTTTATCATCCTTATCACTAACTATAAGGACACCTTTAAGAACAAGTATTGTCTCCTCTTTCACTTCGTGATATTGTTTGGACAATCGATGACCTGCCTTAATGAACAGTTTCTTGCCAACATAGTTAGCAGTCTTAGCCCAAATCTTCTCGTGACCCCATGGTTTCTCAACAATTTTCATCTATAACCTCACCCAATGTACATATTTCATAATCGCCTGTCTAACGTGAACTTCCCAATCTCTACCTAAAGGTATTTGTAGTTTCTCTGCCAGCTTTCTGGCTTCTTCCCATGCTTGTACTTCTTCTTTAAGAATCTCCACTTTGCTTGTTTTTGAACCGGGGAACATCTTATCAAAGTCTGGATTGTTTCTTAGAACTACATGCCCTGCTTCGTGAAGCAAAACAAAAAGCTGGTGTTGTATACTTTTCATATCATTTATTGTAATCAACCGATCATCAATCCAATATTCATCCATGCCAAGAGGGTCAAAATCAACTACAACATCATAGACTTCTGACAAAAATGCTTCTACCGATGCTAGATGATCTTCTGTTGTCTCGTTAATCATCATTTATTCTTCCGTGGACGACCGCGCTTTGAGGGCTTCCCTGTCTTAATGACTCCTCGACCCCAAAAGTTCTTATTATTTCGATCGTCCGTCATCAAAGATACGCTGATTTCATTGTTATGAAAGATAAAATGACGACAAGCCAAAGTTCCATAAGGTAATTTTCTGGCCCTGTATGGTTT
>BCSF01000071.1_pt1 | contig 42701 bp, 56 predicted proteins | sample 1016431 | NCBI WGS metagenome assembly BCSF01 (sample SAMD00045685;SAMD00045686;SAMD00045687;SAMD00045688;SAMD00045689;SAMD00045690;SAMD00045691;SAMD00045692;SAMD00045684;SAMD00045690;SAMD00045691;SAMD00045692;SAMD00045684;SAMD00045685;SAMD00045686;SAMD00045687;SAMD00045688;SAMD00045689, study... | reverse complement strand
GTGTTTCTCCTTCCCAAAAATATCTATCTTTGAGTGTATCTAAACTAAATTTATCAAATGTTTTTTCTTTATCATAGTTTATTTCAATTCCTAAGTAAGGCTTAGTTCCTATTTTATCTTCAACCATCTTTTCTCCTAATCTGTACAGAAGCAATCCAAACTTTCATCATTTTCAAATAAGTTTAAATCCTGTTCTTTTTTACTTTTAGCTAATAAATCAACAACAGGTATATCAAATCTAAAAGTTTTACCTGTTTTCTTTTCTTGTGTTATCCACCATTCAGATAATTCTGGTCTGGATTTCATTATGTTAATAGTTTGTTGTTTTCCTTTTAAGAAACACATATCACAGTTTCCTAATACAGCGTGACCATTAACAACTTTTAATTTTAAATCAAAATTAGAATTATCCCAAAACTTTTTAATTGTTTCTTTGGTTACTCTTTCATCATATAAAGGACAAAACTTATCTTGTTTGTTATCTTTACTTTTTATTCTATGAACTCTATGTGGTTCATCATATCTTAATCCTAATAACTGGTCTGGGTTTTTTAATCCTTTAGTTCTTTCAAACCAAGTTATTGCTCTTTGTTTTAATAAGTAGGTACAAAATCTATTTGTTGCATTGGGTAGTTTATTATAATGATTAATAACTAATTCAAAAGGTTCTCCATTTCTACTACAATTTTCATAGTCTGTCTCTTTATATTTAAACATCCATTTCCTATCATTTTCAGTAGGTCCTTTTCCATCTTCAACAATATTAAATAGTTCCATCCAATATATTTTTACACCCCAATGATTACTACAATCATTTACAAACTCTAATGTTTGAGGCATTTCTTTTCCTGTGTTAGCAAAAACAGGATAAACATAATCAGGTAATATTCCTCCATGTGCCTGAATTACTTTGTATAATAAATAAGCAGAAGTTCTACCTCCAGAGAATGAAATAATTGTAGGTTCTTTTAAATAGTAAGAAGATTTTTTATTTATCATCTTGTTCCTTATTGTTTACGTAGATTGCTATTATAGCATAGTGTATTATTTTATATAAGTCTAAGTTGTTCTTTCCATCTTTCTTTCCAAACCTCATAGCATACTTCATAATGTTTCCAAGACAGAATCCTTCTCCATATCCAGAATCAATTATCATATCAGTTGCTTGGTACTTACCGTTAGCATAGTGTTGAGCATATGTATTACCTATATATGCTTTTAGTTCATTTAATATTTTATCTTCGTTAAATTTATAGTTCACTTTTCCATTCCTCTGGTAATGTTTCTTCACTATACCATGTAAAGTTATTTGTCTCTGCCCATTCAGCATGAGTTCTTTTTGTTTTATCTTTTCTTACCTTTGCACCCGGCATAGGTGAGTAAGGTTTTTGAAAAAGAAAAACTAACTCATAATTATCAGGTAAAGCTTTTCTAATATGTAAGTACTTACTATACTCTGCATAGTCCCAGAACCTACCTTTAGCTTCTAGTAATATTGTTTTACCATTTATAACTTTTACAAAGTCTGCTTCGTACTTATGTTGAACAACATACTCTATAGTATCCCAATGATGTTTCCAATCTTTAAGAACTGTTTGATGTATGTCGTATTCCCAAAGACTATCGTATCCTTTTGGTACGTTAATCTTTTTAGGTCTTGGCTTTCTTGGTACTCTCTTAGGCATTCAAATCTTCCAAAGTAATATTTGGATTCTTTTTTACCTGTTTATAAAACCATCTAAGACTATAAGCACTTAACATAAATCTATTGTTAGCAAAGATGTGTGTTTGCTCTGGTATAAATTCATGTAAGTTTTTCTTAGTAATCTTAGTAGCATCCTCTCCTTCAGGTACCATAGTTCTTATCCAACTAATAAGTAAGTCTTCTGCTTTTCTTCTTAAGGCTTTTGAATTTCTAGCATTCATATTTGTGTAACCTCTATAACATTAGGTGGTTTAGGTACTTGAGTTAAGTATCTATAACCTGTTGAATATTTAAACACTCTTAAACCTTTACCATCGTTAGCATCTGCATGACATTCAAACTTATGTCTGCAATATACACAGCCCCTTGCAAGTTTCATGTTACCAGACTTACCATCTGGCTCATCATCATAACATTTATCAGGAGGTGTAGATAACTTAACAGCTTTTTTAATATCAGTTATTTTCTTTTTGATATTAGGCTTGTCAAAGTTATCAGGCTTGAACATAGCTAACTCTCCTGACTCTTTATTAAGAGCAAGGAAGCCACCGTTCTTAGTTCCTTCTGCTTGTTCGTATCCTGCAAGTTGAGCCATGTAACCAAAAGCATCATCCTCTGCTAGTGTTCCATCTCTAAACTTTTTAAATGCAAAACCTGAAGCAGTCTTTACATCTACAACTTCTCCATCAATAACACAGTCCATGTGTCCTTTGATTCCGGATACAGTTATTTCTTTTTGTTCGCTAGTAACTTCGTGTCCAGATAATCTAACAAGAAATAAAACTATCTCTTCAAGCAAGTGTCCGTATAAGAACTTAATAAATGTAGGTGGAGAGATGACCTCTGTTGTATCAGATTCAGAGTTCATTTCATACCACAATTGTCTAGGCTGTTTGCCTATGTTAGACATACGTAAGGCAGGTTTACCTCGTGGACTAGGGTGTGACCAAGTGTAGAGAATCTCTTTCATGGACTCTCCAAACTGTTCTATTGTGTCCTCATCTATGTCAAGATGTTCGCCTTTTCCTAAAGCCGACAATTTATTATATATATCTTCGACCAATGTGTCAAGTGTTTTTTTATTTTTTTTCATCTTCTGACTCCTTAAAAGCTTTAATTACATCTGATGAAAATAATTTTTGAAGACTGACAAGGAACATTCTACTAGCATTGTGGTCTCCACCACATACAGTTTTAAAACTATCTAGTTCATCAACTATAGTTCTAAGCACATCTGTTTTAAATACTAATGTGCAAAACTCATTGTCCCCTACACATAAATTATGAAACCAATAGTCTGATTCAGTTGCTCTGATACCAGATGGTTTATTCCAACATTCATATTCAATACATATATTACCTGTCTTCATCCATGTATCTCTTTCTGATTTAACTTCTATCTTCTTTCCTGTTAGCATATCTGCTATCTTTTGTTCTCTTATTTCTCCATACTGTAAGTCTAAATCAAATTTCTTTTGGTCTTTCTTAGTGGGTTTCACTCCAATCATCTCCTATTTTGTATTCGCCATCCAACGGACAACGAAGTTTAAAATGTTCTCCTGCTTTTACAATACTATTTACAGCAAACTCTCCAATAAAATCAGCTTTATCTTCTGGTACTTCTATCTGCCATTCATCATGTATGTTAGCAACAAACTTATATTCTACTGCATTTAATTTCAATACGTTATCTAATAAAACTAATCCTTGTTTCATTATGATAGCTCCTGCTCCTTGAAGTAAAGTGTTCAAGGCTGAATGAGCATTACGTATATATAGTTTCCTACCGTCTAATCCTTTTAAGTACCCCTTTGCTGATGCTCTTTGTACTCTATCTCTAAGAGATTTAAATGATGGTTTATTATCAAAGAAATATTGTCTAGCTCTTTTACCATCTGCTGTAGTTCCTCCAACCACAGAGCCAAGCTTTTCATCTCCTGCTCCGTACATGAGGGCATAGATGAATGTCTTCGCCTTATCTCTTGATTCAAGTTGTGCAAGTTTTTGATTAGAGGTGTGTATGTCTCCGTTAATGATTTCATTTGTGTATTCCTCGTCATTCATATAATGAGCTAACATTCTAATCTCAAGACCAGAAGCATCAACTCCAAGTAAAACATTACCTTCTTCTACAGTCCAACATGCTCTACATTCTTTACCGTAAGGACTATATACTGCCGGTACTTGTGCCATGTTAGGATTTCTATGTGTCATCCTACCTGTTATAGCACCGTTAGGTATTACAAAGCCATGAACTCTACCGTCTTCTTGAACAGCTTCAACCCAAGAATCAACTTGAGCTATACGTTTTTGAAGCAGTAAAAAGTCTGCTATAAGCTTGGCTTCATGTATATGTGTTATTTGTGATAGAGTTTTCTCATCTACTATTGGTTGACCTGTAGGTGTAAACCTTTCTGGCTTCCAACCAAAGTCTACAAGATATTCTCCAATCTGTTTACGACTACCAAGATTAAAATCCTGTAGTGTTTGTCTCATAAAAGGTTCAAAGTTATTTGTATCTAAACATCTTTGATACTCATCATCTGTAAGTCCACGTTTAGATAAGTCTCCGTCTTTCTTTATGTAAGGTGTGACTAACTTATCATCTACCCATTTAGGTTTAAATGTATTATGAACTTCATCTTCAATGGCTTGTTTCTTTTCTCTTAGTTCAGCTAATAAAAGTTGAGCTTTCATTTCATCAAACTTGAATCCATTAAGCTCTTGTTGTTTCATTATTTTAGCAACGTCTTGTTCTAAGTTTATAGATTGTTTAGAAAATCCTTTACTCTCTTCTCTAAGTTTCTTTAGAACTAAAGCATTGACTTGTACATCTCTAACACAATAGTCTAACATTTCTTTAGAGTAGTTAAGATAATCAGAGAACTCTATTTTATGATAGCCTAATTTATATCCCCACTTCTCAAGGCTATGACCACCTTCTCTATTAGGATTAAATAACCTAGACAATACAAGCGTATCAATGACCGGTATCTTTGACAAGTCAACACCACCGAACTTCTCTACCATTGGTATATCAAATCCGATGATGTTATGTCCTATTAAAGTATCTGCATTAGATAACAGTTCGTAACCTTCTGATAATTTTCCTGGTGGATATTTATATATCTTTCCAGAGTCCATGTCTTGAGCAACTAAGCAATGTATTAGAGTTGCCTTTAGGTCATCTGTTTCTATGTCAAATACTAAGTCCATTAAAATGCCTCGTCTAAACTATCATCAAAAGTAATATCTTCATCTGTTAGTTCAGATAGTCTACCTGTCTCTCCATCATAAATGAGTCTACAAGCCATACCAACATCTCCTGTGTATCTTGATTTAAGTATACGCATTCTTGTTGTTCTAGCTTCATCAGGGTCATCTGATTGTTGATTACGTTCTAATGCTATCACACAATCACTAAGTTGTCCAATGCTATTAGAACCTCTTAGATGAGAAAGAGATACTTCAATACCGTTCTCATGTCCTTTGTTACCATCAACACGTCTCAAGTGTGAAACTAAAATGATTCCTGCACCTGTCTCTTCTACCAAACTTCTAAGTCTAGTCATAATAGAATCAATAGCACGTCTCTCATCTCCTTCATGCACAGCACTAACTAACATGTGAAGATGGTCAACGACTACCCACTTACAATCACAACCAATTATCATAAATCTAAGTTTGGTAAAGATATCATCAATGTCGTTAGTTCCAAAATGAGAATGTACCCATACTCTATTCTTGTTTTCACCGTCATAAAGTATATCAAAGAACTTATCTAGTTCTTCTTTACTAAACCTATCTCTGATTTGGTCAACATACAATCTAGCATTAGCTTCAATAGATAAGATACCGTCAATAGTTCTTCTCCAATCTTCTTCTAATGCAATGATGCCTACATTATCTGTAGTGTTCTTGATAAGATGATGTTCAAGTTCACGTGTTACACTTGATTTACCAAGCCCTGTACCACCTGTAAGAGTTACAAGTTCACCTTGTCTAAGACCATAGAGTTTCTTATTCAGTCCTTCGTATGGGTAAGGTACACTTTCTTTTCTCTCACGGTTATGGAACTTCTCACGTTGTTCAGAGACATTTATAACACCAGATGGTGTATAAACTTTAGCAGCCCACCAAGCTTCAACAAACTCTTTATGTCTGTTGTTTTTAAGCATGTCGTTAGGGTCTTTCCAACCGTTAGGTAACGTAACTATTCTAGCCTTGCCCGGTTTAAAAAGTCTAGCAACTTTGATACTAGCTTCTTGTCCTGCCTTGTCTTTATCAAAAGCAATAATGACGTTTTCAAAGTTATCAAAGAACTCTAAGCTTTCCTTGATGTCTCTTACTGCACCATTGGCACCACGTTTGATAGATACTACAGCCCACTTAGAACCAAGCAGTTCATAAGTAGCCATAGCATCACACTCTCCTTCAGTAACGGTAACATATTTACCACCCTTGAAAAGTTGTTGACCAAACAATCCTGTATCGTTATAGCTTCCAGAAACATAGAAGTCTTTGTCTCTACAGTTTCTAACTTTAGTAGCTGATAGCTCATGCCCATTGTAGTAGGGATAAAAATGTTTAACGACATTACCTTGTAAGTCATGGACACATTTAACCCCATACTTCTGAGCAGTTGGCATAGAAATTTTTCTATCAGTTAATGCTGAAAACTTTCCTTCATCTACCATATCAGGTTGTTTAGTTGTTGCTGTTGTAACTGTTTGCATATCCTTTCCTCCACATGCTTTAGTATAGCTAGGCATGAACTCTCCACAGCTAAAGCATTTTGCTGAGTCATCTTCATTGATTCCTACAGCATCACTACTTCCGCAAAGTGGACAAGGTTGATGTAACTTATCCCAAGTTTTATCCATGTTAGCCCTCACTATGATTTAAGATACTTCGTTTAAAGACTCGTCTTCGTTTGAAGTTTCTTCTTGTTCAACTATAGCTTCAGGACTATCTTTTAGTACAGCTTCAAGATTATTCTGATGTCCTTGAGAAGCAAAGTTTAAAGCTTCAACTACAGTATTTAAAGTACCTATCTTAGTAATAGATATATTAGCATTAGCTCTTCTTTGCTCATCTTCAATCTTTGAAACATCATAGACTGATTCGCCATCATCATTTTTAATAGTAATAATCATATTAAAATTCCTCGTTGTCTGAACTAGGTTCAGTATATTCTACTAGATTAGTAACCTTTACAGCTATTAACTCTGCAAACGTACCATACTTTCCTGTGTAAGGTTTAATCTTCACAGTAACTTCTGAGCCATTACCAACACTAATATCTAAATCGTTGCCATCGTTGTCAACTAATTTAGGTGCAGGGTTGGTTGTCCCATCATGCCTATCTACTTTTCTACTGAATGAGAAAGCAGGTTCATCATATTTAGGTTGACCATCTCTGGTTCTAACCCTTGATAAGCCAAGACCTTCTAATCTAGTAGCAGTATCTTCGTCAGTCAGCACAACTATTCCGTACTTATGTGGTTCAAACTTAGTGTTTGGTGTGCTGATATTTGCCCACATAGCTTTTCCATCTACATACTCATACATATATTTGTTCCTCCTATAGGTTTATTTTTAGTATTAAGTGTTTGGAGTCTATCATACTTTTTGTTTTTGTGCAAGTCTTTTTGCTCTTCTTCTTGCATTGTTTCTATCTCGTATAAACTGTATAGATATTTGTAAATCTTCCCACAACTCATCAAGGACTAACTTCTTCTGTTCCCTGTTGAGCTTGGTAAGTATTATTAAATCTGATTTCTTTGGAATCCATGTGTCCCAAAATGCCTTGTCCATTTCAGTCCATGTCCAAGCTATATTTTTTTCTATTGAATGTGATTTGAATTGTAGTTTCATATAACCCTCCAGTTAAAACTTAGTCTGGTTTTAGTGGCACTAGACCAGAAACTAGCACGATTGCTCGTATGTCTTTAGGTTCAGGAAGGTTGGTTGAGGGCTACACCTTTGGACATACCTATCATACGGAGTAATTATATTATTCCTGTCCCTCTTTGTCAACTCTTAAATCTAATAATTTAACTTTATATTCGTCCTTGTTCCAAGTAAGTTCATAGCATATTGGGTGTTTAGGATTATCGTCATTATATTTTCTAACATAATCTTCCCAAGCTCTATACTCTGCCTTAGTCATTGGCGTTAGTTCAGTATGTTTTATCTCGTCCACCATTCAGGCTTCTCCCTGTTCTTGTTCCATTGTGCGTAATGTTTCTCATGTATCACATAGTCCCTGTATGCTACAATAGGGTCGCTATCTTTGTATACATCTGGCATAGCCTGTGCAAGTGGTGTCATACTTGTATGTGTAATATTATCAGGCATCTTACTTAAAGGCTCTTCAAGTTTTACAATACTTGCATGAGTCTTACCATACCTGTAGTTGTATTCCATACCAAGTGCTAAGAAATGTCTATACAACCATGAGTAATTACTGCTTGACTCTCTTGCCCAGATAGTACAAGGATGATTCTTGTATGCAGTTTTGTAAAGTCCTACACTATCTGCATACTCGTCACCGTCTAACACTCTATGAGCTGTGCAAAGCATCTGAGCTGTTTCAAGTGGCATCTTCACTAGCATCTTATCAGGCTGTGCTTCTGCTGATATGACTGGACACTCATCAAAATAAAATATGTTCATTTATTCTTGTCCTCTTTGTCTATAAGTATTATTCCTACACCTACTATACAGAATAACATAAACAATATTACTACTGCAAGTCCTATTACTTCGCCTATCATGATTTACACTTAATGTATTTATATTGTTCTCTTGACCATTCTAAATCAAATAGACATACCAATCTATATTTAGTGGACTCTAAATTGCGAACATCAGACATATGCACATCGTGAATTTCTGCATAACTTGTTAGCATAGAATCTATTTCGTTAATTCTTCTAACCCATTCATGCATTTCTTCTGGAGTTAGTTCGATAGTTGTTTTAGTTTTTAAATGTTTTACTTTCATTTTCCTTGCCCTCTATATTTCTTATGGTTAGCTTTCTTATTTTTATTCATGGTAGAGTAGCCAACATTACCTCTACCTTGACTTGTCTTCTTACCTCTTATACCTGTGGCTGAAGTATGAACACTACTAAATGCTTTTGATTTAACTGCCATAACTATACTCTATTTCTAAAAAGATATAACAATCCCTTTAATTTTTCAACTGATAAATGTTTTAAATGTTTAGGTATATTATTATATATATTTTTATTATTCATTTTATTATTATTTTCTTTTTTTCTTTTTAACTTGTTAAGCATTTTACACCTCCTAAAAATATTGTCAAGTAATTTTATTAAAAAATATCAATTAACTTTAAGCCTGTTTAAGAGCCTCTTGTTCCATACCAATACCCTCATATGACTTGGTTAGATAACTGCTCACCATGTAGCTCATATGCTCTTCTATCCTATGTATAATATCTACTTCTGATACTTCCATTGGTTTATCCCACGTTCTTATATCATCATAAAGAAAGTCGACAAATGTTCTAAACTTAGTTGCCGATAATTTATTTAGGATATATTCTCTTGCACATATGTCCTCTAGTTTTTTATATAATGTTCTGTTCATCTCTCCTCCTCCTCAACTAATTCTTTTACCATGTCCCTACTAAACCAATTAAATTCTTGGTTAGCGTTCTTTTCCAACAGATACTTGGCGTTCTCAAAACCCATTGGCTCATTTACCCAGACATTTAAAAGCCTTACACTCATGTCAAGTTTTTCAAGTGTGTCAAGTATGTCTTGCTTTTCAAAGTAATAATCATTGTATACTCTACTCATCTTTATCCCTCCATTTCAAAGTTATCTAAATCTATCTCAGCTAATCTACTAGCTTCGTTCTCTATCCATTCAACATCATCAGAAGTTTTACTTAACTCCTTATAATGTTTCTCATAGAAATCCTCATATAAGTTCTCTATGTATATTGCTTGTCGTGTATTCATGCTCATATTAATTCCTCATCATATCCACATTCTATTAAGTATTCCTTAAACTCTTTATCAGACATATCTTTAACACTATCTAACATAACATCATAAGCTATCCTAGCTAAGTCCTTCCATTCCATATCATCGACAGTATTTTCTGCCCATTCTTCTTTAGTCATGCTCATTATTTATCCCTCCTGTGTAAGTAATAACCTGTAGCAAGTCCTGTTAATAAATATACTACTGCCCAAAGTGTTATGTTGTCAAACATTTTTTTTCAACCTCCTTATCTGCACGTTCTGTGGCTGTTGTTTCATAATATCTTCTTGACATCTAACAGTCACCCACTCCCTTTTAAACTCGTGCTTGTTCCTAACCTTTGCAAAAAAGTTAAAGGTTATAGTCTTGTATTCGTAATAGTCCTTGTGAAGTTTCATTAGTCCTCCTCAGGATATTGTTCTTCATAGCTTTTAAAACCTACAACTTTAGCTTCATGCTCAAACTCTTGAAAGTTTCTAAAGTAATGCTCGTTGTGATTAGCTATGTGTTGATTTTCTTCAGCATGAGCATATCTAATTGCTTCTGCTTTTCTATCTGCATCAACTTCAATAGTTGCTATGTAATGTCTTTCGACTTCAATAATGTATGTACCCTCTTGGCTCATCTACTTACCCTCCTTTTGGTATTGTCATACTCTCTTTCAGTTAAGTATGAATATGATTTTAAAAATTCTAATTTTGATAAGATGTAAAAGTCTTTCATCTTTTCCTTGTCATCAGAAAAATCTACATCTTTAAATACTATTTGTAATTGTTCCATTATTTACCCTCCTATGAATAATATTTTAATGTAGCGTTTATTTCTTCAACCATACTATTAGAACTTTCTTTGTGTATTGACTCGCCTTGTGCAATACTTTCTAAATGTTCTTTAAGTTCTAGTATTAGATTTTTTATTTCTTCGTTCATAATGTGTAGCCCTCCGACTAATTAAATTTACAAATCTATAATTACATAAAATCAATACAGATTGCAACCAATCGTATATAAATTTTATATACTTTATTTCTTGCAAAGTCTTTTAAAATAGTGTAATGAGCTGTCATAAAAATAATTTTAAAAAAAGTGTTGACACCATAATTTTAGTCATGTATATTAATCACATGTCGGCTTGGAAGGGTGACGACACAAAACTTAAAGAGGAACTTCACTGAAATAAAATTCAAACCACATGTTGCCGAAAGGTTTTTTATTTCTTAAAGCTAAATAAAATTTAATGTGCTTTACAGAGTTGAAATTCTAAGAACATAGCAATTTGCAAAACGCTGTAAGTATTAAGAGTAGTCTGAAAGGGTGCATAAAGTAGACGACAAGTTCCTGAACTTTATGCCTGATTGGTGCAAGGGTGTACAACTTTGTTAATGTCTCGAAACAAACCATGTGGCTACCTGCTCTGTAAAGCATATTAGATTATCGATTTATAAGTTATGGTAATTTTTATAACTTGTAAGATTGACGTTGAACATAGAAACTAATCTAAAGTATCAAGTTGAGGAGAAAAGACTCCTGCATTGTTAAGGCTTGAGCATATCGCAAGATGTGACAAAGAGATAAGATAAAATAATGTGTAAGACGGACAGAACTAGAAAGATAATACACGAAAAGATGGTATTATAAGCATGATTCGTAGTCATGAATGGGTTGGATGAGTCCCATACTAGTTACATAAAGACGAAGCAAATTGAAGTAGTAATGCTTTATGTAGTATGTCCCTGTGAACTAAAAGTGTAGTAATACAACGATAAACAAGCGTTTTATTGGAGAGCAAACCTCCTTTAAAATAGGGCAGTTATGCGTGTGCAGTTGAGAAGAAAAAGATTTGGGTAGAGGGTGAAAAACCCGAAGTAATTAGTAGGCGTTGACTGTGTTGTATAGGACTCCTGTAGAATAAGAGTGTTGCTGCATCCTATATTATCTTGCAAGAGGTGACGACAATTATAAATTTTACCTAGAGGCTGTATGTAGTGGTAGCTCCCTATAACAGCCTCGTTTTTTTATTATAAAAAGTAAGCACTCACTAACTTATTTAGGTCATAAAAAACCCCCAATAAAGGGGGTAAAACTTTTGAAGTTTTTACGGAGTATTAGTTCAGTTATGCCACCTCTACTTTTGCATTGTATTCAAGATTTAAAATGCTTTCATTATATCCAATAACAAAGCCAAGCATCTCCTGTCTACTGTTAAAGCGTTTAAGGTCGTGTCCGTAGTAATGCCCTAAAGTAATACTATATTCATTAAACATCAAGCCCTCTTTGGCTATGCTTGATTGTGTAGCATAAGAATCATAACCATATTTAATTAAGTTCTTTTCAAATTTTGCACATTGAAAAGCATAATAATATTTATTATTGCCTCTTAATTGAAAAGTTATTTTTTCCTTTGCTTCTTTATATTCAAGTTCTCTTTCTTTGTGAAAGCGTTTACTCATTTCTTTTATTGATTCACCTATCATTTTTTACTCCTTGCTTTTAAAAAGCATATGTTTCTACCACGAAAAGCCCTAATTAAAGAGCTTGTTATCGTGGTTAGAAAATTATTTTAATAGTGTATATCTTCTAAATCTATTTCACAACCTACATTTCCGCCTGTTCTTGTAGTCTCATAACCTTGAACAGAAATAGTATCACATTCTCTACATTGATAGACATCAACTTCATAAGTCTGATTTTCTCCAACATAATCAATGTCTTTACTTCTACAATTAAAGTTCATACAGACTGGATTCTCATAATAAGAATCGGCATCCTTTTCATCTAGCTTTAATGTTTCAGCAGGTGTAATAAAAGAATTAGGAAACAAATCCAAATATTTTTTCTTACTCAATTTATTTTTTTTCATAATATTATTTTCTCCGTTTGTTAATAATAAAAATATATATAACCATATAAAAATTTAAAAATCAAGACCTTGAAAAATAATATATACTTTTTTTCATTTAGGGGTTGACATTTACAGAAAGCGTTTAAATTAAAAAGACATACTAAGGCTAGGCTTACATCGATAATTCAATACATGGCTTCTGTGTGCGTCTGTTAATGTTAAGTTATGTTATATTATAAGTGGCGTTTATAATGTAAAAAGTAAGTGCTTACTAACTTATTGGAGACAAAAAAAAGCCCCCAATTAAGGAGGCATTTTTTAACGTGGTTAGGGGTTAATCTATATCTTCATAAAGTTCACTACCCTCACCTGTTGAAAATATAAGCCAATAACCGCAATTTTCACAATCTTCACGGGTTGAAGTCTGGTCAAGTGTAGGAGCATTACATTTAGGGCATACACTAGGAACTAAATCAAAGCCTGTAGTTTTTTCTATTTTTATTGTCATAATTAATTTCTCCGTTAGTTTCTACCACCAAAAGCCCCAATAAAGGAGCTTAATATTTGGTGGTTAGGGGTTATTTATACTCTATACTTTCGCTTTCAAGTTTCCAATTTTCAAAATCATTAATTTTATAACCAACTAATTTAAACCACATTCTGTGAAATTTTTTGTCATTATCAATTAATATAAAAGCTGTTGTATTTTCTTTTATAAAAGTATCAAAAGAATGTATATCTAATTTTTTCTTAGAAAATTTTAAATCTGTATTTTCTGTAAAAATAGATTTAAGATTCATTCCTTTTTCTTTGAACATTTCCCCAACTTCAATAATTTCTTCAACTGAAAAAATGTTTACTTTGTTTTTATTACTCATTTTATTTACTCCTTTTTAAATTAAGTTGCCTATTATAAACATGAAAAATATCAGATTAGCAAGAACTTTTTTAATTTTTTTTAAATTATTTTTAAATGATGATGTGAGACAAGATTATAAAATCTAATAGGTTAGCATTAAAAATCTTTAAAAGTTTAACAGAGGGGCTTAGGATTGCTTGTAGAGGTGTTGAAGTTTTAAAAGTGTATGAAGTTTTAAAAGTAAACTTTATAAACTTTATAAACTTTTAACGTCTCATTAACTAGACTTGATAAACTTATAAAGTTTTAAAAGTATGACACTTTGTATGACACTTTTGACGCTTTAAAAGACTTTAAAAGTTATCCACAGAGTTATCCACAAGTTATACAAAGACTTTACAAGCTGTGGATAAGTTGTTGATATCCTGTGTAAAGTCTTTACAAGTGGGCAGGGCAGGAGCCACCCACCCCCACCCCCTATATATATGTAAATCACATACATTTCTAACCAATATTGACATTAACCAGTTGGGCTTTATAAAGCTTTAAAACTTCACAAACTTTATAAACCTTTGGACATAAAAAAACCCCTAGTATTTTGTTAAGTTTGTTATAACAAGTTATAGGGGTTTACGAATAATTATATAAAAATTATAATGAGGTTTGGGTGGGCTATGTATGTATTTAAACCGGGGGACGTTTTCAACTTTATTATACACATCTTTTTTCCATTTGTCAAGACTTATTTGAAAAAACTTTAAAAACTTTAAAAAGACTTGACAAATGTGTAAAGTGAGTCTATAATATAGGGTATGTCATATTTACCGGAAAAGAAAAGAAACCTCACAGAGAAACAACAAGCATTTCTAAACAATCTTGTTGAGACCGGTGGGGATTTCAAAAAGTCAGCCGAACTTGCAGGGTATTCAGGCAATCACTATCAAATATTAAAATCTCTTAAAAGCGAAGTAGTAGATATTGCCAGTGACGTACTTGCAAGGGAAGCCCCTACAGCAGCATTCAAGCTTATAGAGATTATGAATTCTAATAAGCCTGTACCACAAGCTAACAATAAATTAGCTGCTGCACAAACAATATTGGATAGAGCTGGTGTTGTTAAAACAGATAAGTTAGATGTCAATCATAATGTTAGTGGTGGTATCTTTATATTACCAGAAAAACAAACCATAGACATCACAGCAGAGGATGGCGAATATGAAACTTTGGATAACTGAACACGTTAATGAAGATGGAGCAGCTATTGGTCCATACATTAAAGCTGAAACAGTAGCTGAAGCAAATAGAATAGCAATACAGTATGGATTGTTAGTACTGGGTGAAATCCAAGAACTACAACACGATACTACAGTTAAAAAGAAAACGGTGCATTAAATGAGCAAGAAAGACCCAAGATTAGCAAGAGCAGGAGTATCTGGTTTTAATAAACCTAAACGAACTCCTAATCACCCTAAGAAATCACATATAGTTGTTGCCAAAGAAGGTGACAAGATAAAAACTATTAGGTTTGGTCAAAAAGGTGCTAAGACTGCAGGTAAACCTAAAGCAGGTGAATCAGCACGTATGAAAGCAAAACGTAAATCTTTTAAAGCTCGTCATGCTAAAAACATTAAGAAAGGTAAAATGTCAGCAGCTTATTGGGCTGACAAAGTTAAATGGTAGTCAAAGGAGACTAATGGTAGCAAAATACTTTAAAAAATTTCATAAACTTATGAAATATACAAGAATACAAAGAATGATTAATAAATTTATAGAGGAGTAAATATGGATATAATAATCGCAGTAATAGTAGCAGTAATAATAGCAGGGGCTGTTATTAGTAAACAAAAACCAGAATGGATTGATACTATCAAAGGTTGGTTAGGATTATAAACTATGCCGCACCTTGGAGGAATCAAGTTTAAAGCCTTACACAAACAACATGGTAGACTCTCTATGAGAAGAAACCAAGGCAAACCCGGTAATGTTACTCGTGATGAGTTTAGCGATAACTGGGATAAAATCTTCGGTAAAAAGAAGAAAGGAGACGATAATGCCAAGAAAAAAGACAACGACTAAGAAGAAGTCGACTGTTAATAAAGCCGGTAACTATACGAAGCCGACTATGCGTAAGAGGCTTTTCGAGAAGATTAAAGCTGGTACCAAGGGTGGTAAAGCCGGGCAATGGTCAGCTCGAAAAGCCCAGCTCTTAGCAAAAGAATACAAAGCTAAAGGTGGTGGTTATAAATAATGTCAAATTTAAAGAAGTCTCAAAGGAGTCTTAGACAATGGACCAAACAAAAATGGCGTACCAAAAGTGGTAAGAAATCGTCAGAAACAGGGGAAAGGTATCTCCCGGAGAAGGCTATTAAGGCACTCTCAAAAGAAGAATACGCCAGAACAACAAGAAAGAAAAGAGAAGATACAAAAAAAGGAAAGCAACATTCTAAGCAACCAAAGAAAGTTGCAAGAAAAACAAGAGCTTATAGAAAAGTAAAATGAAAGAAGGATACATAAAAAGAGCTACATCTACTATACCTTTTGGATATGAGTTAGTTGATGAATCAAGTTCTTTTTTAAAACCTATTGATGAAGAGTTAAAAGCATTACAAATAGCTGAGAACATGGTAGTAAACGAAGAAGTATCATTACAAGCTGCATGTGATTGGTTAGAATATAAGACGGACAGACGAATGTCTGCTCCGGGCTTGAAAAAACACATAGATAAAAAATATGGATTACGAAGCGAAAGATTGGGAAATCAACCCACATCTTTACTTGCAAGATAAAGACGGTAACTTTGTAAGAAAGAAAGATGGTACGCCTCGTAAAAAAGGTGGTAGACCTCCTAAAGATGCACAAGATGCAGCACGTAGAACTATCACTCGTAAACAAAAGAACATTCAAAAGCTTGAACAAAAATTAAACAACGCTAGAAAATCGTTCAAGAAACAAAAAGAAACACTTCAAAAACTTGATAACACTAAAGAAGGTGTTGTCACGCCTGATGAGTTAGACAACTTACCTAAAGCTGTCAAAGAACAACTAGATAATCATCAAGTATTATTCCATCCTAACGAAGGTCCACAGACAGACTTCCTTGCTGCTGGTGAAAAAGATGTGTTATACGGTGGAGCTGCTGGTGGTGGTAAATCTTATGCTATGTTAGTTGACCCACTAAGATACGCACATCGTAAAGCCCATAGAGCTTTGATACTTAGAAGGTCTATGCCAGAGCTTAGAGAGATGATTGATAAATCTCGTGAACTATATCCACAAGCATTTCCCGGTGCTAAGTTTAGAGAAGTAGAAAAGCTTTGGAACTTTCCAAGCGGTGCAAAGGTTGAGTTTGGATTCCTTGAAAGAGATGCAGACGTATACAGATATCAAGGACAAGCATATAGTTGGATAGGATTTGATGAGATAACTCACTTACCAACAGAGTTTAGTTGGAACTATCTTGCTTCACGTCTTAGAACAACTGACCCAGAGATACAAACATACCTACGCTGTACTGCTAACCCCGGTGGTGTTGGTTCTCATTGGGTAAAGAAAAGATATATAGAACCACACGAATCAAATAAATCATTTATAGGTGGCGATGGTCTTACCCGTAAATTTATACCTGCCAAACTTGCTGATAATCCATATCTTGCTGATGATGGTATTTATGAGCAAATGCTTAAGTCTTTACCACCCATTCAAAGACGACAGCTATTAGAAGGTAATTGGGACGTAGCAGAAGGAGCTGCATTTGTAGAATTTGACCCAACAGTTCATGTTATTGCTCCTTTTGCCCTGCCTTTACACTGGGAAAGAGTTAAAGCAGTTGACTACGGATATGCTGCAGAATCATGTTGTTTATGGGGAATAATGGACATAAATGACAATACTTTAATAATTTATAGAGAATTATACAAAAAAGGCTTGACAGGAGACGAATTAGGTGCTATAATAACAGATATGGAGACAGAAGACCCTTTTTCTGTGAATGGGGTTTTAGATACAGCAGCTTGGGCAAGAACAGGTACAACTGGTCCAACTGTAGGAGAAAGTTTAATTAGAGCTGGTCATAAATTAAGACGAGCTGATAAGAATAGAATACAAGGTAAAATACAAATACACGAGTATTTAAAAGTTAGAGAAAACGGTAGACCTAAGTTACAGATATTTAATACATGTCCGAACTTAATAAGAGAATTACAGTCTATACCGTTATCTAAAATTAATCCTGAAGATGTTGATACGAAAGCTTCAGACCACGCATATGATGCTTTACGTTATATGATTATGAGCAGACCAAGAATGGAAAGCCCATTAGAAAGGATTAGAGGTTTAAAACGTGAGATGTATAGACCAGTAGATTCTACATTTGGATATTAATAGATGGCAGAACAAGACAATACATTTTTAAATGCTGATTACATCTACGAAGAAGTAGAAGGTGAGTCTGGTAAAAACTTAACACTGCCTGATGACCAGCGTAGAAATCTTATTGGTATTATCAAAGGTAGATATGCTCAAGCAGAAGATGCTAGAGAAACTGATGAAAGAAGATGGTTACGGGCATATGAAAACTACAGAGGTCTTTATAACAAATCTGTAAAGTTTAGAGACTCTGAAAAATCTAGAATATTTGTTAAGATAACCAAAACAAAAGTACTCGCTGCTTTTGGTCAACTTGTTGATGTTATCTTTGGTACAGGTAAGTTTCCTATTGGTATAGCAGAAACTAAAATACCTGAAGGCGAAACAGACTATGCACACCTTGATACTTCTAATCCTGTACCGGGAATAGAAACTACAGAAGGTGAGATACCAGATGATATCGGTAATAGAATAGATAGCCCTTATGATGTTGGTTACGAAGGAGATGGTAGAACTTTAAAACCGGGTGCTAGTTTTTACAACGGTATATTTGAAGATAGTCTTGAAGACAAAGCTGAAGAAGCTGGTATTCTTACAGATGGCACAAGTCCTGACCCACAAGCAATAGAGTTATCTCCTGCACAAAGAGCTGCAAGAAGAATGGAGAAACTAATCCATGACCAGATTGAAGAATCAAACGGTAACTCAGAATTAAGAAATGCTCTTTTAGAATCTGCTCTACTTGGTACAGGGATTGTAAAAGGACCATTTAACTTTAACAAGAAACTTCACAAGTGGGATACAGGTGAAGATGGTGAAAGAACTTATAACCCATTAGAAGTTAGAGTACCTAGAATAGAATTTGTAAGTTGCTGGGATTTTTATCCTGACCCATCAGCAACTAATATGGATGAATGTGAATATGTAATCCATAGACATAAAATGAATAGAAGTCAACTAAGGCAGCTACGTAATATGCCTTACTTTGATGAAGATGCAATTAGAGCATGTATTCAAATGGGTCCTAATTACGTTGAAAAAGATTTTGAATCTTCTCTAAAAGATGATGCAAGAGCTGATGAATCTTACGATAATAACTTTGAAGTTATTGAGTATTGGGGAATCATGGATGCAGAATATGCTAGAGAAGTAGGTATTGAACTTAACGATGATATAGATGATTTAGATGAAGTTCAAGTAAACGTATGGATATGTGGAGACCAACTTTTAAGAGCTGTAATAAATCCATTTACTCCATACAGAATACCATATCATTCGTTCCCATACGAAAGAAACCCATATAACTTCTTTGGTATTGGTGTAGCAGAAAATATGGATGACAGTCAACAAATTATGAACGGTCATGCAAGAATGGCTGTAGATAATTTAGCAATGGCTGGTTCTTTGGTATTTGATGTAGATGAGTCTGCTTTAGTTGGTGGACAATCAATGGAAATATATCCGGGTAAGATATTCAGAAGACAAGCTGGTATGCCGGGACAAGCTATACATGGTTTAAAATTTCCTAATACAGCACCAGAGAACATGATGATGTTTGACAAGTTTAGACAACTTGCAGATGAGCAAACAGGTATACCTAGTTATTCACACGGACAAACAGGTGTTCAAAGTATGACAAGGACTGCTTCTGGTATGTCCATGTTACTTGGAGCATCAAGTTTAAATATTAAAACAGTTATCAAAAACCTTGATGACTTTTTATTGAAGCCACTTGGAGAAGCTTATTTCCAGTGGAACATGCAATTCCTAGAAGATGAGTTGGATGTAAAAGGTGATTTAGAAGTTAAAGCTACTGGTACAAATAGCTTGATGCAAAAAGAAGTACGTTCTCAAAGATTGACAATGTTCTTACAAACTGCACAAAGTCCTGCTATTGCACCGTTTGTTAAGATTTCTAAACTCGTAAGTGAACTAGCCTACAGCTTAGATTTAGACCCTGATGAAATACTCAACGACCCTGAAGAAGCTGCAATAATGGCTCAAATAATAGGAATGCAAAATGCTGGACAAACGATTGGCGAGGAGACTCAACCTACTGACGGGCAACCCGGAGCTATGGGAGGCATTCAAGGAACACCTCAACAACCTCAAGAGCTTGGACCTACAGGCACTGGTGGTGGCAACATCGGAACAGGAAATGTTCCGGTTGCAGGGGAAGGTGAATTCTCTGGTACGCCTAGAGCAGTTGGACCTACAGGTTAAAGAGGCAATTACTAGGAAGGAAGAAAAATGATGTTAAAAGATGATAAAGATAGAATGGGTTACGCAAATGGCGGTTATGACTTGCATGAAGACTTTATAGATTCTAATGATAAGTTTGCTAAAAGAATGGCAGAAATGTATACAGCCGATGTAAAAAATACTAAAGATAGAGATAAAGCTGTAGAAGGATATATAAGAGATAAAGTTAAAGTAGCTAAAACTTTAGGTTTAGATAAATTTAATAAAGAATATTACGAAAAAGAAATATCTAAAGCTAGAAGAGAAATAGATGAAGAAAATAATCCATTATTAGGTACAAGACAAATAAAAGCTGATGGAGGTCCTTTAGTAGGCGACCAAAAAAAATTAGATGTTGATGGTGACGGAACTATTGATTCAAGTGATTTAAAAAAATTAAGAGAACAAAAACAAGAAGGTGGATTACTTGAAGACGATAGAGAACAGTTTTTCTTAGGAGGTCTTAAAGAAAAATTAAGAGGTATGAAAAAATATGATGTTGACTCTAGTAATGTCGGGGGTATTTTTCAAATTTTAGAAATGTTAAAAGAAAATAGACAGAATTATGAAGAAGGCGGTTCAATAGATGACCAAATGATGATGGTTATGACACCTTCAATGGAATCTGAAATGGAACCTGATGGAGAAATGGAAGATAATTACACAAGATTTATAATGGAAGAAGCATTGACAGAAGAAGAAGAAGATATGCTTATGTCCAAACTAGAACAAGATGAGGAACTAGCTATGATATTTGATAAAGTCATAGACGTTGCTCAAGAATTTGCTGGAGCTGGTCCTGTTGAAGGTCCGGGTTCAGGAGTCTCTGACAGTATACCTGCTAGGTTATCTGATGGAGAATTTGTCTTTACTGCAAAAGCTGTAGAAGAAATCGGAGCTGACAATTTAATGGCTATGATGAAAGACGCTGAAGCTAAAGCAGATGAAAGACAACCGCTTCAAGAAGGTGGAACACCTGAGTTAAGAGAAGAAACTAGACCTATAGAAACTCCAAAAATGGTTGAACAAACTATTAGAGTTGAAAGAGGTCCACAAACTGAACAAGTTGGTGTAAGTGGTTCTCTTCTTGATTCACGTGAAGAAGATGAAGAATATACCAATCCTTTAGAAAGACCACCAATACATGGAGCTTATACACGATAAAGCTACCCGAAGATATTCGGCACTTTATTATATATTAACCCGAAAGGCTACCTTTACAAGAACAAGCCCTGCACAGTCGACAAACGCAGCTACCTTGTTAAACGAAGCCCTGAGTAAGGAGAAAAGAAAATGACTAATAAAGTCCAAGCAGAGGAAACGCCAAATCCTTATAATGCGAAAAAAGAATGGCACACAGAAGATAAACCTTTTGTATCATCAGAATCTTTGTATTTTGAAGAGCCTTCAAACAAGTTATTTAAAAGTGACGATGTTACTGAAATAAATGAAGAAGGAAGTGTAAATACTGAAGAACTGGAATCACGTAAGGATACACCTTATAAGAAACCAGACTACAAAAAAAGATACGATGATTTAAAAAGACATTACGATAGTAAACTTAATGAGTTCAAAAGCAGAGAACAAGAGTTAATAGAGGAAGCTACTAAAAATAGAACCGAATATAAAGCTCCAAAAACTGAAGAAGAACTCGAAGATTTTAAAAACCAATATCCTGATGTCTACGAAGTTGTAGAAACTGTTGCTCACATGCAAAGTGAGACTAAAGCAAAAGTTCTAGAAGAACGCCTTAGTAAACTTCAAGAAAGAGAGAATCAGTTAGTACGACAAGATGCAGAAAAAAGGTTAATGGAAAGACATCCTGATTTTGAAGATATCAGAAACAGTGACGACTTTCATGGTTGGGCAAAAGACCAGCATAAGTCTATCCAAGATTGGATATACAATAATGCTGACGATGCTGACCTAGCTTCACGTGCTTTAGATTTGTTTAAAAAAGATTTTGGTATTGAACCTACAAAGACAAAGTCATCTTCTAAACAGACTAGAAAATCTGCTGCTGATATGGTCTCTACAAAAACAACAAGCGTAGAACCTAAACAACAAAAGATTTGGTCTGAAAAGGAGATTGCTGCCATGAGTGTTGCAGAATTTGATAAGTACGAACAGGAAATATCAGATGCAATGCAAGAAGGCAGAATCGTAAAGTAAACTATATTTAACTACAAGGAGAATGTATCATGGCTCAATATTTTGAACCTTCAACAGATACTGATGCTAACTTTGCTAACTCCGTAGCTGGACAAACTAATAGTTTCTTCCTACCTTCCGTTTACTCTAAAAAGGTTTTAAACTTCTTTAGAAAATCTTCGGTTGTAGAAGCTATTACTAACACCGACTATGCCGGTGAGATTTCTGCCTACGGAGACTCAGTAAAAATCATCAAAGAACCAGTAATCTCTGTCTCTGATTATACCAGAGGTAGCGACACTACTGCAACTAAACTAACTGACCAAGAACTAACATTAGTTGTTGACAGTGCTAAAGCTTTCAAATTCATCGTAGATGATATTGAAACAAATATGTCACATGTAAACTTTAAAGAAGTAGCTAGTTCATCTGCTGCTTATGCTTTAAGAGATTCATATGACGCTGCTGTTATCGCAACTATGTTCTCAGGAGTTTCAAGCTCATCACCTGACCACGTGTTAGGTACTGACAATGCTACTGACTTAGCTGCTGGAACTTTTGACGGTACTGGTAACTTGGACATTGGTTTTGGTACTAACGAGCATGACCCAATAGACGTTATGGCTAGAATGGCAAGACTATTAGACGAGCAAAATGTTCCTGAAGAAGGAAGATGGTTCGTTGCTGGTCCTGACTTCTACGAAGTTCTAGGTCAAGCTTCTTCTAAATTGTTATCTGTAGACTTCAACGCAGGTCAAGGTTCAATTAGAAATGGTTTAGTATCTAGTGGAAAATTAAGAGGATTTGATATGTACAAGTCTAACAACATTGCTGCAACATCTAATGCTGCTGGTAAATGTTTAGCTGGTCATATCTCATCTACTGCAACTGCTAACACAATTCTTTCAACAGAAGTCCTAAGAGACCCAAGTTCTTTTGGCGACATCGTGAGAGGTCTTCATGTCTATGGAGCTAAAGTTCTTAGACCTGAAGCATTAGTAAGTGCTTTCTACGGTATTGATTAAGAATAATCATTTGGGGGAGTCTTAGGACTCCTCCTTTTTTGAGGAGATAAAATGGAAAACGAAAACATGACAGGGAACCCAAAACCTAGTGGAAATATTTCTTACTACAAATCTTTAAAAGAAAAAGAAGAAATGTGTAAAGAAATGGCTGGATACAATGACAGCTTAAAAGAGGGATATTATAACGAAAAAAATAAAGTGGAGAAATAATGTACGGTAAAAAGAAAATGATGTATGGTGGCGAAGCTCGTCAACAAGCTGCTAGTGGTTTATATGCAAGAAAAAAAATGAAACATGGTGGACCTCATATGAAAGGTTCTCAACCTATGTATTCTGAGGCTATGCCAAAAGCTAAAGCTAACTAATGAAAGTCTCAGCACCTAAAGGCTATCACTGGATGAAGTCCGGTAAGTCTTATAAATTAATGAAAGACCCTTCAGGTGGATATAAACCTCATAAGGGTGCAAGTAAAAAAGCAAACTTTGAAATTCAAAAGGTACATAAAAAATAATGGCTACTACATATCTAGATTTAACTAACGAAGTATTAAGAGAACTCAATGAGATTCCGTTGACTGCTGCAAACTTTGCAAACGCTACAGGATTACAAAAGTTTGTAAAAGATACTGTTAATAAATCTATCTATGATATAGCTAACGAAGAACCTCAATTACCTTTCTTTTCTGCTGGTGTTAGTGGCTCTACAGACCCTTTTTATGGGAACGTAACAGTTGCTACAGTAACAGGTCAAAGATTTTATACATTGAAGTCTGATAGTTCTAGTATTACTACAGATTATGCTTCAATAGATTGGGATGATTTTTATGTAACAACAATTAACGTAAGTGGAGAAACAGCTCCTTACGTTTCTAAAGGGTTAAGATTTTTAACTCTTGATGATTGGAAAAGATACTACAGAGATAGTGAAAATGAAGACGATGCTAACTCACAAACATATGGAGAACCTAAATTTGTAATTAAGTCTCCAGATAACAGGAAGTTTGGATTAAGTCCTATTCCTGATAAAGTTTACAATATACACTTTTATGCTTTCGTAAGACCAACTGCTTTATCAGCTTACGATGATACAATGGTTTTACCAGAGCAATACAGTAATATTGTAACAGCTAGAATGAGATATTATGTCTGGCAATTTAAAGAAAGTCCACAACAGGCTGCTTTTGCATTGGATGATTATAGAAAAGGAATAAAACATATGAAGTCTAATCTTATGAATCCAACGCCTAAGTACATGACAGACGATAGAAGATACTTTTAAATTATGGCACGTTCACAACCATTTACAGTAGCATGTGAAGGCGGTTTAGTTACTGCTTCTAATCAGGTTGATTTGCTACGAAGACCCGGTGTAGCTACAGAGTTAGAAAACTTTGAAGTGGCTATAGAAGGTGGTTATAGAAGAATTAGTGGATTTACTAAGTTTGGTGAAGGTAGTGCAACTCAACCAACTGGAGGAGCTACTACTATACTAGGAGTATTTGCTTATGCAGACGGTGTTATAGTAACTGCTGGTACTAACATTTATTTTAGTAACGATGGAGCTACATGGTTACAAATAAATAAGTTATCTGCAGGTGGTGGTGATAACTATTCAACTTTTACAGGTAAGTCAGCTACTGCAAGAACTGGACAAGGGCAATGTCAGTTTGTACTTTTTGAAGGTTCAACATTTGATTACGGTGAAGTAATTATAGCTGATGGTGCTAATAAGCCTTGGGCTTTTAGAATGGAAGGCACAGGAGCTTTAAATACTAGAACATTTTTTACAGAAGAAATAACTGTAGATGGTACTAATGGTGTAAAATATATTACTATTCACGACCATCATTTAATTGCAGCAGGAGTAGAAAATAATTTAAGCACTGTTTATTACAGTGTCTATAACGACCCTAATAACTTTACAGGTTCTGGTGCAGGTTCTGTAACTATATCAGACCAAGTACAAGGCATTAAAGGATTTAGAACAGACTTAATAGTTTTTGCAGAAAATAGCATACATAAATTAATAAATATAAATGACAGTGCTAATATTCGTATAGACCCTATTACAGAAAGTATAGGATGTTTAAGTGGTTATAGTATTCAAGAGATTGGTGGTGACTTAATATTTTTAGCACCAGATGGATTAAGAACAGTCGCTGGTACAGCAAGAATTGGTGACGTAGAGTTAGGAACTGTTAGTAAAGCTATACAACCTATAATGAGGGAAGTAGCTGAAAACATTAATAACTTTAGAATAACAAGTATAGTATTAAGAGAAAAGTCACAGTACAGATTATTTTATAGTAATGTAAATGCTGTAGCTGCAGGACAAAAAGGAATTATAGGAACACTAAGACCAAACGGTTTTGAGTGGTCAGAAACAAAAGGATTAGAAGTAACAGAAATAGGTTCAGGATTTGATACAGATGGTGTGGAAAAATATTATCACGGTAATAATTCAGGTTATGTGTATATACACGATTCAGGTGATGATTTTGACGGAACTGCTATATTAGCAAGATATGCTACACCAGACTATGATTATGGTGATTTAGGAACTTTAAAAACTTTACACTATCTAAAAGTTTCAATAGCAGCAGAAGGATTGGTTACTCCAGAAGTTCAAGTTAAGTTTGACTATAACAGTGGAGATGTACCACAACCAGCTAGTAATTATTCACTAGGCACGGTAAACCCTTCATCAATATTTGGTAGTGCTGTATTTGGAACAAATATATTTGGTGCATCAGCATCACCTATGTTAAGAACACCACTACAAGGAAGTGGTACTTCAAATAACTTTACGGTGATTACAAACGATAATAAAGCACCATACAGAATTAATGGTTTATATGTAGATTACATACCTTCAGGTAGGAGATAAAAACAATGGCAGGTTATATAAGACAAAGTACATTCGTAGATGGCGATACAATTACTGCTGCATTATTTAACAACGAATATAATCAGTTAGTTAATGCATTCAGTAATACATCAGGTCACAAACACGATGGTACAACAGCAGAAGGACCAGTAATAGGTCTAATTGGTGATGCAGGTGAGACATCTCCAAATAACAAAGTATTAATAGATACTACAAATAATCATATTGAATTTTACGTAGAAGTATCGAGCAATCCAGTACAACAAATCTATATAGCCGATGGAGCTATCATACCTGTCACAGATAGCGATGTAGATTTAGGTACTAGTTCTTTATACTTCAAAGATGCTTACATTGATTCTATAACAACAACAGGTAATGTGAGTGTTGGTGGTAATCTTACAGTAACAGGAACAACAACTTTTAACGGTGGTACACTTACTTTAGGTGATGCAGCAGACGATAATGTAGTCTTTGGTGCAGATGTTAATTCAAACATTATTCCTAATACGGATAACACTTATGACTTAGGTAGTTCTTCACAAGAATGGAAAGACTTATATGTAGATGGTATAGCTTATTTAGATGGTATCAACTTTAATGGTACTGCTATAACTTCTACTGCTGCTGAACTAAACATATTAGATGGAGTGACATCCACAGCAGCCGAGTTAAACATTTTAGACGGAGTTACAAGTACAACTGCAGAACTTAATATACTAGATGGCGTAACAGCTACTGCTGCTGAAATAAATACTCTTGATGGTATTACTTCAACAGTTGCAGAACTTAATATCCTTGACGGAGTTACAGCTAGTGCAACAGACATTAATCTTATAGACGGTATTACAAACGGAACAGTAATAGCAAGTAAAGCTATTGTTACAGATGCTAATAAAGATATTAGTGGTGGTAGAAATATTACTATTACCGGTGAGTTAGATGCAGCTACTTTAGATATTAGTGGTAATGCAGATATTGACGGTACTTTAGAAACTGATGCACTTTCAATAAATGGTACAACAGTTACAAGTACTGCAGCAGAACTTAATATCCTTGATGGTGTTACAAGTACAGCAGCAGAAATAAATTTACTTGATGGTGTTACAGCAACTACAGCAGAGTTAAACATTCTTGATGGAGTTACATCTACTGCAGCAGAGTTAAACATATTAGATGGTAAAGCTTTTCTTGATGAAGATGACATGTCTTCAAACAGTGCTACAGGTATAGCATCTCAACAATCTATTAAAGCTTATGTAGATACTACAGTTGCTGCAACTAATGAAGTTGTTGAAGATTCTACTCCACAGTTAGGTGGTAATTTAGATTTAAACTCTAATGACATTACAGGTACAGGTAATATAAACATTACAGGTACTATACAGTCTTCAGGAAACATAACAGGTACTCTTGCTACAGCAGCTCAAGGAAATATTACAAGTCTTGGTACGCTTACAGCTCTTACAGGTGGTACAGGAGATTTAAACTGGGATAGTGGAACTTTATTTGTAGACTCTTCTGCTAACGCAGTTGGAATTGGAACTACTAGTCCTACAGAAAAATTAGAAATTCAAGAAAACACTAACAGTACCGATGTTAAATTAAGATTAAGGTCATTTAATAGTTCATCAGCAGGTAGAAGTACTTATATAGCTTATAATCCTGATACAAGAATAATGGGATTTGGTGAAGGTGGAAATGAACTCAACATAGACTCATCAGGTAATGTTATCATTGGACATTCCTCAGCAGATGATACAACAGCAAGTGCAAGTTTAAGATACGATGGTAGGATTTATTCTACTGTATCAGGAGACCAATGTTTAAGTTTAAATAGATTGACTTCTGATGGTGAAATTATTACTTTTAAAAAAGATAGCTCAATAGTTGGAAATATTGGTAGTGTCAGTGGTTACTTATATGTTGGCGGTACAGCAGGTAACGATGCTTTCTTATCTTTAGGTGCTGATGGTGTTCGCCCTGCTACTTCTGCTGGTGCAGCTAGAGATGCTGCTATAGACCTTGGTGGCTCAACTAATCGCTTCAAAGACCTCTACCTTTCAGGTACAGCTAATGCAGCAAGTCTCTCAGTAGACGGTGGAACAATTAAACTTGATGGTAATTATCCAAACGAAACTCAAAACGTAGCTTTAGGTGATACAGCTTTAGATAGTTTAACAACTGGTGGTAATTATAATGTTGCTATAGGTCATGCTGCTTTAACAGCAAATACAAGCGGTGAAAGAAACGTAGGTGTGGGTAGAACCTCATTAAATAATAATACTACAGGTAGTTACAATAGTGCTTTAGGTATGTCATCATTAGTTGCAAACACAACTGGTAGTTATAATACTGCCATAGGTCAAGCAGCTTTAGATGCAAATACAACAGCATCCAATAATACTGCTGTCGGCTATGCTTCATTAGGAGCAAACACTACAGGTTCTAACAATACAGCAATTGGTAGAGAATCTCTTCTTTCTAATACAACTGGTGGTTCAAACGTAGCAGTCGGTGCTACATCTTTAGATGCTAATACAGAAGGAGACTTTAATACTGCTGTTGGTCAAGCGTCATTAACAACTAATACAACAGCAAGTGAGAATACTGGAATAGGTTATAGAGCTTTAGCATTAAACACTACAGGTACTAGAAATACAGCAGTTGGTAAAGAGGCATTAGAATCCAATACTACTGGTAATAATAACACCTCAGTCGGTAAAGACGCTTTAGAATTAAACACAACTGGTTCGCAAAATACTGCTGTAGGAAGAAATGCTTTAGATGCTAATACTACAGCAGACGACAACACCGCAGTTGGTGATTCAGCTTTAGGAGCAAACACTACAGGTACAGAAAATGTTGCAGTGGGTAAAGGTGCTGGTGATGCAAATACAACTGGTGCCTATAACACAGCCGTAGGAACAGAAGCACTAGGAGCTAATACTACAGCAACTTTTAATACTGCTATAGGTAGAAATGCTTTAGGTGTTAATACTACAGGTGGTTCTAATGTTGCTGTTGGCGGTCACGCATTAGATGCTAACACTACAGCTTCAAATAACACAGCAGTTGGAACTTCTGCTTTAGGTGCTAATACCGAAGGAGCTAATAATACTGCTGTAGGACAAGGTTCATTAAGTTCAAACACTACAGGACAAAAAAATATAGCAGTTGGTGGTCAATCCTTAGATGCAAATACAACATCAAATAATAATGTAGCTATAGGATATGAATCTCTAACTGATAATACAGGTGGAGAAAATGTTGCTGTAGGTACAGGTGCATTAGCAAATAATACATCAGCTTCTAATAATACAGCAGTTGGACATGATGCTATGGTATCAAATACTACAGGTACAGCTAACGTAGCAGTAGGTGCATATGCTTTAGATGCAAATACAACTTCTGCATCTAATACAGCTATAGGTTATTCAGCTTTATCAGCTAATACAACAGCAGAAGATAATACAGCAGTTGGTAGAAATTGTATGGTAGCAAATACTACTGGTACATTGAATACTGCTGTTGGTTCAAGGTCTTTAGACGCAAATACAACAGCTAATAATAATACCGCAATAGGTTATGCTGCTTTAGGTTCTAATACTACTGGTGCATCAAATACTGCTATCGGTATGGGTGCTATGAACGATAATGTATCTGGAACAGAAAATACAGCAGTTGGTGTATCAGCTTTATATGCAAATACAGCTAGTTATAATACTGGTGTAGGTCGTCTAGCACTTAGACATAATACTTCAGGTGTTGATAACGTAGCTGTAGGTTGGAGTGCATTAAATGCTAACACTACTGGTGATGATAATGTAGCTGTAGGAAAACAAGCATTAATTACTAATACTACTGGTTCTGATAATACTGCTTTAGGTGATAGAGCATTACAAGCTAATACTACAGCATCTAACAATACTGCAGTTGGTAAAGATGCTCTTTATGCAAACACTACAGGTACAAGAAACGTAGCAGTTGGTAAAGACAGTATGAATTCTAATACTACAGGCGTTCAAAACACAGCAGCAGGTACTAATTCTTTAGCTTCGAATACTACAGGTAGCTATAATACCTTTATAGGTGATTCTTGTGGTGATGCTAATACAACTGCAGATGATAACACAGGCATAGGTCAAAATGTTTTAACAAATAATACAACAGGTTCATTAAATACTGCTATAGGTAGACAAGCTATGCAGACTAATATAGTTGGTACAAGAAATACAGCAGTAGGTATGAGAAGTTTATTAAGTAATACAGCTTCAGACCATGTTGCTATTGGTTATAAAGCTCTAGACCAAAATACTTCAGGCAGTAACAATACAGCAGTTGGTACTGAATGTATGGAAGCTTGTACAACAGGAGAAGCTAATGTTGCGGTTGGTTATAGAGCATTAGATGCTTTAACAACAGGTATTAGAAGTACCGCTGTTGGTCAAAATGCTTTAACTGTTGCAACTACAGGTAATCATAATACTGCTGTTGGTTATGATGCACTAAAAGATGTAACAACAGGATTTTATAATACTGGTGTAGGTCCAAATAAGCCTGGTCAAGGAGTAACTACAGGTAGTTTTAATATGTATTTAGGTTATCTAACATATGCTAGTGCTGGTAGTGTTACTGGAGAAATGGTGTTAGGTTCAGGTAATAATGCTTTTCAAGGTAAAGGAACTAATACAGGCTTTATATCACCAAATGCAGGTGGTGTTTATCAAGGTAATAATTCATCATCTTGGTCAACTACTTCTGATAAAAGAATTAAAAAGAACATAGAAGATAATACAACTGGTCTTGATGCTATAAATCAAATTAGAGTTAGAAACTTTGAATATAGAACAGAAGATGAAATAACAGAAGTACCTAGTAGTGCAGCTATTGATAAAGAAGGCGTACAACTAGGAGTTATAGCTCAAGAAATTGAAACAATTTTACCTGATGTTGTTACTGAAGAATCAACAGGTGTTAAATCAGTTAATCCTGATAACTTAACTTGGTACTTGGTAAACGCAGTAAAAGAACTTTCTACGCAAGTAGAAGAATTAAAAGCTAAATTAAACGAAGGAGAATAATTATGGCACAAACAGTAAGCGAAGTCTTAACAGCAGCAACAGATAGCGTAACTTTAATTAATGCAATTAATACAGATGCTTCTGCTGTCGATGCAGTTACAGGAATGAATCAAACTGAAATCAACGAAGTAGTACAAAGAAACGTAGACCATTTGGAAATCGTTTTAGCGTATGCACCTGTTGATGAAGATGATGAAACTCCAGATGTAGCTGGTAGTTCAGATGATAAAACATCTTATACAGCAGCTATTACAACTGGTAAAGCATACATCGCAGCTAACTAATAAGTATGGAACTAACACCTTATTTATTTTGGAATATATTTATAACTTTGGTGTTGGCTCCAATACTTTACAGTATTCGACAGAACGCATCAGAAGCTAAAAGAATTGATATACTCTTAAATAAAACTCGTGAAGAGATGGCAAGAGAGTATGTAACAAAACAAGAATTAAAAGCTGACTTTGATGTTCTTATAACTAGAATAGATAAATTAGGTGAAAAGCTTGACAAACTCTTTGAAGTCAAGTAAAATATACATGTAGGTATTATAAATGAGTAAAAAGAAAAAAACATATAAAAAGAAATATTATACCGGTGGTAGAGTAGACATGTCTAAAGGTGGTAGAGTTAAAGCTCGAAGAGGTGGATTACAAAATCGTAGACTTGGAGACGGTTTAGGTCCTTTAGAGCCTAATGAAAATGAGCCTATAGCAACTGCAGGACCAGCTAAACCTCCTGTAAATAATAAAAGACCTATTTCTAAACCTATTGCTAAAAAACCACCACAAGCTTTAAAACGTTTACCTAAAAATAAAGTACCTCCTAAACAACCTCCAATGTCAGTTGGCGGTGTTGGCGGTGGTAAAACTTTACCTGCTCCAATTTTACCCGGTGTAAATATAAAACCTGAATTACCTTCTAGAGGTAGAGGTAGAATAATGACTGGTAGAGAAGACGAAGATAAAAGAAATGCACTTCAAACAGCTACACAAGACCCTAAAATAAAAAATCCTATATTTATACAAGAACCTATTAGTAAAACTGCACAAACTTCTACAGGAGGAGGTAGAGACAGAGTAGGTAGCGAAGAGGTAGGTAGAAATATTACTGGTAGAGAAGAGTTAGGTTTATCTAATAAAAGTATTAGTCCTACATTTCAAAAAGCTCCAATAACCGGTAAAGGCTCTGACCAAATGTTTATTGATAGAGAACGTGATGTTCAACCTCAATCTAATTTTGATGTACAAGATAGACCTAGAGAAAGAGGATATCAACCACCGTACAGACCTCCCGGAACTCCACCTTATACACCTCCGGGAACACCACCTGTAACTCCTCCTACTGATGGAACTATAACAGGAACACCAGAACAGTTAGAAGCTGAAAGAGGTAAAAGAGTTATACAGACTGGTAGAACTGCAGAACAGATAGCTGCTGGACAAATACCAGAAGGAACTATACCAACTGCAGAAGTTGAACAAATTTCTATGGAAGGTACAGAAGCTCCTACAGTTACTTTAGACCCTACACAACAAGCAGTAGCTACTATGTTAGCTCAAGAAGCTCCAGAAAAAGTAGCTCAAATGGGAGCAGAAGTAGCTAAGACTCCAGAACAAATACAAGCTGCACAAATGGTAGCAGCACAGATTACAGATAAACCTGATGTTCAAGCTGCAATAGGAGAGTTATCACCTGAAGCAATTGCTAACGTAAATGAAATTAGAGAACTATCAGGACCAGCAGTAGCTGCACAGATATCAGAAAATATTGCAAACGCTGCAAAAGCTGAAAACGTAGAAGGAGTATTATCTGCTGGTGCTTTTGTTCCAGAAGTAACCGGTGTCAATGCTCAAGTATCTGCTACTCCAGATGCTGAAAGACAAGAACGTGAAGCTATTACAGGTGAAGCTGCTAGTGGAGAAGCTGCACAAATTATAGAACAAGTAGGTTATGAAGCTTCTAAACAAAGAGCAGTAAAAGGAACTGCTGCAAAAGGTGCTGCTGCTACTATGGTTGCACAAACTGCAGATATACCACAAGATATAGCTGCTGCTATTGTAGAAGACCCTGCAACAGTAGAAGCTCAAGTAGATACTAATCCTGTAGAAGTTAATGCTGCTATTGCTGCTTTACCTACAGAAGCTTTAGTATCTTCACAAATTGAAAGTTTATTAGGTGGAATGGAAGATGGTGAAGTTCCTATGTGGGCTAAACCTGCAGTAGATTCTGTAAACGCTATGTTAGCTCAAAGAGGTATGTCAGCTTCAACCGTTGGTAGAGATAGTTTATTTAATGCTATTATTCAAAGCTCTTTACCAATTGCACAAAGTAATGCACAAGCTTTACAAGCTAGAGCAGCTCAAAACTTAAGTAACGAACAACAAGCTAATCTACAACAAGCTACACAACAACAACAATTAAGATTACAAAATTTAGCTAATAGACAAACTGCTGAAAGTCAGACTGCACAGTTTGCTCAACAGATGGGAGTAATGCAGAGTCAATTTAGACAAGATGCTGTAATGACTTCTGCACAAATGCAACAGCAAACAAGAATGGCTAACTTGCAGAATCAACAACAAGCTGCTGCTCTTAATGCTCAAAATCAACAAGCTATTAATGCACAAAACTTAGGTAATGAACAACAAGTTAATTTAGCAGAATTACAAATAGAAGCACAAGTTGAAGGAGCTAACCAAGCTGCTGAAAACCAAGAACGTCTTACAGAGATGCAAGTTGCAGCAGACTTCTTAGCTAAGAATGCAGCATTTAAACAAGACATGGAAAGAGCTAATCTTTCTAACGAACAACAAATAAGACTTGCAAACTTGTCAGCTATGAATCAAGCTGGTTCAGAAAATCTAAGTGCTGCTCAACAAACAGAACTTGCAAATCTTAACAAGCAGATGCAACTCAACATACGTAATGCAGAGTTAGCACAACAAATGGGATTAGCACAGCTTAATGTTGACCAACAAAGAGCTATGCAAAATGCTTCTACAGTTGCTAATATGGATATGGCAAACTTTAACGCTGAACAACAAGTTCAGTTAGCTAATAGTAAGTTTATGCAAACAGTAGCTATTACAAACATGAATGCTGAACAACAAGCTATTATGCAAAATGCTACAGCTATGGCTTCAATGGATTTAGCGACAGCAGACCAAAGAACTAAGTTAGCTATTACTAATGCTCAAAACTTTTTACAAATGGACATGAGTAATCTTAACAATCAACAACAAGCTAATATGATGAAAGCTCAACAAGAGCAACAAAGATTGTTATCTAATCAATCTGCAGAAAATGCTGCAAGACAATTTAATGCTGCTAGTGAAAATCAAACTAATCAGTTTATGGCAGGTCTTGAAGCACAAATGAATCAGTTTAATACTGCTCAGTTAAATGCAGCTACACAGTTTAATGTACAATCTCAAAATGCTGCAAATGCTAGAGATGCTCAAAGAACTGCAGATGTTAATAAAGCTAATGCTGCTATATTAAACCAAGTAAATCAATTTAATGCACAGTTAGATTTTCAAAGAGGACAATGGAACGCTGCTAATGAACAAGCAGTAATTAATTCTAATGTTACTTGGAGAAGACAATCAAACATGGCAAACACTGCAGCACAGAATGCAGTTAATCAACAGAATGCACAGAATGCTTTTGGTTTAACTTCATCAGCTTTATCATTTTTATGGCAAGAGTTAAGAGACCAAGCAGATTATGATTTTAGATTTGCTGAAAATGATGCTAACAGAAAATTACAAGCTATGATAGCTGCTGCTAGTTCTGAAGGAGATGCTGCTAAAAACTGGTCTAAGAATTTTACAAACGCATCAAGTACTATAGATAGAATATTTGGATAGGAGAAATAAATAATGGGAATATTTAGTAAAGCTTGGAAAGGAATTAAAAAAGCTGTTAAAAAAATAGGTAAAGGAATTAAAAAAGTTTTTAAAAAAGTAGGAGCAGCTATAGGTAAACTAGGAATAGTTGGTCAAATAGGTATGATGTTTCTTATGCCCTATGCCACGTCAGCCTTGGGAAGTTTCTTTGGAGCTTCTGGAAAGTTAGCTACATGGTCTAGTAAACTATTAAAAGCTGGAGGAATAGGTTCTAAAGCTTTAGGACACGGGCTAAATCTTATAAATAAAGCAGGAACTTTTGCTGGTAATGTTTATAATAGTGTTTCTCAAACTATAGGTAATGCAGTCGATAGAGTTACGAACTTTGCAAAGGGTAAAGGATTTACATTAAGCGAAGGAAGAACTTCTATATTTGCAAAGAAAACTCCAGAAAGCTTAACTAAAGTATTAGATGCTCAAAAACCTTTTGACATTACTAAAGCTACTCCAGAAGAATTCACTGCAAAATTAACTAAAGATTTAGATTTAAGTAAAGTTCCCGGAACAACAGATATTTCAAGTTTTAAAGCTCCAGATTTAACAGGTTTTGTTCCAGAAAAACAAATGAAACTTACAGATTTTTTTGAAATTGATGCTAAAGAAGCTTTTACTATGCCTGATTTAAAAATAGGAGACTCTTTAAAAGGTATCGAAGGTTTAGCAGATGTTACTGAATTTACAAAACCAAATATAAATGTTTCATCTATTTTAGAAAAACCTAAAGATATATCACTTACGGACAAAATTAAAAGTATTCCCGGAGAAATTAAAAAAGGTGTACAAGAGTTTGATGTTAAAGAAGCAGTTACTAAAGGATTAGAAAGCTCTGTAACTGGTGGTCTTAAACAAGCAGGAACTCAACAAGTAGCAAAAGCTTTTGGTTATGAGCAACCTGAAGGTGCTGATTATTATAATATTGATATACCTGAAATGATGGATGCAGGTTATTCTAGTCCTTCTATATTTAAAGAAGTAGATTTTTCAATGCAAAAATCTGGAAACAACTTTATGGTTCAAAATTATCAAAATTCTAATTACTTAAATAATTTAATAGGTGAAGGCAACTCTGCATATGATTCATATATGGCAAACTTTGCAGCTTCACAATATCAACCTTTTAACATAGGAGCATAACATGGAAGAGTATAGTCAAGAAGCTGTCGATGCTTTTGCTCAAGCTGGTAGACCTATACCGGGTCAATCATTAACATCTAATCCAGATGAGCCTAGACCGTTTGAAGGACCACCTGATTTTACAAACTTTAAAGAAGCTTTAGATTATGTAGCTGCTGAATTATTATTAGAAGAAAATTTTATGCCTATGGTATTAGCTATGGGAGACGGTGTTCCTGTAACTGATTTAGCAATGCAAATAGGTTATGTAGGATTTAGAGAAGGTAAGTGGAATCCAGATTTAATGATGATGTTAATGGAACCTTTAATGTATTTGTTAATGGCACTAGCAGAAAAAGCAGGTATAAAATATAGAATAGATGATGAAGATGACGATGATGATGAAGATACTACTTCAGACCAATCAAATCAATTTGAACAATTAAAAAAAGTAACAAAAGAAAAATTTCCAACTAAAAGTAGTGTTTCAAAAACTGCATTACCTAGTGATATTTTAGAAAAAGTAGAAGAATTAGAAATACCTCAAGAAAGTTTATTAGCAAAACCTGCTGAAGAAGAAGATATAATAGAAGAAGAACCACAACAAAGTTTATTAGAAAGAGGACAATAAGATGTCAAGATATGATTACCAAGGAACACTGGACTATGCACAACAAAAAATAGATGAAGCTCGTGAGTCTAGAGAAAAAACAATTAAAGACCAAGAAAAGTTTTCTAAAAGACTTCTTATGTTTGATACTGTTGTTAGAGGTGCTAATGCTTTAATTGATAAAAGAGCTGATACTTTAAGAAATTCTTTAGCAGAAGAAAGAGCTTATCTTGCTTCAGCACAAAGTAACGCTAAAAAAATACTTGACCAAAATAATGACTTAATTAATAAAAATATGTCTCAAAGACAATGGATAGAAAGTCAAATGCTTGAAAGATATCGTTCTCAGTTAGAAAAAAATGTTGATGGTTTAATGGTACAAACAATGAAAAATGGTAAAACTTTAGAAGTCCCTTTGTATGATATACCTACTTCAACATTATCAAAAGCTAAATTATTAATTGATGGTAAAGAGGTTTCTTTTGGTGAGCTTGTGGATACTAACTTAGCTGAATGGAAAAATCTTGTAACTCAAGCTAAAAGTGTTCCTTCAAATGTTAAAGATTTAGATGCTTACGTAGACCAATATGTAGATAAAGAAATGCCTAGTAATTTGTTTGACTGGATGACAAGACCTTTACGTAAAGCTTCAAAAAGTGAAACTTCACAAACTTTACAAGAAAAATTAAAAAGGTCAAGTGATGAAATTTTAAGCAACCCTATGTTTGCAAATTTTAAAAACTTTGATACTGCTTTAAAAAATTATAATGCTAATTTTGAAAATCAAATAGTTGATTTAGTAAATGATTTCCAAAACGATATGGAAAAAGACCCAGCAGGAAATACTATAGATAAAAAATTTAATAAAATTGTAAGTGATGTAGCTGTTAGTTATCAAAAAGATACAGTAGAAACTGTAAACCCTGAAACTAATAAAATAGATGTTTCATTGGTTATAGTTCCAAAAATAGCAACAACATATGCAGACAATAGTATGAGTACTAGAGATGGTAAGGCAGTTACAGAAATAACAGGAGATAAATTATTAGTAACTTTAAACAGTGCTTTACTAAATACTTATGAAAATATATTAAGTGAACAAGGAATGAATGAGTTTAATCAACATCCAGACATGATTAAAAATCCTGTTAAAGCTTTTAACGATGTTGTAAAAATGGGTATTAATGAAAAAGGACCTAACTTATATATAAAAGGAGATATTGATGCAGGAGCTGCTATAGAAAAATTAATGCAGTCTCCAGACATAAAAGAATTATTAGGTGTATCAGTTCCTTTGGACGCAGAAGAATTTTCAAGAGTATATCCTGATAAGGATTATGAAGAATATTTAAAAACACATCAAACAAATATAACCGGTGTAATTACAGAAGTTATTGAATCTATCGTAATAGGTATAAGAAACGCAGGTCAGTAATAAATGGCAGACAATAAAAAAGGCTTACTTAATTTATTTTTAGAATTTAATCCTATGACTTCAGGATTAATTAATACTTTAAATCTTATAAACAAAGACATTGTAGAGCAAACAAAAAGAACAGTAACTGGTGCTGCTACTGATGTAGGTCAAGAAAGTTTACAACTTGCAAACTTGATAGCAGATAAAACTGGTATCTATGAATTTGATGATGAGCTACATGAAAAACAACAAGAGTTTTTAAAGAAAACTGGAGAAACTTTATTCGGTAAAGATAGTGTAGAAATTACTGAACGTGGTGGTAAAAACATTGTTAAAATGAAAGAGCCTACTTATGCTGGTGGCGAGTTTGCTAGAGATATAACTTCTATTATAGGTAGTGTTGCTTTCGGAACTAAAGGCGTAGGAGCTATTAGTAATTTATCTACCAAAACAAATCAAGGTAAAGCTTTATCAGAAGCAATATCTCAAAGTTCTAAATTAAGAAAAACTTCAAAAATTGCAAAAGGAATTACAGGAGTTACTTTAGGAGAACAAGTAGGTATAAATCCTTATGATGCAAGAATAGCCAACTTTATTGGTGAACTTTCTCAAGATGATGAGGGGGTTATTGATGAGGTTATAGATTTTATGAAAGCTGATGTAAATAAAACTGAAGCTGAAGCAAGGTTAGGTTTATTAGCAGAAAGTTTAGTTTTTAATATTGCATTACCTGCAGCATACTTTGGTGGTAAAGCAATTAAAAATGCATTTAGTGATAAAGACCAAGTTATAAAAACTTTAAAAGAACTTAAAACTAAATATGAGAAAGGTTCTTTAGATTTAGAAGGTTTTAGAGAAATTGCTAAAGAAGGCTCTAAGTCATTTGGTTCTAAAGCTCCACAATTAAAATCAACTGCTGATGAAGATATTGATAAGCTTTGGCAGTTTTCAGATAATAAAATAAAAAGAAAAATATCTACATTAGGATTTTCAAATTTAAAAGCACAAGAGTTAGTAAGACCTAGAGGTTATTTTACCCCACAAACATTTAGACTTTTTAATCAGCAAGAAGGAGCTAAAGATGCTTGGGTTGGGGCTGGTGAAGATTTTGTAAAAAGATTAGATGTAAAAATAAAAAACATAGCTAAAGAAACAAGCGATGCTCCAATAAAAAAACAAGAAGAATTATCTTTAAATATTCAACAAGCTTTAACAACTGGAGATGATGCTTATCTAAAAGCATTACCTGAAACATTACAAAAAGATGTATTAGAAGCAAGACAATTGTTAGATGATTTTAGTGAAATTATTTTACAAATGCCTAACAGAACTATTTCAAAAGATTTAAAACAAACAATACAAAATAATTTAGGTCAGTACATGCGTACAAGTTATGAATTATTTGAAAGTCCTGCACTTGCTAAAAGTAAACAAAGAGCTTTTGAAAAATATAGAAAAGGTGAAAGATTTATTAGTCCTTTTAAAAATAAAGAATTAGATTCTTATGTAGATGAGTTTGATAACGCTGTTAAATATATTAAAGATGGTTTAAGAACTCAAACAAAATATGCAAAAACTTCAGAAGAAAGATTGACAGCTTTAGCTCAAGGTAGAGTTGCAGATATATTAGATTCTCCTAAAGATGCTACAACTTACTTTGGAAGGCTAGACCAGTTTTACGGTGCAAATAGAGATATTTTTAAACGTAAAAGTAATTTAGATGAACCTATTAAAGATTTATTAGGAGAGATAAAAAATCCTTCTGCTAATTTTTTTAATACTGCTAGTAGACTTTCTTCGTTTATTGAAGATTCAAGATTTGTAGAACAAGCATATCAATTAGGCAAAGGAACAACAAATCGTCAAGGAGAAAGGCTGAAAGGTTATTTTTTTAATGAACCTATTTTAGATAAAAAAACAGGAATTAATTACGGAACTAAATTAACAGGTAAAAAATATGGCATATTAGATGGTAAATATACCACACCAGAAATGGCTGCTATGTTTACTCAAAGAGGAAATATACTAGGAGATTTAAATAAACAACAGTGGTATAAAACATTTTTATTAGCTAAAGGTTATGGTCAAGCTTCTGCTACTGTTTTAAATCACGTTACTCATGCTAGAAACACTATTGGTGGTGCTTGGTTTATGTTGGCTAACGGTAGAAATCCTTTTACTTCAAACTTTAATAATTCTGTAAAGGTATTATATAATAAAAGATTTAAAGAAGTTGGTGATAAAGAATCTACAGACTATTATAATGAATTATTATCTAGAGGTGTTGTAAATTCAGGAGCAAGGTTTGGTGATATTCAATCACTATTAAAAGATGTTTCTGATACAGGAACTTCTAAATTTATACAAAATAATTCTGATAAGTATTTTAAACGTACTAAAAAGTTTATACAAAAGTCTCAAGATGCTTATGTATCTGAAGATGATTTGTTTAAAATTTTAAGTTATGAAAAAGAATTAGACACTTTAATTAAAGCTTCTAAAAAAGCAGATATTGAAATTTCTGATGCTTATTTAAAACAATTAAAAGACGAAGCAGCTTTAATAACAAAAAATACTTTACCTACTTATTCTTTTGTTCCAAGAGGTATTCAACAATTAAGGGCATTACCTGTTGGTAACTTCTTCTCGTTTCCTGCTGAAATGGCAAGAACAACTGTAAATATTGTAGGACAAGGATTAAAAGAAATCGGTAGTGGTAATAGTGTTTTAGTTCAAAGAGGTGCTAAAAGATTGGCAGGTTTTGGTATAGCAGGTGTAGGAGGTGCTGAAGGTTTAAGTGAACTAACAAAATCTATACATGGAATTACTAATGATGAAGAAGAAGCATTAAGACATTTAAATAAAAATACTTTTTCAAAAAATTCTAAATTTTTATACCATAGAAATAAAGAAGGAGATTTATATATTAATGATATAAGTTTTGTGGACCCTTATGATGTAATGAAAAGACCTTTACAAAATGCAATATATAAATATCTAGATGGTGAGAAAACTGATGAAAGGCTTACTAAGGTGTTATCTGAAGCAACGTATGAAGCTGGTCAAGAATTTATGGCTCCTTTTACAGAAGGTGCTTTATTAACAAGTAAAATAACTGATTTAATTTTTAATCAAGGAAAAACTGCAGAAGGTTTTCCTATAAGAGGATGGATAAAAAATCCTACAAACTTTGAAGATTATGGAAATAATTTAGCTATAGGTATAAAACAAATAGGACAAACATTTATACCGGGAAGTGCTAGACAAATACCTCCAGCAGTAAAGGCTTTTACAGGTACAGAATCAGAAGCTTTAAATGTTATTACAGGAGGATATGTAGGAGATAAAGAATATGAACCTGCGACAACATTGTTAGCTAATCTAGGTATTAGATATGAAAAAGTTGACATAGCTAAAAATTTAGAATCTAAATTAAAAAAATATAAATATAAAGTTAGTGAAATTGATGGTATATTTGAAGACAAAGCTTTTAGTGGTAAACCTAACGGAACAAAAACAGGTCAAGATTTTTTAGCTGCATATGCCGATGCAAATAAAAGACATTATTATGCTTATAAAGAATTAAAAATGGCTTTTGATGCAGTAGATTTACTAAAAATATCTCCTATAAAAAAGAAAAAAATATTAAATGAAGCAGGTATATCAGCAGATTTACAAGCTTTTTTAAGAACTAATAAATATAGTCCGTTTTTAAAAACAGGATTAAATAGTAAGTTAGATACATTTGAAGAAGAAAATCAACAAACTGATATAAGTAGAGAAGCTTTAAAATATTATATAAAACAACAAAATTCTTTTTATAGTAAATTACCAATGTTAGATTTAAATCTTGATGATAATGTTTTACTTGAAGAAGAGATAGAGTTTTTAAGAAATCCTCCAAGAAGTAAGAAAAAAATAAAAGAAGAATTTATAGGGAGGATGACTAAAGCTACTGGTGGATTAGTAGAAGGTAAAGACGATGTACCATACACTAAAGAAAACCCAGCAGATAGAGTTGACCCTTTTACAGGACAACCTTACTCAGCACAGATGGGGGAATTAGGATTAAATGTTTTTCAAGAAAGATAATAAAATGGATGTAGAGCTTTGCAAAGCTGAAATAAAGAGACACGAAGGCGAAGTGTTAGAAATTTATATGGATAGTCTAGGCTATAAAACTTTAGGAGTTGGACATCTTTGTCAACCTAACGACCCTGAATATAACTGGGAAGTTGGCACACCTGTCACACAAGAAGTTGTAGATATGTATTACGAGGATGACTTTGAAAAGCATTACAAGGAAGCTATACATGTCTTTGGTAGCGAGGAAGACTTTGAAAAGCTACCAGAAGTTATACAGAGAGTGTTAGTAAACATGTGTTTTAACCTAGGAGGTTCAAGACTTTCAAAGTTTCGTAACATGTTGAAAGCTTGTAGAGAACATGATTGGGCGAAGATAGCTGCAGGAAT
>BCSF01000070.1_pt1 | contig 42716 bp, 16 predicted proteins | sample 1016431 | NCBI WGS metagenome assembly BCSF01 (sample SAMD00045685;SAMD00045686;SAMD00045687;SAMD00045688;SAMD00045689;SAMD00045690;SAMD00045691;SAMD00045692;SAMD00045684;SAMD00045690;SAMD00045691;SAMD00045692;SAMD00045684;SAMD00045685;SAMD00045686;SAMD00045687;SAMD00045688;SAMD00045689, study... | reverse complement strand
CCCTCAAAATGCGTTCTGGAAACAGAAAGTAACTTACAGAAAGCCTAAAGGCGGAGTGCAGGAAACCATGTTTGATCAATTTGATGAATTTTGTGACAGCATGGAGGACGTAGCAGCACAATATTACCAGGGACTGAAAGAACCTGGAGATGTCAACATTGAATCGGTATTAGACGATGGAACCACAAGAGCAGAGAAGCTTTCAGTCGATGGAAGAACTGAATTCCTATCTGAGTAATATGAAGCTGATGTATAGACCTCCTGGTGGGGACTACATGTTAGTAACAGATTATCTGAATACTGTAGAGGAACGCTTAAGGAGATTAGAGGATGGCACAACTGGTAATCCCTGAAACCATCGATACAACGTCAACAGAAGGTAATTGTGTGTATGCCGCTGCTGCTTTGTATGGACAACCGATAGTCTCACCGAACATTACGATTGGTGGGACACAAGTACAGTTTTACAGTGCTTCAACAGTTCCTGCTACTGTAGTGGGCACGAAGGTCAACCCTCTCATCCCAGCACCATGCCAGATTGGTAACAGGGTTATTCAAGCAACTGTAAATACTACTGTATTCTTCAATGGGCAATTACCAGCGGTAGCAGGGGACCAAGCAGCATTGTTTGGTACGCCGAGACCACTAGTTGGTCCTTACGGTCCATCAACTGTGTTGATTGGCAGTTCTGGGTGATTATGGTATAATATGGGAGTCGTTCTAAGATAACCATGGCAAAAGCAAAAGTCGGACTGAGTGGACAGCAGATGATCGAGTCTACTCCCAAGAACACCCGTCAGGGTAGTGGGAAGAACACGAAGTATGCTGCCACTAGCAGAAATAAAGCGAGGAAACCTTATCGTGGACAGGGTAAGTGAAGTAAGAGAGTGGATTAGGAATATATCCGAGAAGCGTGGGGAACTTGGCGGTCATGCCATCTGTCCCTACGCTTTTTCTGCGTCTGTTCAGATAGAGGAACGCGCTCTGAGCGAGGTGACTCTGATAGAGGGCGCGGATGTGACCGTTTTTATTGTTGGAGACTGTAGCGTTGCTGCTATGATGGCAACCGTTGATCAACTTAATATGACCTATAGGGATTATATTTGGTTAGATGATCATAAAGACGAACCAACGTTTATAAACGGCGTTCAAAGTAATTTTGGTAAAGATAATCTGATTTTATGCCAGAGGCGTGATAAATTACTACAGGCACGTGAAAATCTCCATAAAACGGATTATTATACCTATTGGCACCAAGACATGTACAAGAGGATTATCAATGGCAAATTCACCAGTAGACAAGAGCAAACAGTTCGTCGAATCTGGAATGACACTCATAACAGATCAAGCGTCTGATTATTGGTTGAAGAAGGCATCGAAGGCAAAAGAAGAGAACGAAAGGATTTTTGACAACCAAGAGGAGTGGGCAGACGGTTTTTGTGGGAAGTGAGATAAATAATCAATAAACCTGTCTTCATGCCTGAATTCCAGACATTTAAGGATTTCAACATCAACTTTAAGCCTCATCCTGTAACGGAAGACTTACAAGTTGTAAAAGATAGTGCGGACATCAAACAGTCTATTAAGAGTCTCTTATTGACCCGAAAGGGTGAGAGACTCTTTAATTCTGATTTGGGTACTGCTTTGGCAGATCTATTGTTCGAACCTTTGGATTTCGGTACAGCAGCGATCATACGAGATGAAATCTTTGATGTTATTGGTACGTATGAAAAAAGGATTGAAATCCGTGAATTGAATGTTGATACCAACTTTGATGATAATGGTTATGACATTAACTTAGAATACTCGATTCGTGGTAGAGCGGATCTACAAACAAACATCGAATTCTTCCTAGAGAGCACTAGATAACCATGGCGTCATACGTACAAGTATCAAACTTAGACTTTCAAGACATTAAGACTGCCCTCAAGGAATATTTGAGAGCACAGTCTGACTTTACGTCGTATGACTTCGAAGGATCGTCAATGAGCGTCCTGTTGGATGTTCTTGCTTATAATACGTACTATACAGCGTTCAACGCCAACATGGTGGTGAACGAACTGTTCCTGGACTCAGCAACCCTCAGGGACAACGTTATTGCCCTTGCCAAGCAGTTAGGGTATAGACCCAAGTCAAAGGTCGCTCCAGAGGCACGTGTGACCTTCTCAGTGAACTATCCTAGTGCTGCTCCAAAAGTATCTGTACTACAGAAGGGAACAGGTTTCACAACCGTATTCAATGATACACTTTATTCCTATGTAACGATTGATGACCAGTCGGTGCCTGTGGAAAACGGTGTTGCTTACTTTGATGGTATCCCCGTTTATGAGGGAACCTTGGTAACCAGCACTTTTATTGTCAATACCTCTCTACCCTCCCAGAGGTTCATTATTCAGAACCCAGGCGTCGATACTAGTTCTGTAAGGGTAAAGGTATACGAGAGCGCCCAATCGACCTCCTACGCCGTTTATGACTATGCTGAGAACATTCTCAATGTAGACTCCCAGTCCAAAGCATTCTTCCTTGATGAAGTAGAGGATGAGCGTTATGAATTGTTCTTTGGTGACGGAGTTCTAGGCAGCAAACTCGACAATGGTAACAAGATTGAGATTACATACCTAGTTACTAATGGTGATGTCACTAACGGAGCGAAGAGCTTCACCTTCAATGGTGTCATTACTGATAAGTTTAGCAACACTGGATTCGTTTATAACGTTTCTGTCAACTCTTCAGCAACCGTAGCAGCAAATGGCGGTGCTGGTATCGAGTCGATCTCCAAGATCAAGTACAACGCTCCAAAGTATTTCAGCACTCAAGACCGTGCTGTTACTGCTAATGACTATGGTAGCATTGTAAGAAACATCTATCCTGCTATCTCAGACATCATCACATTTGGTGGTGAAGAGGATGATCCACCAGAATATGGCAAAGTAAAGATTGTCATCAAACCAGAAAACGCCAGTTTCTTGTCTTCTACTACAAAGAAGAGCATTGTAGACAAGATGAGGGAGTACATGGTTGCTTCTGTCACCCCAGAGATCATTGACCCCTCTATTCTCTATATTGAGGCAACTAGTGCCATCTACTACAACACCTCAGTAACCACAGAGAAACCTGAAGAGATTAGAAACAAAGTTATCTCAGGAATCAATTCTTACCTGGCACAATCTACTGTAGAGAAGTTCAACGGCAAGTTCCGTTATAGTAAGTTTGTATCAACTATTGACAATAGTGATCGCTCTATCTCCTCTAATGCTACGACGATTATGATGAGGAAAGATTTCTATCCTCAGATCAATTCTACGTCATTCTATGAGGTTTGTTATCAGAATGAATTCGACGAACCTTGTGATGGTCCAACCCTGATGTCTACAGGGTTTAAAGTCACTGAGTTCCCTTCATACACAGTGTATTTTGAAGATAGGGATGGCATAATCGTCCTATATAGATTAGACAGTTTGACTGGTGAAAAAATCACATTGAACGATTCTATTGGAACCGTTGATTATGTGAAAGGTGAGATCAAATTGTATGATGTAACTATCATTCAAGGTAGTTTCAGTGATAACAGAATCGAGATTCGTGTCAAACCCAAGTCGAATGACATCAATGCTTCTAGAGAACTCTATCTAGACGTTGATGTAACTAAGAGTAAATTCACGGTATACCCAGAGTAAGATTAGATGGCAGCCAAGAAGAGAAGGTTATCGTCCCTGATCGAGTCCCAACTCCCAGGGTTTATCCAGTATGAGTACGAAAATTTCTCGAAGTTCGTAGAAAAGTATTACGAACAGCAGGAGTCTGCTGGTCAACCGTTGGATATTGTCTCTAATCTTAGTCAGTATAGAGATATCAATTTTTATGAGAAGAACCTACTAAGTCAGCAATCTACACTGGTTGGTTCTATTCTTGCCGATGGTTCTACCTTTGAGGTAGAAAATGGCGATTCCTTCCCTGAAGAGAATGGTTATGTCCAGATTGGTGATGAGATTCTATTCTACCAGACTAGAAATGGTAATGTCTTTAGTGAAGTCTCTAGAGGTGTAAGTGGTAATACTACCCTAGGAGATCTGTATACCAAGTCAGCATTCGTTACAACTGCTGCTGCCCCACATTATCAGGGTGATGTTGTAAGAAACATCAGCAATCTATTTCTATATGCTCTAGTCAAGGAATTTGAAAAGACATATCTGTCCGAATTCCCAGAAGCATATCTTAAGGAGGGTGTCGATAAAAGATCCCTAATCAAAAATATTTCTTCGTTCTACAAGGCAAAGGGCACCGACAAGTCGGTCAAGTTCTTGTTTAACGCTATCATCACTGATGATCCACTAGATGTACCTGAGGTTATCAAACCAAAGGATTACACACTTAAGGCATCTGTATCAGATTGGACTAAAAACTATTCACTAAAGGTAAAAGTGAATACTGGTGATGTATTCAGTCTAATTGGTGAGCGTATCACCCAAGAGATTGATGGTTACGATAAAGGCATTGAGTTTGCCCAGGCAGTAGTCGATAATGTCATCTCTATTGGTAGTGATGGTCAAGAAGACCTGTATGAGGTTATCCTAGAACCATCTACAGTCAATGGTCAGTTTCAAGTTTCTGGTAGAACTGAAACTACTGTCTTATTGTCTGCCACTGCTACTAGTAATGACACAATCACTGTCAAGTCTACAATGGGATTCCCCAAGACGGGTAAGATCCTAGTTGGTGACGAAGTTATTACATATAAGGACAAAACTGTTAATCAGTTTATTATCGATCAACGTCTTGGTCCTATCAGAAACCATAACATCGGTAAGAGCGTATTCCGTTATTCTACTACCACTGGTGGTGATGTAAAGATCACTACTCTAGGTTTGCTGTATAACCTACTGCCATCCGAGAAGGCACCTTATTCTGTTAGTGGTGATATTGTACAGGTAGGTGATGCTGGATTCCAGACAAATGATCCTATCATCTTTGATTCTGTTCTAGGAAGAAATAGATGGAGAATCAATGAGTCTCCATCAACTCAAACTGTTCAGATCAAAGGAGTTACTAAACAGTTTGTTGGTGATGTAGGAGCAGTGTTTGAGGATGACCAATACTATTATATTACCTCTTCCTCATATCCTTCTGGAAATATTCTTGTAGATACTCAGTATAGTGTGAGTCTACTAGATCAGAAGCACCTAAAACTAATTCGTAAGCAACCTGTAACCACTACAGAAGTATATGAGACTTCTAACAGAGATGTTGGTATTTTTATTGATGGTGTTCCTGCTTTGGGATACAAATCTGATGAATTTGTCAAGCAAGGTGCTATTGAGTCGGTAACTGTCGAGAACAGAGGATTCTCCTATGCCAACCCACCATTTGTTCTTGTCAATGAGCAACCTGACAAAGCAAGGTGTACACTCAATGGTAATGTTCTAAATGAAATCGAAATTCTAACTACAGAGAACTTTGATGATGATCCTGCTATCAGAATTACCTCTGGTGAAGGGGCAGTTCTAGAACCAGTAATTACTGCTGGTGCCATCACTAGTATGAATGTCATCAATGCTGGCAGATACTACTCTACTCCACCTGTCATTCGTATTGTAGACCAGTTGGGCAAAGGTAACTTTGCTGAGTTTGAAGCAATTCTCAATTCTGATGGTAGCATCAGTGAAGTCAAGAAGATTGCTGGTGGCAGATTCTACACCAGAGGATATACCAATGTTTTTGTCGAAGCAGTTGGTAAAGGTGCTTCTGCCTCGGCAAAAATCAAGCGTTGGGTATTCAACCGCTACGAGCAGATCAAAAATAATGTAGATAGCAGCAATGGTACAGTATTTGCTAACTATAACCCATTGAGAGATTATGGTTATGCTTATGTTGCTAATCCAGTCAATGCTAGAAAGAAAGCATATGCTAGTGACAATGCTTATAATACTAACTTGATCAATGAGAATGTCCACTCTCCTATTATTGGTTATGCCTATGATGGCAATCCAATCTATGGACCAATTGGATACAGTGATCCTGTAGATCCTGCTTCTTCACTAACAAAACTTGCTAGTGGTTATGATCTTAGTGGTTCGAGACCAAATGGTCCTGATACTGGTAAGTATCCACTCGGTACATTTATTGATGATTATAAATGGGTTCCTAGTGTAAACTCTGGTAAAACCGAACTAGATCAGAACAACGGTAGATTCTGTGTAACTCCAGAGTATCCAAATGGAACGTATGCTTATTTCATTACTGTAGATGCTAACGAAGTTCCTCAGTTCCCATACATTCTTGGTGACAACTACTATTCACTACCAGTAGATTCTAACTATAATTCTAATATTTCTCAGGATGATATTCCTGTAGGGTTGAAAGCACTAAGATCCAGTCTATCTGAAAGAAATGGTAGTGGGTTTGGTGCCTTGATTCAAGATGTCAAGAAAGGTAATGTTTCTTCTGGTTATGTAGAATCTTCTACTGATAACTTCTCTCCTGGCAATACTGTATATGTAAACAACACCAGAACTGATGGTAGTGGCGCTGTTGTCACCGTAGATCATGTCACAGGTGTTGACGTTTCGTCGATTGAGTGTACTCAGACAAAAGCAACTCAAATTAAAATCCAAGAAAGTGGATATTTGTTTGCTGGAGATGAAATTAGTCAGACAGGAGAAGATGGCACTGCTATTGCTTCTGGAGAACTCATTGGTGATGTAATTAATGCCAGTGAACTAGTCCTTAGGAATGTTACTGGAACATTCAATACAACCAGACCTATTGATTCTGAAACTATTGTTGTAACTCTAGTCCTAGATTCTGATGCCAACTTTACTGCTGGCGCTACGATGAGATTGACTAATGATGACAATGAAGATCAAGCGACTGGTGAAATCCTAGAAAGCACAAGCAGACAGAACTCTGTTAAGGTAAAAGTAACTAGTAATGATAACTTTGTAGTTACATCCGACTATTACCTAAGAAGTTCTAATCTCAGTGACAGCAACCGTGTAGAGATTATTTCTATTAACTCATTGAGCACAGGTCTAAATCCATTCTCTGTGAATGAAGACATTGCTATCGCCACAACTACCGAAAACCACAACCTAGGAGCAGGTGATCAAGTAGTTGTAGATATTCTGCCAAATGATGTTACTACTGAAACTGAGTATTATGTAAGAAAGCGTTTGTATCAAACTGCTACTGCTATACAACCACAGCATAACTCCACTATCACTGATCCTGGTATTGGTAGTGCTGACGTTTTGAATAGTGGTTTTGGTTACACCACCGACATCTATTATGAGGTTGAACTAATCTTTGTTGATTCCACTCAAGCAAGAAATGGTGTAGGTCTACCTGGAGACCCTGGTAATGCTTTGGCAACTATTGATGTATCTAATCCACAAGGTCTAGGATCTGGTGGTGTTGGATCTATTTTGATCACTACTAAGGGTAAAGGATATAAGAAAGGTGATCGTCTAACAGTTGCTGATGCCGACCTAGCAAGATCTCTAGACGAACCTAGACCAGATAGATTGATCTTGGAAGTAGATCACGTTGGATTTGCTTATAGCAACACTGTTCTCAAACTAACTAACGTAAATAACCTATCTCAGCAAGATTTCATTCAAATTGGTCCAGAAGTCCTTAAAGTCACTGGTGTTGATACTACTACCGATGAAGTTACTGTTGAAAGAGGACAGCAAGGTACAACTCCAACCAACCATTTTGATGGCGCTGCTGTAACATTGAAAGATGGATTCTATAGATTCAGTGATGACTTCAGACCACTTGGTGATGATATTACTAAACCATATCTGAATCAATACAATTCCGAAACTCATGTTATTGATGTTTCTTATGACTACAATGCTAATAATCCACAGGTATTGTCTAACAGCACATCGTTTTTTGATAGTTCTATCCCACAGAAACTAGTTCAGTTCCAAACTGTCGAGGAAGAGAAATTCAAACTTGAGTTTTCCACAGATAATACAAATTTCCAGATTAATCCTGTTCTTGATGTCCAAAAGTATTACAAGTATACTTTTGATGTCAGTCACTTCTCGATGCTTGACACATATCTAGATTTCTCATCTAGTGCCAACTATAATATCTTTACAGAAGAAAAGGAGACCAGTGGTATTGCTCCTGGTAATGCTGGTTCTTTTGTATCCATCAAATTGGGATTTGGACCTGCTATTTCTACCAATACCTATCAAGAAAGAAGAGCAATCAACTTCCAGAACTACTTCTACTTTATTAAGGTATCTCCTAATGTAGACACTAGTGGTTCTTATCTAAGAATTATTGATGATCCTCTAACAGGAATCAAGAACGTCTTGTATACCACAGACACTAAGTTTGTTTATGATGTCAATGAAACACCAGCATATGATGGTAGTGGTACGATGTCGTATATTACTAGTGCCAGACTTGCTACAGGTAACATCCATTCTGTTAGAGTAGTTAACACTGGCGAGGGATATGCTCAGATTCCTACTGTATATGGTGTCCAACCAACTGCTGTAAATGAAGCGTTTGTTGACCCCGTATGGGATCCTGTTCTACAAGTTGTCACTGGTTTCAATATCACAGATCAAGGTGGCGGTTATTCCAAACCTGTTGTATTCCTAACAGACACTGATGGCATCAAATATGAGTATGAGTGTAGTCAACTAAACGGCAAACTCAGTCAAGTTAATGTTCTGAAGCAAGGTAGTGGATTTACATACAAACCAACAGCAAAAATCATCGAATCTGATGTAAAGATCTATCTAGAGTCTGATAATATTGGTTTGCCACAAAATGTCAGGATCAATAACCCTGGTCGTGGTTTTAATGCTGACAAATCTCAATTGGGTTCTTACGAATCTCCAACAACATTTGTCCTAAGAAACATCAGTGATCGATTCTTCTCTGGTGAGAAAATTAGACAGTTGACAACAAACGCTACTGCTGTTGTTGCTCAAGATGGTTTTAGAGAAGGAAGCAACCTGCTGAAAGTCGTTGCTATCACTGGGGTTTTCGATAGTGGTAGTGAGATTACTTCTGTTCTTGGTGGTAGAACTGCCACACTGTATGCTCAACTGTCTACAAAGTTTGATCCTGATGTAAGGTCCTATGTAGACAATTTTGGTTACTATACTTCTGATAGAGGCAAACTTAGTAACGCCAACCAGCGTCTACAAGACTCCTTCTTCTATCAAGACTATTCTTATGTAATTAAGTCAAAGACTTCTATTACTGAGTGGAGAGACCTGATCAAGAAGACTACTCACCCTGCTGGATTCCAGTTGTTTGGTGAGATGGTCATCGAGACTGAGGGTTCGGCACCAATGCCTACCACTCAACCATCGTTCAATTATGTTAGCACGATTGAACTACCACCTGTACAGATTACATCTCTAACTTCAACTAAAGTTGTCACTGTTATCCAACAGAAACTAGAGCAACTCAAAGTAGAAGAAGGTCGTGGTTCTATTTCTATCGATACTTTCGATGCTACTGAAACGGTTACTTATAATGTAAGTCTTTCTCCTGCTTTCGATGGTACATTTGATCCATCGACAGGTAACTTGATTGGTAACACTGAGTTTACTTTAATTGATAAGAAGAACAACTTACCACTACAACTTACCAAAGATGAGCAACTCATTTGTACTCTAGATGGTATTTTCCAAGAACCAGGCAAAGCATTCACTATTAGTGGTAACAGAATTACTTTTGCTGAACCTCCTCTTGGTGCCCGTGTTGTAGAAGGTCAGGACGTTGACCCTGTTAAGTTCTATGGCAGAGCAATCAAATTCAAGCAATCTGCTCTAAACGACAGATACTTCAAAAAAGTCAGGTCTATTGCTGACCAGTTTGATGGTGTTAAGACAGACTTCTCTCTATATTGGGAAGATGGTACTATCGTCAAGACCGAAGATACCGAGAATCTAATTGTTGGTTTGAATGGTGTTATTCAGAAAGCAAGAACTACTGAAACAGAACCATTTGGTAATGCTTACTCTATCATTAGAGATGAAGATGATACTGTAGCAGATATCATTCGTTTTACAAAACCACCTATTGATAATGAAGATCTTTATGGACCCCCCGAAGAACTTCCAGAAATTCTTAAGAATTACGAGCAGTGCTTCATTTACAGCATTGGTAGTTATGAGCGTTTGAAGATTAACTCCGATTTGTATGAATATAGATTTGGTGGACCATACCTAATCCAGGATGAAGTAACTAATTCTGTAAGAAAAATTGATGATCCGAAGTATGCTTTGGTCTTTATTGATGGTGTTCTACAGAGAGATACTGATTCTTACACCATTGTCGGTCCAAATATTACTTTCACCAAACCACTTCAGTTCTCCGAGAACTCTGCTGGTAATAGAGCAGTACAGGATGTTAACATCATTCTGATGTATGGTAGAGATGTAGCGAAGACTCTTACTTTCTACGATTTCGAACCATTTGCTTACAGAAATACTATTACTGTAACACTACGTGGTGCTGGTATTGGCGAGAGAATTAGACCTCAACTTGATCAATTCGTTGGTCAAAACTTCCACCTCAAGCAAGGTGGAACTGTTGTTGGTAAAGTACAGAATGTATCTAACGAGTTTCCTGACGAAGCTATTCTCACACTACAGCATAATGTAAACGTTGAGTTTGATGAGAACACAGGTTTAGACATCTGTCTAGCAGAAGACACATATACAGTATATCCTATTACTGGACCATATACTGTAGAGGCAACCTATAAGACAGATGACGAAGGCGAAAGAGTTCTAGAGAAGAACGTTCCTTCTTGGTTGTTTGGTGTTGAAGCTGGTCTTGAAGCATGGAATAACAAGAACTCCATGTTTGCCAACTTGCTACCTGGAGACAAGATTCTCATTGATGGCGAGAGCGAGTATCGTGAGATTATAAGAACTCCTGATCAAGTATACACTAAGTCATATGTTAATGACTACTATATTGAAAATGAGCACTATGCTAAGGTTCAAGCAACTAACTATGAAGGTGATACTGAAGGCGAAGGTTTAAGTATTACTGCTAGTGTAAACCAGTTTGGTGCTATCACTACCCTCAATGTTGCTGACGTTGAGTTTAACCAGAGAGACCTGTCACTATACTTTGACGAAGGTATTCTTCTACAACCAACTGCTTACGAATACTTCACTACCCCTGAGGTTCACTTCATTCCTGTTGACGGTAATGGTGGTGGAGCGAAAGCAGAAGTTATCGCTTATGGTGGTCAGATTCTTGATGTTGTTCTAACTAATGGTGGTAGTGGATACACTCAACCACCAAGAGTTGTAGTAGCAAGAAGATATAAGAGAATCAAGGAACAGACCCGTAAGATTGATACTCTAACAGAACTCAGAATCCAAACTGAAATTGATTCTGTCTTCTCTATGATCGGTAATACCGAGATTAGAATCGAGGGTGGTCCATTCAGTCCTCAAGCAATTTCTAGTATTGTTAGTTTTGGTGGATTTGATCCAGAACTCAACACTGCTAGAGTTATTACTGCTGAGATCAATACTCTTGCTGGTGAAGAACGTGACGCCAGGATGACTGACGAGAAGTTCCCAACAGAAGCGAGAGTACAATCTCCTGCTGTTATTCTCGAAAACGCATTCGTACTCGAATCAGATAGAATTCTTACTCAAGTCATTGGTGGTGTTGTTGGATTTGAAGCACTTGCTACTCTGGAGACTATTACTACAGAGGAAGTCAATAAGATCATTCAGATCCAGGCAAACAAAGCATTTGAACCAAAAGGCATTCCAACATCTGGTGGTCTTGGAACATTCGTCGATGCTCCTGTTTCCGATACTTCTACTATCATCTATGCTGCTAACACTCAAGGATTCCCAGACACTCCTGCCAGAATCCTTATTGGTGGTGAATACATTTACTACAGAAGAAAAGAAGACGACAGATTCCTCGATGTTGTTAGAGGATATCAAGGAACTACCGCTATTGCTCACAACCCTGGCGATCTAATTCTATCTCAACCTGAATTCACTGTTCTTCTCTCTGGTGGTGTCAATACTATCCTCAGTGAGGGCAGCGTTGCTCAGTCTTCTGTAACTGAAATAGAGAAAACGGCACAAATTCAGTCCGTCAGTGAAGTTATTGATACTTTCACAGATATCAATCAAGTCACGAAAGAAATCTATCTAGAAGACGAAGTTATTCTAGAGCGTGTAGATAAGCAGATTACTATTATCCCACCAACATCATATAATATTGTTACTGAGACACATGCTACTCATTCTAGAGTCTTCAAAGCATCTGCTGGTCTTGCTGATGTATTTGGTCTAACTGGTGAAGTTCTAACTGCTGGTCCAGAAGTAACTGAAATTCAGTTGACTCAAGCACAACAGATTGAAGTTGATAATACATCGACAGTTTCTTCTGTTACTATTGGTAGTGTCGCTGCTACAGCAACTTCTACTTCTAAGGTAGTTACTACATCATACGAGTCTACTGTTGTTACTAACACAGTGGCATTTGATGTTCTATCTACCCTAACTGCTGTATCCACCCAGGTTGTAGAGAATCCACAAACTCGTATTGATTCACTATCTTCTAACATTGTAACATTTACTAACCTCAACCTAAACAGAGTTGCCCTGAGAGAAGTTCAAACTTCTACTCAACCATTCATCATGCACCATAGGGTGACTGATGTTGTAAATTCTGTACAGGATGTTAATACCGAGTTTACCACCATTTCTATGGTTCTCGGTGGTGTGAATGCTACTGCTTCTGGTGGTACTGAAATTGACTATCGTTATGCTGTTGTTGACTACATCATTGAAGAATATGTACTAGAAGAGTACATCTTTAAGAGAAATGGTGTTCAAGTATTCATGCTCCAACCATATAATGAAGTAATTCGTAGAGATGGTTCTTCGACCATCGTAGAAAACAGAAGTCAATATTCTCCTCCAGGATTCGAGGATTATGAACTTGGTAATGTTGGTTTGACACTGGGTGCTTTCGAATCCAATGCTAAGGTTGATAGTGGTATTTCTTCTGGTCTATCCATTGCTGATGTAGATGCTATCTACCCAACCTTGAGTATTCGTGACTTTGACTTTAGAGCAAATTCTGCTCTACTTGGTAATGGTGATAGATTCAACCTTGGTATTCCTACCTATCAACAACCAATGTCTGAGGTTGTTAATGGTATCAATATCAACGGTGAAATGACACTAGATTCTAACGAATATTTCCCTGCTTCGGGACATATTATAATTAGAAACAATAGTGGACTATATATTGATACCTTGTCTGTAATCTCTTATACTGGCAAGAGCGGCACCGACACATTGACTGGATGCCAGCTAGAGAGAGGAGATAGTTTCCCAACTGGTGGAGACTTAGCAACTCCCTTCTCTATCGTATAAATATAAATAAATCAGACAAAACGTTCACACACCGAGAGATTATCAATGGCTGCTATTATCTCAGACAAGTTTAGAATTTTTAACGCCACCCAATTCCTTGAGTCGTTGTCTGAGCCCACTGGCGGCGCAGACACCTCCATCGAGAGAACAAGGATGTATTTCTTTGTGGGTCGCCCCCAAAGATGGGATGCCTACCTTGAAATCTTCAATGCTAATGCTACTCCTTTCGTAGCAGGTAATGAAGTTTACATTGGCGCTAACTACGCTTCCGCCACTTTCAAGGCAACAATTAGAGAAGTATACGAGAACTCCCTCCTTCTCCACACCGTTGGTCCTCAGACCAATTCTGTTCCTACAGCAGGACAAGCACTTAAAGGTTGGAACGGCACCGCCGACACCAATGCTGAAGCATTGACTGGTGTGTATCGTTATGCTACAGAGGATGTTCCCCCTGTACCCCTCGACAACCAAACAGAAAAGTATGATGTTTATGACGACATCATCGCTGCTAAGCGTATTACTACTGACTTTGCTCGTAGTGTAATCCGTCGTTTCAACTGGGATACTGCTGCTAACCCAGTATTCGACATGTGGAAGCCTGACTACTCCACCACTCCTGGTTCTGGTGGTCAGATTGGTAAGACCGCTGCTACTGGCGCTACCAATATTGCTGATGCCAAGTTCTACTTGATCAACTCTCAGTACGAAGTATTCAAGTGCCTCTATAACGGTCAGAATCCTGCTAACCCAAGTGGTCAGACTGTAACCAACGAACCAAAGACCACTCCTTCTGCTGGTCAGGGTACTTATGCTGGTGCTACTGGTCTCTTCACTGAAGATCCTGCCGCTAATGGTTACATTTGGAAGTATATGTACACCATCCCAACCGATGACGTACTACGTTTCCTCTCTACCGACTTCATGCCAATCGTCCTTCCAACGGACACTACTCGTCAGGCAACCGAAGCAATTGCTACTGCTGCTCCTGATTCTGTCAACGTTGCTGTTATCGAAGACGGTGGCACTGGTCTAACCAACGGTACATACTATGCTCCTATCGTCGGTGATGGTGCTGGCGGTGCTGTTGAAATCACCGTTGCTGGTGGTGCTCTAGATGCCGTAGTCGTAACTAACGGTGGTGCTGGTTACACCTATGCTTCTGTTCCTCTCCAAGATGGTCTAGTTAATGGCGATCCAGGTTGGACAGGCGCTCCTATCGGTCTTTACACCGATGCTGGTCTAACAACTTCTGCTACTGGTGCTGTTCCTTCTAACGCTACTGGTGCTATTGAAGTTATTCTTCCTCCTCAGGGTGGACATGGTTCCAACATGGAAGAAGAACTCAATGCTAAGCGTGTTATGACGAACATCCGTCTAACCTACGCTGAAGGTTCTGGTGACTTCCCTGTTGACAACGACTTCCGTCGTATCGGCATCATCCGTGACCCATATGCTGCTGGTGGTACTACTTTCGCTACCGCTCCTACTCTAAGTGGTGTATATGCTGTCAAGATCAACGGTGCTACCGCTGACTACGTTGCTGACGAAACCATTTCTCAGACAACTGCCTCTGGTGGTACTGCTTACGGCACCGTCGTATCTTGGGAAAGAGATTCTGGTAACGCTGGTCCTGGTGGTGCTGGTGTCCTCAAGTACATCCAGTCCCCTTCTCTCCATACCGACGCTGGTATCGTAAGAGACTTCGAGAACAGCGGTCAAGCAATTGCTGGTACACAGTCTCTTGCTTCTGGTACTGTTGATGCTGGTAACAATGACACTCTCGTAGGTGTTACCTTCGCTTCGGGTCTTGCCGCTCCTGAGATTGGCAACAACTCTGGTGAAATCATCTATGTTGAGAACCGTCGTCTCATCACTCGTGCTGCTGACCAGATCGAAGACATCAAACTCGTAATCGAGTTCTGATTTACTTTTTACTCCGCTAAATACTTCAACGAACAATGTAGAGTATTTGGCGGAGTAACATGCCACAGAAGACTAACCTTAATGTAGCACCATATTATGATGACTATGATGCTGGCAAAAACTTTTATAAGGTTTTGTTCAGACCTGGATACTCGATCCAGACTAGAGAATTAACTTCTCTACAATCGATTCTCCAGAATCAAATAGAGAGCTTTGGTAAGTTCAACTTTAAGCAGGGACAGCAAGTCATTCCTGGTGAGGTTGGACTTAATACCAAGCTTGATTACGTCAAGTTGTCTTCTGTATCTGAAGTCGCCGTAAACGAAGGCGGTCAGATCGTTTATAAGAAATACGACATTAAAAAACTTGTCGGAACACAACTCTCGGGTCTAAACTCGGGAGTTGTTGGGCGCGTACTGAGTGCTGAGTACGGGTCTGACATCGAAGCAGATACATTGTTCGTCAAATATACCACAAGTGGCAGTGCTAGCAACGAAACCACCTTCAGACAAGGTGAAACGCTAGAAGTCATTGGTGGTATCAATACTCCTCTACTTGTCGTTGGTACAGATGGTAGCGTACTCCCTACCAGTATTAATGTAGAAGATCCTATTTCTGGTCAGATTGAAACTCTTACCAGTCCTGCTATGGGATTTGCTACTGCCGTTGATGTAAGAGAAGGTGTCTACTTTGTCAACGGTTTCTTTGTAAGAAACGAGAAGCAACTTCTTGTAGTTAACAAATATTATAACAAACCATCAGCAAAGGTAGGTTTTACTGTAAGTGAAGACGTTGTAACTCCAGAAGAGGACGCTTCCCTAACAGATAACGCTAGAGGTTTCTCGAACTCCTCTGCTCCTGGTGCCCATCGTCTTAGCATCAATCTAACTCTCACTAAGTTTGATTATGCTGCTAATACTGATAAAAACTTCATCCAACTAGTTCAGATTAAAAACGGAACTGTAGAGAAGCAAGTAAAACCAGCAGACTATACTCTTCTAGAAGAAACTCTAGCAAGAAGAACTTACGACGAATCTGGTGATTACGTTGTAGAAGATTTTGACTATGATGTTAGAGAGTATTACCAGAGAAGTGGTAATAATGGTGTATATGCTCTCAATACTGAAACTGGTCTAATCAATAAGACTTACACCGAGGCAGAAGCAGAAGGCAAGATGGTCTTGCATGTAAGTTCTGGTAAGGCATATGTCAAAGGATATGAAATTATCAATAAAGAGTCTAAGACTCTAGAAGTTAGCAAAGGTAGAGATACCCTACAACGTGATAATGTAACAATCAAATCTAAGGGTCTATCTGAGTTTAATGTAACCAACGTATTTGGTGGTGTCCCTCTAAACACTGTTGGTGACGAACTAACAGGTTACCCATCTGTTTCTCTAAACAGTGTATTCAATGATGGTACTATTGGTTTCTCTGGTCTAGAACCAGATGGTTATTTTAGAGACTCAGTAGACAGAAGATCTCAAGTCTTCAATCTAAAAGATGGTATCATGACCATCTATGTACAGTCTCTAGGTGACCAACCTGTACAGACATCCCAACTTCCTGATGAAGTATTCTTTGTCACTACCAGAGGCACAGGAACAATCCAGGGTAAGAGTGCTACAGTTATTGGTAAGGCAATCGTCAATCGTCCTGAAGTTAACCCTGCTAGTAATGCTGTATTTGGTGAACTAACCATTGTTGGCGACAAGAGTGTTCTCGACAACTTCATGAAAGAATATGACGACGGCGAGACTGATTTCAGAAGATACATCTATACTTCTCAGACATTGATGGAGACTTCTTCTGATCCATATGGTGTCGTTGTTGACTACAATCCAAGTTTCACTCCTATTGTTGGTGTAGCAAAACCCAAGAACTTCAGAATGATCAACAGAGGTTCTGGTTTCAATCCAGATTCTGACATCATTCTATCCAAAGGTAGAACTGGTTCTGCTACTCCATATAATGCTACGTTTGGTTTCTCGTATTTCAATCCAGTATTCTTCACTAGACTAAAACTAGAGAAGAAGATTATTGCCAACACATTTAAGAACGGCAAGTATATCTACGGTAAAGAGAGCAAGGCATATGGCGTCATCGAGAATGACACCACAGGTAACTTCAGTGGTATCTCTACTCTATTCGTAACTACTCTTTCTGGTCAGTTCATCCCTGGCGAGACAATCATTGATGAAGAACAGAACGCTATCAAGATTGCTAAAGAAAACACCATCTCTCACTTTGTTGTCAACAAGAGAGGCAGCAACTACAATGATGCTTCTAGTGTAGTTATCAATGGTGAAATTTTTGACCAGTCTAAAGTTGATGTTGTTCTGTATGGTGGTGCTGTAGTTCAGGTTCTAGTTGAAGATAGAGCTGCTCTACAACAAACATATGCTACTCCACCTGAGATCCTGTTTACAGGTGATGACTCCAATAGTGACAAGGCAGTTGTAACACCAGTCTTGTTTAAGGACACTGTACTGACATTTACACCACAGAATGTAAAGTCGCTATCTTCTACATTCAACAACTATACATTTACAGCAGACGTTGACTTCTCTTCTACGTCTTATGCTACTTACCAGCAAATCAGTGACTTCACTTTCTTCGGAACTAAAGGTAAGAAGTTTATCGAGTGTAATGGTTTTGGTGCTGATCTAACTGGAGACCTAATCCAAGGTGACATCATTCAGTTTACCGATGCCAACAACAACGTAATTAAGAACATCGTTCAGTATGTAACTCTACCAGAGAACACTGAGAAGTCTAGAATCTACTTTGATTATGCTCTACCTGATAATGTAACTAATGCCACTATCGTAAGATTACGTCCTATACTGGCAAACAGTTCTGCTACTCTAGTATTCCCAACTGGTAGCAAGCAGGTAGCATCTCTTGTTAGCGATGATGCTAACACCAAGTTCAAGTATCATGTAAGAAAAGACTTCGTTACTGATCTGTCTGCTAGTGGCGGTAACCTGACGTTTACTGCTCAACTACCTGTTGGTACACAGAAGTTCGTTCCTTTTACCGAGAACAATTTCTTGATTACTGTTCTCAGCAAAGGATCTTCTACTGTTGTGGAAAACGGTGATATCATTTATATTGATCCTAGATATATCGCTGTTGAGGATTCTGTCATTACTGCTAGTAGTGTAACTGCTGGTGCTTTGAGAATCCAGAATCTACCATCTGACTACTTCGGTGTCATTACCGATAGTAACTTCCCTGTACTAAAACTAACTGCTACTGTCGAGATTGACAAAGCACGTCCTAGACTCAAGACTGCTATCAGAAACAAGCGTGTCATCGTTGTATCTTCTGGTGACCGTGTAATTCCTATTAGAGGTCAAGACTATGATTCTGATGTCATCGAGACCTTCTCCTATTCTGACGTATTTAAACTCAAGTATGTCTATGAAGGTACAACAACTAACCCACCTGTAATTGATCCTTCTGGCAACTTGGTTAGTGGTACTGACGTAACTTACAAATACAAGTTTGACAATGGACAGAGAGACACTTACTATGATGTCTCTAGAATTGTATTGAAGCCTGGTTTCGATGCTCCTACTGGTCAACTAGTCGTAGCGTTCGACTTCTTCGAGCATTCTCAAGGTGACTTCTGTACTGTTGATTCTTATCTCCACGAAGCAGGTGTTCTACCTGACGAGATTCCTCTATTCAACTCGACTGTTAACGGTGTCATTTCTCTTAGAGATTCCATCGACTTCAGACCTAAGGTTGATGGTAACACCACTATTACTGGTTTCCAAGATCAATCTATTGTCGAAGCATTTGACAGCACAGACTACATTACTTTCCTAGGCACTGGTGGTATTCCAACAGCAACTCCTGCTTCTGATGCTGGTCTACCATACACAGTTTCCTTCAGTGAGAAGCAATATCTAGATCGTATTGACGGTCTATTCCTCACTAAGAAAGGCGACTTCATTGTCAAGCAAGGTAATGCTTCTCTCAACCCATCCAAACCAGAACCACTGGATGATGCTGTTTCTCTCTGCTATCTCCATATCCCTGCTTACACTAACAGCAGCAAAGATGTGAGAATTGTTCCTGTGGATAACAAGCGTTATACCATGAAGGACATTGGTAAACTAGAGAAGAGAATTGAGCGTCTTGAGTATTACACCACTCTAAGCATCCTTGAGCAGCAAGCACTAAACATGCAGGTCAAGGACGAGATTGGTCTAGACAGATTCAAGTCTGGTTTCCTCGTAGATAACTTCGAGGCACATAGAACTGGTAACCTCAAGTCTGAAGACTACAGATGTGCTATTGATACTCAGCAGTCTGTCCTAAGAGCACAATCTAAAGAAGATAGTTTTGTTCTCAAAGAAATCAACACTAGAGATGACCAAAGAGCAGTCGATGGTTATGTCATTAACGACGGTGTTGTTACACTACCATATGAAAATGTTGAACTACTAGGTAATGCTAATGCTACTAACACCATCAATCCTAATCCTTTTGTTGTTATCCAGTATGTTGGTGAGGGTGTTATTTCTCCACAACAAGATTCTTGGTATGATCAAAGCATTGCTCCTCTAGTTGTTGACACCAACACTAAACTCAACACCATCTTCCTAGCAAAAGATGTTGTAGCGGATGCTTATTCTAGTCTCTACAACTCCTTCATTGTGAACTGGTGTGGTACTGATGCTGGATTGCTACCTATCGAGTCTCTTGCTGGTATCAACAGCGAAGACATCGAATCTACTGTAGAACCTGCTTCTGTTGCTAGTTCTTCTAATGTAAGTCCACAGAACAATGAAGTGGGCAAAGGTGTTGGTACAAGAACTATCAACAATAAGAAAGTCTCCACTGCTCTACAGTTCTTCGCCAGATCTATTCCTGTCAAGTTTGTCATGAACAGACTGAAGCCTGACACCAAGGTTTATGTGTTCATGGAAGGTCGTAACATTGATCGTTGGGTTGTACCTGATAGTCGTTTCAGTGGTCAGGCAGGCAACTCCCTCTCTACTTTCGGCGCTCCTCTAGTCACCGATGGTAACGGTAACCTCTCTGGTATCATTCTAGTTCCTGCTGGTCTACCTCCTGTATCCAACACTAGATGGACTGGTAATGTAGATACTGTTGATTATGATCAGACTGGCGAGGAGATTAGATTCTCTACTGGCACAAAGACTATTAGATTCACTTCTGCTTCGGATGATGCTGACAAGTCTGAAGTAGATACTTATGCTGAAGTCAAGTTCTATGCTACTGGCATTACACCAGAGAATCCTGCTAGCATTACTTCTACCGCTACATCATTCTTCAAAGCAAATGAAGGTGTACAGTTGGTTGATAGCAACACTGATGATCCAGTCAAACCAAATCCACTTGCTCAAACATTTAAGATTGAGAACTTCGATGGTGGTGTTATGACCACTGGTGTTGATCTCTTCTTTAGCAAGAAGAGTGAAACTATTCCTCTTAGAGCATATCTAACTGATGTTGCTGCTGGCAAACCAGGCAAGAATATTATTCCTGGTACACAAGTATCTCTAACTCCTGAGACTTACCTAAGAGTTTATGTAACTGGGGAGAGTGAGACTGTTACTGTCAATCTAGATGAGATTGTAACTGGCAAGACATCTAATGCTTCTGGTCCTATCTCTAAAGTATTCGACTCGAACCTAGTAAGAGTTGGTGATGACACCAGCACTTCCTTCCAGTTGAATAAGGAACAGGTTTACACTCTTGTTCTTAACAACCACAACGGAACTTCTTTCGTAGCAAACGAATCACTATCCATTCCTTCTGTTACTACTTACAACAACTTGAACAACACCACTCTAGGTGTATTCATTGCTAAGGATTCTGGTAAAGTAACTGACCTAAGAGTTAGTGCTGTTGGTGATAACTACGAGACTGCTTCTATTACTATCGAGAGTCCTCAGTTGCCTGGAGGATCTTCAGCAACAGGTTCTATTTCTGTTTCTGATGGTAAGGTATACAACTGTGAGGTTTCGCTCTCAGGAAGAGGATATACCGAACCACCATCTGTTGTCGTGAAGGGAGTTGGTCTTGGTGCTGCTGGTGCTGTTATCGAATCTGTCGTTGAGATTGATACACCTGCTGTAAGAATGGGTATTGCTGTCGATGCTGATGGTGTTACCGAATCTACAACTCCAACTAGATTTAACTTCAAGCATCCTGTATTCCTACAAAATGATACCGAGTATGCTCTTGCTATCGAGACAGACTCGATTGAATATGAACTGTGGGCATCTAAACTAGGCGAGGTTGAAATTGCCACTAGCAATATTGTTACTACACAACCTTCTCTAGGTTCTGTTTATAAGTCTCAGAACACTGACACTTGGACAGAAGATCTATTCGAAGATATCAAGTTTAAACTATATCGTGCCGACTTTGATACTACAGGTGGTGAGATTGAAGTTGCTAACGAGAATCTAGGTTACGAGAAACTACTGGTTTCTCCTTTTGAGACTAGTGTGAGATCTGCTACTAATGCCACATCTACACTATTCAAGAACAACAACTCTGTTGTTAAGGTCTATCATAGAGATAATGGTTTCGAAGATACTGGCAACTCTTACGTATTCTTCCAAGAAGCAGAAGACGTTGGTGGCATCTCTGGTGTTACCTTGAACCAGAGACTCTATAAAGTCTCTAACTCTGGTGTTGACACTTATAACATTACAAGTCCAAACGGTGCTGGTTCTAGCATCATTGGTGGTGGTAAGTCTGTTCTTGCTTCTTACAACAGAAAGTTTGAGCGTCTCTATGCTCAGGTTCCTTACCTACAACTAGATGGTACAACAATCGAGTCGTTCGTTGCTACTACTGATATAGTTCCTGTTGACTCACAAACTAAGAACTATGTTTCTTATTCCTTTGTTGATTACGAGAAGACATTCCTTGGTGAAGAACACTTCTTCACTAACCAGAAAGTAATTGCTTCTAGAATTAACCAGACTATGAATGGTTTGGCACATTCGTTGAAGTATAAGTTCAGACTGTCTACAACAAACTCTGCTCTGTCTCCTGTAATTGATCTACGTACTGCTACAGTCAAGACAGCAACTAATAGAATTGAAAATGCTACTGGTTATGAAGATAGATATGGTAAGAGAGATCAGATCGTCAAGTTCCAACCTCTATACACTTTGTCTATTGCTGTTACTGGAACAAATGCTGGTCAAGTAGATACTAATCTAACTTTGGTTGGTCAGACTTCTAAGGCAGAAGGTTTGATCACTGCTTACGATAACGGTGATGCTACAATCAGACTAAGAACATTCACTCCATTCCAACAGGGCGAACAACTAGACTTGATCGGCACTGATGGTGTTCAGATTCAAAACGTTGGTATTACTATCACCAATATTTCTGAGATTGATTTCAACTTCAGTGTAGGTTCTAATGTCATTGCTTACTCTCAAACAGACTCTACCGTTAGTTACGCTAACAAGATTAATGGTAAGGTTATTCTGTGGGATGCTGAGGATAAGATCCTAATTGTGGAAAACTCGTATCAACCAATCAATAACAACTACACTGCTAAGATTGCTGATAGTGAAGCATATAACAGAGCATCGACCACATCTGCTCAACAACCTGATATCTTTAGAGTTGGTGATGTAGTTCAGTCAACTGGAGATGACACTCCTGTATTCGTCGAACTCAATACAATTGAGTATACTACAGGTGTTGACTATGTTCCAGAGACAGATGCTGTTAATAGTTCTTCGGTTGCTAAGTATGTAACTAAGGAAGTATTCATTGACAATCCTGGTTCTTCTATCGATGTAAGATCTACCATGAATCTTACTGATATTGAGAATGTTAAGATTTACTATAAGATTAGAGAGTCTTCTAGTTCGGCAAACTTTGAAGACATTAATTGGGTTCCATTCAATGATGATGGTAACCCAGATGTAAATAACCTTGCTACTCCAACCAATTCTATTTCTGGACAGTTTGAGAAGCAAGTAGATTATCAAGAACTAATTTATAGTGCTTCTAATCTACCTGAGTTTACATCCTTCGCTATCAAGATTATCATGAAGACTGATAATCCTTCTTATGTACCTAAGATCCAAGACCTAAGAGCTGTAGCTTCATACTGATGAGATATTTAAAAGTTGAAGGTCACGAAAATCTTTATCGTGATGTCACCACGGGAGCGATTGTCAACACTGACAAACCCGCTCCCAGAAACTTTTCTCGTACATTTAACAATGCACTAGAAGACATAAATACATTGAAGGAAGAACTATCTGAAATCAAACTACTTCTTAGAGAGATCGTAAGAAATGCCAGCAATTAACGTCGCCAGAACAGATACCTTTGAAACTCAAAGGCAAAAAATCAACCAGATTGGAGACATCCTATCGAACATTTCCGCTGGCGGAAGTGACCTACAGACAGGTAACCTGAAATTAGGTGACGGAACGAAAGCTGTTCCTTCTCTTTCGTTTATTAGTGATTCTACCCTAGGTTTATACAGACCAGACAATTCACAAATTGCCTTTGTATCGGACGGCAAAGACCTAGTAAGATTTGAAACAGAAAAGTTCTATACATTTCAAGATCTCTTTGTTAGAAAGAAAACTCTTATAACTGCTGGTCTATCTATTACTGATGAAGGTCAGAATTATGATACTGGTTCTTACGATGATATTAATGTAATTGGTGGTTCTGGTACTGGTGGTTCTCTTAATCTTACTGTAGAGGCATTTGGCGGCAGTATTTCTAGTAACGGTTCTAATTACCTGACAGGGGTATATTCTGACATCCCAATGGTCAGCACTGGTTCTGGTACTGGTGTGACAGCAACTTTTGCTACATCAACACCCCAGTTTGTAATTCAGTCTGGTGGATCTGGTTACACTGATGGAGTATACTCTAGTATCAATGTAGTATCATCTGGACTTGGTATTGATACTCAGATCACTCTAGAATTTACTGGTGGTGCTCTAACAGATATTACGATTGAGAATGTAGGTAGTAAGCACCTTGCTGGTGATACATTCTCTATCCCAAATAGCGAACTACTATACTTTGACGAAGCTACTCAGCAAGAAGTACAGAGTGGTGGTGCTGGTGCTACTATTGCCATCAGTGGTAATCCCAATGTAATTGATGCTGCCACGTTTGAGTTTCTAACCAAAGGCGAAGGTCATGCTGTTGGTGATGATCTAACCACTCCTGGATCTCAGACTCAAACAGGTAACTTGCCAGGAAGTGTTACTGGTCTTTCTGCTACTCTAGGAACTGGCACTACTCTAACTCTATCTTCTACTGCTGGCATTCTTGCTGGTATGGATGTTATTCAAGTCAGTGGTGATGGAGCACTTGCTAGCGACACTACTGTTGCTAGTGTTACTAACGGCACTACTCTTGTTCTATCTGCTGCCCCAGAAGTCGCTGGTTCTGCTGTCCTAGATTTTTCTTCTCAGTCAGTAACTTCTATCGTTCTACCAGACGTATCATCTATTGTTCTGGGATCTCTTATTAGTGGTGGTGGATATAGTGGAGAGATCACTGGTATTGATCTAGATCTAGGAGAGGTTAGCATTACCCCCGATAGCACCAATGCTCAAAATGGTGTAAGTTTCACTATTGACCCTCCATATGGCAGTGGTTCTGGATTTAATTTTGACATTACTGCTGTTGGTGTTGTATCTGAACTTAGTGTAAATGCTGAAGGTAACGGTTATGCTGTAGGAGATACACTAGCAGTAAACCCTGCTGATTTGACACAACCAATTTCTGTTTATGTGTCGGTATTTGCTGGTCAAGAAGTTTCTATTGGATCAGCAATTCCTCTGTCTGTTGGAGATAACGTAAACACATATACTCCACCAGATGCTGAAGCTGGAACCCCAGCACAATATGGTCCAGACCTAGAAGTTATTGCTATTACTGGTGGCAGTAACAATGCTGTTACAGCATTCGTATGTTCTGCTGCTGAAGATCTTGGTGTAGATGCTGAGTTTGTAATTAATGGTGGCGGTACGGTATATACTTCTACTGGATCTGTTACTAAAAATCTATACTACTCTGGGTTTGATGAAGCTAATCAAACTCTACAACCAGACCTGACTCTTTATGTTGGTAGCAAGTATCGTTTCATCCAATCTGACGGATCTTCTGGCGAACATCCTATTTCTTTCTCTCAGCATCCCAACGGAACACAGAACAGCATTACTGGTGTAACAGCAGATCTAGATTCTGCTTCCACATCAATTACCGTGTCTGATGCTACAGGTATTCTTCCTGGAATGGGAATATCTGTTGCTAGTGGAGATGGTGCTATTGATATTGGAACGACTGTTGAGTCGGTTGTTGGAACTACAGTAACTCTATCAGAAGCACCTGCTACATCTGGTGTAGGAACAGAACTATCATTCGTTGGTGTTGATCTTACTGCTGGTGTTACTCAGAATGATGATGGTAAGACTATTGAAATTACCGAACTAACTCCAGACCCTCTCTACTATTATTGCCCAAACCACGCTGATATGGGTGGCGAACATAGTATCGATCCAAACAACCCAAAAGTTTTTGGTTCGGACTTTGAAGTTACACTAACGGAAGTTGGTATTGCTGATGTTATCAAGTTTGAAGTAAGCACAGGTAATACGACAACAGCAGCAATTACAGCAGCGACAGGTGCTATTGATGAATTGACTTCTGCTACGTCGGTTACTTCGCCTACTGTTAATGCCACCGATGTTGTAGCAGGTAAACTATCTGCTACTTCTGGTCAAGATTTAGATATCGAAACTTCTGCTGATATTGTAGCAGTTGGTCAGAATCTAACGTTCAACAACATTGTTATGAACTACACCAATAGCAGCATCACTGCTGCTGGTGATATCAAAACAAATACTGTTCTGAATGTTAATGATGTTCTGACTATTAACCAAAACGTCATTGGAACTAATGCTAGCAGCAACCTAGACTTTGCTCCTGGACTTGGTAAGACAGCAAGAGTTGATACTAACACTGCTTTCCGTCTTCCTGTAGGTAATACTGCTGAGAGACCAACTATCCAGGAAAGTGGTCAAATCAGATTTAACAGTGAGACTAATCAATACGAGGGTTATAGTGCTACCAACAGTTCATGGTCTTCTCTAGGTGGTGTACGTGACTTGGATGGTGATACTACTATCCTTGCTGAAGAATCTGTAGGTACAGACGATGATACTCTATGGTTCCTCAACGATAATAACATCACTCTAAAACTAGACAGAAACTATCTTGATTTCTTCTTTGTAAAAGAGATTAAGTCTACAAAGCAAGGTCTCCCTTCTTTCAATAAGTGGGTTGCTAACGTTGCTGTAACTGCTGGTCAGTATTTGAAGTATGGTCTCAATCTATTTGAAGTAACTGTTGGTGGTATCACAGCAGGTCCTGGATCTCCTCCACTAGATAATAGTGGTACTGCTTTTACTAATGGTACTGCCACACTTCAGTGGACTCAACTAGCAGTTGCTCCTCTAACAATCGCTGAGGTAGAAGAATTTAGAATTGGACCTACAGAACCAATTCCTCTGGTTGTCAACGGCGATCTTAGACTTGCTGGAAACAAAATTTCTACAGATGTTAGCGATCTAGTAATCCAACCTAATGGACTACAGAAAGTTGTCATCAATTCTCCAACATCTCTTGTACTACCTGTTGGTGATAACAACTCCAAGGGTAATCCAATTCAAGGTTCTGTCAGATACAATACTGACGACAGTCAGTTTGAAGGATATAACGGTGCCCAGTGGGGTGGTCTTGGTGGTGTTAAAGATATTGACCAAGATACAACCATCCTGGCAGAAACTGCTCCTGGTGCTGACGAAGACACCCTGTTCTTCAAGAATGCTAATAATGAAACTCTAAGACTGAATGATCAGAAACTAGTATTCAACTATATCGATACTCTAGAATCTGAAACTAGTAACATCTTTAACTTTGTTGCTGACACAATCACGTTTGGTACACAAGATGTTACGTTAGACAACACTGCTGCTGGAGAAACACTACTATTCAGTTCTAAGAACAACTTTGATATTGGTCTATCTGCTGGTCTTACTACAGATCCACTGATCAGACTTACAAACACAGGTAAGATCTTCTATAACACATCGTTTGGTCTAGGCAATTTCCAAGGTCTAGAACTTCTTAACGAAGATCTATCTAAGTTTGAGTTGTCTCATCTCAAGACTCATACTTCTAAAATCACTCTTGTCAAAGGTACGGTTGATTCTAGTTCGACAATTCTTTATGATCCTGCTGTTGCTGTATCTGCTCAGGTAGAACTGGTTGCTCATAACCAACAGACTGGTCATAAGGAGTTCATCCAGTTTACTGTTATTGATAATGGAACAGATATATATCGTACAGAGATTGGTAATGTCAAGACAGGTCAGGAACTAGTCGCTTCCACATTTGACTTTGATGCTTCTAATAAGGTACGTGTTACCTATACTGTAGATAGCAATTTGATCAATGGTAACAACGTTGAGATCACTGTAGTAACTACCGTAATTAAGAGGTAATAAAAACCAATGGCAGGAAATTTAAATACATTAGATTCGGTCGGTGGATTTTCAGTATCTAATAAAGTTATTGTAAATCACACCTATGATGCTACGAATCTAAACTCACTAGAAGTCAGGAATGCTTTCTATGATGATTCGTTCGCTCAGCATTATATCCTGAGAGGAACTAACACGTCTACACTCTCTGTAGATAATGTTAATGGTATTCTTTCAATCCCTTCCAATACTATGAATTTTGTTGAGTCGGTTGTTGTTGCTGTCAATGATGACAACACCGCTAGCATTACTCAAAAGTTGGAAAGTGCTCTCCAATGTGATAATTCTGGAGTAGTAACCGAGTTGTCTACCATGACAACTATCATTAAAGATAGCATCCCAGAAGGACAAACTTGGGAGATTGAACTCTTCACTGGTGGTGGAGCAAATAAGTTCAGTTATGCCACAACAAGGATTGGTACAACTAAAACTGTTAAGTGGGCAGTATATACAAAAGTAGTAAGTATCGACTGGACATGATGCTAAATAGATAGAGGAAATAAAATCATCAGCGGGCTGGATAGAAGATGAGCTTTAAGTTTAATTCTGACAGGGAACAATTAAGAGCTATTGCTCCTTCTTTAATTGGAGATGAGGTACTTTCGATTAGGTCTGGCACAGGCGCTGATGAGAAGGAGGTGCTCAGGACTCTGCTTGACACCGACACGAAACTGCCACGTGTTGGTATCAACAGAACTGGTAGCAGAATTGACAGATATGTAATAACCAATCAAGGTAGTGGATACACTCAACTACCTAGTGTTACTGTAGCTGCTCCTCCTGCTGGTCCTAACGCTCGTCAAGCATTTGCTTCTGCCTCTGTATCCGCTGAAGGTAGAGTTACTGGTCTTCTAATTGATGATCCTGGTGATGGTTATACTTCCGCTCCCGCTGTAAGTATCACTGGTGGTAACGGTGCTGGTGCTGCTGCTGAAGCATTCCTTGATACTGTTGACTTCGAACTTGATATCAACGGTGCCATCAGAACTTCTACGTCTATCATTTCTGACACGGCGAGAATTCTAAACCTGGATATCGACAACCTCGTTACTCCAGATGCTCAGTATAGAGCACCAAACCTCAAAACATTTATTAACAACACAGGTACACAGTGGGTAGCAGATAAGTTCTACCAGAAAGATTCCTTTGTTGTTCGTGGTCCTAACGTATACCAGGCACTAACCACTGGTTATTCTTCCGCCAATCCTCTAGATCCTCCTCTACACATTGACGGTATTCAGACTAATGGTAACGACCTAAACGATCTTACTAGACCTGGCGTATCATTCAAACATATCGGTTTCCGTGTATCTGACGAGAACGAAGTATATTATAACGAAACTGGTGAAGCAGGTATCTATCCAAGATCGATCACGCCTCTATTGGGTGATAAGTCTGACAAGATTGCTACCACAGAATACGTCCTCAACCTAGCAACGAATGACGTTGGTGGTCGTATCTACGTTTCACAGCAGATTGGTAACGACGAGAATGACGGTCGTTCTGCTGTTAATCCAGTTAGAACAATTAAGAAAGCATGTCAGTTAGCATGGCAGACTCCTGGTGTTAAAGAATCGATTATTATCTCTGGTGGTGATTACACCGAAGACAACCCAATCTCAATTCCACCAGACGCTTCTATTGTTGGTGATAACCTACGTCTGGTTATCATTCGTCCCGCCAACCCAAGAAAGCACATTTTCAAGTTCGGTGACAAGAACTACGTTATCGGTGTTACATATCGTGACCAAGAAGGTGCTGATACCTTTACTTGGGACTTTGCTATGGTCTTTGACGACAAGCAAAGAATCACATATGCTGCCGACACAAATGGTGACTTCGGCACATCATTCCCTGTAGGTACACAAGTCTTTGGTGAAGATGCTTTCCGAGCAGACTTCCAGGATAATGGTGGTCTATCTGCTCTCGTCGCTGGCGTTGAGATGAGGGGTGTTAATGGTGGTATTATTGAATCTACTAGAGTAGAGTTTAATGCTATCACAGGAGCATCTGCTTACATTACTGGTAAGTTTGATTATAAGAATATTTCTGGTGGTATCACTGCTGGTGAAACACTATCTTATGGTGGTGCCAACACTTTAAGATTTGCCCCAAATACAGCATACACAGTAGGTCAAATTGTTTGGACTGCTGAACATACATACAGCGTTTCTGCTTCTGGTACTTCTGGAGAAACCAACCCAACACACGATGCTGGTGCTGCTGGTAATGGTCCAGACACTCTGGAGTTTACATATATTAGAGACACTTATACTCTAGTTACTACAGATGTTATCTCGATTAGACCTGAAGGTGAGGTCGTATTCGAGAATATTCCAAACCCAGATGCTCCTGCTCTACCTATTTACAGAATTGACTTCTCTCAGCAGGGTCAAGATGCAATTGCTACTGGTGGTTATCAGGATCCTGGAACACCAGAAGATCTTGGTGGTATTATTTTCTACACCAACGCTCTACAAGGTGCTGACAACATTCACGACTTCAAAGAAGGTCAAGAAATCTTCATCGAAGGTCTATCGACATCAGCACCTGACCTCTCGATGCTCAATGGTATCCAGAGAATCTACAAGGTCATTGAAGACCCTGATGGTAGAGCAAGACGTTTCGTCATTCCGAAGAAACTACCACTACTAACAAACGATAACTACGATCCTGGTCAGTTTGCTGCTGTAAGATCAGTTGCCAAGTCGGTCACTCTATCTCTACTCAACTCTCCATTTAAGTTCAACCAAGCAACTCCTGTTGCTAGAAGATATCAGGATGCTTGTCTACAAATCAAGAACAATAGAGAGTTCATCGCTGATGAAGTTGTAGGTCGTATTAATGATGAGTTCAAGAAAGAATATTTCTCGATCTATGATATCGGTGGTTCTGCTGCTCAGCAATTTACTCCAACTAACGTAACTTATGATCCTGCTACAGGTATCTCTACGTTTACTGTAGCAAACCATGGTCTAGTAGCTGGTGATGGTGTATCCATTGCTGACAACTCCTTGGTGTTCACTTGTGCCATGGATGGCAATAAGACTGAGCACAGTTCTCCACAGTCTGACTACTACTCCAGTGGCAAGGCATTGCCAGTTTTGAGCAGTGGTCTAACTACAAATACATTCCAGTTGAATGTAGGTGCTTCTGGTCCTGATCAACAGTTCACTCCATCAGATGCTGTATACAATCCAGCTACTGGTGATTTGACAATCAACCTCAATGCTACTCACGGACTAGAGGTTGGTGAAGGTATTGTAATCGATGACAACTCCTTGTCATTCACCTGTGACATGGATAACAACCAGTCTACCAAGACTTATCCACGTCCTGGCATCGACCCATATGCTGGCAGATCTATCAATATTACTGCTGTCCCTTCGGACACAGAGATTACAGTTAACGTAGGTGCTTCTGCTCCTAACAAGTATTTCACACCTACTGCTGCTGACTACAACCCTGTAACTGGTGACATGACTGTCACTGTTGGTCAGCATGGTCTAGGTGTTGGTCGTAGTGTTGTCCTAGCAGATGAGTCCTTCACCTTTACCTGTGCTCAGGATGGCGATCAGTCAACTCACCAATATCCACGTCCTGGTGTTGACCCATATGCTGGTCAGTCTATCGCTATCACAGCAGTTGGCACAACTTCCCACACACCAACAGATGCTCCTTATGATGCCGCCACTGGTATTGTTGAGTTCACTATTGCTGGTCATGGATTTACTCAAGGCGACTACATCAAGATTGCTGACGATTCTCTAGATTACACATGTGTTCTAGATGGCAATACTGTAACCAAGTCCTACCCACGTGCTGGTTATGACTATCCATCTGGTCGCTGGTTGGAAATCTCTAACGTAACTGGTGATACGTTCGAAGTTAACATCGGTCCATCTTCTTACACTGGAGCACACACTTTTGTAAGTGCTGATCCAAATGCCATCGAAAGACAAGATGGCACCTTCACTATTAATGTCGGCACATCTTCCAACACCACAACTCACACATTCATCAGTGCTACTACCAACGCTATTAAGCACGAACCTCAGTCTACTCATACTTTCGTTGGTACAACCGCTAACTCCATCAAGCACCTACCACAGTCTGCTCATACGTTTGTAAGATCAGCACCTAATTCTCTGTCTGTTGGTGGTGATGAATTCAAGATCTATCTCGGAACATCCACATTCATCCACACGTATGTAAGTGGTGGTACGGTTACATTTGGTGGATCTACTTACAATGTTACCAATTTTGTATATGATAACTTCATTACTGGTACAGCAACTATCACGATTGATACCTCTATTCCTGGTATCTCGGAAGATAATATCATTCAACTTGCTGACCTAGTAGTTGAGTGTGATATTGATGGCGTTACTACCCAGAAGACTTATCCAAGTTTCAACATTCCAGTCAGTGACGATAAGTGTCGTAGAGATATCAGACACTTCCTCAATGCTCTAACACAAGACCTTGAGTTCGGAAGCAACAACAACATTCTTGATGCTGCTAAGAAGTACATTGATGGTACGAATACTGAAATCACATTCGTAGAGAATGAGATGATTCAGACTGTCCGTGCTATTGAGTACGCCAGAGAACTAGCAATCTTCGCTATGAGAAAGTGGAGAACTGGCAATGGCATGGCAGGCGACCCAGTTTATACGCCACAGTATTCTACTCTACCAAGATACTTTGACGATACTATTATTGATGATGGCAACTCCCCTGCTTGTGACAACGTAAGATCTGCTATCGATACTCTATCGTATCTCTTCGTTGATGTTCTTGCTAACGATGCTTCTGGTACATATCTAGACGCTGCTTGGTTGATTGCTAGAAACAGACATCACATTGCTGATGAAGCATACAACGCTGCTATTGTTCAGTTCCCAAATCTAGGACTAGTTAACATTGATGAGCGTAAGTGCCGTAGAGATATTAACTTCATCCTCTCTGCTGTAATTAGAGACCTCATCCTAGGTGGCAACGCTGGTATTGTAGAAGCTGCCGAGTCTTACTTCACTGGAACTCAACTAACTGGTGTCCCACAATCTGAGTTGGGTGCTACGATCTACGCCTTTAATGAGGTAAGAGATCTTGCTATCCAAGCAATGAGAAACTGGAAGGATGCTTCTGGTAATAATGTTGGTGCTGCTTTGTACACACCAATCCCAAGATTTACTGACAGCAGTATTCTTCCTGATCCTAATGGCAACCCATTGTGTGCCAACGTCGAATCTTCTATCACAACAGCATTCGCTTTCCTAGAAGATGTTCTCGATGGCACTATTCTAAAAGGTGCTACTACAGTTGACACTGGAACACTCTTCGATACTGTTGGACTCTACACATATCCTAGCAGTGTAATTAGAGATGCTGCTGGCAATTACATTACCGTAAGATCTACTTACGATGACCTACCAATTATTGAAGCATCTCCATATACTCAAAACTCTTCTATCATCTCTAAACTAGGTGGTAGTGGTGCTCTAATTGATGGATCTAAAGTCAAGAATCCTAACTGCCCATTCCCTGGTCTAGAACTAGACGGATCAGCGTCCTTCCCCAACCAGGGTAAGTCGATGGTTGCTTCTGCCTTCACGATCGTTTCTGAAGGTGGTACTGGTTATAAGATTATCGAAGATGGTTATGTACAGTTGGTTTCGGTCTTCTGTATCTTCACCACTGATGGTATTCTTGCTGAGTCTGGTGGTTACGCTTCTGTTACTAACTCTGCTTCTAACTTCGGTCAGTTTGCTCTAAGATCTACTGGTTTCAGAAGAGAAGCATATGAGTTTGACGTTGCTCAGATCACTAACGTTTCTTCTACCCCAACTGGCAGAACAATCTTGTCTGTTAGTGGACTTGGAAGAGAACCACTTGAGCACTACGTTGCCAAGATTGATGGTTTCGAGAATGTCAACCCTGATATCGAATACTTCATTGACGTTGTAGAAGGCGTCACAGTTGGTCCTCCTTTCTCTGCTCAGATTACTCTTGAGTCTGGTTCTGGTGGTCCTGCTGAATTCAAAAATATTTCTACAGGTAACGTTATTGCTCTGGCAGATCTGGTTGGTGAAACCGTCAGACTACACAGACCATCTATCGTTAACTCCTCCTCCCACACCTGGGAATACGCTGGTTCTGGTACTAGCTACCTTGCTCTACCTGAAAACGGTGGTGTTAAGATCGAAGCAAATGAGCAAGTCTCCGAGAACTATGGTAGAACATACGTCTCTGGTACTGACGAACTAGGTGACTTCAAGGTTGGTACATTCGCTAGAATTGAGAACAGAACTGGTAACATCACCTTCACGGGTACGGTTACGATCTCGGAAGTTGAATTCTTGAAACTGAAAGGTGGCGACGTTGTTGTTACTGGTTTCGACAACAGCAACACACTGGGTGGTGCTAACGCTACTGACTCCAAACTACCAACACAGAAGGCGGTTAAGGACTTTATTACAAACAACCTTGGTCCCTTCATCAACAAACCATATTCTACGAACCCAGTTCCTAGAGCACTGGTTGAACTTACTGACTCTGGTAAGATCTCCGAAGATCAGATTCCACCTCTACGTCCTTTCCAGGTCTTCACTGTTGCTGACCAGGCAGAAAGAGTTGCTATCGAAGGAGCACTTGCTGGTGACATCGCTATCCAACAAGATACATCAACGTCATTCATTCTAAACAATGATAATGACAGTTTGTTCATCTCGTTCCCAGTAGACACCACACTACAGTTCACTATCGGTGATGTCTTCACTGGTGATGTATCTGGTGGCAAGATTCAATCTACTGAATACAGACAAGGTGTTGTTTATCAAGTCAATATCACTGACGGTGGTTCTGGATATATCACACCTCCCGTTGTTACTGTATCTGGTGGTAACCCACAAGCAGGTGCTGTCACAGCAAATATCACAACCGAGATTGCTAACGGTCAGGTTGTTATCATGAACATTGAGTTGTTCAATGGTTTCGTTGGTGGTAAAGGATACACTACACCACCAACCATCACCATTGCTGCTCCTGCTGGTTCTGGTACACAAGCAACTGCTAATGCCCTGATTGAAAGCAGACTCTATGGTGACATCGTTAACAACGTCAAAATTGTTGATACCGACACTATCGAATCTAGTGATCTACCAGCAGAGACAATCAACATCACTAGAGTTGTCAACACTTCTGCTTCCGACGCTAACAACTGGGTATCTCTATCCTCCAACCAGATCGCTGCTAGTGACATTACCTCTGGTGTTATCTCCACGGCACGTCTGGCATCCAACGCTTCTGGTTCAGAATCTGCTGCTAACTCCTTCACCTTCCTAAGAGGTGACCAAGCATACGCTCCTGCTGTACAAACAATCAAGGGTCCTGAGACTAGATACTTTGCTAAACTCAAGACTCAAGCAAACAGTGGTGCTTCTCAGCTGATCTTTGATTCTAACTCAAACTTCATTAAGGGTCATGAAGTTGTACAAATTACTGGTATTCAGTCTGACACCAACGTTGATGGTGTTCTAACTGAAGCAGGTGAGACAACTGTTACTCTAGACAAGTTCCTAACAGCAACTCTATCTGCTGGAACAGTTCTAGAATTCAACAGAGGATCTTCCCCACTAACCTTCGAATCTTCTCAGACTCAAGGTGAATTCGTTGAACAGATTGTTATTCAGAATGGTGGTCAAGGATTCGATGCTGGTCCATTCTTCAACGTTCCTCTCGCTGGTGGTAACGGAACAGGTCTAAGAGTTAACATCATCACAACTGGTGGTGTAGTTACCGACGTTACTATCGTCAATGGTGGCGAAGGATATGGTCAGAATACCAGTCAACAGAACGTTGACTTTATCGTATCTTCCGCTCCTTCTGAGATTGGACCTGGAACGGGTCTAGTCCTACTAGCAAAAGTAACTACAGTTCTAAGACAGTATGCTAACGTTGCTGTTGATATCAACAGAGTTACTGATCTAACTACATCTGGTGATGCCTACGGTACACTTGGTGTTGCTAGATTCCTCAAGCAACAGTTCTTGATTGGTGAAGCAGGTAACGGTTCTATTGCTATCAACACTGGTCCTGACTCTGGTCTTGACGCTGACACCCTGGACGGTGCTCAAGGTTCGTTCTACCTGAACTCTAGCAACCAGAACGCTGGTACGCTACCTGTTGACAGACTATCTGGTACGTACAACATTAACATTTCTAACCAGTCTGGTAGTACCCTCAGATTGAGAACTGCTACCAGCACTCCAACAGGTAACCCAACACCAGACCAGTTTGCTGCTGGTATCATTGCTGATACTAAGAACAATAACGCCGACAACCTATTTGACGGTGGAACCAGACATATGGTTCTCACCCTGAGAAATGGTGGTAGTGACTTTGACGCTACCTTCGGTGGTGTTAGACAACTTGCTTTCACTGATGGCACTGCCACCAATGGTGGTAACATGTGGATTCGTGGTTCGTTCAACAGTCCAGCAAACCAGTTCGGTGACTGGTATAAGATCTGGAGTTCTGGTAACCACGGTGAACTCAGCGGACTAGACGCTGACAAGATGGATGGTCGCCAGGGTAAGTGGTATCAGACTGCTACTCATATTAACTACGGTATCTTCAGTGACAACCGTCTACCAAAACTTCAAACTGAGAAGGACATCCTCAAGACATTCAGACTCCTTGATTGGACTGGTAGTCCCAGATACAACGTTCTTGTTCGTGACGAGCTTCTTAACGCTGCTCCATTCCAAGTTGGTACACCAGTCAACCTGTATGACAATGGTGGTAACGGTGTAGGTGAACTAACCCTAACCAAGGTAACACCTGTACAAGACGTTAACGACGCTGCCAACAACTACACAATGTTGACTGGTAGTTTGACATCTGGCGATTTCACAGACGCCAACGGTAACCAGGATGCCTTCTTCATCGGTACTGGTGGTGTTGCTAACGCTTTCGCTTTCCAAGACTGGGGTGTTTCTCCAGTCGATCAAGATGCTGATGGCAGAGCAGATGGTACATTCGAAGTTGCTGAACTAGTCAGTGACGGTGGATCTGCTCAATTGAAACTAGGTAGAATTGATGGTCAAGTATCTACCTCCCCATCGATCTTCTTCAGATCTTCTCAGCAAGCATCTAGCACTTACAACACAGCAATCATTGCTACTGGTGGTGCTGGCGGTCAGGGTGATGGTGCTCTAGAACTCAAGGTTGGCACTTCTAACTCCTTGACTGTAAATGGCAACATCATCTGGAATGCTGCTAACGTATCACCTACGGTACAAAACATTGGTTCTATTTACACAGGAACTAATAGTTCTGACTTTGATCCTGCTAACCCAGAAGACAACGTAACTCTAAGAAACGTTGTAATGAGAGATCTCAATGGAGATTTCGCTGCTGGAACAATTACTGCTGCTTTGACTGGTGCTGCTTCGGATAACGTTCTGAAGGCAGGCGACACAATGACTGGTGCTCTAACAATCACCAATGTTATTGCTGCTAACCAGGCATTGAGTGTATCTGGTAGAGCAGACTTCTTGAGCAATGCCACAGTTGCCCGAGATCTAACGGTTGACACCAACGTCTTCCATGTTGATGCTACAGACGACTCAGTTTGTATTGGTACTACTTCTTCTGATTCTGCTCATAAACTGATCATTACTGAGTCTGGTGCTCAAGATGCTATCTTGAGAATGTATGGTCAAGATGTTGGTGGCACTAACTATGATCCAGTAATTCAAATGTTGGGTCAGGATAATGATCCTAGTATTGAAGGTTTTGAACTAAGATATGATAATTCTACTGGTGAAGTATTATTCAATCAACTGTTTAGTGGTATTACTACCACATCAGCATTTATATTCAGCACTGCCTCAAAATCTGATGCCATAAACATTACTGGTAACGGTAACTTGGGTATTCAAAGGATACCCGATGATGCCTATGAACTAGATGTTGACGGTAACATTAGAACCGAGACATCGGTGACTGTTGGTTATGCCAACGCTAACGCTGGTGCTACTATGGTATTCGGTGGTGCTACTGGTGCTGCTCTATCCACAGTAACTGATGCTCAGTCTCAGATCTCTAACTTCAGAATTGGTAACCAACTAACTACCAGTGACGTATTTGAGATTACTTCCAACGATGCTACTCAAGGTAACCTAGTTTGGAAAGCAACTCCAGCACTTGCTGTTCAAGGTTCTTACAACAGAGTTGCTATCAACACTGATCAGTTTGGTGGAGTTGACCCTGAGGATAATACCCAGAGATACTACAACCTGAACATCCAGGGTGATATCAATATCAATGGTCTTGTCTATCAGAACAACAGTGAGTTTGTTACCTCACGTTGGACTGAATCTGATAACGAACTTGATATCTACAGAAACTCCAAAGTTTGGATCAACCCAGACGTAAATGTCAGTGGATTCACTGGAAACCCAACATACGATCTACAAATCGGTGGTGGAAATAATGATGGTCACCTAGGCATGACTGGCATCTTGTATGTCAACGATGCTGCTCAGTGGATTGATACCTTGGGTATCATTAAGACCAACCCAGATACGATTGCTGAAGATGTCACAATCCCAGCAAACACCAATGCTACTTCCGCTGGTCCAATCACGATTCCACAAGGCGTAACCATTGACGTTGTTGGACAATGGTCTATCGTCTGATAAATAAATAATAAGTAACAGGATAACCACGAACTTACTGCTATGTCAACTCTTAATGTAGGGACTATCACGCTGTCTTCAGGATTGACGCTCCCAACCTATACCTCAAACCCTGATAACAGACCAGGACACTCTGCTGGTAGAACCATTTTTGATACCGCCACAAACACTATTCAAGTGTCGGATGGTTCTCAATGGATTTCTGCTGGTGCTAGTGGTAGTGGTTTGATTTCTGCTACAGGTGGCGAGATTACATTCTCTGGATCGTATAAAGTACATACGTTTTCTCAAGTAGGACAATATAACTTCGCTGTTTCTAGTGCTGCTAGCGGTGCTACTGCTGAAGTTCTTGTCGTTGCTGGTGGTGGTGCTGGTGGCACCATTGGTGGTGGCGGTGGTGGAGGCGGTGTTTGTCACCACTCGGCATATCCTATCTCTTCTGGTTCATATCAAGTTACTGTTGGTGCTGGTGCTATTTGTCCTCTAGCTGGTTATCCTTCACCCAAGGGTGTTCAAGCAGGTCCTAGTAAGTTCGGATCTCACGAAGCATATGGTGGTGGTCCTGGTGGATCTTGGAGTGGTCAAACTAATGAGTATGGCACCGATGGTGGTTCGGGTGGCGGCGGAACTGGTCCTGGTCCTGATGCTTTCGGTGGAAGTGCTACTCAAGGCATTGCTCCTGGTGGCGGACAAGTTTATGGAAACCCTGGTTACAATGGTGGCAACAAAACTAGTGGCACACACTCTGGAACCCACACAGGTGGTGGTGGCGGTGGTGCCAACCCCAACAACACTCGTAACGGAAGAGTTGGTGGTGATGGTGTAAACATTATGGGATATGTCGTCGGTGGTGGTGGCGGTGGTGGTTCCCACGAAAACTATGCTAACTCTCCTATTTCTACACCTGCTGCTCCTGGTGGCGGCGGTCGTGGCGCTGGAAGATCTTCCCAGTTTGCTGGTGGTGGTGGTCTAGGGTTCGGTGAACCTGCTGTCACAAACACTGGTGGCGGCGGCGGAGGCGGCTGGTATAATGGAGGTGGCACTGGACAAGGTGGTGCTGGCGCTCCTGGTATCGTCGTTGTCAGACACTCCGTATGAGGTAATTAATGCTTTATGATGTAATTGAAAATTTTCTCGAAGAAGAAGATTTTAGTGAACTTGTAAAACAAACTTTAAATAACCCATATTTCCCATTGTTTCTGAAGCAGCGTGTTGCTGCTTCCTGGACGGACGATGGGATTTATTTTACCCATTGCTTTTGGCAGGGAGATCAGATAAGTAGTGATTTCTTTCAACGGATTGTTCCTGTAATCAAGAAGTTGGACGCCGAAAAACTCATAAGAATTCAGTTTAATCTGTACCCACAGACTGCCGAAACTGTAAGGCACGACTGGCATATTGATCAACCAGACGATCACAAGGGTTGTATTTTGTATCTAAATACTAATGACGGACAAACGTTGCTGAGAGAATCTGAAACCAGTGCTATAGGTATTAACTCTATTGCTAACCGAGCACTGTTCTTCAATCCAGCAAAACCTCACTGTAGTACAACTTGTACTGATCAAAAATTTAGATCTAATATTATCTTCAACTATGAGTGAACTACATAATGTGTTTTCCATACCTGTGTGGAAAACAAAAATCACTGAATCTGATTACAACAAAAAATTAATTCTCAATGAAATGCTGGACAACTTTAAAGTTGATCCAAAGAGAAACACTTGGGATAAGGTGATGCCCACTACTATGAAAAGTGTGTGGCATCATTCTAATAATGATGAAGATGATAAAAGATTCACAGATATCAGTTATGAAGAGTCTGGACTTACTAAGGTAATTGATTCTAGAATTAGAGAATTCTTTTCTCATTGTAGATTCACATCTGATGTAAACTACTTCTTCCAGATTACAAACTATACTGTATCTACAGAGGGTTATTTCTTGACTAGTCATGGGCACGGACAAGACTCATTCAGTTCTGTGTTGTTCTTACAATATGACAAGTTGAATCACCCATCGACGTATTTTAATAATCCATATTCAGCAGCAGATCAAACACGCTGGTTACAAAAAGATCTGTATAATTCTATTGATCACAGCGATCCATTCTTTAGTTACTTCCAAGATGTATGGTCTATTGAAACTGAAGAAGATGACTACATGATCTTTCCTGGTCATGTTAAACATGAAGTTCCTACTGTAGGAAAATCAGACAAAGAACGTGTTACTATTTCCTGTAATATTAAAGTGTACAAATCATGAGCAAGATCATTAACGAGATAACTGTTGTCGGCGGTGGTAGTGCTGGATGGATGACTGCCGCTACCATGATTAGATTTTTCCCCAACAGAAAAATTACGATCATTGAAAGTCCTGATTTCCCTATTGTAGGAGTTGGAGAGAGCACTCTAGGACATATCAATCAGTGGTTAAATCTTCTTGGAATTCATGAAGATGACTTCATGAAAGAATGTGATGCATCATATAAGTTGAGTATTAAGTTCACAGACTTTTATGCTAAGGGAGACGGAGGATATCACTATCCATTTGGACCACCACTGAAAGATGGAACTGAACTTGGACTAAATGACTGGCATGTCATAAAGTTGTTTGCTCCTGGTACTCCAGCGCAAGACTTTGCTAGATGTTTCAATCCCATCACTTTGCTTGCAGAGCAAAATAAAATTGATAAAAACGAGAGTGGTCACCTAGACAACTTTGATTTTGCAAGGGATGCTGCATATCATTTTGATGCTGTAAAGTTTGGTCAATGGTTGAAGAATAACTATTGTCTTCCCAGAGGAGTAGAACTTATCGCTTCTTCTGTCAAGGATATTACTACTGGTGATGATGGTATCGAGTCATTAACTCTAGATGATGGTACGATACATTCTGCTGACATGTATCTAGATTGTACTGGATTCAAGAGTATGCTTCTTGCTGGTGCTATGAAAGAGGAGTTCATTTCTTATAGAGATGTTGTTCCAAATAACAGAGCATGGGCAACTAGATTGCCATACACAAATAAAGATGAGCAGTTGCAACCCTACACAAATGGTACTGCTCTGTCATCTGGTTGGGTATGGAACATTCCTTTGTGGAGTAGAATCGGCACAGGGTACGTTTATAGTGATGATCACATTACTCCAGAAGATGCTCTAAAAGAATTCCAAGAACATATTGGAAGAGACGATCTTGAGTTTAGAGACATCAAGATGCGTATCGGAATTCACAAAAACGTATGGACGAAAAACGTAGTTGGAATTGGACTAGCAGGTGGGTTTATTGAACCATTGGAGAGTAATGGTTTGTTTACTGTGCATGAGTTCCTTCTTAAATTGACCAGATCTATTGCAAAACCTTTTGTAAATCAATTGGACAGAGATATCTTCAACATGTCTGTTCGTGATATATTTGATACGTTTGCTACGTTTGTTGGTTTACATTACCGACTTAGTTCTAGAAACGATAGTTCTTATTGGAGAGATGTTACGGAAAGAACTAATCTTCGCGAGGAACTCTTAAGGATTCCTCAGATGCAAACAGACTTTAGACACCTTGCTACAGCAAAAATGATTGATGAGCAATTCACTGATGGGGGACAAGCATACATTGCTACTGGTATGCACTATCCTTTGATTGATGATTCGACTTTAATGTCTTGGACGTATCATAATGATGTAGACTACAGAAAGTTGGCACAAAGAGCAGCACTTAGATTTACACGCAGAAAAAATATGTGGCAAAGTGTTTCGGATATTGCGCCAACATTGCATGAACACTTGGCAAATAAATATGGATATGAGGTAAATTAATTATGGCATACGAAGCGATGTGGTACAAATCTCATCTACCAGAAGAGATTATTGATCCAATGATGGAGCACTTGTGGGACTCCGATAACTTTATTGATTCTGAAACCAAAAGTGGTCTACAATTAGATATTAGAGATAGTCAACATCAATGGATTCCTGATAGTCATTGGGTGTGTGGTTTGCTATGGCACTACGTGACTCTAGCAAACAATAGCAACTTTGGTTATGACATCACTCAGTTTGACCACAATGCGATTCAAT
>BCSF01000069.1_pt1 | contig 42816 bp, 54 predicted proteins | sample 1016431 | NCBI WGS metagenome assembly BCSF01 (sample SAMD00045685;SAMD00045686;SAMD00045687;SAMD00045688;SAMD00045689;SAMD00045690;SAMD00045691;SAMD00045692;SAMD00045684;SAMD00045690;SAMD00045691;SAMD00045692;SAMD00045684;SAMD00045685;SAMD00045686;SAMD00045687;SAMD00045688;SAMD00045689, study... | reverse complement strand
TTTAGTTTGATTTTTGCCCTAAATAGCGATCATCAAAATTATCATAGCTTGTTGCCGCTGAAGTGGCACTTGATGCTGCCGCAGTTGCAGAGCTTGCCGAATTGGTTGCAGAAGTTGCGGCGTTTGTCTCAGACGTTGCGGCATTCGTTGCAGAAGTTGCCGCCGCTGTTGCGGAAGAAGCTGCGTTAGTTTCGCTTGTCGCTGCGTTTGTTGCTGATGTAGATGCCGCTGATGCCGATGTTGACGCAGCCGTAGCAGAAGTTGCTGCATTAGTTGCGCTTGTAGAAGCTGCACTAGCTTGTGTTGACGCTGTTGTGGCTGATGAAGCAGCCGCCGTAGCTGAACTTGCCGCGTTGGTTTCAGATGTTCCAGCATTTGTTTCGGATGTCGCTGCATTAGTAGCTGATGTTGCTGCGTTTGTCTTAGATGGTCCAGCGTTGGGTTCTGAGGTGGCTGCGTTAGTTTCAGATGTAGCCGCAGCACTTGCGCTTGATGCCGCTGCCGTAGCACTTGATGCAGCCGCTGTTGCACTAGTAGCAGCATTTGTAGCTGATGTTGTTGCAGATGCAGCATCTACGATAAGATCATATTTCGCGCTGTTGGCATTAGTTGTAAGCGGCTGCGCTCCAGAACTAGTATGGTCTGCATTAACAATAAAGATGTTATTAGTGCTTGTGTCTTTAACGATGTCACGCGCAACATAAGTTGTAGACGTAGCCCAGTTTCCTTTAAATGTTCCAAGCTCTTGCGTCACAGCAAGATCACCTGACGCATCAAAACTAAATACTTTATTAGCACGATCACTTGCAGAGATGGTAAACTCAGAACCAGCTAATGTGTTTGTACGTGATGCCTTAATAGCACGACTCAGTTCCTCTTCGTGCTTTTGCGCCATAAACGTTAGCTTGTCTAAGCTTTCTTCTAACGACTGTGCCGGAAACGGATCATTAGGAACAAGATCTAGACCTTGCGTAAGAGGCTGTTCGCGTATGATAACCACCGTAACACCGCTTGCCGGAGCAGAACCAAACACCACGTTACCACCACTAGCTACACCTACACCTGTTACTGTGTAGTGTGTCGTTATAGTCTGTGTGGTTTCTGTGCCATCAGCCGCCCTAAGAATAACTGTTAAATCATCCTCGTCAAATATCTTGAACGTGTAAGCAAACGTGGTTAGCGAACCGTTGCCACTGTAACTTACTTTGTTTGTGCTACTACTTACTGTCATGTTACATCCTCTACTAAGAGTGTTTTACCACGAATTTAATGATTTGAACAGTCATCTAAAACCTCCACCTGTTGCAACGACACTAGAAGGCGGTACTATAAAGTCTTGATTATTGTCGCGCCGTATTCTTTGTTCCATACGCTGTAGATACCCTGGGTTGATCGTTTCTTGCAATTGATACCATATCATATAATCAAGTGCTTGTTGCGTATAAAATAAATTTGCCAATGGCATGTTGCTTTTTAAAAACCGTATTGCATCACCACGTACATCTTCATCACCAGTTAGTAGCTGATCTCTTGTACGTAGCAATAAATCTATTCCCTCAAATCCAGCGGATATGCCCGGTCCTATCGCTGTTTCCAATGTGCCACCACCAAATCGAGTTGCGCGACCAAACAAGAAATCGCCGTATATACCAAGCCCACCACCTTGCAATGCAGCAGCTAAGAAAGCTTCTGGTGAAGCTGGTCTAGGCTCTCTACCTTTCATAACCTCTTTGGCTTGCATAACAAAGTAACCCATAACCGTTGTGCCAACTATGGTGTTTATCAAGCCAAGATTGCCGCCTACACCTCTGGCAAAGATCTCACGTTTGTTCTTAGCACCTGTGCCATACGCATGGCGTCCGATATTCTTAGTAATACCCAACACACCAAAAGACTTGAATTGACCTACAAAACGTATTGCTTCACCAGCAAAAGTACCGGGTCTATACCCTTGTCGTAATATTGCACGCTCTCTTGCGCCGGGAGATGGTACGGAAAACTCTGCTTCGTTTGTAAGCAAGTTAAACATATTCTCTCTTACACTTTCGTCTGGTATTTCACCGGGTACAATGTAATCTCTACCGTCTGGCCCCTTCTTAACACCCTTGCGTACCGCGTTCCATTTGACTGCATCTATGCCATAGATACTTAGCAACCGTTGTAAATCAGGTGCAAGATTGTCAAAAGTCTTGCCAGCCTCTCTGCCTAGATCATTGGCAATCATAAGCGTAACACCACGCTTGTTAGCTTCTGTCCAAGGCTGTAATAAGTTTAGCTTAAAGAATTTGTTTAGCAGTTTTGATGTATTGCCTGGTATATCATCTGAGGCATTAAACCGTGACATAAAATCACCTAACTGACTTTCTAAGCCAACCCCAAGTCTATCTGCAAACTCACGCATTTCACCTTGGTTCATGCCTCTAAACAAAGCACCAAAGCTATCACCCCAAGCGTCCATAAGACTACGACCCTGATACATACGATTTGATGCCATAAACGCTACATCAGAAAAAGCAGACACAGCAGCGCCACCTAGCTTTGCCATTGTTTGTATTGCTCTATATCCGTGCAACCACCGGGCTAATTTAGTATGAGATCCAATGTTTACCTCACCTGTGACCTCAGCAATCATTGCATCAAAGTTAAGAATAGAACCTTCACGTTTTAATCTTTTTATTTTTTTAGGATCACTTCGGTATTTTTTAAGAAGTTTCTTTTGCGCTTTTTTAAACATTGCTTCTGGGTTTGTGCCAAATTGTTCTAACAAAGCAATAGATCTAAATGATGATTGTAAATCTTGCACAAATGCCTCACGCAATGAGCCGCGTCCGAATTGTTGATCGTACTCATACCAAGTGTCTGCATCCTTAAAGGTAAACACAGCGCTTTCACTTCTTGCTTTTGCTAAGTTTTGTGGCCCTGTAAATGCTTTAGAAAGTTCTGTAGTATCTGAACTTAACCTTACGCCTGTTGTTATAGCTTCGTATGAGCGTTCTAAAAAACCACGTTTTGCTGCATCATCTGCATTTGCAAAATCACCATTAGCTGTTTTTGACCAATTTATACGCCCACCTTCTGACATATAATTTACCCACGCATCTTTACCTACGTTTGTCATTTTACGCGGATCATGGCTTGCTCTAACAACACGACCTTCTTTTAGTCGTATAAACGCACCAGCTTTGTTTTCTCTATGCAAAGCCATGCGCTGATATTTAAACATTATTTTTGCAATTTTTTGTGCTGTTGAACTTGCATTAATATTTGCATCTGGCACTTTTTTATTTAAATTTGCTAATGCTCTTGAGACTTCTAGTTCAAGATCTCCGCGCATTGTATTAAACTCGGTATGTAATTTTGCTTTTTTTAAATCGGCAGTAAAGCCACCAAAGTATTGACCGCCTAGTGAGTTCATAAGGCTGTCAACAGATCTAAGAGCGCCTTCAAAGCCAGCGTTTACGCCAACCAACGCCGCTTCTAATCCTAATGACGGATCGTTTACAGCTTTGTCTGCTTTATCTGCTAGTTCAAGCAAATTCTTTTCGCGTAGAATGTTTATATAACGATTGCGTTTTTCTATCTTAGCAGCAAGCTCTGCTTCTTTTACAAGATACGCACCACGCTCAAATATGCTTTCTTCTACGGACTCTAACTTACTTGCAGCTCTCTGTGCGTTTTTAGCAGCTTGCAAATCCTCAATAATATTAGATAGCTCTTGATCTGTAAGTCTGCCGTTGTTTGCATCATCTATAAGTTTTAAACAATCTGCCATTACGCCCTCGCCGTACAAATAGCTGCAACTCTTGTAAGCTCTTGATATGCCTCAGCTTTTTCTTCCATCCGACGTATCTCTTCAAGCTCTCTAAGATCTTCTGCATCTAAATCGCCGTTTTCCTCATACTGTCTTATGATTGCTTCGTTTTGCTCTAACTCAGCGTCAAACTCAAATTCATCTTGCACTTGCGGCAACAATTCGTCAAATCGTTCTGCCGAGTTTACATCTGCACCTACATCGTTTGTCGGTGATGCAGCATACCGAGCTAAAAACTCTGCTTCTGCTTGTTCAAGCTTTATACCAACATCATAAGCAGCTTCCTCAATATCATCACCAGTACGCATCATACGGTCTGATATAATTGCCACCTCTTCATCTGTAAGCTCACGACCTTGCGTTTCTTTAATCTGTTGACGTATGGCTTCTCGATTTGCCATTTCTTTTTCAAAATCATTTTGCGCCTCAACAGTAGATCTCCATTGCAACGCCAAATCTTGATCTTGTTCTGCAAAAGTATAGTTGCCTCTAGAGGTTTCTCGTAACTTATCTATAAGCTCATTTGTATCTCTGTTTTTCAAATAGCCAGCTTCATGTGCAAGCTCTGCCATTCTATCTAAACTCATACCGTCTGGATTGCTTATACCAGAAACATACGTCTGACCTCTGTAGTAACCTTTAATACCTTTTACGTCAAAGCTCTTTAGCTCTCCACGAAATGTAACATCCTGATCGTTTATACCGCCTTGCTGTCTTACAAATCGTCCTAAGTCCATTGGTTGTGGCATGGACTTCGGCATAACAGGAGACACGTCTATTTCATTGTCGTTTACAAATTGTCTTAAAACAACGTTTCCAATACTTTGCCCCCCAAACACACCATTGTTTTTGTATGTGTTTTTATTTCTACGTTGTGTTTCTACAACTGCATCTGCCTCACTTATACGTTGTTGCTCAGGAAATATGTCATCTGGCACACCACTATCACGAGCAACTTCTTTTATGTTTATTCGTCTAGCAGTAACGCCAGCGATAGTGCCAATACCACCGCCTAAAAATGTTCCCACACCAACATTAAGCAATGCCTCGCCCATGCTATAATCAAGCTGTAGTTGTTGCGATAATCCATAGTACAAAGGTTCTGTAACTAAAGATCCGGCAAGACCTTCCGCAGCCCCTATAGCAGTACGCCCTTTTACTTTACCAAATCGAGCAACGGTAGCCGCACGTCTTGCTGGCCCAAAATACGGTATAAATGTTGCCGCAACAAGTTCTACAGGATCTGTTGCAGCCGCAAGCAAAGCACCGCTTATAAGTGCTGTATAACCAGAAACATCATCCAAACCTTTTTCTAAGATAGCGTTGCGTATTAGCTCTTCGCGTTTGTTTTTGACCAACATTTCTGCCACTTCTCGTGACTGTGGTTTTTCAAATGTATAAAAATCTCCATATTCGTCATTTAACGCATCGACAGTTAATAACCTACCATCGTCTATCATTTTTTGCGTTTGAAACTCTCGTTGCACGTTTTTGTTTTTATGCAACTCGTCCATTTCATCTAACAAAAGATCCCTTTTTATAGGGTCTGTTTCTCGATCAAGCTCCGATTGCAACTGATGTTTTCTGTTAAAAAAATCTTCTTGTTGGTCAAAAAAGTTATTTTTTTCTTCTTCTGTTAGATTGTTATATCTATCGTTAGTTGTTTTATATTTGTGATATAAAAGATTACCTACGGTTGGGGCTTCAAATGCTTGCTTAAATACTTGCCCAGCCGAAATTTCTAAGTCAGCAAAACCTGTTGCTCTTATTACTGCACTATCTTGTTTTAACGGACGTGGACGCATTTGTAACCTTTATTGACCGTAAAAATCTTTTAACGCTTCTTCTGCACGTTTGTTTAAATCTTCATCTAACCCAAACTCTGAACCTGCTGGTGAGACGCCTAGAGAGTATGTACCTGCACCAGTTATTTCTGTTGGTATGTTTTTAAATCCAGTAACAAAACTTTTTGATACAGCTTCTGGCGTCAAAGTATCTTGACCGCTTTTTAATTCTAACAAATTCATTTTTTCTAAATCTGTAAATTTAAACTCTAGCGGTTTTGCGCCATCTTTGAGTAGGGCTGGTATATAAGTACCTTCTAAATCATAATGTAGTACCACACCATCACCAGTGCTGTTGTTTAACCACTTACCATTTGATGATAAAGACGCTACATTTATTCCTACATTTTGTAAAAAACTATACCTTGGATCTTCTAATGGAATTAAATCAAATCTATTTAGAACATCAGCTCTTACTATAGTTTTTGCTGCTGTTGAAATTTTATCTGGATCTAATCCTTTAGGCACAATAAAATTAAGATTTCTGTCTATTTGTACTTCGCCTGGAAAGATACTTTCTACAGCTTTTTCAACTGCCGTATTAACATCCATTGTATATGCGTAATACAGCGCAAGCTTCTCAGCCATAAGTCTTTGCTCTGTTAGTAACTCTACAGCTCTAGCACCGTCACCTCCGGCAACGTAAGCAGAAGCATAGTTTTGAAAAAACGGTAGGTTGACTAAAGTGGATGAAACCCCAGTTACACCAGCCGCTTTGCTTTTTTCTAAACCATCTTTCAACTTTGACGTTTCTAAATTTCTAATGTCTATAAGATCACCAAAAACTTTTGGATCGTCAATATACATTGCTTGCTCAAACTCTGGCGCTAATCCTTTTCGACGCAAACTTTCTAACAAAAAACCTTTGCTTTCCATACTTACTTTATCTGTAATTAACTTTAAATAAGCAGCTTGATCTGCCGGCGCTTGTTGCGCTTGAATGTTTGACAAAACAAGATTAGCCTCTTCTTGTGAAAGAACTGGTGTATATGGCAACCCATTAAGGTCTTTAATTTTTTTACCAGCTTCTATCCTATCTTCTAAACCGCTTTGACCTGTGCTTAAAGCTTCTAAGGATAAGTTTATTGGTTGGATATTAACAGTATCCATTTTGTTTGTTTCCGCAAAAGCAATTGCATCACCGTTTACGCCTAATTGAACCACCATAGCATCACGCAAATCTTTTGCCATTTTAAATGCTTTATTTTCAAAGTCGGTATCTCGCCCCTTTAGACCACGACCCTCAACACCTTTTTCGTAATGTTTTACATAGGCGTCTATATTTTTTAAAGTCGCTTGACGCCCTAATCCAATTTTCAGAGAATTTAATTGTTTTAAATCATTGAACTCTTTTGTAATTTTGATTTGTTCTTCTGATTCCAATTGTGGTATTACGCTTGCTATGCTTGTTTCTAAATCAAGCATTGTTTCTTCTGGCAATGTTTGGTTAGGCAAGTTGTCAGCATAAACACTTATTGATGACAATAATTCATCTGTGTAAAGTTTAGCAAGTTCTTGTGCTTGTTCCTCTGCAATAGTTGGGCCTTCTAAAAACGTCTGTTGACCGCCAACAGCTTTTAACATCTTTACCTGATCTGTTGGATCAAGCATTTTCATCAATCCATAAACATAAGCAGCTTGAGAAGATGTTATAGCTTTTTCACCCATAGGCATTTCTTCTTCGCGTGGATCGAAGAAATCAGCAGGTAATCCATCACGTAACGCACGTCTTACTTCATCAATAGCACGTACACCGCTTTCTGAACTATCGGCATAGTTTGTAAGCGCACGTACCGTACCGTTGTAAATCATAGCGTATTGTTGCTTTGTGAGACTGCTTAGATCACCAGCCTTTATCTGTGCCATTTTCTGTGTATCGTTTACAACACCTTGCAATGCCATAGATATGACACTGAGATCCTGACCATTTGCTATTTGGTTCTCAACATCCGTAAGCTTTCTTTCTCTGTTTTGCAGAGAAGCAATCTCAACACGTCGATCAATGTCACCGCGTAATGCAAATCTATTCTGTATCTCTAACTGACGAAACTGTGACTGAAACTGTTGCTGTGCATATCTATCACGCCCAACTTTCTCAGATAAATCACGATACAGCTTGCTTGTTTCTCGCGTCCATATTGGATCATCACCATCAAGAACATTGCCATATTGATCTGACTTGGCAAGCTCTTCACGTCTCTCACGCAACGCCTCTTGTGCATCTAACAACGCATTATCAAGATTGTTCTTTGTTTCCATCTTGTAGCGTGTTTCAGCGTATTCACCGATTGCAGCCAATGCAGCCTTTGCTGGTGCAGCCTTTGCCAACTCCTGTTCAGCTTCTCTAGCCACACTTCGCCTTGCACGTATAGGACGCCCCGGCATATCTGTACTAATTCTGCCTTCTGCTCGATATACTGGTATTCTCATGTTATCACCCTATTAAAGAACGTGACCGTGATGGTGGACGATACGTTGACGCAAAAGATTGACCCGAACCCAAAAAGTTTCTTTCATATCCAAGTTGTGCTACTTGACCTAATCCACTTATTAATGATGCAGTACCTTGAGCACGTAAACTAGCAGCAGCACCCCCACCCTCCATACGTGCTAACTCAGCATTGAGACGTGCGTTTTCTTGTTCGTCACTTATCTGCATATTTGTCATTTCGTTATTAAACTCACTGACAGCGGCTTGATAATCAAACTCTCTGGCATTTATACGCAATACAGCAAGTGGTGTGCCTCTGCTCATATCAAAGCCAGCATAACCAAACCCGGCTCGTGCCGTACCCTGTATTTCTCTTTCAAACGCCCTACGATCTCTTACTTGGTCAATAGCAAACTGTGCATTGATAATACCGCGTTGTTTCTCAAGCAAACCAATATCGCGCTCAATCATTTCTGCATTGAAGTTTGCCGCAGCTTGCGCTTTCTCAGCAGCTTTATCCGACGCATTTTTCTGTTTGATAGCGCCAGTTAATCCTGTGACAACTTGTATTCCTGTGCAAATAGCGCCCATAATCTACCTCACAAATCAAATGTATTCATGCGTGGGAACAACGCCAATACCGTTAATGGTAGTGGTTGCGTTTGCCTCACAAAAATACGGTCATCATCTTCAAACCCACCAGGAAACTCTATCTCTTTGTCTCCTGTGAACAATGGTATGGCTGTATCCATATCCATAGAACTATCTCTAAATGGTATACGATCTAAGTCATCAGCGCTATTACCAACTTCTACACCAACTGTTTCGAACAATCTTAACGTAATTGCATGAATACGTTTTGGTTTGCCCTGACTTGTGCCATCAACAGAACCACTTTCAATACGTAATGTTTCTAGATTGCTTGTAAATCCAAAACCCACAGATGCACTTGTTGCAGAGAAATCAAGCGTAATACCACCAGATGCAACCGTCTTGTCAGGATGGCTTGCACCGTTGGCTAACACAGATACACTTTCCCCCGGTAAGTGATATAAACCAGATAATGTTGTTGTTGCACTGCCACTATACGATAATCCGCTATCCACAAAAAAAGCACTTGTTGTATTTGCGCCAAAGTCAAATACTTTCAGTTTCTCAACGTATCTTTTTGTAACACTGTTGATTGTACGTTTCACAATCATATACAATTCATCTTCACCACTATCAGACGGCAATGTTGCAATGCTTTCTACCACAGCTTGCCCACCGCTAAACGCACCACCGATTACATGCTTATGCCATGCAACAACCTCTTCTTCACGGCGATACGTCATACCCACAAGCGTTCCATCTGTTCTTGTAGCCCATACAACGCTATCTGGCTCCTGTTGATATGCAAACTGTGTAAGACCACCATCTGTTATATGTTCTGCAAGTATCGTCATATCTGGTGCAGCATATCCACCTGTGTTCACATCTCCGACAAACTTAAACTCTCTGACCTTACGTGCGCCACGTTGCACAAAAAGCGTCACATCAGCAACTTGCACAGGATCTATTGCTGCTGATCCATAGTTAGAATACTTACGTATCAATGTTGTTGTGGGTGTTATAGGCCCATCATTTGTTGACGTAAGCACATATTCACCGCCAGATGTACCAATCGTAAGCACTCTTGTTGCTGAGAGATAACGAATAGCATTTACTTGGTTTGACGCAATAGTGTAGATCAGCGCATCATCAGCAGCCGTACCCACTGTAAAGTTTGTATAGTTGCCATTTTTGCTAAACCAGATACTTTGTGGATTATTGTTCGTGCCAGCGAACACAAGTCTTTGCTCAAAAAACGAGACACAACTTGGCCTATTATCCGATCCACTTAATGCTGGTGAGGGAGATCCAGTAATAGAAAGTGTAGCGAATGTCCAATTATTGTGATCCGATCTTGTTAAGGTGCGTATATCATATGATGGATGCACAAGATACATTGTATCCGCAGATTGAGCAAATCTAATATCAAATAAGTCAGCTTCAGAATATGGCGTTGCAACTTCAAAGATTTCTGTTGCAGTACCGCCAGATGTATATGTTGTGAAGTTGGTAGTATCTATGTCATTTCCAAAGAGATCTTGCAAAGAAAACGTGTTAGTCGTTGAATTTGCTACTAAATAATTTCTACCATTTACCTCTGTCATACCGCCTAAGCTATCAACATACACTTCGTCACCATTGCTAAAACCGTGACTAGAGCTTGTGAATACAACAGGATTTGCCTTTGTTTCGGCAGCAATTGTTTTCCCGGAAGAGTTTAAGACCTGTAGATCCTTACGAAACACACGCATAATCTGATTACCAAACTCAAGAATATACGTATCGCTTGTTTTAAACTGAAACGGAATAAGCCTTGTTTTAACTGAACTACTCTTTACCTCACCTAAATACTCAGTGCCAGGGCGTCTTGTTACACCACCATGCGGCATTACCACCATATTCGTTAGATCTGATAATCCCTCACGATATTTCTCAATATTCGTTCTGCCCTCTAATCTAGGGCTTATCTCACCAGCAGTAAAAGAACTTAGGGCAGGTGCGCTTCTTGCCATTCCTAGAACCTACTCTCAATCAAGTCACTTGCTTCCAAACGCTGTGTAGCGCTTTCTGTAGCATCGTTAAACCGTGCTTCCTTGACCTCAGCTTCATACTTGGCATACATCGTCTGTACAACGCTGTTAGAGCCTGTGATTGCATACGCAATGTTGGACGCTAATCGAGCAGACAACGCTTGTATGAGGCTTGGATCGTATTGCTGTGGATCTGTAATCTTTGCAATGTACTTTATCTTTGCCGTGCCTTCATCAGTCACTAGCTTTCTGCCCTCAATTGCAAATACAGGACCACCAGAATTGTTTGTCATATTGTCTTGTGGATATGACAGCGAGCCATTGCTGAACTCTAAAACTCGTAAACAAAATGGATCTGCTGGAAGTGCGTACTGATATGTATATCCAAAGTTAGGTGCAGTGCTATCTCGTGCAAGCTCTGCTCTTGTAATTAAACAATTCCAAGGATGTGATCTAAACACCGCATCTCGCGTTCCTTCGTAAAACTGATTAACAACACGAGCCGCTTTACTGTTTTCAGAAAAGCTAGAAATGTTTGACGCTCCTAAAAGATTAAGTGCGTAGTTAGCTATATCAACCGTACTTGCCATCAACTGTCTCCATATAAAAGAAGGGGCGGCGAACCGCCCCATCCTAGTTAGTCAACCACATACTTAATGGTTAGCTCTACAGTACCAGTTCCGGCAGCGCCGCCCATAGTAACTGTGATAGCAACACCATCTTCATTGGTATCTGTCTCTGTGCCTGAGCCTAGAGCCAGAGTAGCAAGAATGTCTACCTTCTGTGCAGATGTAGACGCAGCAGCAGCCTTATATGCAGCAGCAGACGCAGATACCGCAGTACCAGCAGCATTTGTGTGTGCAGCATAACCAACTGACAAGGTTGTAGATGAACCCATTGCATCATGTGCAAGTGATCCTTCTAGCAATCTTGCGCCATCTGGAAGAATAAACATTTCAATAACGTCACCAGACGCTAATGAAGATGCTTCGTATGTGCCATGAGCAACGCGGATACGTCCACCTAGCTCATTTGCTTTGTTCATCACGGCTGGAGTAGCTCGTGAATTAGTGCGTTGTGTCGAATAAACAGTAGCCATTTTTCAGTCTCCTTACTCGTTACAAGCAATTTCTACTACTTTTTCTTCTTCCATGCGTGTAGCACCGATAGACTGACAGTAGTAGACTTGCGTTGAATATGACTTGTCGGCTCGTTCATCAATACGTGCGGCTGGCTCTTTACCAACAGCAAGCTTAATACCATCTGACGCAAACGCAATAACCTGACGGTCACTGTTACTGTCTGTGTTTAGACGGTTAGATACGATGAATTGAAAGCCCACAAACGAGTTGATTTCACCTTGAGCCAAAGCTTTTACGGTATTGAAATCACTTGAAGTCACGGTTGTGTTGTTCAACAAATCACTGATTTGCTTCGGAGATACAACGATGTAACGTGGTATTGACGGATCAACACTTGCTGCATCAAGTATTTCTTTAGCACTTACTAGTTTGGCAATAGTCAAACCAGCAGAACCATGAGCAATTTTCTGGCCTGATGGAAGCGCTGTAGAAGTGCTACCGTCTTTACCAGTGTTTGCAGAACCAAGCGCCGCTGTGATGATTACATCATCCATAGCACGACCCATAGCTGCTGCTGCTGCACGGCTGTAGGTTGAAGTCGGATCAACAAGTAAACGCACTTTGTCCTGATCGTCGATCAAGTCAGCGTACTCATAGTCTGACATTGTTACCATACGTCTGCTGTGTGGTGTTTCCACCAACGGCGTATCCGCATGGCGTGAAGTACGTAGGACAGCAGATGCTGCACCCACTTGGTCAAAAAAAGCTTTTTCGCCATTCACGCTTTCTGAATCTACCGCTGTACGCAATAGAGAACCCATTTGCTGCGATAGCATTTGGACGTTTGAAGAAAACTGATTGACAAAAGCTGTAGTAATTTGGGTTGACATTACGTCTCTCCTTTACAGTTTCAGTTTCGGGTTTGCTTCGCCTGGTTATCCCAGAGGGGCCAATGCTACTGCTTAGGGCAGCTATTCCGCTTGTCTACAAGCTTTGTCGTGGGCCTTGCGGTTATCCACTAAACATACTCCCTGAGACGTAACACTTCTTGAATGTAAGTGTCATGCTCTGGGTGCATCTTATCCCAATATGGCCCATCTCGTCTAGTCATCTCTGAAATTTGACGTTGAGCCTCTTGTGGTGTCATTATAAGCTCTGATGGTGCGCCTTCAAGGTTATCTTCTCCAATTTGTTCTGCAAGCTGTGAAAACATCTTTACAACCATTGGATGATCCCCTAACATTCGCCCGTCCGATAAAGTAATCTGGTCAAAGATTTCTGTATCGCCAAGCAAGTCTCTCGCCGCCATTTGTGCTAGCTCAACACGTTGTTCAAACGCTTGCCCAAATTCCTGACGTAATTCTTGCTCACCTTCGTACAAAGCTTTCTCTGTGGTCTCAGTCATATCAGTTTCTAAGCCACTGATTGTATCTCTGACAAAGCCCATCATTTCATTTGCTTGTGCATTTGTAAGGCCAGCAGTCAATGCACGTTCACGAAAGTTGCCAATAAGATCATCACTTACGGAAACTTCGCTTTCTGCAAACTCATAGGCATTTGCTTCTTGTGGTGCGCCAAGTTTTGTAAACACCTCACGCCATTCCTCTGGCGTTGCAGATTTACCAGGTATGGCTACCTTGTCAGCTCCAATCATGCGTTGTGCATGTACATAGCTTTTCGCTAGTGCACCAGGGTCAGTAAAATTACGTAGTGATGGTTCATTACGTAGCTCTTCTGGTAAGCTTTCTAAAAAGCCAACTGGTGCGGTTTCTGGTGCAGCTTGTGCTACAACAGCTTCTGGTGCAGCTTCTTGAGATCCAGTATCTTGGATTGCCTCTTCGCTCATTGCGGTTCCTTCCCTTCGGACAACATCCTGACGATCAGCAGCAGTGCTGCTCGTTGCCCTTCGTTAAATGCAGATTGATAAGGATCGCCAGTAAACGTGGTTGCCTCAAATCCAAATCTGGACTTGAGATCACTCAACACTCTTTCGCCGTCCTCTGTGTTGAACGTGCGTCTATAAGTCAATTTTAACTCTTCTATCTCTTTCATTAATCAACAGCCCCTGCTGCTTTAATCAATGGCGCTACTTTCTGCGCGGTTTCAGCTTGCATCATTTGTTGCTGCATTTCTTGCTGCGCCGCTTCTTGCTCTGCTTTTTCTTCACGCAAACGCCGTACCTCTTCATTGCTTCTGATAACTCGTGCTGGAATACCTGTGACCTCTACAAGATACTGCACAAGCTTGTCATCATCGAGATAATCCATCACAGGCGCAATCTCTGCTACCTGCATCATTACCTCAAAGCCACGCAACATTGACTGTAGATCTGTAAGCCTCTGAGCCTTGGCAAGCGGTGAGACATACTCAATATCAATGTCTTGGCCTTGTAGTTGCTCAGGCGCGGCAGGGAGGAGTCCGTTCCTGAGCAGCAGCGCAAAGGATCTGGATATAAGGGGCTGGAGCAATTCGGACTGGAGCCTACCGAGAACTGGTCCTAATAGCCGCATCTTTTCCTCGTTTCGCTGCAACACTTCAGTCGCTGTCATCGCTGGCCCTTGCGACATCAACAACTGATCCACATAGAAAGCCTGACGTATCGCATTACGTCTTTGCTCTTCCATGTTTAAACCGAGAGGATTGTTTGCTCCAATATTTAAAGGCTCTAACCTATCTCTTGTTCCTGTTCTGTAAAAATTCAACGCCCCCGGTGTTGTACGTACAGGCAACATAAATCCGTCATCTGGAACCATCAGAGGTGGGTCAACTTGTTTCTGACTTGCTCTAATTGTTATTTCTGACATTTTGTTTAGCATCTTTACATCTGGCAGTGCGTTCATTGCTGGGCTTCTACCATAGGTACTTACGCTATCTTTTACGAAACGCGGAACCATAAACGGAAAATCATCAAAGCCACCCTCAGACAATAACTGTCTTGTGTCAGCATGATAATAAACAGACGCTATTGGTTTGTTCTGCGCTTTACGTCCTTTTGCTTCCCCACGCGGATATATCGCATGGACAATCTCATGTTCCTTATGCGGCTCGTTCTTTACATCCTTTGCCATTTGTGCTGGCAATGTTTCCTCACCAAAACGCTGCGCCGCAGCACGAGCAGAAATCTTAAACTTTCTATAGATTGTATCTACTTGCCCATTCGCATCCTCAGCAATCGTTATCTCTGCAATATGCCGACACGAAAACCTCAACCCCTCTTTGTCACCTTCTACATAGAAAGCAGCAGTGCCAAACACTACAAGGTCATAATAAAGCTCATGTATTTCTTGCTGAAAGTTAGATCTGTGAAACGCCTGATACATTTGATCCAAGCACAATTCCAGCCACTCATTTGCCATATCGTCATTTTGTAGTGATGGATCTCGATACCGCATAGAAAACCAAGGGGTGCTAGGAGATGTAAGCATACCATGCAAGCTAGACGATAAAAGCTCTACAGCATGGATCGCTGTGCCATCATAGATCAGCTCTGTACGTTTATCACCTTGCGTTCTTTTCTTGGTTATGTCTGCTTTTCGCGGCAACATATAGTCCGCTAACTCTTGCCAATGACGCTCCCAATTAGAACGTGTGCTTTGCAAAGACTTAAAACGTCTGTCTAGTTGCGCTATCAACGGTGAGATCTGTGCCATTACATCATTCCATAATTATTCATTAAAGAGCGTTTTTTCTTCTTGTTAGTCATTGCCAACCCTTCGATAGAACCACCTTGCGTTCTACCAGCCATCTTTTGATTAAGACGCTCTAAAGGATCAACAGTCATATCCACACGCCGCTTCGCAGGTTGCGCCGACTTCGCACCCATCTCACCAGCAATGTTTCTACGATACATAATCATCTGATTAAACCAGCTCCCATAAGGGATCGCCGCCTACGAACTGTTCCGGCTGTGCCAGTGCCAAGCAATCCTTTTGGACTTGTTGCAATCGTTGAAACTCTACCCTTACCAGTGCTTTCAATCGCCTCAGCTTCTGTCTCACTCGTAACAACACGGTTATCAACAACATCACCGACACTCACATCTCCACCCTTATATGTTGTATCCGCACCTGTATCTACCGTTTCTGTAAACGGTGGGGGTGCTGGTGGGGGAGTGGGGGTAGTCGGCGCTGTAGGTTGCGTAGGTGTTGTTGGTGCAGTCGGCGTCACTGGAGTAACTGTTTCCGTTGTTGTATCCGTAGTAGCTGTGGCTGCTCTTTCTCTTCTACGATCCCTACTTCTTCGTTCTTTAAGACGTTCTTGCTCTGCTTGTGCAGCGGCTGCACGTCCAGGCAATCGAGAATAGTAATCAGCGTCTTTTTGCTTTAAACCAGTATCCATCAAAACGTCATCAGCAATTTTTCTAATTCCACTTTTGTTTGTTCCAGGTGGTCTTGCTCCGGGGCTTCTTCTACTGCCGCACAAACTACCCATACTATATCTCCTTCTGCATAAACGAACCCATAGGCTCAAAGCCTAAACGCATCATTAACCTAGCAGCCCTGTTTGACGCAATACCAGACGTTGCACCTGTCATAATACGAACTGCACCATTCTCTTTAGCCCACGCTTCAAACATCTTCATAAGCCTTACACCAGCTATTCCACCGCGCTCTTGAGGTACAACATACCAGATATAATCGCCGCCGACTAGTGTGTTACTATACGGAAACGAAAAAATCATCCCAATTAACACACCTATGACCTCTCCGTGCTTTTTTGCCAAGAAGATTTGAACCTCTTCATTCCGTACCCTCTCAACAATCCAACTCGTCATTTTATCATAATCAAAGTCTGCAAACACCTGCCAACTCTCTTTATGAAACCTCGCACACAACTCAACCACCTCTGGCACGTCTGAAATCTGCGCTACGCAATATTCTTTCGTATTAAGCTGCAAATGGGTCATAATCCATCACCGCTTGTACTTGTGGGGCTTTGTGACTTGGCCCACTCTCTCTTAAACCCACCGCAAGGTATCGAAACGCATCGGCTGAGTGACTTGACCAGTCATGGACCGGCGTAGCTCGATATGTCCGCGTTCTATCGTTATACGCCCTATGATACTGCCGCAAACACTCCAACCCTTGCTTACACTTATCACGATCAAACCAAAGCCTTGGTATCAACATCTGAGCGGCATGTATCCCATCTTCAACAGGAAGCTTAGGAACAACCCTAAAATTCAAACCGAGATCCCAAGCAACCTCTCGTCTACTCTTACCACTCCCCAACTCACGCACCTCTATATCATGCGGTGCATTATGCGTACCATATAAATACTGCTTAGAATTGAGAAGCTGGCAATAATGCGGCAACCCCTCATTCCTATTCTCATAATAATCTATTACATGAACAGCACGGCCCACATTTTGGGTAAACCAAATCGCCGTACTATCCCCAACACCTAAATCCCACCAGGTATCTACCTTATGACTAGGATCATACGGTACATTCGTTATACGACCCCCTATCGTAGCCTCTTCCAACTCCTTGCCATAAATAGCACCAGGCACATTCGCGTTCCAACTACACTCAAACTCCTGAGCATACTGATCCACAGACATCATAGCACGAGCAGCCTCTAACTCTTCCTCGTCCAATATCCCTGTCTCACTCGCCTTGTACACCGCCGACAGCCAATCATCACTCGATGCAGCCTGTTCATAAAAATCAAAGAAAGCATTATGCCCCTTCGGTGTTCCCACAAATATACAAAATCCCTTCCTATCAGATAATGCTGGCCTCAATACTTCTGGAAACACACTCTCCGGCATGTCAGCAACCTCGTCCATCACACACCCATCCAAATATATCCCACGTAAACTATCAGGGTTCTCAGCACCCAACAAACTAATCCTCGCACCAGTAGGCAAGTCACACCGCAACTCCGTCTCGTGAAACTTCACATTCGGTATCTTACCAGCAAAATGCTTCAGATAATCCCAAGCCACATTCTTAGCTTGCCTATACGTAGGAGCCATATACGCATACCTCGGGTTACTCTTGTTGCTAAGAAGAGAGTGCCTCAATATATGATTGATTGCCCAAACAGTCTTGCCAAACCTTCGATGACATACAACAACACCCCACCGCTTCTCTTGCATCTCATTGTGCAACTCCATTTGCAACGGACGCGGCTGATACGGTATCTCTATATGCGTCACTGCCGAACAATCCTCTCCTGATCTTCATATATCAATATGCCATTAACCTCTAAGATAGCCTCGTACAGATCAATAAGCAATACCGCAGCCTCAAACTGCTCCTGATGGCTTTCGCCCTCTACAACGCTTCTCCGCAGCGCTGAGAGGTGTCCAAGCATTGCGTGTTGGTCTGGGGTCAGTGTGTGTGGCACGGTAACTGCTCCGCAGGTATATTATGTAGTAAGAAGTGGCGCGGTGATTTTGGGAGGGTGGGGGGTCTGTATTGCCAAAAATGCGACAAACTACAGCAAATATGGCGTTTTGTTAACATAATCCCTATTATACGAAAACGTTTTGCTCTTCACGCGCGTAGCTCGGTCGCTCAGGATGTTGACTAGTGCGTTCAATGCAAAACCTCTTCTTCCTCATGTGCATTAATAGCGGTATCCCCTCCACTCCAAGAAATCGTGAATGTCTGGGCTTGCGGTTGATCCTCTTTCTTGTCACGTATTCCGAATGGTTGATTACGAGCCGTTGTCCATTTCAGTGTGTCAATCTCAAGACGCCGTCTGTTAACCTCAGCATTGAGAAAACGCACATCTCCCTCAGGCAATGGTTCCATTGCAAGCCCATTGATTTTCACAGCATAGTATTCAGCCTGTAATATTCTACCCTTGCGATATAGTGACCAAAGATCCTCGTCTGCTGCGACAGCTCTTGTGACTGCTCTATAACTTGGCATGTTTTTATCCTTGGTAATATCAACCAAGGTTTCACCATTAGCTAAGCGGTCAACTATCTTTTCCATAACGACTGTGTTTACTGCTCGTCTACTCAATCTTGATCCCTTCAAAAAGCGCCCCCCATAAAGAGGGGCTAGTTATTGAGGCATACAAAGTCACAGGCAAGAAACTTTGTATATTTCCTATATAGATCATATCACAATCTAACACAATAAATAATTACTATTGACACAATATGTCAATTATGTATTATGAGGGCATAACAACAAAGAGGGATAGGATCAATGACTAATATAGAAAACCTAGTAGCGGCAATGCTCACAGAAAACACTGGTACTCATATGCTCGATAGCGGCGGCGCTAATGGTAGAGCATGGCAACGCAACCAAGGAATGACAGTTGAAAAGTTCAAGAGCCAACCAAGTGCAATCGCAGAAATATATTTAAGCGAATTTCAAGGTCAAACGACTGTTGAAATTTCACCGACTGTAAATGTATTTCATTTATTAACCAGCGGCGCGTTAGAGCTTGATAAATTATGCGATGAATTTAATGCAATGCCTGTTGAGGATTGGCACGGCGATTATTACGGCGTTTCAACAGCCGGGCAAGAGTGGCTCAATAGAAAAGGTTTCACAGAAAAGGGTCAAGCTTTCAATACTTACAACTGGGCTGCTAATCATAGCCAAGTGCTACAAGGCCAAGAGCTTGAGCTTGATGGTGACAATTATATGTTAATTCAAATTCACGGCGGCGCGGACGTTAGAGGCGGCTACACGGACGCTAAACTATTCAAGCTTGATGATCACGCCGAGTATTACAACGTAATTACTGAAGATTGCGGTTTTTCAGATGCAAACGGGAATATATCATTAAATTGGCATGGCGAATGGATTAACCAGGATGGTGGCTGTGCTACTGATGATGACCTGCTAGAGTTTGCCACCGCTTACGGCGTTACTATCGAGAATGGTTCTAAGACTATTCCCGGCGATGCTTACTTGGATTTTTAATCGGAGCCTGTACTATGACAATCTCAGAACTCATAACAATCATCAAGAACATTAAGCTCAGCGATGTAGCCATATGCGTTTTAATTTTTGCAATGGTTATCGCATGGCAATTCATAGCACCATAGGAGGGCAAACAATGAAAACAGGAATAAACATTATTAACAAAAAGTATCAACACATTATTGACAGTGTTCAAGATGAACCTTGGGGAGTTGGTGTTTACCTAAAACGACCTTGGATTTTTGACGGATCAAATGCTTCATGTACATACTTTGACTTTGATCATTACGCTTATGAAGATTTACCTTCTAACAAAGTACGCAACAAAGCAATCAAAGACTTAAATGCTTGTATCCGTGATGAAGCAACAAAGATTGATCCTGATGAATGGGACAATGGCTAGAAAATAACTAACCTATCAGAGCCACAGAGAAGCGCCACAGAGGGCGCTTTTCTTTTTTCCTAACCCTTACCCCTCTAAACTACGTTCTAGCCATTTCTCGAGCTTCTCAGCGAGTGCTACACGCTGCATAGGGTCTGACATAGTGAACTCTTGAGACACTTCTATAAAATTTTCTGTAGATAGCATCGGTCTTAGTCTACGTAGAATTTTTTCGATACGCCACGCCAACGGATCATTCTGTCGTTTCGCTTTGCCCTCTTTGTATCGGGGTTGCATCCTAGTCAATGTCTTAGTCAACGTAGGCGAAACCAAATCACTTGGCTGCTGTAATACAGTGTCAGTGATTACACTGTCTGTCTGTAATACAGTGTCTGTGATTACACTGTCTGTATGTATTACAGTGCTATTACTATGTATATTATTAGTAGTTTCAGTGTATACACTGTGATTAGCACTGTATTCACTTACACTGTAATCACTATCTCGGTCTGTAGACCTCGCGTTAGCGTACTTACGTATTGGCATTTGTCAACCCCCTATTTTCAGAGTAGGTCAACGTAGGATTTTGAGCACGTTTCTGAATGTAATAATCACTGATCTTTTCCCAACACTCTGGCTTGTCTGCCGGATCACAGATAAGATCCCCAGTGGCTAGAATTATCCAGCCACCTCGATTTACATCATGCTCACGGCCACAAGCCCGGCAAGCCATGCTACTCATTCTCAACAACAGTGAAACCACTGCCTCCACACTCCTCACAACAGCGCCTCTCTTCCTTGAGAAAGCCTCCGTTGTAGTAATCCACATATGGTACTTCTGCCAAGTAAAAACCATCGCCACCGCAATACTTGCAATCCTCAGTTTGTACCTCATACTTTGTACCATTTGATAGCTGATAAACTACAGTCATTTCGCGCCTCCAACTGTTTTCTTCACAACCACGCCAGCTTGCTCCATTTTACAACAAATCTCATAGATAAATTTCTGTAGTTTTTTTAAATCTTCGTATGAAAGTTTCTCTTCATAATTAGTTTCTGGCCTACTTGTAAGATTTAATACTGATGGATTGTTACTATCATATTCAAACATTACTTGATCGTGTTCATCAAAAGAAAGTGTTTTGTATTCAAACATCACTTCACCCTCCACTTTATACATGATTTACCCCATTTAGTTTTACCACGCTCACCACTGTCAATCACCTTGTCCTCGTTCTGTAACTCCGATAAACGTGGCTGTACGGAGCCGTATGGTACGTTCAATAGCTCCGCTATATCTTCAGTTGACAATGATACTGATGTTTTCTCAAGCAATTGATACACTCGATCACGTATCGTAAGCTTGCCTTTAAAGTTACTGTTCGCCGCTGCTTTGCTTGTGTCGGTCTTTTGATAACCTACGCCTGTTTCTAAATATGGCATTTATTCCTCCGTTATTTTTTTCCAGCCAATCCATTCTAAGAATGTTTCATAAGTCTCAATCGGCAGCACAACCAATGTGCGCTCCCGGTCTTTACGGACAAATAGCATATCGCTACCGTCCTGATCCAAAGCATCATATAAATCCTGATATGCTCTGGCTCTTCGCTTGCACTCAGCAAGCAAAGCCTGTTGTGGGCCGATCTTCAAATCACCCGAATAATTCCCTTTGACAGCTCCTGACAACGGAATACGCTCCGCTTCAACGCCCCATGATTTGTGTAGGTTTACTATCTCACGCTCGAAATTTGCACCCTTGTCTCTGCTCGCCTTGCCACCCATAAATCACCTGTAAAAATCGTTGGGCGTAACTTGCCCCATCGTCGCATCTTGTATTAAATTCATATACTTAGCAGATGGTATCTTGTAATCCTTGTGGTCGATAGGCAAACACCAACGCCGTACAACTGTGGCATGTGGAGCACCTACTTTCTCAGCTAACTGCTTCAATGTCATGTTCGCGTTTTTCCGATATTCTTCTAATTTCATCTATAAAACCCCTTGACTATATTTGACATATCGTGCATCTTTGTCACTAAATGTCAAGAGGTATAACAAATGGGCATACGAAAAACAGACTGGGCTGATAGGTTCAATTACAAGTGGCACAGCAATCCAAGCACACCTGATGCCTGGACATTCTTTGATAAATCAGTGCTGCGCCCAATGCGTGATAAAGCGTGGGCAATACTACGTGGTGACATAGAAGGAGATCAGGGTTGGGCAAGGAAAGTATTGTACGACAGTGCCTACTACAAAGACCCACAAGGACACACCCAATACAGCGACAACACAAACATGGTCAGTGGTAGAGCCGTACAAGTCTATACAGATATGTTGCTTGTGGAAGATGCAGACGTAACAGAAGCATACGGTGAAGCAATCAACATGCTACACGGATACGAGCCACCCTACTGGCATGACCACGATGTAGACAAGGCTGTGTTAGCTCACAGAGAAAACATTTGCTATGATGCTGAAGGTAAGAAATCCAAAGAACCGACAATGGCTGAGTTTTCTTTGGTCTGTGAAAACGCGGCAAGTGGCATACGTGAGGCAATGTCAGGGGCCAACCGTATTGTCGGAGAGATAGATCTATTCGGCAATATACCGCATTGTGAACTGCCGTACTTTGGCAAGCCAGACTACGGAGAGGGGCGTGTAGAGCTAAAGACACAGTGGGATCAGCAAGCACATACGGACAGTCCACGAGCAAACTCATTGCCCAAGAAAATCAAAGCACCGCATATGACACAGCTTGCTGGGTATTGGCATCTGTCAAAGATAGTACCTAAGATTGTGTATGCTAATAGGTTGGGCTACGTAGTCTTAGAGCCTACAGAGCAAGAGCTTGAACATGCGCTGCACGATATTTCTGTAGCTTGCAGACGCAGAGAAAAATTAATGAAAGTTGCAGATGATGTAGTTGATCTGCTTAATTTAACTGATCCGCATTTTGCAGACAGTTTTGTGTGGCGTGATTTAGCGCCTGAGTTTTTTATGATGGCGAAAGGATTGTTTGGTAAAAGATGACAGATTTAATTAAAGCAATGGCTGAGGTCAATGACCTCAACAGAACGCACGGTGTTACGCAACGTGGCGGTAAGAAGTACACAGAAGTATTTGTACGTGTTGAAGCTTTCCGAAAAGCTTTTGGTACTGATATGGGCATTGAAACAAATATCGTTGATGACAATGGACAACGTGTTATAGTACAAGCCTTCATCAAGAACAAAGACGGAATGATTATTGGTAGTGGGTACGCTGAAGAAATAAGAGGATCTTCAAACGTAAACAAAACAAGCGCCATAGAGAACTGTGAAACCTCAGCGATAGGTAGGGCCTTAGCATCCATTGGGCTACACGGTGGTAGCTATGCTTCAGCCAATGAGCTTGTTGCAGCCAAGAGAAAAGAACAGGCGATAGATGAAACGCAAGTACAGACAAACGGTATGCCACAGAACCAAGGTGAGTGGGTGGCATGGTGCAAAGACCTCACCGAACAATATCAGGCGGCAAAGTCCAAACGAGAGCTTGCCGACGTTGATAGAAAGACTGATGATGCTTGGTTAGACGAGCTTAAAAATCAGTATCCACAATTATTTCAAAGGCTAGTGCAAAGATTAACAGAAAAGGAGAATAGCTTTGAGCAATAGACCAATATTAGGAGTAAAGTCACTGACGATAGATGGCTTTATGAACAACGGACAGGCTGTAGAAATGAGAGCTTCAGCATGGATCAATGTGCCAAAGGACAAACGCTATGACCAAGCTACGCTTGCTGTAGCTGAAAAGGTAAAGAAAGCAATGATTGATCATGGCATATCTGTAAGCGTACAACTGCAACATCGAAACGGAGATGACCCAAAGATGTGGCCTAAAGTTGCAAGCTTCCCTTTGTTTCCAAACAAACCAATGGAAGAGCAACCAATGCAGCAACAATCAACTCAGCCTCCTTTGGGAGAGGATGAAATTCCATTTTAGCCATGAAACCATACCCAGCTTTAAAAACTCGTTATTACTACGAGACAAAAGAACTTCTTGAGCAGTACAAAGAATTTACTATAAAAACTGCTGCTGAAAAGTTAGGCATAGATCCGTCAAACCTACGCACACTTGCGTATAGGATGGGTGTGGAGTTTCATCGGGCAAACGGTACAGGCAAGACAACAATAGACACTGTAGAACGTAAGCGTAATATAACGTTGCCTATGGAGCCTTGGAAATAGTCGTGGGGCAGACGGAGGTTCTGCCCCAGACACAACAATAAATTAACTGTGAGGTATACACAATGATAAAAACATATTTTACATTTATGATGATAAGTTACTTTGTCCAAGGCGAAGAGATAAATACAAGCATACTACTACCAAGCTTTGATGATTGCTCATACAGCTTAGAACATATGTCAGATATACTTGAGCCTTACGACAATAAGGTATCTTTATATTGCAAAGGCACTAACGTAGTCTCCAAAGATTACGTAAAGCCTATGCCAAAACCATAGCCTACTTTTTATTCATCATAGACTTTGGTTTTTTATGCGACAAAACCTGACTGCTTTTTGTGTGCTTTGCTCCAGTGTGCAAAGAGCCGTCAGGCATCTTATGTGTAGCCCCGGTGTACTCTTTGCCACTTGGCAAGTAATGTTTAGCTGCCTTTGCCATAGCCGCCATTCATCATAGACTTTTTAGGTTTACGTTTTTTTCCGTACATTTCCTGTCCTCGCTGCTTGTTTACTTCCCTTTGGTCCGGCAACCTTAGTCAACGTACCATATACATACTTGTCTTTTTCTTTACCAGTAAGACCTTTTTTCTTTGCTTGGTTCATCAGGCTACGTTCTAATCTCTCAGGCATTTTGTTTCTTCCTTTTGTTTATTGCCGATATTCGTTTGCCCTTTGCTCTGGCATCAGCCTTGCTTGATGCACCCCACGCTCTCAACGATAGTAACAACCGTGTTGGCTTACCTTTACTATCACGTTCTGGACCCTTCATGTTGCCCATGCGAGATAGAAACGATGCACGTCTAGGATTGTTTCCAGACTTCACAGGTGCTTTGAGATCTGAGCCTGGGTTCTCACGCTCATAAGACTTGCGACCCTCTTCGTTAAGACCACCCTTCTTTGCTTTACCTGCCTTGCGTTGCCATGCTGGTGTCCTAGCCATACCTAGCTCCGATACTTTCTTGTCTTGTCTCTAATCTTCTTTGGCTGTGGCACAGTCTGACCAGTGCCACCACCAGCACGTTTAGCTCGTGTAGTCGCAGCATATTCTGCCGGGGTCAAAGCCTTGATTGCTTTCTCTGGCAAGTAACGCTCACCAGTTTCGCTAGACTTCTTACCAGACTTAGTACGCCAGTTTTGTTTTCCCCAATTCATCAGAGATCGTTGCGGAGCTTTCACGACTTATATCCTCCACCAGCAGCTTTGTATCTTTTTGCAAGGAGTTGTGCTTTACGAGCCGACCACTTTCCGGCGGCTGTTCCTTGCACATTGCTATTGAGTATTGATCGAAACTGACGCTCACGCATCTTTGGCTTTGTGTAAGTTCCAGCTTTGTTGACTGTGCTCTTTGCCATGACTACACCATCAATTCAAAATGTGGACCATCAATGAAGGGTCTGCGACCCTGACCACGCCGTGTATCAACATAATCATTCATAGCAGCTTCCATTGTGCCATCCCAATGCGCTATGTTTGGAACAGTCCATGCTGCGCCCCAACGCACAGGAACATCACAAGCCCTTGCACCCTCTGCCATTGCATCAGCTATATCGTCATACAAGTTCAATTCCCAACTTGCTCGAGAACCAATGTAGGCCATGAGATCAACAGCGATACCATCAATATGCTTTGATTTCATTGTCTGACTTGCGCCTTTTGCTACGAGAGCTTTCTGTTCTTCAATAGTTCGTAAGCCACAGATAACGCCAAAGTCTATTTTAGTTGCACCGATTGCGTGTTTAACAACGGCAACCATGCGCTCGTCTACACCTTCTAATCTTTCAAGGCTACGTTTTCCTAGTTTAAAAGTCATTGCTCAACAACCTCCTTCGTACCACATAATCTTTCGTACACCATATCACTTGTGTAGGCTTCTGCCCACTTGTTTTCCGTGAAAGTACAGAAAGCCCACAGATCATTTACGTCCTGATCTATCAAACGGATAAGTTCATCTTGCGCCGAAACAGTTTGCTTCAAGTGCTCTATATCATGCACGATAGAACTAATATACCATACTAAACCAACTAACTGCACAGCCATTGCAAAGACGAGAGCTACAGGTATTTTTAAATCACTCATTATTTTTTCCCAAAGAATTTAGTTGCTGAACGTACCGCAAAGCTACTAGCTACAATTACACCCAATGTGTACTGATACCACTCAGGCATCTGTTCCAAAGCTGTAAAGCCCTCTGCAACAACTGTACGGCCCCATTCACCAGTAAATACAAGTATCAATGGTATGCTGAAAAGAATTACCAGGTACTCGTCTTTCCATGAGTTCATAGTGCCTTGAGCCATAAGCTTTTCCCACTCAGCCTCGCTCGTAGCAGCAGATTTCATAATAGTAGCTTTGGCTTCTGCCTCGACTAACTTGAGATTAGCAGCAGCCGCTTGTGCATCTGCTTTACCCTTTAGCCAACCACCAGCTAATTCTGCTATCGGCCCTATCAAGCTTTGTAACATTACTCACCCTCCATCTTTATGCTTGCTTTCTTTGGCTCCGCTTTTGCAGCATACGCATTAAATCCCATAAATGCAGCAACCACACCTGATGCAGCAATCACGTATACACTTGCTATATCTGTGATAAGACTAGCCGCTTTGTCAAAGCCAAGAACAGACGCTAAGAGAATAATAAACGGATAGATAAACATCCCGGCAAGAGCAAACCCGGTGAACCTACGCTCCGCATTGCGCTTCAAGTCTCTGTCAATCATCTCAAGTCTGCGATCTTCCAAAGCCAGTTTGTTCCACTCAGCTTTTTCTATGACCCCATTGCCGTTTATATCTGCTTTCTCAAACTCTGTCATTTCAGCGACCTCGCGTGTTTTATCGCTACCCTTTTATCGCGTGTAATTATAACAACTTTTCCATATTTGTCATACACAATATATTTGTTGCGCCATTCCTTTAATATCACCGTTCAATTTTTATACACACTACTTTAGAATTATTGTTTGTTACCAACACCTTAGCTTCTTTCTGAGCAACCTTACAAGCTTCTTCACTTGAATAACTGCCTACATGGTAGTGGTCAAAATTACCGCTAATTACTTGCAACCAAAGCAACACCCACATCACCAACGCCCTTGCCATTTGCCAAGAGCATAAAAGCCAAGAAACAATATCCCACCACTAATAACAAAGATCACAGCACCAATCGCAAAGTTAATGGCTGCATCTATACGTTCTTGCTTTTTGTATAGCTCTTGCTTTCTTTTCCTACGCATCTGCGCCTCAATAGCAAGCACCTCTTTCCAAGCACTTGGGCCATAGTTAAAACTGATATGGTCCTTGATCTCTTGACGCATCTGCTCCATCTTCTTTTTATTTGCAAAAATTTCTAATGCAGTTTCTTCGTCACTTCCTTTGAATGTCTGCTTCCACCAAGGTGGGTTCTTTTCTCTTTCCTCAAGATTAGTGAAGTCACTAAAAGCCTTGCCCCACTGAGACAAAGTTCCAGACATTTCCTGTAGATCCTTCCCGGTTGAGATGGCAGCGCGGAGTGTTTTATAAGCGCCTGTGGCGAGCGCGACACAGCTAACCGGGTCCATTTGCCTAACTCATAAACGTCATGCGTAATAGCAACAACAAACTAGCGCCACTAATACCAATCATGATAGCTTCTAGTCTTTTAATACGGTTGTAGAGGTCTTTGAATTGTATCTTCATTTCGGTCTTTATCTCCGCAACTTGTATCTGCAATTCGTCTATTCGCTCATGTGCTGATGATACTGTTCGTTTATCCATTATACACCTATGTCTTTACTAATAACTCAGTTGCTGAAATAGCAGTCCCTGCCAGTACACTTGGGCTACCTGCTGTTGTGCTTATCGTTCCGTCTGTTTGTACGTAATACTGTTGCCCTGCGGTGAGGCTTAACTGATTGTCTGATACAGAACCTATTATGTCTATTGATACATTACTACTGTTTGCTACCTCGCCTCTAGTAATGTCTGTAAATCCAGGCAGCATAACAACAGAAGTCCCATAGTTTGAATTACTACCGTCCCTATATGCTATAACTACTTTGTTGTTAGAGCTATCAAATGTTGCTCCTACAGCACTACCCACATTGACACTTGCAAAAACTGTCGGAGTCTCAAAAGTAATATCTGTGCCGCTTATTGTTCCTACCGCTGAAGTACCATAATTAGAATTACCTGCGTTTTGATAAAGTAAAACTACTTTATTAATACTATTGTCAAAAACTGGACTAATTGAATATGTTGCACCACTGGAATTAAAGGTTGCTTCTGTACCGAAACTTATGGAAGTTCCACTTACTGTGCCTACTTTAGCAAGACCTAAACTACCTGCTCCGTTTAAATAGGCGATAACAACTTTATTAGCATTGCTGTCAAAAACAATATCAAGTTCATCTGTTAATTCATCTTTAAATTGAACAGGAGATCCAAAGCTTATAGACGTACCACTAACTGTTCCTACAACGGCTTGCCCAGTGCTAGTTCTGTAGGCAATAACTACTTTGTTATTACTACTATCAAATGTACTATTAATTCTTTGAGATTGTGACGATTGAAATACAGTCGCAGACCCAAAACTTATTGAAGTTCCGCTTACAGTCCCTACTATAGCTGTTCCATGTTCTGAGTTTCCATGATCTGAGTAAGAAACCACTACCTTATTACTACTAGAGTCAAAAGCAAGAGACACGTGTTGTACTGCGGCACTCTCAAACACAACAGGTGTGCCAAATGAAATACTCGTTCCACTTACAGTGCCTACCGCAGCAGTTCCATAATCTGAATTACCTTCATCTTGATATGCAACAACGACTTTATTATTACTGCTGTCAAAAACCATAGCGGGAAAATCTGTAACAGACTGTTCATATGCCGTTTTAGTTCCAAAAGAAATAGATGTACCACTTACTGTTCCGACAATGGCAGAACCTTTTTCTGTAAGTGCGTTATCTACAAACCCTATGACCACTTTATTGTTGCTTGTGTCAAAACATAAATGTGGTTTTGTCGTATTACCTGCATTATTATAAACTACAGCAGAACCAATAGATTGTGTTTGACTTGTTACATCAACCACACCCCTCGACATACCAATGTAGTTCTCTGAGGTGAGGTTTGGAGTAGAGTAATCTATGGAAAAAACAGTTGATTTACCTTTATTGCTGTCAGCCACATCTCTATAGCTTACAACCATTTGTTCTGTATCAGGATCATAAACAATATTAGTATAATTAGTTGATGCTGACGCAAAAGTAGATGCAGTTGCAAGAGTAATAGACGTACCACTTACTGTAACAACCGTAAATTTTCCATGATTAGAGCTGCTTGTTTCATCAACATAAGCTATAACTACTTTTTTTGCAGCAGAGTGATATGCCGCAAAAGGATAAACTGTTGAAGCCTGATTAAATCTAACAGGTGTTCCAAACGTAATGGTGTTTCCACTAATTGATCCTGCAACAACGTAACCATGTGATGATTGAATACTATCTTGATATGCTATTACGATTGTTTGAGAGCCAACATCATAAGCAGCTTCTACATAGTTTAAGTTGTTACTTGTAAATTCATTTTTTGATCCAAAACTAATTGACGTTCCACTAACAGTACCAACTACAGCTTGCCCAGAAGTATCTGAATCTCTTCTGTAAGCAATAATTACATTTTGGGCATCAGAATTATAAACAACAGAGTAATCGCCAGATGCCCCACTATTAAAAACAACAGGAGTTCCAAATGAAATAGATGTCCCACTTACTGTTCCTATAACAGCAGTACCACTAGTGCTATTACCATCATCACGATATGCTATGACAACCTTACCTGCATTAACATCAAACGCTGATGAAGTTTGTTCAATAGCAGCACTTTCAAATACAACTTCAGTACCAAAACTAATTGAAGTACCACTTACCGTTCCGACAATACCAGTGCCATAGCCTGAGTTACCAATATCTCTATATGCTATAACAACTTTATTATTAGAACTATCAAAAGTAATAGACAATTGATTTGTATTACCTGTATTAAAAACAACAGGTGTTCCAAAGGAAATTGTATTACTTCCAACAGTTCCTACAACTGCTGTACCGTAATTAGAATTATCATCATCACGATATGCTATAACTATCCGATCATTTGCTGTATCATAAACAGAACAAATAGCTCGTGTCATACCGCTTTCAAATACAACTTCAGTACCTATACTTTCAGTTCCTGTTGCTGCTTCTACAACACTCACAGTTCCATCAGAGTTTACAATGACAGGCTTACCATTAGGTAACGTACCACTAGCTACAGCGTGTTCCTGTCTGGGTAAACTTTGATCGTTGCCTATGACACGCAGCATTATTGTTACTCTCCGTCATCCTCTGAAGGGTCTACCCAATCAGGGTTAGCTGACCAAGTTGTACCATCTAACTTGTACTTGTTACCCACCCAATCTTCTGGTGCGTTGGTTACATTTTCTGTAATGGTAGCATTGCTACTGTTAAGATCAGCGATAATAAACTGAGCAGGATCACCTACTGTGATACTGTCTGATGTTGCTGTAATTGTTACATCATCTGCAAGTAGATACTTACATAACTTAGTTGATGTTTCTACGATAGTTTTCATTCTTTAACCTTTCACTATTAGTTCCGTAGCTGATATAGCAGTCCCTGCTGTTACTGAGGGGTCTGCTGCTGTTAATCCTAGTGTGCCATCTGTTTGCACAAAATATGTTTGACCTGCTGTAAGGCTGCTTTGGTTTCTGTCTATTGTGTTCGTTGTATTAATTACAGCACTTTGAGTAGTTGCAAATGCACCGTCTGAAAAGCCTACAAAGTTTTCTGAGGTGAGGTTTGATATATTTCCCCCAGGAGTCAGAACCGCAGAATAATTATCGTAATCACCATCGCCTTTTCTATACGCAGCAACAACTTTATTGGTAGTACTATCGAAAGAAAGTCGAGTGTCCGTTGGCTCAAAACTACTAAAGGTTGTTTTTGTACCGCTAAAAGATATGGAGGTTCCACTTACTGTTCCAGTTGTAAATTGACCATTAGTGCTCCCATCGTCATTGCGATAGGCGATTACAACCGTGTTTAAGTAGCTGTCAAAAACAGCCCCCATTTGAGATACAGCACTATTAAATACGACTTCAGAACCAAAACTTATTGACGTGCCACTTACTGTTCCCACTATTGCAGTTCCTACCCCCGCATCAGAATACACTATAACCGTTTTTTGTGCATCGCTATCGTACACTACATTATTATTAGTTGTACTAGCAGCAGAGTTAAAAGTAACAGTAGACCCACTAGAAACACTTGTGCCAGAAACAGTTAAAACATTACACTGTCCACCACTACTATTTCGGTAAGCAACTACTGCTGCCCCTGCACTTTGATCAAAACCTATGCTAACAGAAAAAACAGATGTGCTTCTAAAAGTGTGTTCACTGCCAAAACTAATTGACGTTCCTGACACAGTGCCAACACAAGCCACACCATAATTGCTATTACCTTCATCACGATAGGCTACAATAACCTTGTTATTAGTAGTGTCTGTACAGACTACTGCTCCTTCATAGGTGTTTCCACTGTTAAAAACAGCGGCACTTCCAAAAGATATTGATGTTCCAGATACAGTACCAACGATTGCCGTGCCATATTGCGAATTACCACCATCTCCATAAACGACAACAATTTTACCATCTATAAAAGTAGCTGTAGTATGTTCATTGTTCCCAAATCTTGTAGTAGCAGATTCAAAGACAACGGGAGTACCAAAACTTATAGAATTACCAGAAACAGTGCCGACTATCGCAGTTCCATAACTGCTTGAAGCTGCATTTCTGTAGAAAATTACGTGTTTATTATTTGTGCTGTCATAAACTACTGCTCCTATTTTACTACTACTGTTTTCAGCAGCAGTATGAAATTCTACAGCAGTTCCTGCTGATTGAGTTACAGAAGTTTGAGACACAACACTAACCGTCCCATCAGCGTTCACAACAACAGGAGTACCATCAGTCAAAGTTCCAGAAGCGACTGCCCTGACCTGACCATCTTTTGCAATATTACCGAAAGATTTCATTAAGCTACTTTCTATTAAGCGTCATCAATCTCTTCATATGAACAAACAGCAGACAAGTCTCCTGCTGCACTTGCTTGTATCTTCAGTATGTCACCTTCAACTAAGTACAGCCCCATGTTCTTATCTATGGGTAGTAGTGTACTACCTGCTGCTACTGTAATGCTTTTAGCTATGTAGTAGTCTACACTTGATCGTGTAATCCACACAGATATATCAGCAGAGTTAGTGCCATCTATGTTGGCTATAACCAGTGAGTTAATCTTTAATAACTTATTCGATGCAGCCGTTAGTAAGCTGACCGCACTTGCAGCAACGTCAGCATCTACTGCTGTATTGGCGTAGATACTACTTACTGCGACTACATTTGGATTTGCCATTAAAAAACTCCTTTATTATCCAAATACCATTGCCATAGCAATACTTTTGCCAGTGGTTGCTTTAGCGTTTAATTGTGTTTGTATTCCTGATGTTACACCACTTGAGTGATTTAGTTCAGCAGTGGTGGCTGTAACTCCATCTATAATGTTTAGCTCTGTGGCAGTAGCTGTAACTCCGTCCAGTATGTTTAACTCAGAGGTTGAAGCTGTAACTCCATCTAACTTGTTTAACTCTGTAGCGGTGGCAGTTACACCGTCCATAATGTTTAACTCTGCTGCTGTAGCTGTAAGGTCACTAATATCTGCAACAGCAAGAGTACCATCTGCTAATGGATTACCTGCTGATACAAAGTCTGCTAAATCTCTTGCTTTTGTCATGTTTTATTCCTTTATTACTATGCGATTGCGTAGAAAATATATGTGTTGCCAGTTCTGTTGGTACTAGGATCATTGCTTGTTGGAGCAAAACCACCTGAGTATGGATCAATATGATCACCACTTGTATACTCAGCGGCTGTAGTGTTCAGTCGTAAATATCCTTCAGTACCAGAATTTATGCCTCGTACACTATCGTAAACCATCCAGTTATCGCTTTGGCTTGCATTTTTAATTAACACAAACCTAGCATTACCGCTAAATCCACAATCTATGTTTTGACTTGTTCCATTGCCAGTATAGCTTCCTACCTTGGATACACCTGCTACGGAAGCGAAAAGGTAGGCTATATATGTCTTACCACTGTCATTAACAGAGCCACCTGTTCCTACAGAAAATACGCTAGAAGTTGGTGCGGTATCATTCCAAATTACATCTAAATCTACAGCAGCCGCTGTACTATTTACCATCATATAATGTGTAGCCCCTGTGCCTGTGTGGTAAGTCATCCAACCATGACCACTGTTACTTCTAGATTTAACCCAAATCATCTCAGGTGCTACACCAAGGTTATGACTTATAGTTCTATTGCTTCCTGATCCGTCATAGCAAACAACGTCAAAATAGCCAGGAGCACGCTTCCACATCCAAGAATAGACATTGGAATTTGTAGATAATGTTTCACTATTCCAACCATCCATAAAGTCAAATTGAAATACAGGATTGCTTGTTTCTGCATTTTCATTATCTGTATTTAACTGTTTCCCTTGTATTAACCTGCTGCCAACCGCCCAATTAGCCGTTGAGCTAACATTTCGTGTTAATGCAAAGTCCACAGGAAAACCACTGTCAAACAGCGGAGGATCTTGATTAACCTGAGTATCAATAGCAAACACATCAGTCGCACTTGTAGGCTCTGCGAGTGGGCCTCTGCGAATTGCCATGTAGATACCATTAAAACCATTGACACCTTGTGAACTAGTAAATCCTGTAGGGTTAGGCTCTAATTTTAGACTTTGAGAAACCTCTGGATCACTGTTGTTGGCTCTTAGTGTTTCAGCATTACCACCAACAGTAGCTCCTCTCATAACATCGTGTATTTGCCAGTTGCTTATATAATTACTACCTTTTGTTATTACAAACTGAGGCTCAAATCCAAGGTTAACAACAGCATTACCACTGCCGTCAGTAGTATAACTCCCACACTTGATAATATCTTGGTCAGCATCAGGGCCAAACCCACCGTCACCGTCATTGTGTGCGAATAGGTAGGCTACAAATGATGCACCGTTTGTATTTAAAGACTCGCCTACAGTAAAACTAGTAGATCCCACAGAAGTTATGAAACTAGTGTAATTATTAGTAAGCCAAGCGCCAGTATCATTAAGAGCCGCAAAACCATTTGTTATAGATCTGTGCCAAACAATCCAGTTATCTCCTGTTGAATATCTTTGCACTATAATTAAACCTGGAGTTGAACCTAGCCCGTGGGAGATAGTTTGCGCTGAATTGCCAACTGTGTTTCCAGTATACGTCAAACACGTAAAAAAGCGTGGGGCTTTTCGAAATGTCCACCACACCGCTTCATTGTTAGAATAGTTATTATAAGCGTCTGTAAGACCAGTAGATGTAAAACTATAGTTAGCCCCAGTTGCAAGAACAGCAGTAGTATTCGGTTGAAGATATGCACCAGAACCTAAAGCTGGATCAAATATAAAGTGGTTGGCAGTTCCGTTTCTACTTTTATTCCAAACAATTCCACCTTCACCAGACAAATCAATGCCATTGTTTATTGTAAGAGAGCCGCTTCCAGTAGCATCATCTACAAACGTGCTGAACACCTCGTCTACATCAAGACCTGCACCTGCTGCTGCTGCACCAATGCCACCAAAACTCCTAGCTGAAGCTGCACCGAATGTTGAAAGTAAAGGCATATATATTCCTTATGCGTACTGTGTAACTGATGCTAACACTGTGAATGTAGCATTTGCTGTCTTTATAATGGTAAATGAGTAAGCGTCAATACCTGATGCGTTACCTGCTGTAGGTGCTGCTCCACCTGACCATTTAGGTGTAACTGATGATCCATCTACTTGATAAGCGTTGAGGTAGTATGCTGTAGAGCCTTGTGTAGCAAGAACTGCAAATGTCATGCTTTCTCCAGTAGCCATGTTAGAGTTAGCATTACTGAAGTTTATTGTCCTGTTAGCTGTTTGGTTTGCAGTTAAGTATACTACAGCTTGAGCTTGTGTATCAAAAGTAAGAGTACCAGATGTTGTTGTATCTGTTGTTACTTTTTCTTCTACAGATAAAATACTTGTAACACCATTTACATCTAGTTTAGCAGTTGGTGAAGTTGTTCCAATACCAACAAAGCCAGTGCCACCGTCAATCATCATACGGTCTGTTGCTGTGTTTTCATCATCACTTAACTTTTGGAAGTACAAATTACCTGAGTTTTGTCTGATACGATGATTGCTATCAGTTACGCCTGACTCCATAAAATAGGTCATGGGTGAAGTACCAGTTATTCTTACAATATTCCCAGTAATGTCTACACCGTCTGAAGTTGTTTCTAACTTTTTAGTACCTGCTTCATACAACTCTGCTGAACCACTGCCAACTGCTTTAATAATATTATTGCCAGATGAATCTTCTAAGCGTATGTCATCTCCTTTAAGTTTTAATGCCCCTGTTCCAGTTTCTTCTAGTATGCTATGATTTGTATCGTGATAGACACTAAGATCTGACCCTGTGCCAAATTTTAATTTTTCATTATCAGGAAATAGTACATCACCATTTGCATCAGCAGTAACTGTCTTAGATGCTTGTACTGTACCAAGAGTTGTAACATCATTATAATTTAACTCTGCTGCTGTAGCTGTAATACCTAAGTTAGTTATTGCTGTTGCTGCACTATCTAGATCAGATAAGTTGTTTGACTCTAGTAAGTATCTGGCATCTGATTGTGTCTTGGTATAATGATCAGCTAGCGTAAACGTACCATAAGCTACAATATCTACAATGTCACCCACTGTAGCACCAGAGGCAAGAACTACACTTGTACCATTAGTTGCTGTAAAATCTGTACCTGATACAAGTTTAACACCATTAAGATATACATCTACATAACCAGAGTCATACGTAGCTGAAAATGTTGTTTGTCCTGATGTAGCTGTGTAAGTGTTTCGATCTGATGTACCATTTACAGATGAACCTGCAGCAGTCCAAGCACCACCACTTGTTCTAACATTCATAATGTTTGTAGTACTATTAAAATAGAGTGCACCAGTAACTAGAGCATCACCATCGTTGTCTACCGTTGGGGCTGAAGACTTAGCACCAAGGTATCTGTCATCAAATGAATCATATGAAGCGGCTGCAGATGTAGCACTAGAAGCTGCAGAGGTTGCACTACTTGCGGCTGCAGTAGCACTTGAGGCAGCAGCAGTGGCAGAGGAAGCAGCAGCCGTAGCTGAAGTTGCTGCAGCAGTAGCTGATCCAAGTATGCCATCTACGTATGTTTTAGTTGTAAGATCAGCATTATTAGTAGGTGTGTAGGTAGTAGTAATCTTTGCACTACCCATGTCTATTGCACCTGTCATAGTGCCACCAGACAAACTTAAAAATGTAGAGTCTGCATAATTCTTAGTTGCTGCATCCTGATTAGCTGTTGGATCACCCAAGCCTGTAATCTTGTTTGTAGCCATAGCTATAGCACCAGACATTGTACCACCTGCTAGTGGTAACTTGGTAGCTATACTATTTGTAATAGTTGTGGAGAAATTAGGATCGTCATTAAGAGCAGCAGCTAGTTCGTTTAGTGTGTCTAGTGTACCTGGAGCAGAGTCAACAAGTGCAGCTACTTCTGTGTCAACATAATTTTTGGTAGCAGCATCTTGTGCAGAAGTTGGGTCAGTAACGTTAGCAATTGTTGTACCTGTAACGTCTAATGTACCATTAACAGTTACATTGTTGAATGTAGACGAACCAGAGGAAGCTGTAACGTTTCCTGTAAGATCACCTGTAACATTGCCAGTAACATTACCTGTTACGTTTCCTGTGACGTTACCTGTAACTGGACCTACAAGACTTGTACCTGTAATAGTTGTACCTGTTATGGCTGCAGCAGTGCTGCCCCCAATAATAGCATTATCAATAGTACCACCATTAATATCAGCAGTCGCCAATGTCGCTTGACCAGATGTAGTAACAGTTGTAAAGCTACCTGCTGCAGCACTAGAAGCACCAATTGTTGTGCCATCTATAGCACCGCCATTAATATCCACCGTAGCATGAGTTGATGTTCCTGTGCTTGTTAAATTTGTAAATGTCCCTGCACCTGCAGAAGAACCACCTATAGTCACACCATCAATTGCACCACCGTTAATATCTGCTGTAGTTATTGTAGTTGTGCCTGAAGCTGTAAGGTTTGTAAACGTACCTGCTGCAGGAGTAGAACCACCAATGGTAGTATTATCCATAGCACCAGAGTTAATATCAGCAGAGGTAATAGTTGCTGTGCCTGTTAGAGTAGATGTGCCTGTAACAGCTAGAGTACTGTCTAAAGTAACTGCTCCTGTTACATCAACAGTTCCTGCAAAGTCTGCGTTAGCTCCACTAAATGTTATGGCTGTTGTAGGAGTACTTCCACTTTGAAGTACAAGTTCTCCACTTGAGTTCTTTAAGTTAGCATACGTAGTTCCTGCATCTTTAAGAGTTACATCACCACCGTCTGCATCAAGTATAATGTCTCCTGCAACATCAAGAGTAAGATTACCAGAAGATACATCAATTTCGTTATCTGTTATTGTCAGGTAGGCATTATCTCCAACAACTACAGAGTCAATGTATCCTATTCCATCTACGTATAAATTTTTAAACTCTGTACCAGATGCACCAAGGTCTACATCATTATCAGTTACAGGAACAATAGCACCATCTTGAATACGTACTTGCTCTACTGCAGCAGAAGATACTTCACTAAAAAAACCAATACGATTGTTAGATGTATCTATTACAACTTTATTTAGTGCATCAGTGTCAGCTATCAAAGGTACATATGCACCTTCTGTAGAACTACCATCATGCTTGTGTCCACCTGAGAAAGCAAACGCATCTCGTATTGCGTTATACTCTGCGTTTACTGGTGCAGCCTTAATAACCGCATTAGCGATAATGTCAGCTACGGATTGTCTTGAATAACCTGCCATGTTATAACCTGTCTCCTACTCCAAATGTCACCACTAGACCTTGTATACTGTGTGATGCACTGGAATCATTAGTAACGAATTTTAAAGATGCTGATTTACCTGATCCTTCAATATTAGTTCTTTGAACTGGTGATGGATTACCATCAAATATTGCAGTGCTGTTGTATGTTGCCTCATTATAGTATGCTGCTGCACCCTCTGTTGTTAGATTAAAGTTTGTTGGGTTGAGTGTATCTACATCTTCATAGTCATACACAGCCGACATAACAATTGTATTATCACCTTCAGAACGTAAGTAAGTAGCTACTGTATAGAATACTTTACGTTGTTCTGGGTCTTGCATATGAAAGAATGGTGTTTGAAAAATACTAAAAATGTTTGTTCCATCAAAGTCATTACCTTGTTCTTGTCTATGCACTTTACCATCTGAAGTTCCATGTATTACAAACTCATTCTGTCCTATATAACCACTGTCTGCACAAGTAGCTGTAATACCTAATAACTGCCCATATTCAAACTGTAATCCATTGGGTGTTTGTCTAAAGCCTCCAATGACACCCTGAGAGTCTGCTGCGCCAAAGAAGTATCTAAACTGTGTCTTCTGTCTGATTACTACAGCGTTGAGTGTGTCAAGGTCAATGTCAAACACAATGTCTGTAAAGATAGACTGAATGTCTTTTGATACAGTTTCTAGGTTAACGTCACCAATCTTATCTGTACCTGACACTGGACGTAAACCATCCTGTGATAAGAAGAGTAAGTCACCACCTATTTCTATAACGCTGTCTGTAGCTAGGCATCCTAAGTCATCAGTAACTGTTTCTAAAACAAAGTTAGATATATTATTACCAATAAGTTTACGGATGTTATTGCTACCAAAAATGTATAACGCATCTCTAAAGGGCTTTATTGCTACGATAGAGAAACCTACATTTATTACGCCTGATCCATTTGATGCACTAAAGTCTGTCTCTGTATATGGAGCACTAAAGTATAGGTTTGTTGTTTCTGCAGGATCACCTGCTAAAAACATATGGTTTTGAAATACAGCAGAATACTTAGGGTCTGTTGGAGCATCAGCATGAGTAATCTGAGTATAAGTACTACCGTCATAAGTAGCTGCAGGGTTTACACCATCTGTAAGGATTACTTTTGGACTGCCCCAATTGTATTTAGTAAATCTAACTTTACTTACACCAGACATTGTAGGTGAACCAGAAGTAGTTACAGCTACCCAAGCTGATGTAGAGGTATTCCAGTAATGTAAGTAGTTGTTACCACTAGAAGGTGTACGACAAGCTAGGATGCCATTGTTAATACCATTAGCTACACAGACACCTAGTACACTTCCTGTTCCTGTAACTGTACCGTAGTCATTGCTAAAACCATTTATTTTTCTGTAGCCACCAGTAACAGCAGGTTCATAGTTAATAAGAGCAATAGCTGATCCAGGTGCAGTTTCACCTTGAGATAACACATCCCTGCTAGTATTTAGTCCTCCCTGACAGAAGACTTTAAAGGAAGCTAAATTGTCTGCCATTAGATCACACTGTTAAAAGTACTAGACTGTGGACGATTTATTACAGTTGATCTAACATATAGATTATCATCTAGTAATATTCGCCTCATTGCTTTTATGCCTTCTTCAAAGTTTTGTTGATGTATAGCTGCACTTTGTTCATTGCTACGAAAACGCATAACAAACATAATAGCACCATCAATTACAACATGTTTAAATCTATCAGGTATAATCATTGTATCTGTGTACAATACTAAATCATCTGGATAACTAAAATAAATGTACTCTACTTCATATGCAGCATCTGTAAGTGGAGTTACACCAAACTTTTCTTCTAGTGTTTGATATACATATAAAGGTTTACCAATACCATTTGTTTGATCACCTTCATCATCTTGTGTACGATAGTTCTGTAAATAATCATTATATGTTATTGTTTTAAGATGTCTAGGTGTATTATCTAAACCTGTAGTCTTTTTTAGAAAAAACGAATCCCAATCTACTGATCCCATATTGGTTGGAAAATCATAAGTACGTTGTGCTGTAGTTAATGTTTGCACCTTTGTTGTTTTTAAAAAAGGCCACTCTTGACCATCTTGTAATATTAATCTAATACTGTTATTTACAGCATCTTTAACTAACCCTTGTACGTTACGCACAGTATCAAAGCCATCACCTGCAGTATCCAGAGTAACTTCATTCAATCTTCGTAATGTATCATTTACTAGTGTAATGTACGTGGTTGCCATTTGTTATACCTTTACATAAGCCTAGAGGGGCAAGTTTCCCTGCCCCCCAGTTTAGTTTATTTATGCGTTGTCACGAGCAACTTCATTAGCAGCCGTATCGCCCATGTCTGTGCAGTCCATCATAACTGCCCAAACACGAAACTTACCTGAAGTAACTGCACCACCAGATAGTGAAGCAATTGTTACATCAATATTATCGTCTGCTACAGCCATTACTGGCTGATAAGCTGCAGGGTTTTGTGCAACTACTGCTGCTGCAGATGTAGCATCAAAACCGTCAACGAATACGTCAGGATCAACTCCAGTACCTAAGTCTACAGTAAATGTAGAACCGTCAGTAGCTGTATCTACTTCGATACCTGCGTTTAAGATCATAGTTCCTTTTGCAACCGCAATGACAGGAACAACGTCTGCTGCTGCAAGGGCAGAACCCTTATCAGACAAAGCTGTTGCCCAGTTCAATGTAGTTTGAACCATGTATGGGTTACGACCACGTTGAGAGTTTCCTGCTGCTGAACGTAGTGTGTTATCACCGAGTGCCATTAATCAGTCCTCCCTATTATCGTAAGTTGTATATCGCATTAACCAACGCCTCTGGGCGTAAGATTTTGCGACCATATAGATGCATACCACGAACAATGTCTGCGAATGAGTCAGGGTCACGATATGTTTCTGTCTTATTGATCTGCTCTGCAGTTGCGACTGCTGAACTGTGACCGCCTACGATAACACCGTAGTTAGTCGCATTTGAAGCAGCTTCAGTTGCAGGACCAGAACCAAATGAAGGTAGGTTGTTTGAAACGTGTACTTGGAAGCCATGTAGGTTATTAATTACAAGACCATTTCGTATCCCACCTGATTCACCGTAATCTGCGTTTTGAAGACGTGAATCTTCGTCACGTAGAATTTCCATGAATACTGGGTCTACGACAAGCCATCTACCTTGTGAGTCAACATTTTGTTGATCCAACTTACGTGCCATACGAGCAATAAGTTGTAGTGGGTTTGCTTCACCTGCAGTTGAAGGTGTAGCAGTTGCACCACCTGTTCGAGGCAATAGTGCAATTGACTGACCGCCTGTACCTGCATTAAAGTCAGAACCATCTAACTTCATTGAGGAAAGCAATTCGTCAGAACCTGCAGTAGTTACAGCTTTAGAACCGTTAACAGTTGTGTTAGCAGTGTCTGCATTGCTGTGAATTGCAGATTGTTTAAAACCAGATAGGTAGCCAAGTACGTCTTGGTCAAACTGATCTGATAGTCTATATGCAGCACGATCAGATGCAAGACTACCGAAATTCACGTGTGAGTGAGCTTCTTCAATATCATCGACTTTAAAAGCAAAGTAGTTAGCTTTGTCAATAGTCAATGAAAAATCTTCATCATCTAAATCTTGTGGTGTAATAGTTGTACCACGTGCATATGATTTCACGGTGATTTCAGGCTCTTTGATAATTTTTACTGAATCACCCATTTGGGCTATCTCTCCGAAATAATCAGAGTTTGTGATAGCTTCAACAACAGATGCCTTGCGGAAAGCAAGTTGCACCTGTTTGGAATAGATTACTGGACTAAAGTTACCATTTGGTAAATTGCCGTAACCTGCTGCTGTTGAAAACGCCATTATGGTTTCTCCTTATATTAGCAGTAACAGATGCGAAACACACAGATATTCTACTGGAGGCTAGACATCGTAGGGTGCATATTTACAACACTTGGCCTTTGCGTTGTATTTATGGGCCATGATTTACTAGGTAAGTCCGTAAGCCACTGTTGTTTGCTTGGGGATATAGTTAACGCAGGTAATCCATATAGGGGCTGCGTTAAACTACGATACATATAGTTATATCATAAATAACTATAATGTCAATACTTTTTATCTAGCTGACCCAGATAAATCGTATATAAAGTTGCCTGTACGAATAGCTTCCATAATCTCGTCAGAGTTTCTTTCGTATTCGACTGCAGACATTTTTTGTACATCAGACTCTTTGATCGCATTTCCCTGTGGATCAGACTGAGGTTTACTACGTTCATTCCGTGTACCCACCGACCGTGCAGCCTCTTTTGATGAAGCAGACTTTTTAGGTTTAATATTCTTATCTGCTTTATACAAATCAATTGCTCGTGCAGCCAACCTAGCATCTGCATCCTTTTACTCAAGAGCTTCCTGTCCCCCCTTGAGTTGTTCTTCTGCCCATTACTGTAACTCGTCA